>TARA_R110002072_G_scaffold1780_5_pt1 | contig 62945 bp, 53 predicted proteins | sample TARA_R110002072 | Tara Oceans TARA_R110002072 (sample SAMEA4397118) | marine metagenome | biome: Polar Biome; feature: [SRF] surface water layer (ENVO:00010504); material: water (ENVO:00002006), including particulate matter (ENVO:01000060) such as... | depth 5 m | reverse complement strand
CTGTCTAGTTAATTGGCAGAATAGCAAACTAGACACTGTCAAGATACGTGGCGTCCTTCAGTGAGACATAAGGATAGTGAGACATAAGGATAGTGAGACATAAGGATAGTGAGACAAAATAAAGCGGGCAGCAACCAGGCTCCGCTGCTACAGCCAAACAGAGGAAAGACAATGACAAAACTCAATACACTTGCCCAGAACAATCCGGTTGCGCAACAGGACAACCCCATCCTACAGGGGAATTTTGGTCCCGTTGATACAGAGCAGGTTCTGGTTGATCTTGAAGTAATCGGCACGATTCCTTCCGAGCTGAACGGAACATTACTTCGCAATGGACCCAACCCTGTAAACCCTCAGCCCAATCATCACTGGTTTCAAGGTGATGCAATGTTGCACAGTATTGCATTCGCCAATGGGCAGGCGTCGAGCTATCAAAACCGTTGGGTTAGAACGGAAGCTCTGGCGGAGCAGTTAGGGTTTGAAGCCGCACCTGTTAGTGAAACGCGTTTGATGATTCAAGGCTCCGGAAACGTGAATGTTGTGCACCACGCGGGTCGTATTCTGGCGCTTCCGGAGATCGGTCTGCCATTTGAAATGAGCACCGACGTTCACACGCTGGGCATGTACGACTATAAAGGGAAGTTGGCGGGCAATATGACCGCGCACCCCAAGATAGATCGTCAGACCGGTGAGATGTTGTTTTTTGGATATGACTTAATGCCACCATTTTTAAAGTTTCACACGGTGGATGCTTCCGGTGAGCTAGTTCGCACGGTGGAGATTAATCTGCCCCGGTCGGTGATGATGCATGATTTTAGTGTCACCGCTTCTCGAGTCGTGTTTATGGATCTTCCCGTGGTGGGAGATTTTAGTGTGATGGAAAAAGGCTTTTCCATGCCCTTTAGTTGGGATGATCAACACCAGTCCCGTTTAGGGGTTCTAAATCGGGATGCTACGACTGATACCGTTCATTGGATCGATATTGACCCCTGCTATGTATTCCACCCACTTAATGCATTTGATGACGGCGACCTGATTGTGATGGATGTCGTTAAGTACGAAAAAATGTTCACGACGCCAGAAGATGATTCTTACAACCCAGGTTCAAAGCTTGTGCGATGGGTTATCGATACTAAGCAAAGCAAGGTGACGGAAACTATCTTGAGTGACGTGGACCAGGAGTTTCCGCGGGTTGACCCAAGGGTAGAATGTCATCGTCATACATTTGGTTACACCCTTGAAACCGGTGGGCTACTTGGCTTTAAAGGCCTGTTGAAATACAACTTCGAAGCGGGCACAACAGCCCACTATGATGCGGGAGAAAACAAGGCTGCGGGGGAGCCTGTCTTTGTGCCAATGGGCCCTGGAGAGGATGAAGGTTATATACTTTCTGTTGTGTACTGCGCTGAATCTGAGTTAAGCGAGATTCACATTCTAGATGCTCAGCAGTTCTCCGGCGAACCACTGGCGATAGTAAAACTAGGTGCAAGAGTGCCCTTTGGTTTTCACGGGAACTTTGTTGTGAGCGATTGAGGTTATGCTGGCTCAATTTTTACCTTGAAGCTCGCGGAGTTACTGTGCCACGAGCTTCGAGGTTTAAGTCGCCTGGTTTGGCAGATAGCAAACCCTTTGCAGGGTGGCGGCGTTAGATATGCTCATCATTTTTTATCCCGATGCTGCGCCGGATTGAAAACACTCCGCCGAGCCAAACGCCAATATAAACCATAGCGACTGAAGCAATATCGAGGTGCGGTAACGCCGGTTGACCCATGCCATACATCGCAAGTAACGCGATACCGAGACAAGATAGTAGAGCGCCAGTGACTAGCCGGGCGACCCCTGGAACTCGTGAGGAGTTTGAGCCCTGCTGTTCAATAGGTGCTAGAAGTAGTGCGACAGGAATGAGAATCAAAAATAGTACGCTGACCCAGATGATTCGTGTTGCCCACCATATTTCTGAACCTGGGTCCATGTTGATCCCAATACCGCCTAGTAGCCAACAACAAGTTACAAGCAGAATCAGAATCGTGATGTGCCACAGATATATGGTCATGATCATGCTGTTGATCATGACGACTACTGCCCAGACCTTTAGGTTTGCCAACCATGCCTTTATGGGGCGAGCAATGCTCAGTACTAATCCAAATTGAGCGACGGCGAGGGCAATCAACGTGACCTTAGGTGGCAAAGTGTTGCTCATATGAGGGTCGGGGGAGCCCACCATCGCAATTGGGTAGGGTCCGAAGGACACCAATAATGAGAGGGCTATCCAACCGAGAATTGAAATCACGATTAACCATGGTGCGCTGGGGAATTGACCGCTGCGCCAGACATATCCTAATTGGTGAACGGTAAGCCAAACCCAGAAGTAGTTGGTCCAGCCGATCCACGTGAATGAGGTATTCAGTGTTATCGCGTCGGTCAGTATGGCCATAGCAGCCAATGCGAAGATCGTATTTACGCCGTACTTCTTAAAGGCATGATGGGTGAGCGGAGCTAGTGCCACTACCATAATGTAAATGGCGAGAAACCAAATTGGGATCAATGCGGTTTTAGTGATTTGTTGAATGATGTCTGTTGGAACCTGGATAGCAGACATCGCTAAAGCCACGATTGCCCAGCCACCTATGAGTGCCAACAGGGGGAATAGTAATCTCTTAAGTCGGCTCGTTAGCCAGTCGGCGTAGCAGATACCTTGTTTCGTAGCACTTTCCAAAGATACTGCGTTAGCGTAACCGCCAACGATAAAAAATATGGGCATGACCTGAAAGATCCAGGTCAGCCACTGGGTGCCGGGGCTTGTCTTCAGTAGGTTGGTAGATTCAATTGTTTCACCGGTGAACTCGAATCCAGCGATCAGCCAGTGACCTATGACGACCATTAGGATGGACAGGGCTCGCAGAAAATCGACGTAACGCTCTCGTTCCGGCGGAGTCTGGGAGGATATTTCAAGGGCTTTGTTCCAGATATGCATATTGCGGGGCCTGTCGTGTTGGTATTAATTTAGATTGCCAAACCAGGAGTGTTATTGCACATACAATCATTTGAGTATTAATATCTGATACCTTAACCCTGTAAGGCTCAATACCATGACCCAGACTGAACGTCTCTATGAAGAACTCAAGCGGCTTCTTAAATCCCACGGTCTGACCTATCGAGATGTGGCGGCGCATTTGGCGGTGTCAAATGCCAGCGTTAAGAGACTGTTCGCTGAACAAACTCTATCTTTGCCTAGAATCGAAGCAACTGCAGATTTACTAGGTATGACGTTGGCTGAAATTATCAAATCTGCGGAGGCGCGTGATACGCCGATTGATGAGCTTAGCCAGAACCAGGAGGAGGCGTTGGTAAGCGACGTCCGATTACTGATGGTGGGCATTTGTGTGACTAACAGATGGAGCTTCGAGACGATTCTTGCTCATTACCAACTCACTGAACATGAGCTTATCCAGTTGCTTGCGAAACTCGATAAGCTAAATATCATTGAGCTTTTGCCAAGGAATCACTACCGTTTACGAGTGTCTCGAAACTTTCGCTGGCGAACTAATGGTCCGTTACAGAAGTTTTTCTTCCAAACAGTTTTGCAGGATTTCTTCAGTCCGCGCCAAGACGAGAATAAGAGTTACTTTCGTATGTCCTGGGGTTTGGTGGCGCCGGAAGATATGGAGGAGATCAAGCATCAAATAGATCGGTTGGCGAGTGAATACGTCAGCGTTACAGAGCAATCTCCTTACCATGAAGGTAAGCAGGCATCGACTTTGTTAATTTCCTTTCGGCGGGATTGGCAACCGTTGGAACTGCGCTCAGCCAAACGTGTTGTTGATTGATGGGACGCATCGCTATGAGTAGCATCCATATTGGGAAGCGCGTCGATAGAGGATAAAGACCGCCTCAATATCCTGGTGGTTCGGATTGTAGAATGTCTGATCAATCGAGGTGATGGCATAACCATCTTCGATGACCACATCGACGTGATGCTGACGAATATCTGGTGTCGCGAGGTTTGAGTGCTTTGCCGTCAGTAGCCCCGCCGCGCCAGCCAACTGCGAGCAGGTTAAAGCTAAAACTGTGAGCATTTGTGCGATGGTGGATCGTCGACGCTTCATTTGAGAAGTTTCATCTTGGGTGGTCATTTTGTCTGTCTCCCTGGTTGGATTGGTCTCCTGCTGAATGTTGGGCAGGCAGAAGCAATCTAGGAGAAGGGTGTGGTATTGGCTACCAAAAGCGAAATAGCATCACTATATGTGAGATTTGGTATTATTATTCGATACTAAAGCGGCGGTTGCTCAGACCAGTTGTCGAATCTGATGGGTGTGGGTTTCCGTGAGATCGTGAGTGGCTTGCGGTTACATGGTGGCCCTTTGAGTTGTGATTAGGGCGCATTGTTGAAGTTACTTATAAATATGTTAAAGACCTATAAGTATAATCAGACGTTATCCTTCCTTTAGCGTGTCCCTCACGATTGGCATAACTCGGCGGCTGACAGGAATTTCTTCGCCGCCTTTCAGTACTAATATGCCTGCACCAGATAATGATTTGAGTGTTGAGACGAACTCGAGGTTCACCACATACGATCGGTGCACCTTAAGAAACGTGTTCGGCAAACTGGATTCCAAGCCTTTCAGTGTTCCGCTATATAAAGGAGCGCGACCATCCAGCAAATGAAGTTCAACATAGTCGCCAGCCGCTTTGCAGTAACTAATCTCTTGGGTTGATATATGAGATATTTCGCCTGCGCCGCTGACGACAATTGTGGTGGGGGTGTCTTGCTGCTTTAGCTGGTCGAGCCTGAAGGTCAGCTTTGAGACCCGCTGTTGTTCGTCCATTAAGAGTTTCCGTTCGCGAGTCAAAGCTCGTGCCTGGGAAGCGAATAGATAGGTTGTCATGGCTGCAATCAACAGGTAATAGGTGATGTTGTGGAACGTGTTTAGAGTAAGCAGCACAACGCCGTCAAAGATAATGAATACGCTCAGGTAGCTCACCAATTCCCTCGTGCGTGACTGATAGGTTTCAAAGGCAAGTAGCGCAGTTGCACAGGTTGCTGGTGCCAGAATCGCAAGTGCAGTTTTGGTGTCGAATGAGGGGGTGAAGATTGTTATCAGCGCTGTTGTGATGCCACCGATCACCATCCAGCGAGCAAAAATTTGCTCAGCAAACTTCCTTGCGACGAAAGCAAGTAGACAAAGACCAAAACCCATGGATAGCAGCACAATTACGACTAGCCTAAGATCGTGGAGTGGATATGAATATGCGTAAATGCCGCGAATAGATTCAGCCGCTAACTGGGCAGAGGCAAGGCCGGCCATTAGCAAAAACAATGACTGCTGCCGAAGTACAAGAAAATACAATGTGCCGAGTAAAAGTGCGCCGAGCAGAATCATAGAAAATAGCGTCCGATTCTGAAACAGACTTTGGGGAGATGCATAATCTCCAATACCGACAAAATGGATCGGTCGACTCAATTGTAAGAACCCATGGTGAGATGAAAGATGTAGCACAATGTCGTTTGTGGGTTTGAGCAGTGTTGATGGCAAATAGAATACCGCGTCGATGTTACCGGGGAATTCATCGTCGGCGATGGTGCTGGGTGTGCCGTTTCGGCCCACAAACTGATTGTTCAGATAGGCCTCGCTTGAGGATTTGGCGAATACAAATAGGCCGAGGGGTGTGGACTCGTCAAGCCAGGCAACCGGTAAGTCGATAGTGGTCTTCAGCCAAATGTCGCGTTGCTGGGGATTAGCGTCGTAAAACAGGCTTTGTGTACATTCGGGACCAGTAAAATCTGGCATTCCTCCATCAACGCCGCCGGGGCAAGCCACTACCTGACTATGATCCACGGAGACCATGCGAGTTTGGGCCTGGACAGGCTGACTGAGGGCCAGTGAGAACAACAAGCATATTCCCCAGCCACAGAATCGAGTTAAGTCACGATGTGAACAAATAGAACGGGTGCGCATTTAAAGTGTGGTCCTGGGTTCGAGTGGCGGCAGCTAAAAATGATGGAAATGCATGCTGTTCACCGAAATATTACAGCCGCTCACCGACGTGAGCAGTAAATGCAGTGTCTCTCGCCGAATATAACATGAACCATTTAGTTTCTAGTGCGCTAATGGGGAAACTTCAATCACAGAAAGAAAGCCATGAAACCAAAGAGTGAACGCCGAACATTGGGTGCGATGATTGCATTTTTGCTAGTCCTGATATTCACATCTAGCGCCAGCCTGGCCTTACCTGGCCCCATTGCGAATGAGACTGCAATTGTTTTCGAAACGATGGATGGGCAAACGGTTGACGCATTTGAAGGCGTGATTCAGGTGCCAGAAAATCGTGATAACCCCCAGAGCCGAAAGATCTCAGTCCACTATGTTCGCTTTCCGGCGACAACGGACAAACCAGGTCCACCCATTATCTATTTGGCGGGCGGTCCCGGTGGGTCAGGCATCATGACCGCGAAATATCCAAGATTTCGTTTTCCACTGTTTATGGCGCTCCGGGAACATGGTGATGTAATTGCTCTGGATCAGAGGGGCACAGGTGCGGCTTCTTCATTGCCCAAATGTATTTCCAGTGCGGAGATAGCCCTTAATAGACGATTTACCGATGACAAAATTACAAACTCGCTCGGCGTGGCAGCAAAAGAGTGTGTTGGCTTTTGGCAGCAACAGGGTATTGATGTGGCGGGCTACAACACTCTTGAAAGTGCACGGGACATTGACGATTTGAGACAGCACCTGGGCGCCAACAGCGTGACACTTTGGGGAATCTCCTACGGGAGCCATCTTGCGTTGGCGAGCTTAAAGGTGATGGGAAATCACGTGCACAAAATTGTGATTGCCAGTGCCGAGGGACTAGATCAAACGGTAAAACTTCCCTCTAGAACAGACGCTTATTTCCAGCGCCTGCAGTTAGCAATCAATACCGACGCAGTTGCCAAAGCGTTGTATCCCGACATTAATGCACTGGTTAAACGCGTACACAAGCACCTGGAGGAGCAGCCGATTTTGTTGCTTGTGCCGGAGGACAACAAAAACCCAACTGAATTTTTGTTTCAACGTTTTCATATGCAAACCATTGCCTCGGGCATGATCGCGGACCCCCATCGAGGTGTGGCGACGTTGTTAGCGCTATATCGTGGCATAGACGAAACCATAGACGAAACCAATGACAAAGCTATTTACAAATCCATGGATTCCGCCAGCTACCCTGATTTGAAAAAGGGTTTGTCTGAAGAAACCGAACAAATGTTAACTGCGGTGGTGAAACGAGCGGGTCTTTTGGCACGCAGGATCACATTTGATTTGATGCCACTGGCAATGGATGTCGCATCTGGCATTACCGCTGAAAGGTTAAAGCAAGTTGAGCGGGAGGCAGAAACCTCGCTACTTGGGCTTGCTCTAAATTTCCCGATGCCCCAACTGGCGAATGAGATACCCGATTTAGATCTAGGTGACGGTTTTCGTGTTCTGCCACGAAGCAATGTCCCTACATTATTGTTATCTGGCTCCCTTGACGGCCGAACTTATATCGAAGGCCAGGCAGAGGCGACTGCAGGGCTTTCGAATTTAACGCATGTCACCGTCGTAAATGCTGGACACAATCTGTTTATGTCCTCACCGGAAGTCACGGAAGTCATTCATCAGTTTTTACGCGGCGAGGAGATCAATAAAATTGAGATCGTAATTCCGTTACCTGCATTTGCCAGCTAGGGTAGCTGGGCTTTCATCGACATTGGTCTGTGTGCTCGCCTGCCGCGTTCTAAAGTTGTTTCTGGTGGACAATTTTTCCATTTTGAAAAACGACTAACTCGTTTTGTAAAAATGGAATCCATAGTTCATCTGATAAGGGTACGCTGGCGATCAAGGTGGTGGTCGTCGCTTCACCATCAAGGGTGACGCCGGTCAATTGTTTAGGGTCAACCTCTCGTGTACGTATCAGATAGTGCAATCCAGGGGGCTCAACCTTCCCATTTAGTTGAGTGCGACGATTGGCAAAAGCGTAGAGGTAGTCGCCATCTGTATAGACAATATTGGCAGGACCAAGCTTTGACCAGGTTCCCAATAACAACTCCAGCACAGTAAGTCTCTGGTTAAGGGTAGGTAGTGGTTCCTGGGGCATGGAGTAGATTCGCTCCATCAATTGGCAGAAAGCCAGCTCAGAATCGGTATCACCTATAGGAGTAAATCGATTTAAGTTGTCGTCAACTTGCCAGTTTTTTAGGTCACCATTGTGGGCAAAGACATGGCGTACGCCGTGGCATTCACGACTAAAAGGCTGGGTGTTTTGTAAATTGACGCCGCCCTGGGTTGCCCTGCGAATATGGGATATCACACATTGGCTGTAGTGTTGGTGGTTAATAAGAAACTCCATCCACTCGCTATAGGCGGCGGGCGCGACTTCTCTAAAAACCTGTGCATAAGGGCTGGCCACAAACGCAAGCCCCCAGCCATCACAATGTGGTCCTTTTGCGCAGCCATGTTGTCGAAATTCTTCGAGGGCAAATCTGACCCGGGTTGGCGCGCTGCTGGAAAAGGCGAAAATTTCACACATAAGTTTCTCCAGGCTGCAGTCTAACCAATCTCAAATCAGCTATCTAATTTGCCTGTTTATGGTTTTAAACCCGCTTTATCCAGAAGCCACATCATCGGGCACCAATGGGTTATTCCAGATTGCAGCAAATTGGCCCCGACAAAGGCGGTAAGCCACAGCCAGTTGATATTGTGCGTAATCGCTAATCCGACAGAAGCCAGTACAACTATCCCGGCAATTAACCGTAGCGCATCGTTGATGTTCATTTTATTTGCCTGCTTTATGTAGTTGCCCTTATTATATTAGATAACTATAAATTAGATAGTAATAATTTAGATGTAAATAAATTATATGTATCTAATGTTATGTCTGCTAATATTCCAACCATCGCGGGCCTCCAGGAGATTTTCTGCCGTTGACGGATTAAATTGAGGCGTAATCCTTACCTGGCATCACCAAAGATGACTAAGCCATGAGCAACCCTTTAGACAGACTTGTTAGATATTCACTCGGCGGCGGCTTACCTGGGTCTATCCTTATTATCTCTTTGCTGCTCGGTGCTATTGCACTGAATTTTACCGCGAGGGAAGAGGAACCGCAGATTGTTGTGCCCATGGTTGATGTGTCCGTTGTGGCGCCGGGATTATCTGCTCGCCAAATTGAAAGACAAGTGACAACACCACTAGAAAAGCTACTGGCTCAAATCCCGGGAGTTGAGCACATATACTCAACCGCCTCGAGTGGCAAAACCTCAGTAACATTGCGGTTTTTTGTGGGTGAAAATCGAGAAACGTCTATCTTGAACACCTACAACAAGTTGTATTCAAATCAGGATAAGATCCCGGGGGTTGTCACTAACTGGCAGGTTAAGCCAGTTGAAGTAGATGATGTTCCGATCCTGATGCTTGGGCTATGGAGTAATAAGCCAGAGCAAACCAGTGACTATGAGCTTCGTCGGATAGCCGATGAAGTTGCAACACTGCTGCAAACTGTCGATCACAGCAGCGAAGTGAATGTCATCGGTGGTCGAATCAGAACGATTCAAATTCTGCCGACCCCAGAAAGTCTGGCGAGTCGCAATAGCACACCTTCTGACATCTACAATGCCCTATTGGTATCCAATCAATTGGTTAGTGCGGGTAATTATGTACTCGGTCGTGAAGCCATGCAGTTGGAGAGTGGTGACGTTATTCGCACGGTTGGCGAATTAGAAACCACCGTGATCAACGTTGTGGACGGTAAGCCTGTGTTTCTTCAGGACGTGGCGAGTATCGTCGATGGCCCCTCGGAACCAGACAGTTATAGTTGGATAGAGTTCGCCCAGGGTCATAGCGATTACACAGACGGGCGCAATGGTAATTCGATGGTGACGATCAGTGTCGCAAAACAGCGTGGCAGTAACGCGGTCAGCCTCGCTCAGGATGTCCATCAATTAATCGCTGATCTTAAACACAATGTTTTGCCTTCCGATATCCAGGTTGAGATTTTGAGGGACTACGGCGAAACAGCCGATGCAAAGGTTAATCAACTGATCTCAAGCCTTGGATTCGCGATACTGACCGTTGTGATCTTTATTGCAATATTTCTTGGCCCGAGGTCCGCTCTGGTTGTCGGACTAACGGTTCCAATCAGTTACGGTATCACGCTCGCCATGGATATGGCATTTGGCTATACGATCAATCGCGTCACGTTGTTCGCGTTGATTTTATCACTGGGTTTACTGGTTGATGATCCCATCACTGGTGTAGATAACATAGAGCGTTTCTTTCGAAAAAATAGCGGGTCGGTTAAGGATCGTGTAGTAGCTGCAATATCGGAAATTAAAGTGCCGTTGTTAATGTCTACCGTCACGATTGTGCTCGCCTTTATCCCGCTAGCTTATATTACCGGCATGATGGGGCCTTACATGGCACCGATGGCGTTTAACGTGCCGGTTGCGGTTGCGACAAGTACCGTCATCGCGTTTCTCGTCACGCCTTGGCTTGCCAGTAAGTTGCTAAAACCGAAAATTGGTACGCCAGAAAAAGACACTGACAATACCTTCCTGACTCGCCACTATCGGAAAATACTCAAGCCTTTGCTGTCGGATCGAAAAAAAGCCAAATCGACACTCTGGTTAGTGCTCGGGTTGTTTGTTGTCACAGCTATGCTGCCGATGTTTCGTCTGGTACCGCTCAAATTGCTGCCGTTTGATAACAAAAATGAAATTCAGGTTGTGATTGATATGCCACGCACAGCAAGTCTAGAAATGACCGCGACGACGGCTCAACAAGTCAGTGGGGTCGTCCGACAACTCAAAGAGGTTCGTTCCGTAGCAAGCTTTGTGGGTGAGCCTTCACCCATCGACTTTAATGGTCTGGTGCGGGGCTACTCTCGCCGGAATTTTGTATATATGGCGGACCTCCGAATTGTTCTGGTTGATAAAGCAGAGCGAGAACACCAATCCCACGGCATCGTTTTGCGACTTCGTAAAATGCTTGAACCGCTCAACGTAGATGGCGTCAAGATTCACGTCATAGAATCGCCTCCGGGACCGCCGGTGATGAGTACCCTGGTCGCGGAAGTATATGGTTCAAGTCATACCCCCTATTCAACGCTCGTTGATGCGGCGGAGGTTTTGGCTAATAGATTATCCCGGGAAGCATTTGTCGTCGAAGTTGACACCAGTGCCCAACCTTCACAGGAGCGACTCCGCTTTGTTGTGGATAAACAAAAAGCGGCGCTTTCCGGTATCTCAACACAAGATATCAGTATGACACTGGATATGGCGAACACTGGGGTTGGGATTGGTTACCTGGTCGACGAGAGAGAAGCTAAGCCATTGCCAATTGTTATGCGCGTGCCTTTGTCGCAACGGGGAAGTGTCGAAGATTTAGAGCGTCTGCAGGTTAAAGGCCAGGCGGGGATCGTTCAAGAAACCTTGAGCGATGGACTTAAAAATGCGCCGCGGCCACTGGTGGCAATAGGAGAGTTGGGGGAGTTCAATAAACTGCCTGCAGACTCTTCGATTTTCCATAAAGACCTTTCGCCCGTTGTTTATGTCACAGCAGAGATTTCCGGGCGGACTCCGGTTGAAGTTATCGCCGATGTTAACGCTGATCAAAATGCCACAACCAAAGAAACATCGGACTGGCAGGGCCGGACCTTCTTCTTCCTGGGGGCAGGGGATGGTTGGCAAGTTCCTGAGGATATTGAAATATCCTGGACCGGAGAAGGTGAATGGAAGATTACAGTTGCGGTGTTCAGAGATATGGGGCTTGGATATCTAGTTGCCCTAATTGGTATTTTTTTCGTGCTGAATTATCAAACCAAATCAACCACTCTTGCTGTGATTATTATGTCAGCAATACCCCTCACGGTAATCGGTATCATGCCTGGCTTTTGGTTCTTAAATCAGGTGGGAGAGCGGACTATTGCAGGTGCTCCGGATCCGGTTTTATTCACGGCGACAGCCATGATAGGGATGATTGCGCTCGCAGGGATTGCCGTTAGAAACTCATTGATCCTGGTTGAATTTATTACTCAAGCAAGAGCGGAAGGGTTATCAATTGAAGACGCTCTACTGCGAGCGGGTAGCACAAGAATGCGACCAATCCTATTGACTGCCGGCACAACTCTGCTGGGTAACATCATCATTACCCTTGATCCGGTTTTTAGTGGTCTCGCCCTTTCAATTATGTTCGGCATCGTGGCTTCGACCGTATTTACTCTGTTAGTTGTGCCGGTCGTTTATCTATTGGTTTTTAGTGATTCGACTGAATCGGGAGACGTGATTAATGAACAATAAGCGCAGTTGGATTTATTCAACCCTGGCGATTGTGATTTTAGCCCTAATGATTCTGTGGATGGCGGGGACTTTTGATCCCCGGATTGCTCCGGGAACTCATGTCCCAGTAACTTATACGGGGCAGGCGACGCTCGAGGTCACCTTACGCGAGCGGGCCATATTCGAACCGGTCCCCGCAAGCATCGAAGCGAAACAGGCCACGGTGATTTCCTCGCGCATTATGGCGCAAATCGAACGGGTAAACGTCCGGGCAGGGGATATGGTTAAAAAAGGGCAGGTCCTGATTAAATTGGAAAACTCTGATCTGCAATCCAGGGTCTCCCAGGCGCAAGCTAATCTGCAGTCCGTGAATACTCGATTGGCTGAGGCCAAACTTGGATTGTCCCGGGCAACGGATCTGGTTGCGCAAAAACTCATTGCTAATGCTGACTTTGATCGTGCCCAGGCGGATTATGATACTTTGGTCGCCAACTCGAGCAATGCTGATCAAGCGTTAAGGGAAGCTGAATCCAGTCTCGCGTTGTCTACCATCACGGCGCCGATAGATGGTCGTATTGTTGATAGATTTGCTGAGCCGGGGGATATTTCGAGGCCAGGTATTCAACTTCTATCTCTATACAATCCCGTATCGTTGAGGGTCGAGGCCAATGTCAGAGAACAGTTGTCCGTGAATCTGGTCAAGGGGCAGGGTCTTCAGGTGGATGTGCCATCTCTTAACAAAACTTTGAATTCAGAAGTTGAAGAACTTGTTCCAGCGGGCAATGTGGGTTCCCGCAGCTTCCTGGTTAAGAGCAGGCTGAGTGATTCTGCAGGTCTGTTGCCGGGTATGTATGCCAGATTGCTGGTCCCTGCGGGCAATGTTTCTACACTTTCAATCCCAGAGCAGTATGTGATCAAAGTTGGCCAACTCAATATGGTTTCGGTCAGTGCGGATGCCGGACCAGAACGGCGCTATATCAGAATCGGCAAACAGTATCCCGATGGCACGGTTGAAGTGATCTCTGGTTTAAAGGCCGGCGATCACGTACTGATGCAGTGAGCGGTTAGTCAGGCGTATCTGCTACGGGCATCTATACTGAAACTGTGTCCCAAAAGAGATAGTCGTGACAGAAGTTCTTGCTCTCCTGAGAGCCTGGTTAGTGTTTTTACATAACGGTGGGCTCCCTGCTGATACAGAAAATCTAATAGAGCTTCGCAGCCGCCGGTTCATTAGCTGGTTTGCTGTGTTCGGTACTGTCGTGGCGATACTTGTGGCAATAATGAACGTCATTATTGATGAGGCCCATGACAACTGGTTTATTCTGGCCAGTGTCGGAATTGGTATAGGTTCCATCTTTCTGCAGGCCTATTCGGGCGCGCGTAAGGTCGCCGCCAGCATTATACTTACTGCGTTTTGGCTTGCGCCGACGCTGTCTATCCTGGATAGCTCGATATACGGACTCACCGCGGTTTGGCTGCTGATTCTACCGTTGCTGGGCGTGCTGCTGCTCGGGGTGTATGGCGGCATTGCCACTACCTTTGTTTCGATAGGAACAATATGGTTGCTCGCATTCCACGAAGAATATGCCATTCATCGCGATCTGGTTATTCCGTCACCTCTGTCTATTGGTGCGGAGGCGACTGCGACTGCAAGTTTAATTTTTGCCATGACGCTGGTTTTCTACTTCGGGCAGCGAAAGGCCGAGCGCAAGCTGGAACATACCGTTGCGGACCTCAACAAAGAAGTTACCATTCGACAGGAAGCTGAATTCTCCGCCCGTGAAGCTGAGCAGGTAAAGGCGAATTTTCTTGCGACTATGAGTCACGAGCTCAGGACGCCGCTTAATGGCGTGATTGGTGCTATTGAACTGCTAGAGCATACCGAACTGAATGAGAATCAGCGGGAGTTTATGGGGGTGGTGCTCAGTAGTGGCCGCATCCTGCAGCAGCTGATTAATGACATTATGGATGTCTCGCGTCTGGACGCCGGTAGTTTGCAACTAGAGCACAAACCGTTTGATCTGGTTGTCCTGTGTGAAGAGCTATGCGAATCAATCGCTGTCACCGTTGATCAGAAGCTCGTAAAGGTAAAACTACACATTGAACCTGGTCTCGGCTGGGTGGCAGGAGACCCAATTCGAATTCAGCAAATCCTGCTCAACTTGATGGGTAATTCCGTCAAGTTTACAAAGGCTGGGCAAATAAAAATGAGCGTCACTCGAGAAGCTGAGTTTATTCGATTTGATATCGAGGATTCGGGTATTGGCATTAGCGAAGAATTTATGCCAAAACTATTTGACACCTATAATCAGGCGAGTGAATCCACATTTCGTCAGTACGGCGGTAGCGGCCTCGGACTGTCTATCGTGAAGCGTTTGATAGATCGAATGGCTGGAACGATAGAGGTCACCTCAGAAATCGGACACGGTAGTTTGTTTCGAGTACAGCTGCCGTTAGCGGATGCCGCTTCTGAATTCGCCGCTTCTGCCGAAGTTGAAAAACTTTCTCGCCCCTTAAAAGTGTTGGTGGTCGATGACAATACGACCAACAGATACATCGCACAAAAGATGCTAAAAAAATTGCGCCACGAGGTGTATGAAGCCTCTGACGGTCAAGAAGCGATTGCTAGGGCTGAAGAGATTGAAGGCCTGGATCTAATTCTTATGGATGTGCACATGCCGAATATGGACGGAATTGAAGCAACCAAAGAAATTCGAATTCGTGAGGGTGCGGGCAAGGTGCCTATTATTGGACTCACTGCGAATGTCTTACCGGGTATTCGTGAGACATTGTTAGCTGCGGGTATGGATGACTATCTTGCTAAACCGATCCGATTAACTGCATTGCGCGAGTCCATTGCTACTACGGTGGACAGTCAGGTCAAGGGTTAAGGTTCTTCTATCGAGCTGGTATTTCTCCCGGGTAAGCCCCGGGTTAATCAATAAAATTCTACTTTATATGTCATTGTTCGCGATTGCGTCGCATTCGACTTTTCGTCGCTTTGCCACTTTGATACCCTGTCGCCTCGTTTTTGACCAGGCTTAAGATCTTGTTTCGGTATGTAGTGTTCCCGGTTTTATCGATATTTCTGCTGTCCGGCTGTGCGAGTAACCCCGGTGTTTTCTACTGGAGTGACTACATCAAGAATTTTGGCGAGGCGAACTATGCCCAGATAGTTCAAGATTTTGATGCCAGTGGCGAGAGTTTCAATTCCCTGCAGCCCGGAGATCTATTTGCGGTGTGCGGTGCCTATGTAAAGGTTAATAATTTTGATCACGCGTTTGATTGTCTGGCTTTATACCGTGCGTCTGTCAGGGTTGGCGAATTTAATTTTACCGGGATTGGCGACTCAAGGGCGTTCGAGCGAATCTGGTTCGGCCAAGCGAAGCTTGCAATTGGAGATATAACCAGTGCATTAGACGCGGCAGATGCCGCAGAACAAATTAGAGTCAGGGCAGGCAACGAGTATTTTCACACCAAGGTACTTGAAATCGAAGTGGCATCCTTACGGGGCTCTGCGTACCTGCTACAGGAGGATCACGCTGCGGTTAATAAGCAGATTGTATTGTTAGAGGCGATTAGTACCGAAGGCCTGACCTCCATGCTTCTCACAACTCAAAAACATCAGGTATTAGCCAGTTTAAAGTTTGGTCTAGGGGAGTATCAAGCAGCCTTAGCGGATTCTAGACAGCGAAAAGGCCTTCTGATGCGAGGCTGGGATGATGGAGTATTACGCCAATTTGCTCTGCCCAGCCTGTATATAGAAGCGCGTGCATTGCTGGAAACACAAAACATTGATGCAGCTAGACAGAAGTATGACGAATTGCTCGGAAGCGGACGTATTGCTGAAGTAGGACGAATCTATTGGGTTGCTCTGACTGATCGCGCCAGAATAGCAAAACTTGATGGTGAGCCCAGAAGGTCTATTGACTACTTACAGACCGCTATCGAGGTGATCGAATCCCAACGGAAAACCATCGGTACTGAGGCGAGTCGTATTGGTTTTGCTGGGAATACCCAGGCAGTTTATAGCCAACTCGTGAAGGAATTAGTTGAGTCTAACGAAAGTGCTAGTGCTTTTGAATATGTAGAAAGGGGCAAGGCTAGAGCGTTGGTTGATGTGCTCGCCACTAAACAAACATTTTCCAGGCGGGGAGCAAGTGCCGAAACCGTAAGCCAGCTTCTTTCTAGTATCGATCAAGAAGACAAGCGCAGCGCTATGGCAGCTTATGTGCCCAGGGGCGCACAGCAGCACTCAAATCAAAGGGCTGTGAGGAGCGTTAAGGCGTTGCAAGAATTAAAGCAGATTGCCCCGGAGGTTGCGGAACTTGTCTCGGTTGTTCCGTCACAGTTGAGAGAGATCCAGGGGCAATTGTCTGAAGCTGAAGTGCTAGTCGAGTTCTTCGGTAGCGACGCGGAATTATTCATTTTTGTCGTTTCGTCGGTAAACATCAACGTTAAAACTGTACCAATCGCGCGGCTAGACGAGAACATCCGCTGGTTTAGAGACGCGATTACGGCCCAGGAAGAAGATGATGTCGCAGAACTGGCGGATGTGATTTATCGCCAACTATTTGGTTCCATTGAGTCATTGCTGACGACCCGGGTTGTGATTGTTCCCCATGGTCCACTACATTATTTGCCCTTTAATGCGTTGCGTGACAAGTCTGACTTTCTTGTTGAATCTCGAAATCTTCGTGTCTTGCCTAGCGCTTCAGTGCTGAAGTATCTGGGGTCTGATCCATCCAACTCAAGCTATGAAATTCTGGCGATGGGTAATCCGGATTTAGGCAATCGGGACATGGATCTGCCTGGCGCCGAGAGGGAAGTAAATGACATTGCGAGTATGTTCTCTCAAACTCGATTGTTACTTCGTGGTGAGGCTTCCGAAACAAACCTAAAGCAGCTTGGGCATAAATTCCCATATCTTCATTTTGCCATGCACGGAACCTTTGATGCGGCGACGCCTTTAAGCTCAGGTTTATTAATGTCGGGTGACGATCAAAACGATGGTGTTCTGACGGTGGCGGAACTTTACGATTTGGATTTGCCTGCGGAGCTTGTGACGCTCTCAGCCTGTGAGACCGGAATGGGTACAGTCAGTAGTGGCGATGACGTAATTGGATTTACTCGAGGATTTCTATTTGCCGGTACCCAGACCATTATCTCGAGTCTTTGGAAGGTAGATGATGCGGCAACCTACTATTTAATGAATCAGTTTTATCAGTATCTACCGGATCACTCTAAACAAGCAGCGCTTCGGCTTGCACAAATAGATACACGAAAAAATTACGGCGACTCGCCGTACTATTGGGCCGCGTTTCAGCTAAATGGATCCGGGGACTAAGGGTCTAGCGAGATCTCGCTGGCAAGTGATGGTTTAAAGTACTCAGACTATATTTTAACGTTACGTCTTCCATTTTTATTTTACTGCTTTGGCCAGTAGTGGCTGAAACAGTCCTCGCATAGGGACTGACTTTTTTGAGGTGGGGGTGATGTTACCCAGTTTGGCACCCAATCCCATCGAAGTTTATCTCTGGCATGTTGTACCTTACGACAGTGGGCGCATTGGTCGTTTTCCCGACAGGGGGATTGTTTCCGTTGAATCAATCTAAACCCGTGGGCGATTGTTCGCATCCAATATATACCAAATCAGTATTGAGAAAAGAATGCCGACAGCGATGAACCCTAGGATCAACGCACTCATAGATGTTGCTGTTGTATTGGCGTTGTTGGTTATGGTGAAACAGAATGTCTTGCCCCACTCATGTTTGTTAGCAGGTCCTGCCACGACTTTGCTGCTCTGGCGGCGGAGTTCTGGATGGAGGGGCTGGGGTTTGTTTGGCCGAGTCATTGGAAAACCACTGTTTTTTATACGCGCATCACCTTTTTTGGAATTGTTGTGACCGCTCACCTGGCTGATCTAAGCACGAGTGAGTATTTCCTGGATAAGAAAGCCAGTGGTCGCTTCGCTAGTGTCGAGGGTAATTTGCTCGCACATCTCGGCGTCATGATGCTTGTTTGGACCCACAGTTCGTTTTCTGAAGAGATGTCATTTCGAGCTTTCCTCATTACCCATGGTAGCGATGCTGTCGCTGGCGGGATCCTGGGTAGTATTAGCGTTGCCACGGTCCTATCGCTTTTCTTTGGCTATCGGCACTTTTACTATCAAGGGCTAAAGGGGGGCTGATTACCGGATGTATCGGTTTTAGCCTTTCGATGATGTGCCTATGGTTTGGTAAGCGTAATTTATTACCGCCAATTGTTGCTCATGGGAGGGTCAACACGATTAGTCAGACACAGCGATATCTGGGTAGTGGAGACTGAGTACGAGATTGCGACAAAATGTTTTCGATCGATTTTACTCTTAGCGCTTCAAGCTCGGTTCTTGTGTCAAGCCAACAAAGCAGTTAGGTTTATGATTGCAATAGTTGGTTACTAACGAGGACGGGCCCATGACATCTATCAATTCAAGTAAAGAAAACACTTTCTGTACTCAATATTTGATGGATATGAATGACAATGCCGCCTATTTACAACGAGACCGAACAGCCACATCTGGTTAAAGATGACCAGGCCACAAAGCCAGTAGAACAATCTTCTGATCAAACCGTAGCGGTTGATCCTGATCTTTCCGAGACCGTTAATGTATTTAGCCCTCGGGTCTTTTCTGGTTCGCGTCGGCTAAAATTTTTCTCCTACTATAAGCCCCATCTCCCCGTGCTAGCAGCGGATCTTGCCTGTGCTTTCCTTGTGGCAACCACGACGCTGGCGCTACCACTTTGTGCCAACCTAATAGTTGAACAACTCACCATTGGTACTGAGAAAACGCTGATTTTTGATCAGATCTATCTAGTTGCCGGATTGATGCTGCTTCTAATTGCGCTCGAGACCATCAGCCGACTGTTTGTGGACTATCAGGGGCATGTTATGGGGGCTCGTATGGAAACTGATATGCGAGAAGAGTTGTTTGAGCACTACCAGAAGCTGTCCTTTAGCTTCTACGATAGGCAGCGGGTGGGTCAACTAATGTCGCGTATTTCGAATGACTTGTTTGCTCTGTCCGAGTTGTTTCATCATGGCCCGGAAGACGTGGCAATTGCATTCCTCAAGTTTACCGGCGCGATGGCCATTTTGTTTTATCTGAGCCCCTCGATGGCGCTGGTGATTTTAATTTCACTGCCCTTCGCCATTGCCTATGCACTTTACTTTAATAACCGAATGGGCAAAGCAGTGCAGCAGAGCAAAGAGAGAGTTGCGGCCATTAATGAACACGTCGAAGACTCATTATCCGGGGTGAGAATCGTGCGAGCTTTCGGCGGAGAGGCTCAGGAGATTTCTAGATTTGGCCGGGAGAATGTCAGCTTTTTGGAAACGCGCAGAAAGGGTTATAAGGCCGAGGCGCTGTTTTCTGCGGGGTTACAAACCTATGCACAGCTGCTGACACTCATGGTGATTGTGTTGGGTACCCTGGCCATTCTGGAGGAAGAGCTCTCTGTGGCGGATTTGATGACGTATTTGCTGTGTATTGCCATATTGGTTGACCCCATTGAGCGTGCAGCAAATTTTGCGAGATTGTGGCAAGAAGGTATCACGGGTTTTCATCGGTTTATGGAGGTCCTTGAGATATCACCGGAAATTGAAGACCAGCCGGGTGTCGAAGTGCTTAACGCTGTGGCCGGACAAATTGCGTTTGAGAACGTCAGCTTTGGTTATGCCACAAATCAAAACAATGTGTTGAGCCAGATTGATCTGCAGATTGAGGCGGGGGAGTTTGTTGCACTGGTCGGCCAATCCGGTGTCGGAAAGTCCACCCTGTGTTCATTGATTCCCCGATTCTATGAGCCGACGACAGGTACCATTTACATTGATGATCGGGATATTAGACAGTTTTCGTTGCAATCTTTGCGAAAACAAATTGGCCTCGTGCAACAGGATGTTTATTTGTTTGCAGGGTCGGTGCTTGAGAACATCGCTTACGGGAATCCTGAAGCGTCCAGGGATGACATTGTAAGAGCGGCACAACTGGCCCATGCAGATGAGTTTATTGTCAAACTGCAAAATGGCTATGAAACTGATATCGGAGAGCGTGGTGTGCAGTTATCGGGTGGGCAAAAACAACGACTGACTATTGCGAGAGCGTTCCTAAAAAACCCTGCAATACTTATTTTTGATGAGGCCACCAGTGCACTGGATGGAGAGAGCGAACGGGCAATTCAGGCGGCCTTAACTGAAATCGCTAAAGATAGAACGACCATTGTGATTGCGCACCGGTTATCGACAATCAAGCATGCGGACAGAATTATTGTACTAGGCGAGGCAGGCCTGGTTGAGCAAGGTACACATCATGAACTGATGGCGAGAGGTGGTGCCTATTCCAAAATTCAGCACACGGGGGCCAGTGTTTGAAGAGTGTGACGTTACCTGTTGAATAGTTCAGTAACAAATTGATCCAATTATGGTTTCGTCTGTTGTTCAATTCTTAACGCCATTTAACCTCTCAGTCTCGGTTGTATCTTCCGTTGAAGTCTCCTGATCCTCCTGTAATACCGCTGTCAGGTCTTCCAGCCTTTGCCTGACGGCTACACCGTAGGATGCATCATCACCCCAGATATCCGCTAGCTTCTCGAGGGATTGGTGGTCGTGTTCATCAAACAGCTTGCCTGCTCGTTCGGCGGTATGGCTCTTAACACCCAGGGCTTTTAGTGCATCTACTCCCAGGTGTAATGCAGAGTCAAAAGTTTCTCGTCTGAAGCTCGCTACCTTGAGTCGAACCAGCTCATAGGCATGTCGACGATCTACCGCCCGGGCCATGATAACTAGATGGGGAAAGTGCTCTCTTGCGGTATTGATGATATCTCGAGTTTTATCCGGAAGATCTACCGCAATGATGAGTAGTTTGGCTTCTGCTGCGCCGGCAGCTTCGAGTAGGTCCCGGCGCGAGGCATCGCCATAAAAGGCTTTGTTGCCGAACCCTCTAACGATTTCGATCTGACTTGGGCTGTGGTCCAAAATACTCAAGTGGAATCCCTGTGCCGTAAGCAGGCGGCCGATGATCTGACCGAATCGGCCGTAGCCTGCAATGATTACGTCGTGGGTTGGTTCGATGCTATTGATATCAGCTTCAGGTTCGCTGATGTGTGCTTTAGCTCTGCTGTTCCAGTATTCGTAAGCGACAAATAGCAGGGGTGTCACTAACATAGAAAGTGCAACAACCAGGGTAATGGTGCTGCCAATTTCCAGGTCAAACACGCCAATCTGGGTGGCGGTTGCAACTAGCACAAAAGCAAATTCACCGCCCTGGGCTAGCGCAAGTGCAAACAGGATGCCCTGTGACTTACCGAGTTTGAATATCCATGCGAGTATGCCGAGTACTGAAGCCTTAATTGCAATAAGTGCAACCACGGCGCCAAGAATTAAGAGCGGTGAATCCTCTAATAAGGCAAAGTTAATACTGGCGCCGACCGTAATAAAAAACAGTCCGAGCAACAGCCCCTTGAAGGGTGCAATGTCTACTTCAATTTCATGCCTAAACTCGTTTTCCGCAAGGACTACACCGGCAAGGAAGCTACCTAAAGCAGGAGATAAGCCAATCAATTGCATGAGCATCGTGATGGCCAGGACAATAAGTAGTGCGCTTGCGGTAAAAATTTCCTGTAGGTGCGTTGTTGCGATAAATCTAAAAAATGGCGTGATGACGTAATGCCCAATAGCAATAATGCCGATGATCACCCCGACGATCACTACCGTGTGTAACCAAAAGGGCATACCCTCCAGTAAATTAGTCGAATGTACGCTGTTTGGGGCAATCAGGTCCGTTGCGACGAGCAGGGGTAGTAGTGCAAGAATCGGAATCACGGCGATATCTTGAAACAACAACACAGCAAAGGCATTGTTGCCCGCTGCGGTTTTCATCAAGTCACGCTCGGTCAGGGATTGGACCACAATAGCGGTGGAGGAAAGTGCTAGTGCCAAACCGACGGCGAGGGCAACGCTGCCATTGATATTAGGTAGGAGTAGCATCGCGCCAGAAATTGCAGCGGTAGTAAGCAGGACCTGCAGGCCGCCTAAGCCCAGAATCGGTTTTCGCATATCCCATAACAGACCAGGTCGAAGTTCCAGGCCAATCAAAAACAGCATCATCACCACGCCCAGTTCGGCAAAATGCATGACCTCGGTCTGGTCACCCACAAGTTGAAAGGCAAATGGGCCAATTAAAACACCGGCCGTCAAATAACCCAGGACGGACCCCAGACCTAGCTTTTTAGCGATGGGTACTGAAATGACGGCGGCACAGAGGTATATAAGCGCGCTGGATAAAACCATGGTGATCACCGTATTGAAGATGTAATGCGTAGATTCTACGTGAGAATGGTTTACCCGGCGCTAGTGTTGATGGCGTAACATGACACTTTTGATGTTGTAGAGAAGAATGAATGCTAGAAACGCTACAATTTCTGATTGATTACGGCTACATCGTGCTGTTTGTTTGGGTTGCGTTGGATCAAGCGGCGCTGCCAATACCGTCGATCCCGTTATTGATAGCGGCTGGAGCATTGGCGGGACTCGGAGAACTCTCCCTGCCGCTGGTCTTTGCCGTGACATTACTCGCTTCAATCCCAATTAATATGTTTTGGTTCTGGCTTGGTCGGCTCCGGGGTGCCCGTGTCTTACACCTGCTGTGTATTCTTTCCATTGAGCCGGACTACTGTGTCCGAAACACTGAAGACCTGTTTCGCAAACTCGGGCCATTGTCCGTTGTCGTGGCAAAGTTTGTTCCCGGTTTGCAGTTGCTGTCGCCACCCATGTCGGGCTTAACCGGAATGAGTATGACCCGATTCTTCTGGCTTAATACAATTGGTACGCTGATATGGTCGGGGCTGTTTATCCTCTTAGGTTATTTTTTCCATGCGGTACTGGAGGAAGTGTTTCGTCAGGTGACAGAAGCCGGGACTGTCGCGGGTATCGTCCTCGGGATTGTGGCTGTGGTCTACATTGGGATTAAAGTGATCAAGCGACATCTATTTGTTCGCTCTCTCGACATGCGCCGATTGAACCCGGATGAGGTATTGCATCGCATTCAAGAGTTAGATGATGTTCACGTTTTGGACCTGCGCCATGACTACGACTTGCAGGCCATCCCTCATTTGTTGCCGGGTTCTAGTCGGTTACCGATGGAGTCCATTACGGAGCACGCGATGTCGATTCCGCCGGACAAGGACATAATTCTGTGCTGTAGCTGACCCAATGAAGCATCGAGTGCCCGTGTGGCTCTCAAGTTAAAAAGACTAGGGTTCGATAAGGTGTACCCATTGCGAGGTGGTATTGAAGCCTGGCTAGAAGCGGGCTATCCAACGGAATCACTCTAGCCAGGAAAATCAATAGTCGTTATAACTCCGGTCCCGCATTCACCAGCTGAAGACCTGCATCTGTGTTGGTGAATTGGACGAAGTTGTCGATAAACATGCCCGCTAGCTTGCGTGCTTTTTTGTCCCATTCCTGTGAGTCACTGTAGGTACTGCGAGGATCCAATATATTGCTGTCCACGTCCGGCAGTTGAGTGGGGACGGTCAAGCCAAAATAGGGCAGATCAATCACCGGTGCACTATTCACTGAACCACTTAAGATGGCACTAATAATGCCTCGCGTATCTTTAATGGAAATACGCTTCCCGGTGCCATTCCAGCCAGTATTCACCAAATACGCCTGGGCGTTGCTCGCCTGCATACGCTTAGCCAACACGTTGGCATATTGGGTGGGGTGCAAACTCAAAAATGCACCGCCGAAACAAGCAGAGAAGGTTGGAGTGGGTTCGGTTATACCGCGTTCGGTGCCGGCCAGTTTGGCGGTGAATCCGGTGAGGAAATAGTATTCTGCCTGCTCGGGTGTTAGTAATGACACAGGCGGCAGAACACCAAAAGCATCCGCAGTCAAAAAGATAACTTTGGTTGCGTGCCCTGCTTTTGAAATGGGCTTAACAATATTTTCGATATGGTTGATTGGATAGGACACTCGAGTGTTTTCTGTTTTAGAAGCATCGCTAAAATCGATTTTGCCTGATTCGTCTACCGAGACGTTTTCTAGCAATGCATCACGGCGTATTGCCCGGTAGATGTCCGGCTCGCTATCGGGATCAAGATTGATGGTTTTGGCGTAGCAGCCGCCTTCAAAATTGAAAATGCCGTTATCATCCCAGCCATGTTCGTCGTCACCAATCAGTGCCCGGTTAGGATCCGTTGATAAGGTTGTTTTACCCGTGCCGGATAGGCCAAAGAATATAGACACGTCGCCTTTGCCGCCAACATTCGCAGAGCAATGCATTGATGCAATCCCTTTCTGAGGCAGAAGGTAGTTCATAATCGAAAATAATCCCTTCTTCATCTCACCGCCATACCAGGTTCCGCCGATGAGTTGCATGCGTTCGGTCATATTAAAAGCAACAAAGTTTTCCGAGTTTAAGCCCTGTTTTTGCCAATCGGGATTGTTGGTTTTTGAACCATTTAGGACAATGAAATCTGGCTCAAAGGTTTTTAGTTCTTGGGCGCTAGGCTGAATAAACATATTTTTAACAAAATGGGATTGCCAGGCGACCTCCGTAACAAATCGAACCTTCAGACAACTATCGGGATCCGCGCCACAGTACATGTCGTTGACGAAGAGGATCTTATTGCTGAGTTGTTGTCCAACAATTCCCTTGAGGTGAGACCAGACATCCTGAGTGATCGGGTGGTTGTCATTTTTGCCCTGATCGGACCACCAGAGTGTGTCCCGGGTGATGTCATCCTTCACAAAATACTTATCTTTGGGAGACCGTCCTGTGAAGATACCGGTATCTACGTTTACCGCGCCTAGCTCCGTTACCTGGCCACGTTCATAGCCTTGTAAGTCATCGGCTGTCTCCATTGAAAAGAGCGTTTCATAGCTTGGGTTGTAGAGCACCTGTTCTGACTTGATGCCATAGGATTCTAATTTAGATAGGATTTCTTCGGATGCCATTTAGTGTCTCCCGCGTGACGTTAAAGTGGTGTCTGGCAATTGAGCGGTCATTTCCGTCACCTGCCGTATCGTGGTATTTCTCTACAGTTATTGAGAGGGTTTCGCCAGCCCGGGGTAGGTGACGTCATGGGCCTGGAGATAGTCCCGAATCAGTTTACGTACCACCTGTGAGGAGGTCAGATCCTGGGATGAGCATAACTCTTCAAATGCCTTTTTCTTTCCAGGATCAATCAAAATGGTAAGGCGCGCTGTTTTTTGTTCCATGGTGGGCCCGGCTATATATGTGTGACATGTGTGAATTAAATGATAATTAGATTCTAATACAATTCGTGGGTGTCGGCACCCTCTTGGCACCCTCATTGCTCTAAATTACTCCCCCTTATTGAACCTTTGTAGAAACCAGCCTGTGCATTGATGCCGCTAATGAGGCCATGGGGGTGGAGTCCTTAGTACTGCAGGACATGTTAATGATGTTAACATACATTGTTAATGTTATTATAATCAAATGTAGTTTAGAGCCGCACTTTACTGGACTAGAACAAGATGCCCCACAGAGCCCACCTTTTCTCCCTGAGAATTGCCCATGCGCTTCGCGAATCATATTCGGAGGGCTACAGCAGTTCGTCCCTGGTAAAAGATTGTATGGCAGGCTGCGTGGTAGGTCTGATTGCCATTCCGTTAGCGATGGCGCTGGCAATTGCCAGCGGTGTCCCACCTCAATACGGGTTATATACAGCGATTATTGCCGGCTTCCTCATTGCCATAACGGGAGGAAGTCGCTACAGCATTTCAGGGCCCACAGCAGCATTTGTTGTCATATTGCATCCCCTTGTTACCCAGCATGGGATGGCTGGACTGTTGATTGCCAGCATCATGGCGGGTGTCATTTTAGTATTGATGAGCTATGCCAGATTGGGTCGCTTTATCGAATACATTCCACAGTCCGTGACTCTGGGTTTCACCGGTGGGATCGGCATAGTGATTGCGACTCTTCAGATTCCTGATTTTTTTGGCCTACCTGTCCAGGGTTTGCCGGAACACTATTATGAAAAAATCCTCACAATTGCCGAGCACATAACCGCAATTGATTTTGGGAGTTTTATTGTCGCGACGTTTACCCTGATCTTGATGCTCTTATGGCCAAAATTGAAGACGCCGGTGCCAGCTCATTTACCCGCCATTGTCCTGGCTAGCTTGTTGACGGTATGGCTAAACGATAATGGCTACGTCATTGATACGATTGGTACGCGTTTTCAATTCTTAGATGAGGATGGTGTTCTGGGGTACGGTATACCCTCGGTCCTGCCTCATTTTGAATGGCCCTGGTTAAGATCAGATCTTGGCGATACAAACTTTATCTTCAGCTGGGCTACCATCGTTGATCTCCTGCCGTCTGCTTTTGTCATTGCGATGTTGGGTGCTATTGAGTCCCTCCTGTGTGCTGTTGTGTTAGATGGCATGTCGGGCAAACGCCATAGTGCCAATAGTGAACTGCTCGGACAGGGCATCGGAAATATTGTCGCACCTTTTTTTGGCGGCATCACGGCAACTGCCGCAATTGCTCGTTCGGCTGCAAACTATAAGGCCGGAGCTCAGTCGCCGATTGCCTCCGTAGTTCACGCACTAGTGGTGTTGTTGGCGCTTGTGTTCTTCGCCTCATTATTGGGCTATCTGCCTATGCCTGCCGTCGCGGCCTTGTTACTTGTAGTTGCCTGGAATATGAGCGAGGCGCCTAAATCCGTTCATCTTGTTAAGAGTTCACCGACGGGTGATATTGCGGTGTTTGTCACCTGTATTAGCCTGACGGTCTGGTTCGATATGGTGATTGCTATTTCAACCGGGATTTTGTTGGCATCAATGCTATTTATGCGCGAGATAGCATCCATGACAAAAGTGATCGACATAACAGGAAACGAAAAATTTTTGAGTGCTCCGCTGCCGCAAAACTGGAAAGCCTTCAAAGTGAATGGGCCACTTTTTTTTGCTGCTGCGGATCGATTGTTTGGAGAAATTAATGAAGAGCTAAAACATCTTGATGGTGTGGTTTTGTATATGGAGGCCGTGCCGATTCTAGATGCAGGAGGGTTGGCTGCAATGTCTAAGTTAATGACTGCGCATGCTGACAGTGGTAAGAAAATCTATTTTGCCGACTGGCAGTTCCAACCGTTAAAAACCCTCGCCAAAGCCAAAGTGCAACCCGTTGATGGGGCGATTCGATTTTTCTCTTCACTCGCCGAGGTTTCTAATCATCTGACAAAAACGGGAAACAATGAAGTTATCTAACGCTATCGAAAAGGGAAATTCAAAATACTGGACGACAGCCCACGTGAGGAAAAACGTGCGAAAAAACCCAACCACAGATCAGGATTGGTTTGTCATGTTAATTGGTCCCGATGAAAAGCAATATATGCTCGTGGATGAGGCAGAAAAACCAATAGTACACAGCGACATTAATCAGCTAGTAGAGTTGTTGAGCCTGGTTGGATTAAGCAGTTTTAACGTGTTTATCTAGAAAATATTGGAGTCGGAAAAATGGTGGGGTCTTATTCCGAAAAATATCATTCTCGCACTGATCCCACGAGTTCGTTAAGCGTGTTCTCAAACAGCTCCAGTGCTGACTCGGTAAACAATTGCATGTTGCTTTGCCGGTCGGCTGAATTAGTTTTAACCATAATAGTCCTGTTAAGCGAACCGCTAATGCCTATCACGCTGACCCCTGGGCCGTGTCCGTAAGGTGTTCCTGCTGGACCTGCGGCGCCGAGTTCCGCAATGCCCCAGGTTGTGCCGAGTTTCTCCCTGGCGGCGTGGGCAAATTCCAGGACCATTTCTTCTGTTAACGGTTTGAGGCCCTCCAGGCGCTCTTTGTTGAGATCTAGGAAGGCGCGACGAGAAGCAAGGGTATAGACCACGCTACCCCCCTGGAAATACTTTGATGCCCCCGGCACGGCCAGTAGGTTGGCTGAGATTAGCCCGCCGGTGGATGACTCGGCAACGGAAACGGTAGCATCGCTCTCTGTAAGCAGCTGAGCGATTCGGGTGGCTATATCTGGAAACATATTGATCCTGGAATTGCCTGACTGATCGAGGCTAAACACTAGCATATCCATGGATGTATCTGTCCTTTTAGGGTCTGACCGAGAACTAACTATGAATTGTTGCCGGTTCTTTCTCCCCTTCAAACTTTGTCCTGTACACTCTGTCCATGGACAATTCAGTACTTGATATTCTCAGCATCGGACAGGTGGTTCAGGCAGCGGTTGCGCCTGTGTTTCTCATTACGGGTGTGGGGACGTTGCTCGGCATACTGTCCAATCGCTTAAGTCGAGTGACGGATCGTGCCCGAGCGTTAGAGGCTCGATTGATTACCAATGAACTTGGTGAACAGGTAGAACCCTTACAGTCGCTTGAATTGGACTTGCTCTGGCGGCGTGCACGATTACTCAACAATGCCTTTATGTTGTGCTCGATGTCGGCCCTGACGGTGTGTTTGGTGGTGGTGATGTTGTTCTTTAGTTACGTCTTTGCCATTTCCTTATCGATGCTCATCTCGTTGGTGTTTATCCTGTCGATGCTATTCTTAATCTCTGGCCTCACGTTACTACTTCGAGAAGTAATTACGACTACCCAGGCGATTGGGCATCGAATAGAGTGAATAACTTCACTTCTTGATCTGGATGCCTTTAGTATTTTAGATGCTTGCACCCCAAAATCTTTGAGGTGGGTAGATATTCAGATTTTTCCGAATTGATGTTCCAACCAGACTCGAAGTGTATCTGCGGAATCTTTCCATTGTGGATCTAACATAATATCGTGGGCGCCATCGCACACTGCCAGTTCTGCGCGGTAAACTTCTGCTAACCATTTATGGTCAGCAATCGGAATTGACCAGTCATTGCGACCGGCGATGACGAGAACAGGTCGGTTTTCCTGTGTCGAAATTTGAGGTTTGTCACGGGTAAAAACTTCATCTAATGCTTTTTGTGATTCACCTGTGAGTTGCTTTTGGTACACCCTTAAAAGCGCAGCGTCGAGTGAATCAGAAAAAAAGAATGATTCCATGGCCTTACGTAGAAGATTAGGGCGTTTTAATAGTTGGCCGCCTAAGAATGCAATCGGATGCTGGCGTAACAATCGGAATATCACGCTACGGGCCGGCCTGAGGGGGGAGGACGCGAATGGTACGAGTCCAACAACCCTGGCGTTATCGACAAAACTCATTTGTGCGATGACGCCTCCCATCGAATGCCCAATTAAAACCACTTGTCTGTCTAGACTAGCGATAAAATTGTTCACGTCGGATGTGTAGTCTGCTAACGACCAATCAGGCATTCCTGTTTTTGGGCCCTGGCTGTCATGATCGCGCAGGCTTACGGCATGACTATGCCAACCATTCTGTGAAAAATACGGCAGATAGTGCTCCTGCCAGCACCAGGCGCCATGAAAGCTACCCGGTACAAAAACCAAATGAGGTCTGCCGTTGTCGGTAGGGGAGCTCTCGGTAATAATTTCCAGTGTCATTGCGGCATCTCTATTTTCAAGTTGTTGCAAGACTATTCATTCGAGACAGTCTTGCGATTACTTTAGAGGTAATAGGCGAAGAATTGGATTCTTTTAAATGAAGCTTGGCAGATTACTCTGCAGCGGCTATTTTCATTATGCTTTTGCGCTGAAGCGTGCGTTCTGCGTAGATTGCAGCAACCAGATCGCCTGAGACGTTGATCGAGGTTCTGCTCATATCAAGCAGGCGATCCACGCCAATAATTAACGCAATACCGGATGAGGGTACGCCAATGCTCGTTAGGATGCCGGCGAGGATGACAATACCTACGCCTGGTGTCGCCGGGGAGCCAATGGATGCGCCCACTGCAGTCATGACGATCAAGACTAGAGCTCCAATACTCAACTCAACTTGATAAACCTGGGCGAGAAAAACCGCGGCAATCGACTGGTAAAGTGCCGTGCCGTTCATATTGACTGTAGCACCCAGGGGGATCACAAATCGGGCCACGGATTCTCTAACGTCGAACTTTTCAATTGCAGTTTTCATTGAGAGTGGCATCACGGCGGCAGAGCTTGAGGTACTAAATGCCAGCAACATCAGCTCCCTGGCTTTACCAAGAAACTGTAATGGGCGCTCGCCGGCAACCAGTCGCAGGAACAGTAGATAAGCGATTAGTAACAGGCCGAGGCCGGCTATAACCGTTAGTACGTAAACACTCAGACCAATCAACGTTTGCCAACCCGTTCTGCTGGTTAACTGGGCCATTAAGCCAAATACCGCATAGGGCGCAAGCATCATCGCCCAGCGGACGACTGACATACAGACTTCCTGGAGCGCTCCAAGTAGCTCTAACAGAGGGCGCGATTTATCCCGGGCTAATGAGAGCAGCGCAAACCCGAAGACAAAGGCAAATAGGACAATCTGCACCATCTGCCCTTCAACCATGGCATTAAGCGGATTGCTCGGCAGTAAGCCAACCACCATATCGGGCAGCTGCTCCAGAATGGGCAATTTGTCGGTTGTGGGTACAGACTCGGGGGAAACGTCGAGATTGGTGTTGATGCTGATATAGGAGCCGGGTTTTACCCAGAGGGCCAGCAGAATGCCAACAGCTGCGGCTAAACCTGTAGATACGACAAAGAACAATCCAACGGTGATACCCAAAGTGCGCAGCTGATCTGTACCGCCGCTACCCGTTAGTCCTGTGACGATACTCGCAAACACTAACGGAATAACAATCATCTGAATCGAAGCGAGAAACAGTTTGCCTGGAAATGCAAGCCAGTTACCGATCACGATCCCGGTTTGGGGCTCTAGTAAACCCGCGCCGGGACCAATCGCAACACCTGTAACCAGCCCCAGAAGTAAACCAATCAACACCTGGAGCCAGAGCTTACCCTCCACCAAACGAGTAAGCTGACTATTTAAGTGCCTGAGTGATGGGGTGATCAACGTAACAGGCCGTTGATCACTCTAGTAGCCTCTGCTGACAAGGATATCGCAGGGGGGGCTGGTAAGAATTTGCGCAGCAACGCCACCGAGCTTCAGATGTCCTAGACCTGCGCGCGCGTTCACGCCGATGGCGAGGAGGTTTGCCTTATTACTTTTAACTTGCTTTGTCAGTATCTTGGCAGCTGGACCTCTAACTGTCGCATACTTGAATTGATTCGCTGGGACCTTGAATCTTTTCAGGGTCTTTTGATGCTGTTTAATGAACTGCTCCATCTTTTCGGTTTCTAGTCTCTCAATAACGTCACCTGATAAAGCTTCGATTTTGTGCCCTTGAGAGCTATCTGGGAAATCGAAAGTGTGGATCAGGTTTACTTTTGCGCCCGGTGCAATCTGTAGAGCCGTGTGAAATGAATTGTCACAGGAGGTGGAAAAGTCGACGCCAGCAACGAGATTTGTGTAGTTGCCCTGAGGTTTGTCCCTTACCATAAGTACTGGTTTAACGCCTTTCCGAATCACTCTCTCGATGGTGGTACCAACAAACATGTCCATCATGCCGACCTTGTTGTGTATGCCCATGACAATTAGATCAGCATTCACATGTTCTCCGACGCTGATGATTTCCTCGTAAGCGTTACTCCCAGTGGTGATTGTTACGCTGGATTTGATTTTGTTACTTAAGGCATAGCCAGTTAAGTAGTCTTCAATTGTGCTTGCCAATTCTTCTCGGAAGCTCAGTGCTTGTTTCTTTTTGCCTGCCAAGTGGTAGGTCGGGGGCACATGAACAATATGCAGCTTTGCCTTCTGTTGGGTGGCTAGCACTATGGCTCTTGCCATTGCCCGGTCGCAGTTGGCTGAGAGGTCAGTGGCGATCAAAATATTTTTCATTGGAGGTCCGTGATGATGGTCAACGGTGCACTTATACCCTCCGTTGATTGAGGCAACAAGCTCAACCTTAAAAATTGGAGATTGGTTTGATGTAGATCAATTAATTTATGGATCTTCAGTTCGGGTTCATCGATGCTGAATCAATTTTGTCTATCCTATCCTCAACCGGCTTCCTGCTTTACCGGGTGCTTGAATGCGACAAGAACGCCCCAATACTGCATACAACGCCTGGGAATCTGTGCTGTGGAATTTAAAGACTATTACAAAATACTCGACCTACCCCCTGCTGCTACGCAGGAGGAAATCAAACGCACCTATAAGAAACTCGCTCGAAAATATCATCCTGATGTTAGCGAAGAAGCTGATGCGACGGCGAAGTTTCAGGAAGTCAGTGAAGCCTACGAGGTATTAAAAAACGCAGATAAACGCGCTGAATACGATGAGTTGCGAGAGTATGCACTGAACCCGAACCAGTTCCGTGGTGCGGGGGGAGAGCGGGCTCAATTTGATCCAAACTTCTCTGCGGAGAATGGCTTTGACGATCTGCTGCGATCCATTTTTGGCGATCAAGGTGGTTTTACGACGGGTGCGCGGGGTTTTGGTGGACGTCAGGCAGGCAGTATGAATGTGCGCGGCCAGGACATCCGCTATGACCTCGCGATCACTTTGGAAGAAGCCTTTGAGGGCGGAAAGAAATCACTGCGGCTCACAACACCAAACGGTAACAAAACCATTAATGTGACAATTCCCAAAGGGGTAACCCTGGGCAAAGAACTCAGATTAAAAGGTCAGGGTGAGCCTGGCCAGGGTAAGGGGTCGGCCGGAGATATTTTTCTTAAAATATCTTTTATAAAGCATCCATTGTTTGAGGCGGATGGTGACGATGTAACACTCGTCTTGCCGGTTGCGCCCTGGGAAGCTGCGCTTGGGACAAGTGCTGAGGTCCAGACGCTAGGTGGGAAGGTAAACCTTAAAATTCCAGCGAATAGCCAAAACGGTAGGCGAATGCGATTAAAGGGCCGCGGGCTTGGACCTAAGGATCATAGTGGCGATCAATTTGTGATTCTCAAGTTGGTCAATCCACCGGTGGAAAGTGACGCTGAAAAAGCCGTTTATGAAAGCTTAAAAGCAGCCTTTAGCTTTAACCCGAGGGAAACCATGGCGAGGCAATCATGAGCGAGATTGTCTACACGTTGATCGAATTTTGTAGCGTTGCGGATGTTGAGGAGCAATTCGTTTTTGAATTGGTCGAACACGGTATTCTTGACCCGGCGCTGAATCAGGATCAATGGCTGTTTCCCAGTGATGCATTAAATAGGTGTTTGCGCGCCGAGCGTATGCAGCACGATCTAAAACTGAATCTCCACGGCGTTGCGCTTGCATTGGAGCTTTCAGACCGAAACCAACAATTACGGCAGCGCATTGACTATCTTGAACAGCTTGTCGATAGGTTCAGACATTGATACTGAGGTGCAACAGGACGTTCTCCCATAGTCAATTGCGTCAGGATAATCTTCACTTTGCAGCCCATCACCGCCGACCAGGCCGTGGGGCAAAATCTATCTAATGAATCTGTTTCATTAAGTCTAGTCGCCAGGTCAATCGAACACCTCTAGCGGTTTGCAAGCAGAGCTGTAGGCAGACATGATGGTATCGTGGCGAATCACCACTTTGGTTCAACATTGGATGGCTTAGCGTTTTGGGCTGGGCGGCAGTTCAAATCGAACCTGGGTCCGACAAATATAATAAAAACAATCGATAAAGGAATTCAGTTTGAAACATTTCGGTTTGATAGCACTGTTGCTTCTGGCAAGTGGGTGTGGCACATCCACCACCATTCATGGCATGTACTTAAAACAGAATTACCTGCAAATAGTTCCCTACGCGGATCAATACGAATCCCTTGACGACTACGGTGTGTGGAAAGTCTGCCAGTCCCTTGCGAAGGTTGAGCTATTTGATGAATTTTACGTTTGCAAGGATGAATTGAAGAGCAAGCTTAGCGCGGGTAAAGGGCCTCTCGCTGAATTCTTCACGCCTACCATGCTTACGGCGATGTACGATGCCATGGACGCGGAGATAGCGCTTGGGTTGGGCCAATATGACGAAGCTGTTGCGCTGAGTGAGAAGGTTATCCAACTGATGGAAGCTGAACCCTATGAAGAATATTTGATATTTGACAATGGCAGGCTCGCCTATGAAGCAACTCGAGTATTGCTACGCGCTCGAGCGGTGCAAGGTGACAAAGAAAAAATGCTTGAGGCGATTGAAGACGCTAAGCGTTTAGCCTTATACCGCTACGTTGGAGATGGGAAAAAGCGTTTTCAGGCTATCAAGTTTCGAATTGTTCAAGAATTCTTACTTTCGCCCATACTCACAGAGGCGTATTTCGCCATTGGTGAGTATGAACAGGCGCTTGCTTACAGCACTGAGACAATCGATATGATGGAGAACATCGGATTCTTACGAAGTACTTTGTACGCTTCCATAACGGCATTCGAATCAACGGTGACTGGGGCTCGAACTGCAGAAGGTAAGATGCAAAGCTTTGCCGATACGATGTTTGCGAACAAGCTGTTACCCAGAATTATTAAAGCGCGAAGTGAATTAGAGTTAGGTGATTTTGAATCTGCAAAACTTGGGTTTGATGAAGTCCTATCCACCGGGCTCATTACCGGCATGCGCAGACTCTACTATCCGGTGCTTCACGATAGAGGCAGGGTCGCAGAGGCGCTGGGTGATGACGAGGCGGCCGCAGAATTTTACCGCCAGTCCATTGAGGTGATCGAAACGAGCCGAAGCTCAATTCAAGATGATGCGGCAAAAATCTCTTACGTGGGTAATAAGCAGGAAGTGTTTCAATCTCTGGTACGGGTGCTATACCGTCAAGGCAAGCTAACAGAAGCATTCCAGGTTGCTGAAAATGCGAAGTCAAGGGCCCTCGTTGATTTGCTGGCGGGTAAGGATGATATTGTTCCTTTGTCACCGAATGCAGTAAGTGCTGCTGCTGTTGATTCCCTGAATGCACTTGTGGCAGCGAACGCCACTAAAAATTTAGTCGAACGAGCGGAGTCGAGAAGCGCGGATATTCAAACCTACCGAACTGCGGCTAAGAACTTGCGAGATGCTGCGCCGGAATATGCATCCCTGGTGACCAGTGAGCCAACACAACTTAAGGATGTTCAGAGGCTGCTTAGTCCAGGTGAGTTGTTGCTAGAATATTACGAGACTGACAGCAGGTTGTTGATTTTTTCGATTTCGAGCTCTGACATCAAAGCCTATTCCGTTCAAGCGCCCCAACTCTCTGCCCTTGTCAGTGAATTTCGTCAAAGTCTGGCTGATATCAATAACGATGATTATCAGACAATTGGTTCTGAACTTTACGACCTCTTACTCAAGCCAGTTGCAGTAGAGGTTGCACAAGCCAACGGTCTGACTATCGTTCCCCATGGGGTTCTGCACTATGTGCCTTTTGTTGCGCTGTATTCGGCCGGCCAGTTTTTGATCGAACAGAAACCAACTCGAGTGCTACCCAGTGCTTCTGTCCTACAGTTTTTAGACAAGGGTCATAGAGGTGACGCTTCACTGTTGGTGCTCGGCAATCCAGATCGCAACGACAGCAATATGGATCTGCCCGGTGCTGAACGTGAAGCGGTCGCGATTGTTGAGCGAAATCGCGCATCTGCTGCAGGCGGAACCAATACGGTGCTGTTACTTCGCAAACAAGCGACGGAAACCGCGATTAAGCAGACCGCAGCGCAATTTCAATATGTTCACTTTGCATCCCACGGGGTTTTTGATGACAGCGCGCCTCTAAATTCTCGGTTATTGCTAGTGAAAGACAACAAAAACGATGGCGATCTTACGGTAAGCGAACTGTACGGGTTGAAACTGAATGCGGACCTTGTCACCCTTTCTGCCTGTGAGACGGCGCTGGGTGATGTAGCTAATGGCGATGATGTTGTCGGCTTTACCAGAGGTTTCCTATACGCCGGTGCTAACTCAATAGTGTCTAGCCTCTGGGAGGTGGATGATCAGGCAACCAATTTATTGATGCAATCTTTCTACCAGAATCTACGAACTATGAACAAGCGAGAAGCGTTAACGCAGGCTATCCTGTCAACCAAGCAAAGCTATCAACATCCTTATTACTGGGCAGCGTTTCAACTTACGGGTTCGATCTAGTCTTCTGCGGATAGACACTTAAAAAACTATCGCCGCCAGGTGACCGACAGCGATAGTCGTCCGCTAGATTAAAAGCGATAGGTCATGGCTAGTGATACCGATGCTGGGGTGTCATTGTCGACCAGAGGCGAATTCTCGATTTCTCTGTCGAGTTTTTGCCATTTTGCAGCGCCATGGAGATACCAGTTCTGTGTCACCTCGTAGGATGCATGCAGGCTTAAACCATAGTTAATACCTGAGTCAGCAGAATAGGCTGCAAGGCTTGCGGATTCCCCAGGGTCGACTCCGTAGTAGTAGTCGTTAGCATCACTGTTGTTCCAAACGGCATCGATGGATGGGGTAAAGCGCCACTTCTCCGATAGTTTCATGGGATAGCTGTATGCAAGTTTGAGTTTGGTGCCGTCGCTGTGATCACTTACATCACCGGTGACTGTTGAACCGAATTGACCAAATTCTGTGTTTAGATTAGCGCCAACACCGGCGTAGTAGGAGAGTTTCCGGTCGCTTAATACTGCGAGTGCTGCGTTGTTGGAATCACTTGCATTAAAGTACTCCTCTCCGGGTTCTAACACGGCAAAGACGTTCAAATTAGGCCGGTCGAAAAATTTGTAACTGAACTGGGCACCTTCCATTGTGAATTTCTCACCATAGTAGTTCACGATAGGTAGAATATATTGTTTGTTTTTTGAGTCCCGATAGGGCGTCTCGAATCCGATGGCTGCTAGCCCTAAAGTCCACTTTGACGAATTCATCTTGCTGGCGGATTGTGAATCATCGGCAAGTACCAGGGGTGCCGAAGTCAACAAACTTGCGGATAACATCACGTTAAGTATTCTTTTCAATTTTTCCTCACTTAGAAAATAGGTAACAAGTAAACAATCGTTAGTGATTGATGGAGCCTATTCTGCGTGAATAAAAATGAATCGAACGTGAATCGAAATTAAACAGACGCTTAAGCTTGGCTTGATTCAAAATTGCGACGCTGGATCTTCTATCCCAATATCTCTATTAGTGAACCTTAAGGCGCCAGAATTTTCACTGGGAGGGAACGCGAATGAGAATGTGCTTCGGCGGCAGCAAAAAAATGCCAGGCTGCCGAGATCGACTAGTTTGTACGTTTGAACTGCCGAAAACCGGTCTGCACAAATTTAGGCGTCCCATTTTCCCAATTACTAAAGTGGTACACCCCACGAGATAGCACAGGATCGTCGCTGTCAATTTTGGCTGTCCCCTTGTCGATAAATGTCAGTGGCAGTTGTTTCTTGTGGAGCGGATGGCCAGAGTCACGATCTGTATCTTCCATCACAAGCCGCTTACCCTTGATTGAAAATACGATATCGGTTTGCAGGTTTCGAAAACGTCCGCAGTAAGCATCGAGATCCGGTTGCCGAACCATTGAAGCGGGGAAACCTGGCTCGGACACTTTACCAATGGATTCGATCAGAGGCGGGACGATGTCTTGATAGAGGCCCTTGGCATCACCGCCATTGGTGAGTAATGCCACCGCTAGATTCTTCTCGGGAAATACTCGCAGAAATGCAAACTGGCCAAGTGTCGCGCCATCATGTCCATAGAGTTTCTTGCCGCTCCAGCGGGGTAGAAACCAGCCAAGTCCCCAGGCACTGATTCCCATTTGAGTATTTTTGGCTAGTTTCACCTGTGGCTTCTGCATCTCTGCGACGGACTTTGCGCTCAGCACCCGTTCTCCGGTATCTTTTTTGCCGCGTTTAAGGTGCAGGTCTGCAAACTTCAAAAGGTCTGGTGCGGACATGGTGGGTGTTGATCCCGCGGCCTTTTGGCCGAAGGCTAGATAGGGGATGCGGCTCACATACCAGGTGTTCTTCTTGCGACTGGAAGGTACATGGCCTACAGCACAGTTAAATCTTAAGCTTTCCTCGGGCCTGGAAAACGCATGGTCCATACCAAGGGGTAGAAAGATGTGATCAATTAATGCCTGGTCATAACTCTTGCCCCGCAACACTTCGATAACACGTCCGAGAATGGCGTAGCCAAGGTTGCAATAGCTCATCCGTTCGCCCGGAGAAAATAGGTTGGGTACCATGCGGCACATTGGCACATAGCGCTCGACGGCATCATCCCCTCGGCCGGAGCCAACAAAGTAGTCGCCATCAATACCGCCGGTGTGGCTCAAAAGCTGGCGAATGGTTATTTGTCTGGTCTCCGCGTCAGCACCGCGAAAATCCGGTAGATAGTTAACTACCGGAGCATCTAGTTCCAACTTTCCTTCATCTACCAATTGCATGATTAAGGTTGCGGTATGAGGCTTAGTAATCGAACCGATTTGAAACACGGTGTCGCTGGTTACTTTTACCCTGGTATCAAGGTTTGTCACGCCAGCGCCAAGTGCCGCAACTACCCGATGGTTTTTGAGGACCGCAACGCTTGCGCCCGGGACCTGATACTGTTTGATACCTTTGCGGAGCAACGCGTCGAGGGTAGCTAGCATTGTCATGATCCATTAGCCCATCAGTTTGTGGTTTACATCATGCCATTGTCATTGCGCGAGTGGAACGACACGGCTTCTAGGCTTTGCTTGCACCTTAGTGATGCCAGAATAGTGATCCCAGAGTGTGATCGAATTGACTGAAGTGCACGGTGGAATTCGGTACTATGGCTTCACATCCTCAAATCATCGGCAAACACAATGCGCGCAATTCTAATAGGTATGGCTCTTGTTCTCGGTTTAAGCAGCTGTGCAACCTACGATCCCTATACGGACGATAAGCAGGTAAGCAAGGCGACAATTGGCGCGGCGATCGGAGCTGGGCTAGGTGCCATCGGTGCTGCTATTGATAACCGAGGAGACGATTCCAGAACTCGTAATCAGCGCGTGTTGGCAGCAGCAGCGGCAGGTGGCGCGATTGGTGGTGGGGCTGGATACTATATGGACCGCCAAGAAGCCAAACTCCGGGCGAGTCTGCGCCAGTCAGGTGTCCAGGTTGTGAGAGACGGTGACAATTTAATTTTGGTCATGCCAGGTAACATTACGTTTGCGACGGGGAGTTCTGATGTTAAACAGGATTTCCGTGAAGTATTGGGTTCTGTTGCAGTAGTGCTCGCAGAATTTGATAAAACTATTTTGGAGGTAACCGGCCATACGGATTCCACGGGCTCCGATGCATTCAATCTGCAATTGTCCCAGCGTCGCGCCCAGTCTGTGTCGAATGTGCTGCAGGAAAATGACGTTGCCTTTAAGCGAATTCTGACGGAAGGGTATGGTGAGTCTCGACCTATTGCAGATAACGGTAGTGAAGAGGGGCGGTCTCAAAATCGGCGGGTAGAACTTGTACTGATTCCTGTAACGGGCTAAGGATCTCCGCACAGGATGGACATCAGGATGAGCGTTACATGGCAATAGATATACCTGCAATTGGTTTTGGACTATGGAAAATATCTACCGATGATTGTGCTACCGCGGTTTACGACGCTATCAAGGTGGGTTATCGACATTTAGATAGCGCCTGTGATTATGGCAATGAAAAAGCCGTTGGTGAAGGTATTGCCCGGGCAATCAACGATGGGCTGTGTAACAGAGAGGATCTGTGGGTAACCTCTAAACTGTGGAACACCTATCACGCACAGGAGCATGTGGAGAGCGCGCTTAAGCGTACCCTTGCGGATCTACAGTTAGAGTATCTGGATTTGTATCTAGTGCACTTCCCTATTGCCCTTGAGTTTGTTCCCTTTGACGTGCGCTACCCTCCTGAGTGGGTCCATGACCCGGTTGAGGCCATGCCGGTAATGAAACCCTCCGGTGTCCCCTTGCATGAAACCTGGACAGGGATGGAGGCCATGCAAGCGCTTGGTTTGGCAAAACACATTGGTGTTTGTAATTATAATTCTGGATTGCTACAGGATTTGATGTCCTATGCTAAGCACAAGCCGGAAGTGCTACAAATTGAATCCCATCCCTATTTAACACAGGAAAAACTCATTCGGCTTGCTAAGCACTACGATTTGGCGGTCACAGCTTTTTCTCCCCTGGGAGCAGCGTCGTATCTGGAACTGGATATGGCGGAAGCTAAAGAATCGGTATTGGCATCCAGTGTTGTAACCGCTATTGCGCAGAGGCTGAATAAAACTGCAGCCCAGGTGGTGCTCAGATGGGGAGTACAACGCGGTACTTCTGTTATTCCCAAATCAACTGGGGTTGAACGAATGCGGGAGAATATCAGTCTGTTTGATTTTGAACTCACTGATACCGATATGAATAGTATAAGCAACCTGAATATTAATCGGCGATTTAATGATCCCGGTGATTTCTGTGAAGCTGCATTTAATACCTTCTACCCGATCTATGATTAGCCGAACCTGCTCTGACATAGCCCTGGGATTTAATCGTGTTTATTGCAAGGGCATTAGACAATGCGGCTGAGTGATAGTGTTTTTCTTCAATCTCAGGAGAACCAGGTAGATACGCTGATAGTCGATAACGACATAGCCCAGGCGCAAATCAGCTTATTTGGTGGGCAGGTTTTAAGTTATGTTTTGAAAAGTGATCACAGGGATCGGTTGTGGCTCAGTGACGCAGCTGTACTGGACGGCACCAAAGCTATACGTGGCGGGATACCGGTCTGCTGGCCGTGGTTTGGCGATCATTCATCTTCAGGTATGCCAGCCCATGGCTATGTGCGGACGCAAGCCTGGCATGTCATTGATTGCGTGGATTCTGCTGGATCTACTCAAATCAAATTGAAACCTGAAAATGTCAGTGGAGCGGGGTTCGATGGGGCGGCGGATTTACAATTGAGTATCACCATTGCCGATGAGTTAACGCTCCAGTTAACGACGATGAACCTTGGCACGAAGCCATTTCAGTTTGGCGCTGCGTTGCATAGTTACTTCAGTATAGAAAATATTCGCCAGGTTCAACTCGAGGGTGTGACGGGTGAGTATCTAGATAAAGCTGAAAATTTTAAGCGTAAGCGTTCACTCGAGCCTTTTTTGTTCAACAAGGAAACCGATAATATTCATCTCGGGCCAATTGGCCCCGTTGCAATAAAAACAAAAACATTCTCAATCAATATAGATTTCCGTGGGCACGATAGTCTTGTTGTTTGGAATCCATGGATAGATAAATCGTTAGCGATGGCGGATATGCGGGATGATGGTTATCAGTCTATGTTGTGTGTTGAGGCTGCTGTTACCCAGGGGATAAGCTTAGGTGGTGGCGATCAGCATACGCTGACTCAAATTATCAAATAGTCTGGAGCTATGGAGTTTCTGCTGTGCCCATCATCTGAACGAGTGCCAACGGTAGGCTAGTCTGCCAGTGCGAAAAGTGATGGGTGCCACCAAATTCGTGGTAGACCAGATTGACCTGTTTTTCTATGAGTAGGTCTCGCAGTACGCGATTTGATTCAAGCATAACTTCAGCTTCGAGTTTGCCGACTTCTAGCCAGATTCTAAGGGGAAGGTGGTCGACACACGCAAGTTCTTTTATAAATGACCGTTGATCATAGTCCCCACTCGACGGGTTCATCTTTTCTTCATTGCGAAAACCTGTACCCCACCAGAACGAGCCTGACTGTGAAATAACATTGCCGATCTGGTGTGGCATCTTGTAAGCCAGCCAAAGTGAAGCCAGTCCACCGTAACTAACGCCGGTCACATACCAGTCCGTTGGTAAACTTCGAATGGGGAAGTGATGGTAAAGCCAGGGAGTAAGTTCGACCTCTATAAATTCAGCGAATAACTCCGAGCAGGGTAATTCAACATTACGCGTTTCGGCGTCTGCGTTATCGATAAAAACGGCAATCACCGGCGGGATTTTTTCATCTGCGATCAAATTGTCGAGAATGCGATGGGTGTGGCCAACGCCAATCTGGCCGCCGCCATCCAATAGCAACAGCACCGGATAAGTCTCGTCTGAGCGGTCATAGCCAGCTGGGGTGTAGATCCAGATTGATCGCTCGTTACCGAGTATCTCACTAGCGAAATGTTCTTCGTGTAGCCAGCCTCGCTCTATCCCGTCTCGTTTTTTGGCGTAGTCATCCGCCAGGCTGTTTTCCAGGGCTAACAAGGACCTACTTTCATCAAACCGTTGAGGATTAAATGGGTCCGGCAGGAGTTGAGCGTGTTCAAGAAATTTTAGCAGAGACTTCCTTGCTTCGGGTTCAGCCGTAGCCATATTGACGAGGGGCATTTCTTTTGCGAATGCATAGGTCAGTCTGGTGTCGTTCTCGAATCGATAGCTCAGATACAGAATGTCTGTACCTTCAATAGGCGTCATCTGCTGCTCTACCGGTTGACCAAATCTGTTTTCAACACATATATGTTGTGCTAAATGGTCGTTCCGAAAAACAAATGTGACCAGACTGTAATCGCTATGATCGGGATCTATTTCAATCAGTGGCGCGCCTGACTGTGCGATCTGTTGCCAGAATGCATCGGCTGAGATTTCACCAACCAGTGCGGATTGGCAGAGGGGGTGAATATAGTGCTGAAGAACGCAGGATCCTGGTGAGGCGTTGTAATCTGCTGTGAGTGACATAATCAATATCCGTTTGCTTTTGCAGGAAGAAAAATCACTTGTTCCGATTGTAACGGACGATTCCCTTCGCAGATAGTATGCAGATAGATGGTGTGAAACAGACAGGCGCCAGGATGACGTCAGGCCCTTAAATTGCTGGTACATTGGCCCACAACCAGGCCGAGTTTCAGCTTCAGGCACTAAACAATGAAACGCGATATGCTCAGAATATATTTTTGTCTTAGGAATGGATTATGGCTCTAGATCAAATTAACCCGAATGCATTGCGGGCCTTTACGGGAAAAGTATCCGGTAGTGTGACGGGTGGGCTGAATTGCGCCTTGACCCTGGTGGGCGACCAACTTGGGTTGTATCAAGCCCTCGCTAAAGTGGGACCATGCAATAGTCAGGAGTTAGCGGATGCAACGTCCCTGTCCGAGCGGTGGGTAAGGGAATGGTTATATCAACAATCCTGTATAGAACAAGTTGACTACGATGATGCATCGGATCGTTTCTCATTATCCCCTGAGGCAGAAGCTGTATTAGCAACACCTGATCACCCGGCGTACCTGGGCGGGATGTTCCACTCGGTGGTTGCGATGTTTGAAACCCTGGGTGACCTGCCGGAATCATTCCGTACGGGTGTTGGCCAGAGTTATGACGATAAGGGCGAGTCCTGTGCCTGTGGCATAGAGCGTATGAGCCGTAAGTTTCAGGAAAGTTATCTGGTGCCTGCGTTACTGCCTCGTCTGGATGGTCTGGTCGAAAAACTAGCATCCGGCGCGGTTGTAGCGGATGTCGGTTGTGGTGCTGCGACATCAACCGTGGCTATGGCAAACGCCTTTCCGAACAGTAAATTTACGGGCTATGATATTTCTCTGCACGCACTGGATCGGGCAAGGCACAATATTGATGGCGCTGGCTTAAAGAATATTCACCTGCATAATCCTATCGACCATCCGCTACCGGAGGATGGTTCCCTCGACCTCATTACAACATTTGATGTGATTCATGACACAACCCATCCTGAAGCGCTGATTGACGCCATCAAGCGTTCATTAAAGCCGGATGGAACCTGGTTGTGTGCGGATGTGCAGGGTCGGCCAACCTTTAGTGAAAATAAAAGCGACAATCCAATTGCAACCCTCGCATATTCATTTTCTGTGCTGGTTTGTATGTCTGCGGGATTGTCGGTTGAGGGTGGTGCGGGACTTGGGACCCTGGGGTTTCATGAGCAAAAGGCCCAGGAGATGTCCGCGGCAGCAGGCTTTAGTCGGTTTCGCAGAATACCTTTTGATGGGGATGTTTTTAATGCATTTTATGAGATTCGCCCCTAGGCTTTAGTCTGGTCGAAAATCTCTGAATTTGAACCAAGCAGGGCAAAAAAATCACTAAGGAGAAAGTAGTGGCTATTCAATTACGAATTATTGTTTTAGTTTTCCTGACATCCTGGCTTGCGGGTTGTGCCAGCAATGGTGCTGAAGCGCCTGGTGTTGGGGGCGAGCCAGAAGCCGCGTTGATCGAGGGGTTGTCCGCCAGAGCCAAAGCGGGAGATGTTGTAGATGGTCTGCTATTTTGGAGCCAACCAGAACGTAGAGTCGCGTTTGGCCATGTGGATCAAATTTTTCCGACAAGAACCATTCAGGCAGGGGATTCTCCCTACGCCCTGACCAGTCAATCCGTTGATCTGAGCGACATCCGCTATCAAGTGGATGGTAAGCAATATAGCCTCGCGGACTTTCGCGCGATGGACGCCCATGTGGGGTTGATTGTTGTTCAGGACGACACAATTTTGGCTGAGCACTATTCCGCTACGAACACCGCCGAAACCCGCTGGATCTCATTCTCTGTAAGTAAGTCCGTTACCTCGATGCTGATTGGTGCGGCAATCAAGGATGGGTTTATTGAAAGTGTTGATGATCCAGTTATCAATTACCTGCCACGCCTGCGTGGGACAGCCTACGAGCACACGACAATTAAAAATGTGCTGAATATGGCATCGGGTGTGAAGTGGAATGAAGATTATGCTGATCGAGATTCCGATGTTGCAAAGGCTGGTGGCTTGAACGGCGTTGAACTGGTCAAGTATCTGGCAACCTTGCCTACTGAGGTTACACCGGGGGAGAAGTTTAACTACAGCACCGGTGAGACGAATCTGGTGGGTGAGATCCTAAGAGCTGCGATTGGGAATAATGCGTCGACTTATTTAAGCAAAAAAATCTGGAAGCCCTTTGGTATGGGCGCGGATGCAACCTGGTTGTTAGGTGGAGAAGATGGCGGTGAACTAGGCGGCTGCTGCATCAGTGCAACACTGCGTGACTATGCTCGAATTGGGCTATTTGCGTTGCATAACGGCCAACTAAAAGATGGTACAGAGGTGCTGCCTGAGAATTGGATACAACAATCCACCGCACCTAGCCTGGGAATGGACGGGTACGGCTACCTATGGTGGTTGTTTGGATCAGAGCGATTTGCCGCACTGGGTATTTTTGGGCAACAGATATTTGTTGAGCCAAAATCGAATTTGGTGATCGCCATGCATAGCAACGCGCCGACTGCTGTTGATAGCGAATACAGCAAACACCAGCGTGCACTGGTCCAGGCTTTATTCGCAAGGTTTTCGCGCTGAGCCCTTTAATTCAAGCTGGTTCGGCAACAAATACAGGTATGGTTCGACTCGTTTTTATCTGATATTCCGCGTAGTTAGGGAACACTTCTACGCAGGTTTTCCAGAGTTGGGCGCGCTCTGAAGCGTCCTCGACTTCGCGGACCTTCATTTTGTGTACCTCTGTGGCATCCCTTATTTCTACCTGGGGGTTGGCGCGGAGGTTGTACACCCAGACAGGGTTTTTGGGTTGGCCGCCCATGGAGCCCACCAGCACATACGCATTGCCAACCTTGACTCTCATCAGTGGAATTTTGCGCGTTGCGCCGGATTTGTTCCCCTGGTGAGTCACCAGGATGCAGGGCATATCAGTATTGGGTAGGGTTGTGCCTTCTTTGCCCCCACTACTTTCATAAAGCTCAACGTGTTTTTTTACCCAATCAATGGTCGGAGCGGCATAGGTGGAAGGTGCATTGTCGGATGGGGTCGCCATATGAATTGCCTCGTTTGATCGAAATAATTGAATTATCCGGGGCCAGTGTACCAGCGTTGTGATGGATTTCTCCAAGATCGGCGAATCCGGGGGCCAAATTTGCCCCGGTTTGGCGGCAACAAGCTAAACCACAAAATTTACCCAAATAACCTTCCAACCCTCGTCTAGACTAAGGCGTAGAGGTTATTAAATTTGGGCAGTATTCGCCGACTATTTCTATTTTTATATAACGGCGGGCTAAATCCTTATGCCGCGGATGCCGAGTTGCTGTATCTTCGCCGAATGGTGTCGATGACAATATTCTCACTGACGCCCGTGGCAATTCTTCTGATGGCAGCGAACCGCTATACCTTCGACACGGACTGGCAGCAGAATGTGCCGATTCTAGCCGCCATGCTTTTTCTCTGGGTCACGATATTTCTCCAGGCGACATTTGGCTGGACGCGTCTGGCTGCCCATAGTCTGATTGCTGCATTTTGGTTTGCACCTACCGCCTTGATCGTGAAATTGGGTTTGAACTCAAGCAACTGGGCATTCTATTTGGTTGTGCCAATGCTCGCATTGCTGCTATTCAATTTTGTTGTTGCTGCTGTATGGACAACCTTTGCAATTGTGAGTATCTGGTTCTTTGCCGGATTGACCACCATGGGCCTGTTGGATGTTGGGGTGCGACCGGAGCGGCACGCGACTGCTATTGCAATCTCGGGACCCTTGATTGCCCTTATGCTGGCGATCGCTGGGTATACTTTTCGGCGTGGTCAAAGCGAAGCTGAAGATCGCTTGAAATCAAATGTGCAGCGTTTGGCTACAGAGGTCGATACCCGCCGTGAAGCCGAGGAAAATGCGCTGGCGGCTGAACGCACAAAAGCGGTGTTCCTGACCACCATGAGCCACGAATTACGCACGCCACTTAATGGTGTAATCGGTGCAGCTCAACTGTTAAAAACCACGCCACTTCAGGATGAGCAGCAGGAATTGATGGAGATTGTCACCTCCAGCGCAGAATTATTGTTGGAACTGATCAACAATGTACTGGACCTTTCTAAGCTAGAAGCCAATCAACTGGAATTGGAATTGCAGCCCTGCCAACCCAGGGGGCTGGTAGAGTCGGTCCTAAAGCCGCTGCAGCTCGTTGCGATTGATAAGGGTATAAAGCTCTCGGCAGAGGTAGAGTCGGATGTGCCGAATTGGGTCATGTGTGATTCATTGCGTTTACTGCAGGTGTTGCTCAATTTGTGTGGCAATGCAATCAAATTTACTGACCACGGATCTGTCGGTATCTGTGTGAACACATACGACGGCGGGCTTGAATTTGTGGTCAGGGATACGGGAATTGGGATATCTCCGGCAGCACAAGCCAAGTTGTTTCAACCCTTTGTCCAGGCGGATTCGTCGACAGCGCGAAAATATGGCGGCACCGGACTAGGGTTGAATATTGTTAAGCAACTGGTGGAGTTGATGCAGGGGAGTATCACAATTAGTTCTACACCGGGAGAGGGTTCAAGCTTTGCAATACGCCTTCCGTTGGACAGATGTGAAATTGAGACGACGGAAATTAAGGTTGAGACCCATGGGTCTAAATTGGACACGAAACAACTGCGGGTGCTGGTGGCCGATGATAACTCGATCAACCGTATGGTCGCAGCTAAGATGCTGCGTCGTTTGTCCCACGATGTGATTGAAGCAGAAAATGGCCTGCGGGCCCTTGAGCTCGTGCAATCCGAACCAATTGACCTGGTGCTTATGGATGTGCAGATGCCTGTTATGGACGGATTGACCGCAGCTGGGCGAATTCGTGCGTTAGCGCCACCGCTAAATATTATGCCCATTATCGGCTTGTCCGCGAACGCTCGAGCCGTTGATGGGGACGATATGATTGCCGCCGGTATGGATGAATATCTGTCGAAACCGGTGAGGATTGAGCAACTGCAAGCGGCGCTCCAACAGCTCCAAATTCAACCAGCGCCCCGGTAGACATACCCCTGGGGTTTTGTCATATCCTGCTGCTACAGAAAACTAACTACTGTATATTAAAACAGTATGCGGTATCGTTACGCTATGAGGCTGTATATTGCAGAAAAACCAAGTCTAGGGCGGGCAATTGCTGATGCATTGCCACAACCCCATCAACGTCAGGATGGTTTTATTAAAACCGGCGACGGCTCGATTGTCAGTTGGTGCATCGGCCACATGCTCGAGCAGGCAGAGCCTGAAGCCTATGACCCGGCCTTCAAACGTTGGTCCCACGACCACCTACCGATTATCCCCGGGAAGTGGATTCTCACGGAAAAAAAGCAGACTCGAAAGCAACTGGCTGTACTAAAGAAGTTGATCAAACAGGCAGATTTTATTGTCCATGCCGGTGACCCGGATCGCGAGGGGCAGTTATTGGTTGATGAGGTTATTCATCACCTCGGCCGTGATCCGATTGAGGTTCAACGCCTGCTGATTAATGACCTGAATACAACCGCCGTCAAAACTTCGCTCGAAAACTTACGGAACAACCGTGATTTTGTCCCGCTTTCAACCTCCGCACTCGCCAGGTCCCGGGCAGATTGGTTATATGGCATTAACCTGACCCGAGCCTACACGCTGCAGGGCCGCAAAGTAAATTATAGTGGCGTGCTCTCGGTCGGCAGAGTACAGACTCCCATTCTAGGTCTGGTTGTTGGGCGTGACGCGGAAATTGAGGCATTTGTCAGTAAACCGTTTTATGAGGTCAAAGCTCATCTTAGCACCGCTACAGGCGCGACTTTTAAAGCTCGTTGGGTACCGAGTGATGCCTGCGCTCGTTTCTTGGATGATGCCGGTCGCAATACATCAAAAGCACTGGCGGAGAACGTCGCGGGACGCATAACGGGTAAAACCGCACATATTGTTAGTGTTGTGCGTAAAAAGCGCCGTGCTGCACCGCCACTGCCACACAGTTTGTCCAGCCTTCAAATTGATGCCGCAAAACAGTATCGCTTGCCGGCCCAGCGTGTGTTGGATATTTGTCAGACGCTCTATGAACGACACAAACTGATTACCTATCCTAGATCCGACAGCCGTTATTTGCCAAAAGGTCACCACGCCGAGGCAGCAGAGGTGACTTCCGCGATTTTCTCAAACCCAGGTACTGATGGGTTTTCGAGGCTGCAGGAGCAATTAGATCTTAGTCAAAAGAGTAAAGCCTGGAATGAATCGAAAGTGGCCGCTCACCATGCGATTATTCCAACTACACGTCAGATTAAATCTCTGTCTGATGACGAGAAGCGGGTGTACAGCCTGATCTGTCGAAATTATCTTGCGCAGTTTCTTGCAGATCACGAATTCGCTGAAACCCGGGTTGAGTTAGAAATTGAGAATGGGCAATTTCTAACCAATGCAAAGGAGCAAATTCAGGAGGGGTGGCGCCAACTGTTTACCTCGGAGAAGCGGGAAGCCCAACAAACTCAAACACTACCGAAGCTAAAAAAAGGTGAAACGCTGGTCACCGATAAGGGAGAAGTTGTTGAGCGACAAACAACACCGCCGGCACGTTTTACGGATGCAACGTTATTAGGTGCGATGACTGGCATTGCCAATTTTGTCAAAGATGCGGCGTTGAAAAAAACCCTGCGGGACACCGATGGTCTAGGTACAGAGGCAACCCGGGCAGGCATAATAGAATTGCTGTTTAGACGTGGATTTCTCGTGCGAGTGTCCAAACATATTGAATCAACCGCAGCAGGACGCGGGCTGATCGAAGCGCTTCCCGAGTCCGCGACACAACCCGACCGAACCGCGCGATGGGAGAATATCCTTACCGCCATCACCGAGCGAACTGCTAGCTACAACGGGCTGATGCAGCCGTTGATCGAAGAACTAGGCCAGTTGGTTGTGGAGAGTCAGCAACAGGTCCCGCAATCTTTGGCCGGCCTCGGTAGGTCTAAAACCAAACCTTTTGGTAAATCTTTTAACAAGTCTCCAAATAAGTCTTTTAACAAGTCCAGCGGCAAGCGCAAAAAACGGCCGGGTAAATCGGCCGTGAAGAATACACCGTAGAGTTTAGATAACGAGCCGCGTGCGCTGGGGTTAGCGATGCCTTATGATCTTGGATCTGGTCATGGTGAAGCACGAACTATGCTAACTTTTTTGCCCCGTCGCATTCGCGGAATATTGGCAAGTTTGCTTGTTATTCTCAACACGCTTTTTTGGTGTTTGCCCTTGTATGTGTTCGCGGCGTTACGCTTTGTCGGCCCAACGGCGGCAGAGCCCTGGTGTACACGCCGGGCAATGAACATCGCTGAGTTGTGGATTGACATCAATAATGTGTTGCTTGGGTTGTTTACAAAACTAGAGCTTGAGGTGCAGGGTCTGGAGGGCTTGAGTCCTAATAAGTGGTATCTCGTATTTAGTAATCATCAGACCTGGGCTGATATTGTCATTTTGCAGCGAGTCTTTAATCGAAAGATTCCGATGCAGAAGTTCTTCATTAAGCAACAACTTCTCTATGTGCCGGTTATTGGTATTTGCTGGTGGGCGCTCGATTTCCCCGTGATGCGACGATACACAAGGGAGTTTCTGCAGAAACACCCTGAGCTCAAAGGGAAAGATCTTGAGGCGACAAGAAAATCCTGCGAAAAATTTAAGCTTACTCCAGTTTCTGTTCTGAATTTTTTGGAAGGTACACGCTTTACTCCCGAGAAACAAAAGGCCCAGGGGTCGCCCTACCAACATCTGCTTAAGCCAAAGAGTGGTGGTGCGGCAATGGTGATTAATTCCCTGGGTGATAAGCTTGATTGTGTCCTCAACGTCACCATTCACTATCCAGGAGGGGCACCGGAGTTCTTTGACTTTCTCTGCGGTCAACTGGAGAAAGTGACCGTCCACATCGAGCAATTGCCGGTACCCTTAGATGTTGCGACAACTGACTCTAATTCGAGGCTGCAGAAAGGCTTTCGCGATTGGATTGATAAAACCTGGGAAGAAAAAGACCAAAAGTTGGAGGCGCTAGAATCTAACTCGTCCTGCTAGGCAGTCTTAAACCTCACGAGGAGTAATAATAATGGCCTGGAATCTTGATAATCTAACGGATCAAAATGGGCGCATCATCGTGATCACCGGTGGAAACAGTGGGATTGGCTATGAGGCGGCTAAAGCACTCGTGGGTAAAGGCGCGAGGGTCATCATAGCCTGCCGGGATGTCAGTAAAGCGGAATCGGCCTGCGATGCAATTGAGGCTTCGGGTGGTCCTGGGACAATTGAATCGGTTTCTCTTAATCTTGCCTGCCTCGATTCTGTTGCTCAGTGTGCTGAGGAATTACACGCACGTTGTGAGCAGTTAGATGTGCTGGTCAACAATGCTGGTGTTATGGGCGTCCCGCGGCGTGAAACAGAAGATGGTTTTGAGCTGCAGATTGGTACTAATCACTTTGGTCATTTTGCCTTAAGTGCCCAGCTGTTCCCGTTGCTAAATGCTGCGGAGGATGCGCGGCTGGTGACGGTTTCGAGCCTGGCACACCAGTTTGGCTTTATTAACTTTGTTAATCTTCAAGGCCAGTATTTTTATGATCCCTGGGCGGCTTATGGCCAAAGCAAGCTTGCAAACCTGTTGTTTACCTATGAACTTGACCGCCGCTGTCGTAGTGCGGGGTTGGATGTGCTATCGGTTGCATGTCACCCAGGCATCTCCTCTACCAATCTTGCCTATGCAGGTCCGCGGATGTCGGGGTCACCTCTGGGAGAAACGCTGGTACAGTTCTATACCAATATTATTGCCCAGCCTGCAGAGCTTGGTGCGCTGCCCACACTTTATGCTGGTTTTGGTGTGGATATTGAAGGTGGAGATTACACTGGCCCAGATGGACTCGGGGAAATGCGAGGTAACGCTCGTAAGGTAAATTCTAGTTTTGTGTCTCGCTCGGCTGCGGTTGCACGGCGATTGTGGCAGGCGACGGAAGAAGCAACCGGGATCGAATTTTATGTTGGATAGGGTTTTGCTGCGAGACATCCAAGGGGCAATTCTTTGAAGTTACCCTGGATTAAAAAGTGGGGTGGAATCCCATGTTCGTCAATAATCCGCGTTTAGGTGGTCGGATGAAACCTGTTTTCCGCTGTCATCGCTACGGACCTGATTTTGAGCCCTTGAGAAACAAAGACCTTGACCCCGCATGTTATGGGAATCTGAATAGATTGTATGGCACGATGTAAGCTTCGTGGGTGGCGAGTATCGATTTACTCTGATTGCCAATCTCGCCTCGACCCACTACTCTCACACTCCTAATTTAATCAGTAGAAGTGTAGCAAGGCTTGAGCAGTTGGATTTATCGCGGCAGTAAACTAGCGGATTTAGGATTGAGCCATTGCCTAATTCTGTTGATGTTGTTTTTGTCGAATTGTGTGGAAGGCTCCGAGGTGATTGAGCTGACCTCGGCTCAGTTTATCGTCGACAATAGTGAACGGCCGCCAAACCAAATTGCAAACTGGCAGCCCATCGAACTACCCTATATCACCTCAGGCACGCCATTTGCCGAGCGGCCGAAAGTAACCTGGTTTAGATTCGCTGTTGATGCGCCGACCGAATTTTCTGCCGTCTACATATATCGATTTCAAGCGAGAGCCAGCGTTTTTCTGAATGCCTATCTAGTAGGCGGCAACCTGACGCCCAGGGGACGAATGTCGACGGAGTGGAATCATCCATTGTTGGTGAACTTGCCAGCTGAGGGTTGGCGAGTATCAAATAATTACCTTTATATTCGACTTGTTGGCGATGACCTGGGTCCACTAATGGCGCCCCCTGTATTTGGCTCCCAGTTGTTACTTCATGAGCAATGGCAAAACCGAATGTTCTGGCAGGTGCAGACTGCAAAGATGTCCTTCGCGTTATGTGTGTTCCTTGCGATGTTAACTTTTTGGTTCTGGCGGCTAAATCCAACGGATCAGTTGTACCTTAAATTTACCGGCGCTTGTATTAGCTGGGCGATTGTAAATGTTTATCTTTTTGTGACGGACTACCCGATAGGATTATCTAGCCTTTTGGTGCTGATTCACGGTGCCATTGATTTTGCCTGTTTCTTCTTTATGGCATTTATTAATCAATCGGTAAACCTCAGGGCGGATCGGGTTGAAAAAACGATGCTAGCAATCTGTCTCATCGCCGCGGTCAGTTATATAGTGGTGCCCTTGGATTACTTTTTGTATGTTGCCTACGGGACACATATCCTAAATCTAGGCATCCTCCTGTATACCTTTGTCAGAGCTCTTAATGTCATCTTTAGGGATTTTAATCCAACCAGAGCGTGGATCCCGCTGGCTTTTGTCGGCATCCTACTGCTTGGCATGCATGACGTTTACGTTTTCCTTTTAACCGACAGCGAAAACTGGATAAAGGCATCACATGTCAGTCAGTTTACGGCACCCCTAATATTGGTTTGTCTATTTGCCCAGCTAGGGCAGCGTTTTATCCGAGCCTTAAAGGATGTTGAAACCCTCAATCTTGAGCTAGAGGATCGAGTGCTAGAAAAGCGTCGGGAACTCGAGGGGATTTATCAGAAGAATCGGGAGGTCGAGTTAAAGCGGTCTGCCCTACTGGAGAGGGAAAAAATTTACCGGGATCTACATGACGATGTTGGTTCGAAGTTAGTGTCGATTATTCAATCACCCAGTACGGAAAAGAGTCCCACCCTTGCAAGGGCAGCGCTGGAAAGTTTACGGGTTGCTATCTTTCGAGCCAAGTACCCAGAATTGGACCTTTCTTCTTTATTATCGGATTGTAAAGAGGAAACGCGTATCCGAGCAGAAGCCATCCGGCAGGAATTTACCTGGGATCAAAACCGAGATCCCGTTGGCATTACCCTTGAGAGCAGCACAAGCTATCATCTAATTCGTATATTTCGTGAAGCCATTACCAATGCTTTACACCAGGGAACCGACCAGCCTTTTGCGATCAGAATAGAAATTGGTGAGACGCTACATTTTCGCTTAGCAAATAGGAGCCGCTCGTCAGATATGGCTGTTTCTCGATTTGGTAACGGCCTCGCTAACATCCAATTCAGAGCATCAGAGATCAGTGCAAAAGTGGATTGGCACAAAGAAGACGAGCTAATGGTTTTTGAACTCTGGTTGCCCATTCAAGGGATAGAGAAAGTTCACGTTGACTCGGTCAACCGCCATCCAGATGACGAGTTGCGAAAGTGACATTCCAGTCTCTTGGGTTATCGCCAGCAGTCCGAAGGGCGATGGACGCTGCTGGATATCAAGACCCAACGGCGGTTCAGACAAAAACTATTCCCACCGTGCTGAAAGGCAAAGATGTGTTGGTCATCGCCCAAACAGGCACGGGTAAGACCGCTAGTTTTATTGCGCCGATGCTGGATCTTATGCAGGCAGGTACCAGCCTTGAGTCAAATCAAGTTAAAGGATTAATCCTCGTTCCCACGCGGGAACTTGCCGTTCAGGTCCACCAGTCGATCATAGAGTATGGTATGCATAGTGGACTGCGTACTGGGGTTGTTTACGGTGGCGTGAAAATTAACCCCCAGATGATGGCGATGCGCGGGGGGGCACATTTGTTGGTAGCAACGCCGGGTCGCTTGATTGACCTGTATAACCAGAACGCAGTGAAGTTTGATCAGCTCAAAATTTTGGTGCTAGATGAGGCAGACAAGATGCTTGGTTTAGGATTCTCAGACGAGGTGAATCGGCTAGCCAACCTGCTGCCCAAACGGCGTCAGACTTTGATGTTCTCAGCCACTTTTTCAACTGAAATTCGGCATCTCGCTGGGCAAATGCTACATGAGCCTATTGAAATTACCGTCAGTTCGGAACGTGTTGCCGCAATAGAAGTTGATCAGTGGCTAGCGCCGGTAGACAAACAACGTAAGACCGCGTTGCTACTTTTCCTGTTAACGAATAACCACTGGCAACAGACGCTGGTATTCGTTAACACGAAAAAAGATGCTGATCGTTTGACCAAAGCGCTCTCAGCGGAGGGAATTGTAGCCGCCGCTATTCATGGCGATAAGAGCCAGGCTGTTCGGTTGCGACACCTGCAAGCATTCAAAAGCGGAGAATTACAGGTGCTGGTTGGAACCGATGTTGCTTCCAGAGGGTTAGATATTGATGGCTTGCCCGCTGTGATCAATTTTGATTTACCTAAAATTGCCGAAGACTACGTACACCGGATCGGTCGAACTGGTCGAGCCAATAGGATCGGAGAGGCGGTTTCGCTTGTTGCTGCAGATGAGTTTGAGAAGTTGCGCAATATTGAACAACTGATTCAACAGATCATTCGGCGTGGCTATGTTGACGGTTTTAGTCCCGATCAAGATGTCCCGGTATCTCAGGGAGTGCCTTTGCCTCGGAAGCCTAAAAAGCCAAAGAAGCCTAAAAAGCCACAGAAAAGTTGAGTCCAGGTCCGGTGCTCAATTTATTGTGGTGGATCAATTTGATCTAGTCCAGCGGAACTGTTTAACCTGTACCAGCCTGCGACACTATATCGGCTTCGACTAACCGGCAGGACTTCATGGGGGAATTCTTCGCTCAGGAACACAGCGACGGTGCCCAGCTCTGGTGTCACTCTGATGGTATTTTCCATTCCACTATCGTCTGCTTCATAGATGACGAGTTCACCTCCCTGGTCTGGCGCCCAGCCTTGATTCAGATAAACAACAATGGACAGCACCCTATTTGCTTCGCCGCGAAAAGCATCAACGTGCCGCTTATAGAAAGCGCCTGGTTCGTAAACAGCAAACTGACTCTCAAAGGAGAAGAGCCCTAGATACAGGCGCCGATTTAGATATCGCCTGAGTTCATCAGCCCAGGTGAGCCAGGACGCTGCGTGTTGGCTCGATTCGTCAATCCAATGTATTCGGTCACGGCGCACAAACCGATTCACCGATTGGGCATGGCCACGACCGATTCCAGCGCGCCTGAAGGCAGGGCTACCCAGCCGGGAAAATTCTTCCTGTAGGCAGTTGGTGATTTCAAGAGGCATTGCCCCGGGCAATATCACAAGCCCCCGCTGTTCGAGTCCGGTAGCGATGGATCCAAACAGGTGTTCGTCGGTGAAGGGAGCGGTACTTAATGTTTGAGTAGTGTCCAACCCAATGAATCCAAAAAAAGATGCGGATTTATACAAGGTTAACGTATTGCGCTCAATTGTTTTTCTGGGCAATGCAGGCAGGAGCGGGGACTATCTAGTTCGGACCGTATCCATGGCTATTTTTACCGTGCTGTCCAGGTTGCGCAGGGTTCTGCTTAGCCCCCAAAATGCTGCGGTAATGATAATCAGAATCACGCATGCTCCGAGGATCGCGCTTGCCGCGCCAATGTGATCCGCGGCGACGGCCATAGGGAAAACCCCTAGCGGTGTTAAGCCAAAGGACATCATCATAAAACTACTCATACGGCCACGAACGCTATCATCTACCAGAATTTGTACCGTGGCGTTATTAACCGTTTGAAATGCACTTGCGCACAGGTTTGCCAGGATAAGCGGGATAAGTGCGAGATAAAATATATGGGTCTGGGTGAATACGGCGAGGAATACCGCAAAACCTATAGCGGTCATGATCATAAGCCGCAGCCGCTCGGACTTGTCACCGCGCCTGGCTATCCAGACTGAGCCGATAACGCCGCCAACGCCACCGGCACCCATTAGTATACCGAGACCGGTCTCCCCTGTTTGCCAGCTTTGTTCGACCAGCATGACCAACAAGTTTTGAAAGGGCATCGCAAGAAACATTGGCACTAGACCAAAAAGGAGACAAACCATGACGGGTTTGTTGCGCTTGATGTACTGAAATCCATAGATGATATCCGCCAGTAATGGCTTTTTACCACCTTCAGGTTGGAGCGCGGTATTGCGCTTAACAAATAACATACAAAATACCGCGGAACCGTAAAGTAGCGTGGATACGATGTAGGCACCCACAACTGAAAATTGCGCAATGATAAGCCCTGCCATGGCGGGGCCGGCAACGCGACTCAAATTCATTGCGCCGCTAGATATTGCCATGGCGCTTTGGATCCGCTCGGGTCCGACAACATTGACCGTAATGGCCATTCTGGCAGGCATGATAAACGGGAAGGCACATCCGGCTATGAACGCTGTACAGAGCAGGTGCCAAAACTCTAACTTGTCGAGCAGCAGCAGGCTTAGTATAAAAATTTCGTTTAGGGTGATGAGACTCTGACCGATGATGATGAGTTGGCGCCGTTCAACACGATCGGTGATTGCGCCACCGATCATCGAAGCAAATATCATGGGTACGGCAACAATCAGATTGATATATGCCAACGACTGGGCTGAACCCGTCAGATCCCAGGCAAGAATAGTACGGGTCAATATTTGACCCTGCATGGCGAAGAAGAACGCGACGTTGCCGAAAAAGAGCCAGCGAAACTCCGGGAGCGCCAGCACTGAAAAAGCACCGGGTTTTCGAATTGCAGGCTCTACTGTCGGGGTCGTAATGATCGTGCTTCCTTGCGGGAAGTGAATTCATCCATGTCCTTACAGCGACATGGCGCCTGTCTTTGCCTATGTCGTCAGAATAGATGTCTGATGACGCAGGTAAAGAAACCTGACCGGAAGCTAAAAAGTAGAGAACTACTGACAGTGCGGTAAAGGGAGGTTGAGTATAACCCAATGACAAGGAAGTGATATTCCCATCAAACGATCAGGCAGAATCGCAAGCTGATCCGAAGCAACAAGTTAGCGGAAATCCAGTCAGATGATCTAAGGGAAATTGGTCTGTGGGTGCTATAGCCTTCGTTAAAATGTGACCAAATGGGCTGGTTTGGCGTAAAAATCGCCGATTGATAGCTGCAATAACAGGGGCGTGCCCGGACATCATAGGTAGATAAATTTTATTTAAAACAATGGGATAGAGCTAATTTGCCCTCTGTTGGCATGGCTTGTGCGTTGTAATAGGTGTCATCACTATCTGTTTGGAGCGTTGCATGAACAAACATACGCTGCACTATGAAAATTTAGCCTTTGCCGGTACCCGTGGCGTTAGCGAGAACAATACTCGTTCAGGATTTCGGCCTGCCTTTTTAGATAAAACCACGGGATGTATAGAGTTGGCTCGATTGGCTAATGGCAAACCCGCCGCCATGCATCTGATCTGTTGGCTACCCAGAGATTGGGGTTCATGCTTCGATGAGGATGGCAGTATCGAATCTCTTAAGGCAGGTGTAGTCGCAGGTTTTGAATTAGATGGCGTGTTTTATACCCGTGATGAGGTGGCTGAGCTTTAGGCCGTCAAAATTCACGATCAGGAGGCAGTAGGTTGCTGAGAGTAAACGAACAGAACCGTTGATGCTCACATCCTGAATTAGGCTTTGTTTTTCACCGCGCCGATTCCTACCGGTGCGCTCTGTCCCCCGGCTCTGGCTTTGCCAACTACATCACGCAGGGTGAACGCAGCGTTCAATTCTTGAGCCGATGAGTTCGGGCTGAGCGGTCCGACTCGCAGATATTCTCCCCGATCAGCGGCAAACCGAAAGTCCACCAGTAGTCCTGCCTTTTCATCGATTAGGCCCCGAGCGCCAAAGCCATGTCCTTCGTTTGTTTGTGCGCCATTAGTTGCTTGATAGCCCATGCGTTGCAAGAGCTTAGAGCTTGCTCGCTGTAACACTTCCGGCCGCACCGACAACATCCAATTCTCCTGTTGCCTAAGAAAAGGTTTTTGCATGCCATTGAGCATCACAATTCTAGGTGACTTCGTGTGATTGATGCCGGTGCCGTGTAACAGGCGACCGTCGGTGATCACCATCGTGCCAGCCCTGGCGTCAATATTGATTGCGGGAGGAAGCTTACCAACGGGTTTATTTGCACGTACCGCATCGGACAAAACAAGATGGCTGCCTGGGATGACGAGGGTTCCGCCATTGGTTTCATCCACATCGGTTATTGCCGTCAGAATGTTGATGGTCATTGGGCTTCTCGAATCTAAATCGCTACTTTGATCCTGATGCAAAGCCTGGGGTACGCCGCCCTCCAATGAAATGGCTGCGATTAAAGAGGTGCAGATCCAATCTGGACCGAGTGCTTCAGTCACAAGCTGTTCTAATAGGGGGCCGCCCTGAACGACATCGCTGCGCTGTTCAATCAGTCCTTCGAAACACTCGCCTTTGTTCACACAGCAATTGATGTTCTGGCCGCTTGGGGTTTTTTGTGCAATACCTGCCATCCGCTCGCCTTCTGCCTGCTCAAGTACTCGCTGACGAATAAGCTCCACCTGATCAACGCTCAGGGCGTCTTCTATCTTGCAATAACCCCAGGTCAGCATATCCGCGCGAAGTTGTTTAATGTCCTTGCTTGCCTGGGGTAATTTTTTGTCCTGCCAATAAGGATGTTTTGTACCCGTTGTGGTGTCGTAGTATGAGCCCGGCTTGAACTCCCACTTGCCCCACTCGCTGCTACGTTTAGGCGGCACAAAATATATTTCCGGGTTGTTTTCGAGAACAGACTTCATGGGTTCCTGGGATGATCGTTCAGCATGGTACATCTGCGACTCTGGCGCAGATTTCGACGCAATAACGGCGGGGTCAAACTCGGCGGGGGTGGATGTCATGCTTTCGATTCTCCTGAGTATTGGGGTCAGAGTAAAGTGCCAGAGTAACGGGACACTTTACTCTGAGCCGGATGTTTCGTAGGTTGAATGTATACGATAGTCTTTGTGTCAAAGTCCAATTTTGCTATCAATTGTTATTTCCTACTTAAAGGCTGTTTATGATTCTTTATACCGTACCTGGTTCCTGTGCATTTGCTTCCCATGTTGCGCTTGAAATGGCCGGGGCAGATTACGAAGTGCGGTTAGCGCCGAGAGAATCAGGTCGAACAGCCAAATCCTTTCTGGAAATTAATCCCAAGGGAAGAGTGCCAGCACTGGTTACACCTGAAGGCGTGCTAACCGAGACGCCCGCTATTCTCTGTTATATCGCACAAACAAACCCGAAAACAAAATTGGCACCCATGGAAAATCCCTGGATGTTTGCGCGCCTACAATCTTTTTGTGCGTATCTCTGCGCGACCGTTCATGTGGCTCACGCCCATGGTCATCGCGGTTATCGATGGGCAGACGAGGCGCCCTCATTTCAGGATATGAGCCAGAAGGTGCCACAGAATATGGGTGAGTGTTTTGGTCTGATCGAGCGAGAAATGCTTCAGGGACCCTGGGTCCTCGGGGATGTGTTTTCCATCTGCGATATTTATCTTTTGGCCATTGCACGATGGCTTGAGGCGGATAAGGTTGATACAACCAGTCTGGTGAATGTCCTTGAGCACCGGGCTCGTATGATGGCATTACCGGAGGTACAAAAAGTTTTGGCTGCAGAGAAGGCACTGGTAACTCAGGCTAATTGATCTGAGACGAGACAAACCTTGACCATTGAGTTGATTTTTTATGCTTAAGATATTTCATGTCCGAGGCACGCGATCGGTACGGGTGATCTGGTTGTGTGAAGAACTACAGATCCCCTACGAAGTCGAAATGATTTCTTTTGATCCAGCGTTCAGATTGGGTTCGGAATGGTTGAAGATGAATCCCGTCGGTAAAGTCCCCGCCATGGTGAACGATGGGCAATCGATGTTTGAGTCTGGCGCGATGGTTCAGTACTTGCTGCAACGAGAAGGCCAGGGTCGACTCGAGCCGGTGATTAACTCTGCGGAGTACAGTCAGTACTTGCAATGGTTTTGGTTTGCAGAAGCGACCTTTGCGCGTCCCCTCGGTGAGATCGTAAACCACAAACGCGCAATTCCACCGGGCGATCAATCCGAAATTGCGATACAGGAAATGCAAGCGAGAGCAAGATTGTGCTGGGCGGCCGTCGGTGATGCGGTGGGCGCAAGTGGATTTCTATGCGAAACATTTACCGCCGCAGACATTATGATGGGCTATACCATGTTGTTGTGTGAGCGGCTTGCGCCTACTGACGAATCAGCTAATGCGAGTGCCTATTGGGCTCGACTCCAGGAGCGCCCGGCATACACTGCTGCTATGGATCACGGTGTAGATCACCCATCGCCTCTCGATAGAGCGACGTGACGGCGGTTTTATGACGAATATGTTCATTTGTGGCAGAGATTAGAATCCGTTAAATTGCTTTACTCTTTATTTCCTATAACCGTCTATTTGTCTAACTGTCCATTTGTAGAATCGCTTGAGGAACTTCCTTTGAAACAAATTGTTGGAATTGTGCTTGCTTCATCTTTGCTTATGAGTGCTGAGGTAAATGCCTGGGGTCAGATTGGTCACCGGGTGACCGGAGCGATTGCGGAACAGTATTTAACCGAGGAAGCCCAGACTGCGGTTGTGGACCTGTTGCCGAATGAATCACTGGCGGAAGCCGCGACCTATGCTGACGAAATGCGTTCCAATCCCGATAGATTTTGGCAGAAGGAGGCGAGTCCTTATCATTATGTGACAGTACCCAAAGGCAAGGTGTATTCGGATGTAGGCGCGCCCGGCGAGGGTGACGCGGCTTCCGCCCTGAATAAGTTTCGTAAAACGTTACTTGATCCCAGGGCAACTAAAAAACAAAAACAGTTAGCGCTCAGATTCACCGTTCACATCATTGGTGACCTACATCAGCCACTGCATGCCGGGGACGGTACAGATCGCGGTGGCAATGATTTAAAGATAGAGTTCTTCAGAGAGGAGAGCAATCTACATAGAGTATGGGATTCCCAAATGCTTGATCGCCGGCAGCTATCTTACTCAGAATGGTCACAATGGTTGGGTGAGAAAATCACGCCCACTCAAGTGAAAAAGTGGTCTGAGCCGAATCCTGAGGTGTGGATCACGGAGAGTGCAAAAATACGCGATACCATCTATCCAGACAGCGATAAAATCAGCTGGGACTACCTTTACGAGCAGATGCCAACAGTAACTCTAAGGCTTCAGCAAGCGGGCATACGTATTGCTGCTTACCTGAATGAGATGTATTCGACACAACAATAAGACTGTCATGGCGTGACTTCATTTGTGTCGAATTTGATCGATTGGTAGTTTGATCAACTGAAGAGAAAGAATAATGAGTCAGCACGAAAAGCTAATTGAGACCGCGGAAAAGTTTCTACCGGAGCTAGGCGAACGCAGCAATGATATTGATTTGTCGCGCCAGTTGCCCCAGGACCTCGCCGACAAATTGGCGGCGGCAGGTTTCTACAGAATATGCACGCCGGAGCAGATTGGTGGTCTGGCCCAGGACCCAAACACCCTTTACGAGGTTTGCGAGAAACTAGCAGCTGCAAATGGCTCGGCAGCCTGGTGTGTTTTTATCGGATCAACCTCGCAATACCTGCTTGGTGCGTTACCAGCTGAACAACAACATGAAATGATGGCCGATCCCAATGTCATTACCAGCGGCGTGTTTGCAGATAGTGGCACTGCGCTATTTCAAGAAAGAGATAATCAGCCGGGGTATTTGATTAACGGCCACTGGCGCTGGGGTTCGGGATGCCATAATGCGACCTGGATTTCAGGTGGTATACACGAGGTGGATGCCAGCGGCGAACCCTATCAGAGTACAGGCCTGGTTTTGACCCGGGCATTTCTCAAACCGGAAGAAATTGAAATTCTAGACAACTGGCGTGTTTCCGGTCTTCGAGGATCAGGCTCAAGTGACTATCGCGCTAAGGATGTCTGGCTACCTGCGGCTCGGTTAGCGTCTTCCATCGAGCAGACGGAACTCCGGCACCTGCCGATTTACCGTTACCCAAAATTTGCCCTATTGTCTCTGCCGATCGGTGCCATCACACTTGGTATGGCTCGGGCCTCGATTAATGAAGTGGTAGAAATCGCCAATCAAAAAACGCCCCAGGGAAGCCGGCGTACGCTTGCCCATCGCCCGGCCCTACACAAAGATATTGGTTTTGCAGATGCAAAACTGGCCGCTGCCAGGAGTTATCTTTATATGTTGAGCGACGATGTCTGGCAGCATTGCCAGACCAAAGAGCCGACACTTCAACAACGTCAACAATTAAGAGCAGCGAATGTACATGCTGTTAACACCGCGGTTGAAGTCATCGACAAGATGTACACCATTGTTGGTGGCACATCGGTGTTTGAA
>TARA_R110002072_G_scaffold125944_4_pt1 | contig 63176 bp, 57 predicted proteins | sample TARA_R110002072 | Tara Oceans TARA_R110002072 (sample SAMEA4397118) | marine metagenome | biome: Polar Biome; feature: [SRF] surface water layer (ENVO:00010504); material: water (ENVO:00002006), including particulate matter (ENVO:01000060) such as... | depth 5 m | reverse complement strand
GTACTATGTGTACGTGGCCAACACCATGGGAGTTACCGATATCGTGATAGACGGAGACTTCTACTTGGGTACCGGTGATACGGAGATCACAGGGTTCAACTACTATCCGAACCCAGCTACCGACCAACTCAACTTGAGCTCTGGTACAGGTACCATTGAAAGTGCAGTAATGTACAATATCCTTGGTCAAGAAGTACTTTCTAGAGAAGTTGGAAGCAGCAATGCCCAACTAAACGTTTCTAACTTAACAGTAGGAACCTATATCTTGAAAGTGGTTGTAGATGGCGAATTGGGCATCTACAAGATCGTGAAGCAATAAGTAATTCACACATATAAATAGCTTAGAGTCACCCCGACATTTGTTGGGGTGACTTTTTTTTATTGCGTAACTTTGCCATCCATGCAACGTACCTACTCATTTATTGTACCCGTATATAACCGCCCCCAAGAGATTAGAGAGCTGTTAGAGAGTTTTCTGGTCTTACATTTTTCTGATCCTTTTGAAATAGTTATTGTTGAAGATGGTAGTACCGAAACAGCAGAAGCTGTGGTAAAAGAATTCTCTGAATCGCTGGAAATTTCCTATTATTTTAAACCAAATTCGGGTCCGGGAGATTCTAGAAATTTTGGTATGCAAAAAGCCAAAGGCAATTACTACATTATATTAGACTCAGATTGTTTGTTGCCGTCCCACTATTTAGAAACGGTAGATTACTTTCTTCAAAACAATTACTATGACTGCTATGGCGGGGCAGATGCAGCACATCAAAATTTTACCAAACTACAGAAGGCCATTAATTACGTAATGACCTCATTCTTTACCACTGGCGGTATACGCGGAAATTCAAAGAGCACCACTACTTTTGAACCCAGAAGCTTTAACATGGGGATTTCAGAAGCAGCTTTTAAAGCTACCAATGGGTTCTCTAAAATTCACCCTGGGGAAGACCCGGACCTATCACAACGCATTTTAAAGGCAGGATTTAAAACTACTTTTATTCCCAACGCTTTTGTATATCATAAAAGAAGGGCGACTTGGAAAAAATTCTATATACAAGTGAAAAAGTTTGGATTGGTACGCCCCATCCTAAACAAATGGCATCCAAAAGCGGCTAAGATTACTTTTTGGTTCCCTACCTTTTTTGTGCTATTTACAATCGCTTCGATACTATGTTCATTTTTAATATCCCTATTGTATATATTTCCATTGGGAGGCTACGTGTTCTTAATATTTATAGATTCTAGTATAAAAAATAAAAATTTACTCATAGGTGTAATGTCAGTTTGGGCTATGTTTGTGCAGTTCTTCGGATATGGTCTTGCGTTTCTAAAGTCGAACTTCTTTATTCATGGCTTAAACAAAGAACCCGAAAAACAATTTCCGAAGTTATTTTTTAAGTAACTTTTCAGCAAATTATTAGTGAATGGCAACTTCAAATAAATCTTTTAAGAGCATCAAAGTAAATATGTTCTTTTTCTTTTTGCTCTTAGCCATTATTTTCTGGGCGCTAACCAAATTTTCGAAGCAGAATACGGCTAGTATTTCAACAAGTATCGAGTATCAGAACTTGCCAGAAAATTACCTGTTGGCAGATAACAATCCAGATAAGATAGATTTTTATATTACCACAAACGGCATCGATTTCTTGGTTTATAAAATGAAGGAGCCCACAGTTACTATTGACGTTTCTAAGTATTTCGATAATGAAACTAAAAAGGCCCGCGTCACCGACCAAGAGTTGAAAGACGAATTGGCAAAACAAATTGGCTATACAGGTTCTGTTAGAAACCTTTCAGAAAAAACAATAGATATTAAGTTACAAGGAGTCCAGTCTAAAAAAATTCCTGTGGTCGTAAAAGCTCGCGTGAATTACAAAGAAGGATTTCGAGCATTAGACAGTATTCGAGCTAAGCCAGATTCTATTCTGGTATCTGGTCCGTCGCGACTTTTAGATTCAATTACAGCTATTGCTACTAAAGAGGTTACTTTCGAGAATGTGGGAGGTGCTGTTTCTAAAAAAGTAGAATTGGTTACCTTGCCTTACGGCGGATTGGTTTCAAATGTAAAACAAGTGACACTAATACAGGAAGTGGCAGAATTTGCCCAGAAAAAGATGTCGATTCCCGTCACGGTGATAAACGTTCCTGAAAATACAATCATCAAACTTATTCCTGAGCGCATTACAGTTACCTGTGTTATGCCTATTGAAAAGTTTTCGACCATATCAGAAAAAGATTTTGAAGTAGTCTGTAACTATGCCGAACGGAATACTGAAGAAAATTTCTTGTCTCCCAACCTCGAAAAATTTCCGGTCTACGCTAAGAATATAGAACTCCTTCCGAAGAAAATAGACTTTCTTATCTTTAAAAAATAAATATGAAAATAGTAGGTCTAACTGGAGGAATAGGAAGTGGTAAGACCACGGCTGCCAACATGTTTAAAGGAATGGGGGCGCCTGTGTATTTTGCAGATGTTGAAGCAAAAAAACTAACCAACACTTCTAAAATAATACGCAGAAAACTTATACAACTTTTAGGAAAAGAAGCGTATGTAAATAACGAGCTCAATCGAAAATTTGTGGCTTCTAAAATTTTTAAAGATGCCAATTTGCTACAAGAAGTGAATTCTATTATCCACCCTAAAGTTGCCAAGCACTTTGCACGCTGGGTAAAAAAGCAGAACGCGCCTTATTGTATTAAAGAAGCTGCTATTTTGTTTGAAAGTGGTAGTTACCAGCAATGTGACGTAACAGTTTTAGTTACTGCGCCAAGAGAAGTACGCATAAAACGAGTGATGCAGCGTGATGACACTTCAAAAAAAGCTGTTTTAGATAGGATGGAACACCAATGGAGTGATGAACGAAAAAAGGAGATGGCCGATTTTGTGATTGAAAATACCACGCTCGATGCGCTAAAGGAGCAAATCATTGCGCTCGACAAAAAACTGTCAGAAGTCCCGTAATTACCGCAGCTTATTACTGTTAACATTTGGTTAAACCATCCAATCGCTAAATGTTAAAATCTTACTTTTGGGAACATGAACAAAAAATTGTTTTCGCTTCTTATTGCACTTATGTCCCTGTCTCTGTTGGGGATAATTTTTGTTCAGGGGTATTGGATTTCCAATTCCTACAAAACCAAGGATGAACAGTTCAGCTCAAACGTGAAGAATTCACTCTTAAACGTAGCTGCACAGATACAATCTAGGGAACTTGATGACTATTTTTATATCTATCGAGACATGGTAGACAGTATCGGAAATCCAGAACAGGTAACAGTAAACGAATTAATGTACGCTACTGGTGAAGATGGAAATGATGAAAAAAGTGTATTTTATAATAGCATCTTAGAAGAAGACTTTAAACTTTCTACTAATATTTTGGATACCGAAATAGATAGTATTCAATTTAAAAGGTTAACTAACAGAAAAGACCGTGTTCGTATTAAAGCTAGTCTAGATGGTATAAAAGGAAATGACCCAATTATCACTACTGTTAGTAGGCTTACTGATTTTGAGAGAAACCAGTTTGAAGCCGCGTTTAAAAACATTTCAGGAAAAAAACCAATTCACCAACGTGTTAGCGAACCAGAGGTTGATACTTTGCTTCAAAAAGAACTGGGTAAACATGGAGTGGTTTCTCCCTTTGAATATGCTATATTTAGTAGAAGCTTGGCAACGAAGGTCCAGTCTGATAATTTTGAATTAGATCCAGACCATACCTACAGCACTCCTCTTTTTGTAAATGAAGACCTAAACACACAATACCAGTTGTATGTAAGTTTTCCAGGGAAAGAAAAAGAAGTGTTGAACAGTATTTTAGGAATGGCAGCCCTTTCGCTGGCATTCACAGGTGTGATTGTTTTGGCGTATAGTAGTGCGCTATCACAATTGTTTAGACAACGACAGATATCACAGATTAAAAGTGATTTCATCAACAATATGACGCATGAGTTTAAGACGCCTATTGCCACTATTAATTTGGCCTTAGATGCTCTTAAGAACCCGAAGGTGAAAGACAATCAAGAGTTTCTGAATCGATACCTTTTAATGATTCGTGATGAAAACAGAAGAATGCACGCTCAGGTTGAAAATGTATTGCGTATTTCGAAATTAGAAAAAAATGAATTAGACCTTCCGAAGGAACGTTTAGAGCTACATGATATCATAGAACATGCAATCTCACATGTTGAACTGATAGTTGAAGATCGTGAGGGTTATATAAAAACACATTTTGGCGCATTGCGATCGTCTGTGCTGGCTAATGACTCACATCTTACCAATGTGATTGTCAACATTCTAGATAACGCCATTAAGTATTCTGAAGACACACCAAAAATTGATGTCTATACAGAAAATGTAAAGAACAGTATCATTCTTAAGATTCGTGACCAAGGGATGGGAATGACAAAAGCTGTTCAGAAAAAGATTTTTGAAAAATTTTACCGGGAACATACCGGCGATATACATAACGTAAAAGGGCACGGACTTGGTCTTGCATATGTAAAGCGTATTTTGGACGATCACGACGCCCAGATTTACGTTGAAAGCGAAAAGGACAAAGGAAGTACCTTCATTATAAAACTACACTTAATATCTTAATTTATGGAAACTGAAAACAAAAAGATTCTCCTTGTTGAAGACGATCCGAACTTCGGAACCGTCCTGAAAGATTACCTTGCCATGAACGATTACGACGTGGTTCACGCCAAAAACGGCATGGAAGGATTCGAAAAATTTAAAAAAGACGATTACGATCTTTGTATCCTCGATGTGATGATGCCGTACAAAGACGGCTTCACCTTGGCAAAAGAAATTCGTGAGAAAAACGAAGACGTGCCAATTATCTTCTTAACTGCAAAGGCAATGAAAGAAGATGTACTAAAAGGGTATAAAGTTGGTGCAGACGACTATCTAAACAAGCCCTTTGATAGTGAAGTATTGCTCATGAAAATTAAAGCAATCATCCAACGTAAGGCTACAGACTCGATTGCAGACAGCAAGCAGTTTGAGTTTAATGTGGGTAATTTCCACTTAAATTCAAAGCTTCGTTTCTTAACCTATAAAAAGGAAGAGCCGAGCAAATTATCACCAAAAGAAAATGAATTATTGCGTTTGTTAGCGTTGCATAAAAACGATTTGATGCCTCGCGAATTGGCATTGACCAAAATTTGGAGAGACGATAATTACTTCACCTCTAGAAGTATGGACGTGTACATCGCAAAATTACGTAAATACCTTAGTAAAGACGATGGTGTTGAGATTATCAACATTCATGGAGAAGGGTTCCGTTTGGTTGTAAAAGACGAAGTAGACCAGTAATTGAGGTATAAGATAAGTGTCTTAAACGCCACTCGATTTACATCGGGTTGGCGTTTTTGCGTTTTATAAAGTCACAGATTTCTGATGGCGCAGTGTCGTACTCAAACCAATGAATCTGTTCGTTTTTTCGAAACCATGTTCCCTGCCGTTTGGCAAATCGTCTCGTGTTCTTTTTTATTTCTGAAATCGCAGTTTCTAAGCTTACGGTCCCATCAAAATGCTGGAAAAGCTCTTTGTAGCCTACCGTTTGTAATGCATTTAGATCTTTGTGTTTATACAACGACTTCGCTTCTTCAACCAAACCATTGGCAATCATTTGGTCTACCCGTTGATTAATGCGGTCGTACACTAATTTTCGCTCTGCCGAAAGTCCGATATAGAGGGTGTTAAAATTACGCGTTTCGCCCCCTTTATTTAAATAGCTTGAAAAAGGGTTGCCGGTCTGCCTTATTATCTCGAGTGCACGAATCACACGATGCGGATTCTGCACATCGGCCTTGGCATAATAGGTTGGATCTGCTAATTGCAGTTCTTCTTGAAGTTTTTTGAGGCCTTCTTGTTCTAATTCTGTGTTTAATTTTGCTCTAATCGCGGGGTCTACCTTCGGAAAAGCGTCTAGCCCATTTACCACAGCATCTACATAAAGCCCCGAGCCACCAACCATAACAACTACAGGGTGTAATTGAAACAAATCGTCTAATTTTTTAAGGGCGTCACGTTCAAAATCGCCCACAGTATAACGATCAAAAATACTTCGGTTTTGAATAAAGTGATGGGGTGCAGCTGCTAATTCTTCAGACGAAGGAACTGCCGTGCCTATAGCCATTTCAGCAAAAAATTGCCGCGAATCGGCCGAGATGATTTCCGTAGAAAAACAATGGGCAATAGCAATACCCATGGCTGTTTTTCCGATGGCGGTTGGTCCAACAATACAAACAAGTAATGGTTTGTTTTTGGGCATCACTTAAGAAATATCGTCGTCGTGCAGTGGGGTTCCACATTTATGGCAGAAATCGGCATCGTCTCTATGTTTCTTCGCATTACAATTTCTACAGCTCTGCGAATTAACATGTACATAGTTGGGGTCATCAATCTTCGATGGTTTCATGTTCTTTGTGTATTCAGCACTCACAATTCCCGTTGGCACCGCAATAATACCGTACCCCATAATCATAATGACGGCAGCAATGAATTGACCTAACGGAGTTACTGGGGCAATATCACCAAACCCAACGGTTGTAAGTGTTACAATACACCAATACACACTTACGGGAATACTTACAAATCCGCTAGCTTCCCCCTCGATAATATACATGAGTGTACCTGCAATTATTGATATAATTAGTACTGCAAATAAGAACACCAGAATCTTCGGGCGGCTGTCTAAGAGTGCTTTCCTAAGCTTGTTCGATTCACCGATGTATCGAGTCACTTTCAAAATTCTGAACACCCTTAATAGGCGCAAGGCACGAACCGTTAGCAAGAAATTGCTTCCTGCCAAAATAAATGATAGGTACAACGGAATAGTAGATAGGAAATCGATAATCCCATAAAAACTGAAGATATACCTAGAAGGACGTCTAATAGTAACTACTCTGGCAATATATTCGAATGTGAAGAAAACCGTAATCACCCATTCTCCATAATAGAGATAGTCATAGACATATTCTGGCCATCCTCTAACGCTTTCAACCATTACGAATACTACGCTCAGCAGTATAAGTATCAGCAATACTACGTCAAACAGTTTACCCATGGGCGTATCTGCTTCGTAGATAATGGCGTGCAAATTTCTACGCCACCGTTGTTTCTGAATAGGTTCCAATCTGAAAAATTAAGTTTCTATAAAAGTAAGTAAGTTTCTTCAATTAACCGGGTCTACAGCTAAAGGAATGATTTTAAGCACCCGACGTTTTTTGAGATACGACTGTATGATATGCTGTGCATCTCTGTTATTTCCCATTGGCGTAATGATGGTTCGCAGTACGTCTGGGTTGTTGATTTGATAGTTCAAATTGTAAAAACCATAGCCTTTATATTGGCCGTTCTCTATGAGAATCACAGAGCGTTCGTCTATATCGCGGCCCTTATCGATAATGAGCATGTGTTGGTTGGCATAACTATATTCGTCTAGAAATAACTGTACTCGTAGGTTGTAGTCTTCGGGACTTTCTTTCTGAATGCAAGCGCCTTCACAGTCTTTTACCGTATAGTTAAAACAGTTTCCAGACGTTTTGTGCAGTCCGGTTAGTTTTTGGCAAAGGTTGAATTTTTCAGTTATTGCAAAAAGAGATGATTTGGCCTGCTGGTAATTCGTAAAGGTAGTGATCGGCTTTTTACGAGCATCGGCTTTCTCTATTCTTAGGTTGATATATCCTTCGTTGTCTACAAATGAAGCCAATTGATAATTGAACAACGTCTTGCGCAATGCTCTGTTGTAAACAGGTTTATTCTCCTTTATTTCGGCACTTTCTTTTAAAAGTGCGACCAGTTCATTCCCGGTAAGTTCGTGCGATACTGCGGAAACTTCCAACTGAATTTTCTTCGACTTACGATTATCACTCGTGAAATGTTGGGTAAGACGCTTTTTAATATTCTTGCTTTTCCCAATGTAAATTACCTGACCTTCTTCGTTGTGCATATAGTACACGCCAGTTTCCGTTGGTGCCGAAGCAATCATATCCAGTAGCTTACTGTCTAAATGTCGTTTTGGGTCTTTGCGTACTGCTGCTTGTATAATTCGTTTGTTGATGTCTTTCTGCAGCAACAGCTTGAATAGCTCTACCGTGGCCTTTGCATCTCCTTGTGCTCTGTGCCTGTCTGTAATAGGAATGCCCAACGAACGTACTAGCTTTCCCAAACTATAGGAGGGAAGGTCGGGTAGGAGTGCTTTTGAAAGCTCTACGGTACAAAGTGTGTTTTTACTGAAATCATACCCCAACCGATCAAATTCGGTAGTCAAAATTCTGTTATCGAACTTTGCATTGTGGGCAACAATAATACAGTCTTTGGTAATTTCAATGATACGTTTGGCCACCTCATAAAACTTCGGGGCGTTGCGTAGCATTTCATTGCTGATTCCTGTTAGATTTACCACAAAGGGCTGAATCTTTCGCTCGGGGTTTACCAAGCTGGAAAATTGGTCTACAATACGGTGTCCGTCAAAACGATAGATAGCAATTTCTGTAATGCCTTCTTCATTGTACTTGCCGCCTGTAGTTTCTATGTCTAGTATTGCGTAAATCGGATGCTTTTTTTATAAATTAATGGGTGTCGCGTTCGCCAAAAATGGCACTTCCCACACGTACCATGTTACTACCTTCTTCTATGGCTATTTTATAATCGCCGCTCATTCCCATGCTTAAAATTTCGAAAGCGGGGTGGGTTTTGCTGAAATCGTCAAACAGGCGTTTCAGTTTACTAAATTCACTTCGAAGTTGGGCCTCATTATCTGTAAAGGTAGCCATTCCCATCAATCCAACCACCGAAACATTTTTATACTCTTTAAATGCATCTGAAGCCAGCAATTCTTTTGCATCTTCAGTACTCAGACCAAATTTACTGTCTTCTTCGGCAATTTTAATCTGTAACAAACAACGAATGGTTCGGTCGTTCTTTTTGGCTTGTTTGTTCACTTCCTTCAATAAACGCTTGCTGTCTACGGCTTCAATTAAACTCACAAACGGTGCCATGTACTTTACTTTGTTACGTTGTACATGCCCAATCATGTGCCACTGTATATCTTTGGGCATTTCAGACCATTTGGCTTCCATTTCTTGTACTTTGTTTTCACCAAATACACGTTGTCCAGCTTCATACGCCTGCATAAGATCGCTCACCGGTTTGGTTTTTGAAACGGCCACTAATGTTACATCTTCGCCTAGTTCTTCTTTAAATTTATGTATGTTAGCTTGTATGCTCATTAAAATTCGTAAATAGTTACCCCGCTGCGTAGTTTTGGTTCAATATAGGTGCTCTTGGGAGGCATCGTAAGGCCTTCGTCAGCAATTTGTTTCATTTCGTCTATTGTTACTGGAAGTAACCCAAAACCAACCTTAAAATTGCCTTTGTCTACCTCTCCTCTCACAAAAACCATGTCTTTTTTACCATCGGCATAATCTAAGCGGGTGTCATTACGCATATCTTCAATTCCCAAAATAGGTTGTAATATGGTTGTGTAGAGAATTTGTGTGTCTAATGCATCGAGCGCGTTAGAAATGGTATAGTTGTTTTTCCGAAGATAAAGTGAATAAAACTCACCTTCTAAATACATGCTGAAATGGTGCTTCTTTGAGGGCTTATAATAAGCCACGCCCCGGTTTTCTATTCGGTATACCGCATCGAGCTTGATTAAAAATTCTTCCTTGGTAAGACCGTTCAAATCTTTTACCAATCGGTTGAACTCGTAAATCTTTAGATCACTTTCAGGAATCAAGAAACTCATAAAATAATTATACGATTCATCTCCTGTATGTTGCTCATTTTCGGCTTTTAGCTCTTTCGCCAATAAGGCCGAAGATGAGGTGCGGTGGTGCCCGTCTGCAATATACAATGCGCCCATTTCTGCAAAATACGATTGCAACTTGTTAAGAATAACGGGATCGTCAATATTCCAAACGTAGTGGGTATCTCTATAGGTCGTAGTAAACTCGTATTCGGCACGAGATTCCATGACCTGCGTTATTATTTTCGCTATTTCAGAATGGTCTGGATAGGTGAGGAGCACAGCTTCGGCATTAAACCCAACTGTCTTTAAGTACTCCTTAAACGTATTTTCGCGGTACTCGATGGTGTTTTCGTGCTTCTTGATCAGGTTATTCTCATAATCTTCTGCACTGGCAGCAGCAACTATTCCGTGAAATTCGAGTCCGTCCCTGTTTACAATCTTATAAAAATAGTAGCAAGGATTTTCATCCTGCATAAAAATTTCATCCTCCTTAAATTCTTGGTATCTGTTTTTTACAAGTGCATACCGTTCTGCGCCAGAAATTTCCTTTTGATACTTAAACCCAGGATTCAGAATTTGTAAAAAGGAAAACGGATTGTCCCGTAAACGTGACTCACGCTCTTCTGCCGTATAACTTTCATAAGACCGTGAGGCCAACAAGCTTACCTTGTCCCTAGTGGGGCGTATCGCTTTAAATGGAAGTATTTTTGGCATGAAGAATTAAAAAGTTTAGTGTTTTGAAGTTGAGCGTTGAGTTTGCAATATTTTTCAATAGCGTAACTTCTGAAAATAGTTATTGAAACATTTTTGCCACGGTTTCCGCTTTTCTACTTTCAGTATAATCGTAGAAACCTTCACCGCTTTTCACACCTAACTTTCCTGCCATCACCATGTTTACAAGTAAGGGGCAAGGGGCGTATTTCGGGTTTTTAAAGCCGTCATACATTACATTCAAAATAGAAAGGCATACATCTAAACCGATAAAATCTGCCAATTGCAATGGCCCCATAGGGTGTGCCATTCCTAATTTCATTACCGTATCGATTTCCTCTACACCGGCAACACCATTGTATAAGGTTTCAATGGCTTCATTTATCATGGGCATCAAAATACGGTTGGCTACAAAACCAGGGTAATCGTTAACTTCTACGGGTACTTTTCCTAATTTTTCTGAAATTTCCTTAACTGTGGTATAGGTTTCAGCGCTTGTATTATACCCTTTAATAATTTCTACCAGTTTCATGATAGGCACCGGATTCATAAAATGCATCCCAATAACCATTTCTGGTCTACTGGTAGCAGCCGCTATTTTGGTGATTGAAATCGACGAAGTATTACTTGCCAGGATGGTGTCGTCTGGACAAAATGTATCGAGGTCTTTAAATATCTTAAGTTTCAGATCTAAATTTTCCGTAGCAGCTTCAACCACCAGACCTGCATATTCAACTCCTTCTTCGAGATTGGTGTAGGTCGTGATGTTGTTGAGTGTACGTTGTTTGTCTTCTTCGGAAATGCGCTCTTTGGCAACCATTCGGTCTAGATTTTTGGTAATGGTAGCCATTCCTCTATCTAGCGAAGCTTGCGAAACATCTATGAGTTGCACTTTATAATCGTTTTGGGCAAAAGTATGGGCGATTCCGTTCCCCATAGTACCTGCGCCTATCACTGCTACGTTTTTCATTGTATGTTTATCTATTTGTGGTTATAAACTTTTAAAATTTTCAATAATCTTCATGGCAACAGTGAGTGCTTGTGCGCCTTGTTGTAATGTTACCACGGGTTTTGTTTTGTTCTCTATGGCATCTGCGAATGAATTCAATTCGTCTAAAATGGCGTTGTTAGCTGAAATCTCAGGATTGTCGAAATAAATCTGCTTTTTAACCCCTTCAGCATTGGTCAGGATCATGGCAAAATCGTCCGGATTTTTAGGTGCATCCTTCATCTTTACCACTTCACATTTTTTTTCGAGGAAATCGACCGAAATGTATGCATCGCGCTGAAAAAATCGTGCTTTTCGCATTTTCTTCATCGAAATTCGGCTCGCTGTAAGGTTTGCCACACAGCCATTTTCAAACTCGATACGTGCATTTGCAATATCTGGTGTTTCTGAAATTACCGAAACGCCACTGGCGTTTATTTTTTTTACATCCGATTGCACCACGCTTAAAATGGCATCGATATCGTGTATCATCAAATCTAAAACCACAGAGACATCGGTGCCACGCGGATTGAATTCTGCCAAGCGGTGCGCCTCAATAAACATCGGGTTATCAATCATATGGTTCACCGCCATAAACGCAGGATTAAACCGCTCTACATGACCTACTTGCCCCATTACATTATGTTCTTCTGCCAGTTGCAACAGCATTTCGGCTTCTTCTACGGTATGGGTAATGGGCTTTTCTATAAAGAGGTGTTTACCAGCTATGATGACTTTTTTAGCACATTCAAAATGGTAGATGGTAGGCGTAACCACATCTACCACATCGCAAGCTTCAATTAGCGATTCCATGGTAGGGAAGTGTTTATAGCCGAATTCTGCTTCTACTTTTTTGGAAGCTTCCGTATCTGAATCGAAAAAGCCAACCAAGTTGTATTTGGTAGACTGGTTGAGCAGTTTTAAATGAATTTTCCCGAGGTGTCCAGCACCTAGAACTCCAGCGTTTAGCATGGGCTTATATTTTTAGCAAAGGTAACGGTTTTGACTTCAAAATTCGAGCATCTAAATTCCAAATTCTAAGATTGTTGGGTACCTTGTGCTGTCTATTAAATTTTCAGTAGAAACAGTTGGGCTTCAATTTAAAGCGAAGCTAGATGAAGCAATTTGCTGCGAAATGATTTTATAGCTTATCTAAATACACCGCTCGGAAAAACGACCACACTTTCATGACCATTGGTGCCAACAGCAGCCACCCCAAAAAAGTAATTGTCTATCACAATTCCGTCTAGAGTAAATTCAGAAACATCACCTACATATCGACTGTAATCCCAAGTAGGAGAGGTGGTATCGCGCCAATAAATTTTGTACCCGGCGGCACCGTTTACTTTATCCCATTTTAATTTAGCCGAAGGTTCAACAATACCCCCAATAGCAACATTTTTGGGGGCAGGGGGTGCCCAAGCTAGGCTGGCCATACTGATTGCGTTTACCGCGGTTAATTTTTTGGCGTAGTCAAAATTTACAAATTTTAGCTTATCGCCATATTCAATACCGTTTTCGGTACGGATGTCTTGATGTTGTTGGGTATAATTTTCATGTGCTTCCATGATGCGAATTCCAGCAAATCCTAGATCGTTAAAAGGGCGATGGTGCCCACCGCGTCCAAACCTATCGAGTCTGTAAATCATCATTGGGTTCATTTCGGGCATATACGTTTTCGTGGTTTCATAAACATAACGCGCCAATTGCCTCGAAATGCCGTCTACCTCACCACCGTAAAAGCGGCGTCTGCGTCGTTCCTCTTCCGTTTCAGTTGGAGGGACCGGTTCAGAAAAAATTCTAAAATCTACATTGCTAATCACGCCATCTACCCCTTTAATATTTCCGATCATATCATTGTTGAGCACCCCAATGATATCCCAGCCCTGTTCTTTAGCAAATGCTGCAAAACCAGCACCACCAAATAGACCTTGTTCTTCACCACTAAGCCCGAGATATACAATGCTGCTCTCAAATTTGTATTTTGAAAGTATACGCGCTGCCTCAATAGCACCTGCCATGCCACTGGCGTTGTCGTTAGCTCCTGGGGCATCTTTTGTAAAATCGCTGCCATCACTATTACGCGAATCGATATCGCCGCTCATAATGATATAACGGTTAGGGTATTTGGTGCCTTTTTGTACAGCGGCCACATTTACGATCCAAGTGTCTTGCGGAACGCGTCGATTACCTTCTGCTTTCACAAAATCTTTTTGATAAAACACATCGAGGCAATTGTTGCAGCTTTTTGAAATAGTTTCAAATTCACTTTTAATCCACCGTCGGGCTGCCCCAATGCCACGGGTATTGCTTACCGTATCACTAAAGGTATTTCGGGTTCCGAAGCCAGCTAGGGTAGTGATATCCTGTTCAATGCGTTCTGCCGAAACAGCATCGATAATGTCGTATATTTTTGGATTTGTTTGTGCGCCAACCGAAACGGTCACGATTGCAGCCACTGCGAATAGCCAATTTTTCATAGATTACAATTTTGACTAAAAATAATGAAAAGAAAGCAGCTTGGCAATGGTTTGGAGATAGGCTATCTTAAAAAGGTGACTTTCGAAATTTTACCATTGGTAACCTCGTAGATCGCAATCACGCTCGAATACGTTTCACCAAACCGTACGTACTCCCTATCTACTACCTTATTACCCAGGACAATTCTATTTTTTATTTCGCAATAAAGATTGGGTACACTTTCGAACATGGCAGAAAACTGTTGTCTCATCTGTTCTTTTCCATCCATCGAAAGTACATCGGGGAAGTTGTAAATCTTAATATCGTCTGCATAGGTATCCATAAAGGCTTCTATGTTTCGAGCATTGTATGCGTTTACTTGCCGTTGCACTATTTGTTCAGGGGTTTCTTCAATAATTTCTGAAACCGACAAGGCAACTCCTTCTTTTAGAGTAGTTTCAATAGTTTTCAGGTTTTCTAGTTGTGCTAAGGGGTTAGCACTGAGAATGAGTAAATCTGCTTTTTTTCCTTCGGAAACCGTTCCTAATTCTTCTAATAGCCCAAAACCTTTTGCCGCGTTGTAGGTTGCTGTCTTCAATATTTCTGGGGGGGTAAGTCCGGCCTTTTTCATCGCTTCTAATTCTTGAAGATACGATGATGCATGCATGGTTCCGATATTTCCGGCATCGGTTCCAGCTGCAATAGTAACGCCCTTTCGATTTAAAAGTTTAAGACTAGTACCCATTAAGTCGATTTTTTCGTCATAATAGGTTTGAAAACGTGCTTCGTTATCCCAAATTTGCTTCACATTTTGGGTAATGTTTTCTTTGTTATATTTCTGAAAATACAACATCGATTTGTAGGTTTCTGGATTTGCGTAATAGAGATCATGTTCATGGTTGTCAGGTTTTCCTAGAAATGCCTTCACATAGTTTTTTGAAACAATGAGGGTAGGAATATACGTGACATCATTATCTATTAGCAATTGTGCAAATGCATCGTCTGCGGGTGCATCGTCTATACTGTGCACCAAAATATCTGCACCTGCTTTCACTGCCAATTCTGCCGTTTTTTTCTGTGTAGCATGCACTGCCAATTTTAAGTCATTTTCATGTGCTAATTTTGCAATATGCGCTACTACGTTGTAGTTCTTTTCGGCAGGTTCTTGCGCACTAGCGATGTACCAAATTTTAATAAAATCGGGTTTGTAGGGCAGCATTTTATTGAAAAGCGCTGTGGCTTCTTCTTCCGAAGTAATTTTTACGATGGGCACATCATCTAATTTTGAGAGTGCTTCTGGCTGATAAGGAGAAAATAAGGGGCCAGTAACATACACATTGGGTGAGAGGTGTTTTTCCGCTATGCTATCGCGTACCTTAAAATTTGAAAAAGGGCCGCCCACATCCATAATGCTGGTCACCCCCAATCGCAAATATCGCTTAAAGCTATCTGGCACCATTTCTTCAGCAAACTGAAGTTCTTCTTCATAGGGCCTTACATCGGTCATGTCTATGGCATCAGGTCTCGTGTACAAACTCCCCGTTTGAAAAAAATGGATATGCGTATCGATCATCCCAGGCATCAAATATTTTCCAGTACCTTCAATAACAGTAGTTTCAGCAGCCACTTTTATAGGGCGATTAGAAATTTTGACTATCAGCCCATCTTGGATAAATACGTTTTTGGGTTTGGTAAGTTCGCCCTTTTCAACATCAACAATTGCAATGTTTTCAATAAGTACATCTTGTGCTTGTATCGTTAGTGTTAAGATGCAGGCAAGTAGGAAAATATTGTATTTCATGACTAGTATTTTTATGTTTAAGACACCAAGTTACAAGACGTCGATTTATTTTTTTTCTGCCGCAAATGCTAGGTGTTTGCCATCTGGGCTTACTGCAATGCGTGTAATATCTTTAATATTGTGAGCGGAAAGATCGGCCACTTCTACCCATTTTTCTGGTCCAAACAGGCTATAGGTATATAGTTTTGAACCACTTCCCAACAAGAGGGTGTTCGCATCTAACCAAGTATGGTCTTGTATTCCGATAGGTAGCTGACTAACAAAATACGTTTCTTCTGGTTTTTTTACGTCTACAACGTATACGTCATGGTTTTTTTCTTCATTAACAATGGTATAGCTTACCATAGGAGACTCTGGTACATTATGAATTGACCGACCTGCATTTTCGGCATATAAAGTAGCTTCATCTCTTTTAATGTCTGCGATTACTAAATCAAGTTGTCCGCCCGAAAGGATAGATGCAACTACTGTATTCTCATCATAAAAGGCATAATAAGCAATCTCCAGTTCACTCAGCAGCATTTTATAATCACCAAATCCCAGATTGGCATAATCGTATGCGTACAAGCGTTGGAGACCTGTGGTGTCAAGCCTTACCGCAGTGATTTTGTCACGGTTGGGATACGGCATAGGGGAGTATTCGCCACCAAGTGTCGTGGCATTTACACGGTGTTGGGTGTTTTCTGAAATATAATACAATTGAATTTCTGTCTGTCCGTTTTCACTTCCTGCGTACAAAAGTCTGTTGTTGTCTAAAAATGTTGGTTGGTTATCATAGCCATCGCTTTTTGAAATTGTTTCTAAATTTGAAACTGTAAAAGTAGAATCGGTTCGTTCTAAATCTAAAAGGTACACGTCGGTATTGGGTTGGGCAATCGCCAAAGTAGTAAGTAAAAAAGCAAAATAAGGAAGAAACTTCATTGAATGATTTTTGAAATTGAAAGGTACGAAGATTGTATTAAATAGGAAGCTATTGACATTGGTAGTCGACATATATTACACGTCATAATTAATCTACCAATGCGTTATGTTTTTTAGCCCTTTTGCTTCATTCAGTATTTTACAATTAGTAAGTATTACGTCCGAAATCAATCTATTATAAAAAACCTGTTCAACAGTTAATCATCAAAGCTCAGTATTAAATTAACTCTTGGAAGTAGGCATGAAATAACTTGGTCTATTGTAGCGAGTATTACTACTTTTGAAAAAAGACGTAAACCCACTTTATATTTCAATAAAAATGTTCAAAAAATTATTTCGCTCAAAAAATGAAAATACTTTGTCTAATGCCGAAGTAGAAAAACTAATGACAACCACAGATGGTAAAAAGTTGGGTGAGTCTGAAGAAATGTTGCTGTATGGTGGGTTTCAGGATTTGAATAACTATTATTTTCTTGAGACTTTATTTTTGAGCGTTGAATCGATTAAAAGTAAAAGAGGCGCAACAATAACCTTCAAAAGCGAACAGGGGGAGTTTGTACTAAAGGCCTCCATGCTTGAATTTGACAGTGAATATGTAAAACAGCTAGAAAGACACGTAACTCAGATTAGCTTTGATATTGAAAAAGACCAGATAAAAAAAATACAATCAGGTGCATACCAATCGATTGAATTAAAAGTAAAAAATAAGGTTTTCACTTTGTTGAACGGCTAATTGCAGTTCGCGCTACTATAAAAAATGCCACTCAAATATGAGTGGCATTTTAGTATCTAATAAAATTTAAACAATGCTTAAAATGGGTATGTATTCTCGGCAGATACACGTTCTGCGATGAGGTTACGCAATGCTACCACGTTTGGCATGTTTTGGTATTTTGTAAATCGTTTAAGGCCCATGAGCATCATACGTTGTTCGTCACCTTCGGCAAAACTTACGATACCTTCTTTCGCTTTTTGGCTCACAATATCTACTGAATGATACAAATATAATTGTGCCATGGCTACTTGGTATTCAGCATCGGCACCATTATTCTTAGACGTTTTTTCAGCGCGTAAAATGGCACTTTCTGCCATATAAATTTCAATTAAAATGTCTGCGCTTGCCAACAGTAACTGTTGGTGTTGTTCTAAATCTGGACCGAATTTCTGCACAGCCGCTCCTGCTACCATTAAGAATACTTTCTTCAACTTCGCCACCATTGCTTTTTCTTCGGAAAGCGTCTCAGAATAGTCAGGTGTGTCAAAACTCGGAATACCTGTAAGTTCTTTTCCTACTTCGGTTGCCGGACCCAAAAGGTCTACATGGCCTTTCATCGCTTTTTTAACAAGCATCCCAACGGCCAACATTCGGTTTATTTCGTTGGTTCCTTCGTAGATACGTGCAATACGTGCATCTCTCCAAGCAGCTTCCATAGGGGTGTCGGCACTAAAGCCCATTCCGCCAAAAATCTGGATACCTTCATCTGAACAGTTTTGAATATCTTCAGAAACAGCCACTTTCAAAATAGAACATTCGATAGCGTATTCTTCAACACCTTTCAGCTCTGCTTCTTGGTGCGAGTTTCCTTCGCTCTCACGAATAGCGATACGGTCTTCAATGTTTTTTGCAGCACGATAACTTGCTGTTTCACCCACAAAAGCATTAGTAGCCATTTCGGCTAATTTCGACTTGATAGCACCAAATTTGGCAATAGGTGTTTTAAACTGAATACGGTCATTTGCATACTTTACAGCTTGGTCTATCACCCTGCGCTGTGCGTCCAGACAGGCTGCAGCCAATTTAATTCGGCCAACATTCAATGCATTCATCGCAATTTTGAAACCTTCACCGCGTCCTGCAAGCATGTTTTCTACAGGCACTTTGGTATCATTAAAAAATACCTGACGGGTAGAGGAGGAGTGAATTCCTAATTTATTTTCTTCCTCACCCATGGTGATTCCGTTGCTAGGATCATTTTCAACAATAAAACCTGTAATATTCTTGTCGTCTTCAATACGTGCAAAAACAATAAATAGATTACAGAAACCAGCATTACTAATCCACATTTTTTGTCCGCTAATCAGGTAATTTTTACCGTCGTCAGACAATACTGCTTTTGTTTTTCCACTGTTGGCATCACTACCAGCACCTGGTTCTGTAAGGCAGTACGCTCCAAACCATTCGCCCGTGGCCAATTTTGGAACATATTTCTCGCGTTGATCTTCGGTTCCGTACAAGGTGATGGGCATGGTTCCGATTCCCGTATGGGCTCCAAAAGCCGTGGCGATAGACCCCGTTGCTCCCGAAATATAATCGCAGACCAACATGGTGGTAACAAAGCCCATTCCGAGACCGTCGTATTTTTCTGGAACGGCAATTCCGAGTAAACCAAGTTCTCCCGCCTTGCGCATTACTTCTTCGGTAAGGGCGTAGTCTTTTTTCTCGAACCGCTCTTTGTGGGGCCAGATTTCACGATCTACAAATTCTTTAACCGAATCTTTCATCATCTTTTGCTCTTCTGAAAAGTCTTCAGGAGTAAAAATGTCTTCGCAAGCAGTTTCTTTTACCAAGAATTGACCGCCACGTAGCATGTCTTTGTTTATTGTTTCTGTGCTCATTTTTTTATTTTTTAAATTGTCTGTTCGAGCGCAGTCGAGAACTATTTAAAAAGATGTCTGGTCAACAGAGGTCTCGACTGCGCTCGACCAGACAAGCTTATTTATATTATTGCTACTTTAAAAATTCAAAAATTCCAGCAGCACCCTGACCTGTACCAACGCACATGGTCACCATTCCGTATTGTCCTTGCATGTTTCGCTTTCGCATCTCATCAAACAGTTGTACCGAAAGTTTTGCTCCTGTACATCCCAGTGGGTGACCTAAAGCAATAGCGCCACCGTTAACATTCACGATGTCCTTGTCTAAACCAAGTTCACGAATAACCGCCAAACTTTGTGAAGCAAAGGCTTCGTTCAGCTCAATTAGTTTAATGTCATCTTGTTTCAATCCAGCATTCTCTAGTGCCTTCGGAATGGCCTTTACGGGACCAATACCCATGATTCTAGGTTCTACACCCATAGCGGCATAATTTACCATTCTGGCTATCGGTTCAAGGTTTAATTCTTTAACCATTTCTTCACTCATCACCATCACAAAGGCTGCGCCATCACTCATCTGGGAAGAGTTTCCAGCTGTCACGCTACCGCCTTCCGCAAATACGGGACGTAGTTTTGCCAAAGCCTCCAAGCTTGTACCCTTACGCGGACCTTCATCTTTGGTCACTGTGTATTTTTTTGTCGCTTTTTTTCCGTTATCGTCTACGTAGGTTTGTTCTACTTCAATAGGAACAATTTGGTCCTGAAAACGATCTTCACCTTGTGCTTTCAGCGCTTTCATGTGACTGTTATACGCAAACTCATCTTGGTCTTCACGGGATACTTTAAACTGATTTGCTACTGCTTCAGCTGTATTTCCCATTCCCCAGTAGTAGTCTTCGTGACCATTTTTTACGATATCGTAGTTCAATTCAGGTTTGTAACCCGACATAGGAACCGAGCTCATGCTCTCTGCACCACCTGCAATAATACAATGTGCCATTCCAGATTGGATTTTAGCAGCAGCAATCGCGATGGTTTCTACCCCAGACGAACAGAATCGATTAACGGTCATCCCAGGAACATCCACAATGTCTAATCCCATTAGCGAGATAAGTCTACCAAAGTTTAGTCCTTGTGATCCTTCTGGCATAGCGTTTCCAACAATTACATCGTCTATACGCTTTTTGTCGAGGTTGGGCAGTTCGTTCATCATGTACTGAATGGTCTCAGCGGCCAAATCGTCTGCTCTCTTAAATCTGAACAACCCACGAGGGGCTTTTCCTACGGCGGTTCTGTATGCTTTTACTATATATGCTTGTCTCATATCCTACTTTTATTTATTTGGATTCTCCCCTTCAGGGGAGTTAGAGGGGTGTTATTCACACTGTCTTTAGCGCGGAACACCCCTAAAGTCCCCTCAAGGGGACAGTTAGTTTTTTAATTCCTCAACGGTTTCCCCTTTTGTATCATGTGTTGTAAACGCTCTAGTGTTTTACGTTCACCACTCAAACTCAAGAAAGCTTCACGTTCTAGGTCGAGTAAGTATTGTTCACTTACTTCTGTAGGCTCACTTAAGTCACCACCAGCCATGACATACGCCAATTTATCAGCAATTTTTTGGTCATGTTCGCTAATGTATTTGCTAGCTTCCATGCTATCGGTTCCAACATAGAACATACCCAGCGCTTGCTTACCTAATACTTTTACATCGGTGCGTTTTGGAGGTTTTGTATACCCCATATCGGCCATTTGTCTTGCTACTGCCTTGGCGGTTGCGAGTTGTCTTGCCGTGTTTACCACCACAATATCTTTTCCAGGTTTCAGAATATCTAAATCGTATGCTTCATGGGCAGACGTAGATACTTTTGCCATAGCTACGGTTAAAAAGTGTTGTCGTAGTCTATTTAGTTCTACATCATCTTTTTTGAACGAATCACTCGCGCGAAGCGCCATTTCTTTAGATCCGCCACCACCCGGAATCACGCCTACACCAAATTCTACTAAACCGATATAGCTTTCGGCAGCAGCTACCACTCGGTCTGCGTGCAAGGTAAGTTCACAACCACCACCCAGGGTCATGCCATGGGGTGCCATTACCGTTGGGATTGAAGAGTATCGAAGTCGCATTACCGTATCTTGGAAATATTTTACGGCTGCATTCAACTCGTCATATTCTTGCTCTACGGCCATCATGAAAATCATGCCAATATTAGCACCAACTGAAAAATTTTGTCCTTGGTTTCCAATCACCAATCCGTCGAAACGGTCTTCTGCAATGTCGATTGCTTTGTTAATTCCTGCTAACACATCGCCACCGATGCTGTTCATTTTGCTACGGAATTCAACGTTTAAGATACCGTCGCCCAAATCTTCGACTACAACCCCACTATTTTTGAACACTTCGGCAGATTCGCGAATGTTATCTAAAATGATAAAGGCGTCTTGGCCAGGGATTTTCACGTGTTGTTTCTTCGGAATGTCGTAGAAATAAGTGTTTCCTTCTTTTACGGTGTAGAATGACTCAATGCCTGAGTCTAGCATTTCCTGCACCCATCCATCTACTTCTTTACCAGCCTCTTTAATAAGTTCTAGCCCTTTTTGAACACCTACAGCATCCCAAATTTCGAAGGGGCCGTGCTGCCAGCCGAAACCAGCCTTCATGGCGTCATCGATTTTATAAAGTTCGTCTGTGATTTCAGGAATTCGTTGTGAGACGTAGGCAAACATAGCACCAAAATTCTTTCTGTAGAATTCACCTGCTTTGTCTTTTCCTTTTACAAGAATCGGGAAACGGTCTGCAACATTATCAACCGACTTCGTCAATTCTAGGGTTGCAAATTTCGCTTTTTTCGAAGGTCTGTATTCTAATGAATCTAAGTCGAGACCTAAAATTTCCGAAGAACCATCGTCCTTTTTCACTTTTTTATAGAATCCTTGTCCGCTCTTACTACCCAACCATTTATTATCCATCATGGTTTTAATAAAGCCAGGAAGCTTGAACATTTCGTGCTCTTCATCTTCGGGCACATTTTCATATATACCGTTAGCAACGTGTACCAAGGTGTCTAAACCAACCACATCGACCGTACGGAAGGTTGCCGATTTTGGGCGGCCTATAACAGGACCGGTTAATTTATCTACCTCTTCAACAGTAAGCCCCATATCTTTCACCAAATGGAACATGGCCTGAATACCATAGATCCCGATTCGGTTTCCTATAAATGCAGGTGTATCTTTCGCGATGACGGTTGTTTTTCCGAGGAATTTTTCACCATAGCTATTGAGGAACTCAAGAATTTCAGCATCGGTCTTCGGTCCTGGAATAATTTCGAATAGTTTTAGGTAACGCGGCGGATTGAAAAAGTGAGTTCCGCAGAAATGCTTTTGGAAATCGTCACTTCGACCTTCGCTCATGAATTTAATAGGAATCCCTGAAGTGTTCGATGTAATGAGTGTTCCCGGAGTTCTGTGCTTTTCAAGATTTTCGAACACCTGTTTTTTGATGTCGAGGCGCTCTACCACCACTTCAATAATCCAATCAACATCTTTCACTTTGGAGATGTCATCTTCAAGATTACCGATCGTGATTCTATCGGCAAAATCTTCATGGTATAATGGTGCCGGCTTCGACTTGATGGAGTTTTGCAAAGCATCTTTCACAAGACGGTTCCGAAATGCTTGGTCGTCCATCGTGATACCTTTCGCTTTTTCCTTTTCGTTTAACTCTTTCGGTACGATATCGAGCAGAAGTACTTCTACGCCAATGTTGGCAAAATGGCACGCGATACCGCTTCCCATAATTCCTGAACCGATAACGGCTACTTTGTTGATTCTTCTTTTAGACATATTTTGTAGTTATGAATGTGCATTTTGAGGGTGAGTTTTTGTACTCCTTACTCTGCACGCTGCACTTGTTTTGTATAAATTCTTTTATTGTTAATCAATTCCATCATGGTATTGGCTACCTTCTTAAAAATGGCCAAGTCTTCATCAGACACATGCTCTCTTACCGCCTCATCAAATCGCAATACCACACCTTTTGAAAATTCGCGCATCTCTTTGCCAAAGGGGGTAAGGTGAATTAAAACGCCCCGACCATCTTCCGGATTTGGGCGACGTTCGATAAGTCCTTTTTGTTCCATCGATTTCAATGTTCGCGATAGGGACGTAGCTTCCATGCCCATTTTTGGGCCTAAGGCCGTAGAGGGGGTGCCTGCTTCAGGGTCTATGCTTATGAGCGCAAAACCAGTAGCCATGGTACTTTCTTTTCGACCTGCCTCCTCGTTATACATTTTCTGAATCGCCATCCACGTGGAGCGCAATACATAATCGATGGTTTTTTCTTTCAAGGGTTGTTTTAATTTTGGAAACCCAAAGATACTAAAAAATACTATGCGTGCATAGTAAATGTGTAATTGTTTCTAAAATTTGTTTCGATAATTCAAACGGGAACATTCGTAACGACTTGAAATATGATAAATTAGATTTGAAATTGGGTTTTTGGCTATATTTACTGAATACAACCAACCAATGATAAAATTCTTTAGACATATCCGTCAACGACTGATCAGTGACCCGCCCGAACGTAACGGTTCGGTACGGGAGGGAAAGCGCTTCAGTAAATACCTGCTTTACGCTATTGGCGAAATAATTCTTGTGGTCATTGGGATACTTATTGCGTTACAGATAAGTAATTGGAATGACAAACAAAAACTTCAAGCTTATGAAGAAAAGCTCTTGTCTCAATTGCAGCAAGATTTAGTGCTCAACGCCAAAGATTTAGAATTAAACATTTCTTTACAGAAAAGAACCATTCAATCTATTGATATTCTTTTGGAACATTTTGAGTCCAATGAACCATATGCAGACTCTTTGGAAGTACATTTTTCCAATTCGGCGTTGTGGACAAAGTTTATTGTAAATGCAGGTGCCTATAAAACCATTGAAGCAAAAGGGTTGGACTTTATTTCGGATGTGGAGCTTCGAGATCTGGTTTTTCGTATTTATGAAGGAAACTTAAATTGGTTACAGCAAATGGAAGAAATTGTAATTAATCATACTGAGAATTTTCGACAAAACTATGCTTCAAAGTACTTTGCAGAATGGAACTCTGTTGAAATTGATAATGGCAACTACGTTGAAGGCAAAACAAGCTTACGGGATTATGAGCTATTTTTAGGTGATGAAGGCGCTGCGTACAGGTATTTTTTGAGCGCAACCAAGGGAGAAGTAGAAGTATTACTAGATATTTCGGAAGGTTTTTTAGACGACAACCGACAAGGAATAGAACTCATTAAAAACATTTTAAGCGATACAAAAGATGATTAAGTTCTTCCGAAAAATTCGTCAACGCATGCTTTCAGAAAATAAATTTTCAAGATACTTGCTTTACGCCATAGGCGAAATAATTCTTGTGGTCATTGGAATCTTGATAGCACTTCAGATTAATAATTGGAATGAAGAAAGGAAATTAGACCGACTCGAATTGAGCCTATTACAGGAAATGAAAGGTAATTTGGTGTCTGATATCTCTGATATGCAAGAAAATATTGGATATCACGAGCGCGCTCTACAATCGGCTTCCATAATCTTAACTTCGTTCCAAAAGGAATTACCTGCCAATGACTCTTTAAAAAAACACTACGGAAATGTAGCCTTGGCACCGAAATTCTTAGTCACCATGACCGCCTATAACAGTATGAAGAATGAAGGAATGAGAATTGTACAAAATAATTCGTTGCGAAATGCTATCACAAACCATTACGAACGAAATTATTCCTATTTATTGAGTTGGACCGAATCTGAATGGAATACGTTATTCGCTGACCAAAATAACATCTATAGAAAATACTTCAAGGAATACAACTACATAGGCGAATTGACTCCGGTAGATTACACCAACTTGGCTAAGAATCAAGAGTACATTAATTATCTAAATAATAGAGTAGGGTTTATTAAACCCACTATTCGGTATTATAAAGTTTTTGGAATTGCAAATGCCGAAAAACTAATAGATCATCTTGATGCGGAGCTCACTTCAAGGGAAGAGTAGTCTACATAACCATCAGAGCTCATTGTTAAACGACTTTTTTATAAGTTGCGCTTTACTATTAATATTCAGGGTCTTGTAGATGTTCTTGATGTGGGTTCTTACTGTGTCTAGCGATACAAACAAATCGTCTGCGATCATTTTATAACTCTTTCCATCAACGATTCCGGTCACAATATCCATTTGGCGGGGCGTTAGAAGTTGGGGCTTGTTCCGCTTTGGAGCAAAACTTTTTGCAATTTTTCTAGCAATAGAAGGAGACATATAAGAGCCACCGTTATGAACCACGCGAACCGTTTCGCCAATTTGTGCTAAGGGTGTTTTTTTTGATAAGTAGGAGCATGCTCCTGCGCTTAGGGCACTAAAAATACTGTCGTTGTCTTCAAAAGTGGTAAGCATTATGATATCGGCATCAGGAAGTTTTTCTAACAACATCGGGATACCATCTATACCAGAAACACCCAATAAGTTTATATCCAAAAGAAAGCAATCGGGTTTGTGTTCCAAATACGAATAAGACTTCAAGAATAGCTCAACTGAGGCAGAAATGCTCACGAGCTCAATATCAGATTGTGTACTGAAATAATCTTTCAAGCTCTCCTGAATTAATATGTCGTCTTCTATGAGAGCTAGTTTAACCATAGGGTATGTAGTATGAAACAGGGGTATTTAGTTTTTTTATAAAGTTACTGTTTTACTAAAACTGTACAATCACATATAAATGTGAAATTATATGTTGAATGGTAACTCTAATAATACTTCAAACCCATCATCGTTGCGAAATTGAAGTTTCCCTTTTAGCTTTTCGGCTCTCATGCTCATGTTAGATAGGCCCATTCCTGTAGAGGTATATGAAATTTTCTTGGTACCGTTATCTTTAATCTGTAATTGACAATCTCGAAAGCGATTACTTAATTCAACATACACCTTAGTCGCGTCAGAATGTTTCGTAATATTATGAATGGCTTCTTTATAAATTAAAAAAATATGCTGTTTGGTTTGTGCAGGTAGTTTTTTGTGATGGTTTTTTATGGTGGAACTGTCAATTTTGAAGGCAATACCCTTTGGCAGAAGTAATTCTTCTGCAAGTTCTCGCATTCGTTCAATCAAATCGGCTATGGTTTCCCGCCTGCTATCGATACTCCATACCAAATCTCGCATTTGGGATACTGCGCTTCGGCTAATAGCTGCAATTTTCTGCAGTTTATTTTTGTCATCTTCGGTGGCATTCATCTCCATCAATTCTGTTTGCATCGCCAATCCTGACAACAAGGAGCCCACATCGTCATGCAAATCGCTAGAAATTTTGGTGCGCAAGCGTTCCATGGCTAATGCTTGATGCAAACGATATCTAAAAAATGCATACATACTTAAGGCAAGAGCTATTATTACTAAAGCGATGAACCACCAACGTTTGTAGAAAATTTGTTTTACCGTAATCGGGATAGATAAGTGGTTGGCACTTTCATTTCCTCTAGAATCTGCTCCTTTTACTTTCAGTGTATAGGATCCAGCCGGAAGTTTGTTGTACCGTAATGTAGTATTATTACCTTGGTAGAACCAACGATCTTCAAAACCTTCTAATTTTGTACTAAAGGTATTTTTGGAGTTTTGGAAATAGCTCGGCATCGACCAGCTAACCTCAAAGTATTGATCGTATGGGGAAGCAACAAATGGCTTTAGTTTTTTTTGGGCATAGTCATGAACGTACGTTTCTTCGGTTCTGCTATTGTATCCAGCGATATGTACAAGCTGAATGTCGGGCGGTCTCACAGTTTCACGTAAGGTTTCAGGGTTAAAAAAATTGATTCCATTCATTCCGCCGAAATAATACAAGCCTCGACTATCTTTAAAAAATGAAGAATAGTTGAACTCGTTATGTGACAAACCATCTTCCATATAGTAATTTTGAAATTCACCCGTATTTTTGTTCATAAACGATAACCCATTGTAGGTGGTAATCCAAAGTGTATTATCATTGTCAGGAACAATTCCAACTACATTATTGTTTGATAAGCCATTCACTTCTGTGTAATTCTTGATGTTTGTTCCGTCAGAAGAAATATGGCTCAAACCACCACCGTATGATCCTACCCAAAGGCTACCGTCTGTGTCTTCTAGAAGACATAAAACATGGTGTTTGCTGAGTTTTGGGATACTCTTGGTATTATAGGATTTTAGAATATTTCCGTTGAGGTCGATTTTTAATACTCCGTCGTTTTTAGTACCAATCCAGACACAATTTTCCTCTCTGCTTTCTTCAAAGTATTGAAGGTCTGCAATATTGTTAGTTTCACTAATATTTTTGAATACGAGACGACTCTCCTGCGTCAGCGGATCGAACAAGGTAAGATGCTCTAAGGTGTAGCCAAATAACAATCGTCCATCCTTCAGCTTTAAAAGGCCGTTTGGCCCATACACTTTAATATTCTTTCTGAATTGATCATAAATTTTAGTCACTCCAGTTTTTAAGTTTATTTCATAAATACCTTTACCAACGGCATACGCATGTGTTTTTGATGCATTTGTAAGCAAGAAACTGCTGTCATACATTAGGGATAGTGGTTCTCCTAATTCGGTAGTTAGGGGTAGCGAATCGATTCTCCCAGTCCTTGTCCTGTATACGATTTTGTGGTTGCTTTCACAAAGGCTAAAAATGTTCCCTTGGTCATCCTCGACAATACCGCGCATCGAATTTCCCCAACCTTCTTTATCCGATTTAAAAAGATTGGAAAATAATGGTTTTTGGGTTTTAATTTTGAACAAGCCATTATTTGTAGGAACCCATAACAAGCTGTTTTTATCAATAAATAAGTTGTTAATGGTGGTGTAATCTAGTTTCGCTTTTAGCAAATGGGTATAGTTGCTGAAATTTCCTTCGGGGTCCATTCGGTACAAAGTTGCATCGCCGGCAAACCAAATATTGTGGCTCTCATCTTCTATTGCTCTCCTGATAATTTCTTCTGAATGAAATATACGCTTAGAAGTCTTATTCTCTGCTGCATGCATACTAACACCACCAAGAGATGGAGAAAAATAATAATGCCGACCATGGCTGTCAAAAAACTGGGGTACATAATGAATACGGTCTTCATTCCACTCGTATGAGTCTAGTAAATGAGTTTCTAATTCTTCACCTACTTCGTTATATTTATAAGTACCAGCTGTAGTGGCCCACCAAATAAAGCCGTCGCCATCTATGGTTAATTGATTGAAACCACGTTTATACCTTTTGGAAGCAACAATAACTTCAAACTTCCCATTCACCAACTTCTGAATGTATTGTTGGGCATTACCTCGCTCTACATCCCAATAATCGTCTGTAACCACCCAAATAGATCCGTTAGGTATTTTAATAACATCCAATACTTTACCTTTCAAATTATGCGATGTATCGTACGATTTTACCGAATCGGTCGAAATTTCAAGTTCAAACAATGCATCATTGGCCAAATACCATATTGAATTCCGAAGTGAATCATATACCATATTAGCTTTAATAAAATCTTCTTCGATAAAATGAGACTGCGTCTTGTCACTGGTAAAAGCTTTAAAATTTCGACCATCATAGCGTTGAAGTCCTTGTGCGGTACCAATCCATAACAACCCTTTATAGTCTTGTACCACGTCAGACACATCCCGAAAGAGCAGTCCGTCTTCGGTTGTGAGAACGTCTATTTGTGACAGATTTTGCGCACCGATCTGTAAAAAAAATAGGCACGAAAAAATGCTCAAAATAAGGTGTGATGAAGCTATAATTGACTTCAAAATATAGGTGTTGGTTAGATGTTAATATCCAAATATACAAAATGATAGCGCGTGATTTCACATGAAAATGTGATTGACAACACAACAATTTCAAGATACCTTGCTGTTATAATGATTATAGGAATATTACCATGACAAAAATTTGTTTGCTTTTACTGATGTGTCTTCACATGGGGAATCCATCTATTGGGTTTGCTCAGGATGTAACTGTAAAAATTGGTCATAAAGATAGTCTCTACTCAGCTATTTTAGATGAACATAGAAGTCTAGTTATTTCATTACCAGATAACTATGAAGATGGCAAAGAGAATTATCCAGTTCTTTATCTACTAGATGGAACTACCAATAATCTTTTAGATGCACGTCTGGTCACGTTTAATTTAAAAATGGATATGATTATTGTGGCCTTAGCAAATACAGATCGTGATCGAGATATGATGCCATTGAGTAGACCTTCGTATATAGTTGAGAACCCTAAGGCTGAAAATTTCTTACTGTTTATTGAAAAGGAATTAATCCCGCATATCGATAAAAATTACAGAACCAAGAATGAACGAACCATTAGAGGACGATCGTTAAGCGGCCTGTTTGTGATGTACGCTTTTTTGAAAGAACCTAGGTTGTTCACTAATTACATCGGTAACTGCGCTGGCTGGTTTGCAGATATGGACGATTACTTTACGCAATTGGCCGAAGACGCTTTTCAGCAGAAATCAGATTTTGGTGGCAAATCAATATTCGTGGCTAATTCTTTATCAGACCCATTAGACCCCAAGCAAGAAATCCATCACGCTGTTCTGAAGTTTTCAAAACTATTGAAATCGGAAGTGGGAGAACTTGTAAAATTTAAATACCAGACCTATGAAAATGCAGGGCACGTGCCATATGCCTCTTTTTACGACGGTATGAAATTTATACAAGAGCATTAGTAATTAATAAAAAAACATACATATGAAACACATTTTAATTACGGGTTGCAGTTCGGGCTTTGGACTCATGGCAGCTAAACATCTAGCAGAAAAAGCCTCTTGGATACTTTCGAATTAGCCGATTGGGATGGACCTAAAATGAATTAACACATAACCATAAAATCAACTAATTATGAAATCAATTATCACAAAGACATGTATGCTGTTGGTCCTTGCAATGGCTATTGCAAGCTGCAATCAGCCAGAAAAAAAAATAACTGAAACAAAATCAGAAGATGCCGTAACAGAAGCTGAGGTAGTTTCAGAAACACCAGAATACTATATGCTGCGTCCGGAGGTAGAAAAAGCATATGGGTATACACACGCTGTAAAAATTGGCAATTCCATTAAAATTTCCGGAGCGGTAAGTATGGATAATGAAGGAAATCCTACTGCAGTTGGCAACTTGGAACAACAGATGAAAAATTGCTATGCCGACCTAGAAAAAATCCTGACCCATTACGGTTGTACGTTTGATGATGTCGTAAAAGAAGATGTGTTTACAACCGACATGGCTAAATTTTTAGAAGTGGCGGGCTATAGAACTGATATTTATAAAAATCAGTTTCCGACGGGTACCTGGCTTGGTGTTAAGGAATTGGCCATTCCAGAGTTTATGATAGAAATTGAATTGGAAGTACATAAATCAAATTAACATTTTTAAAACTACTGAAATGAGAAATTTTATAATAGCGATTGCTGCAACTGTTTTTTTTAATGTACCAGGAGTAGCGCAAGAGACAAAACAAGAATTGACTTATAAAACTGGCAATCCAGCCGATTGGCCAGCTGAATTGGATGCGGTAAGTGCAGCACCAAATAATCACGAAATACTATTTGAAAATGATAGGGTTCGTGTATTGAGTGTTACCCTAGCTCCCAACGAAGTTGAAAAGGTACATCACCATCAGTGGCCTAGTGTACTTTATGTGATGCAAGCTGAAGATTTTACCGATCGCGATGCTGAAGGAAACTTAATTATGGATACGAGAACATTAGACGAACCATTACAATTTCCACTGACGATGTGGAAAGATCCTGAGGCACCTCATTCAGCAACCAACCTGAGTAATACCACACCCATTAAATTAATACGAGTTGAATTGAAAAATTCTGCTAGTAATGAAAACCTTGCTATCATTAATGGACTCTATGAATCCTTTTCTAAAGGAGATGTTCCTGGCGTACTAGGAAGAATGGATTCGAATATCGTGTGGAATGAGGCTGAAGGTAATTCGTTGGCGGCAGGCAATCCATATACTGGGCCAGATGCCGTATTGGCGGGCGTCTTTGCACCAATTATGGAGATGTACCAATCGTTTAGCTTAAAAGATATTGAACTTCACGAAATGAGTAACGATAAGGTACTTGCGACGCTGTATTACGATATTACCACGAAAAAAGGTAATAAATATCAAGTACAGGCAGCCCATTTTTGGACTTTACAGGATGGGAAGATTATAAAGTTTCAGCAATATGCAGATACAAAGAAGTTGGCTGAATCAGAGGATTAAGATTATTAAAGTAACGGCTTATTTCCGTATAAAGCATGATAAAATTTTTCCGCAATATCCTCTGTTACTTCGAGCGCCAGCCAAATATCAAAATATATTAAAGATACTCCGTCATTCCGACAGAGCCTAGCGACGAGGAATCCCATAATGAGATTTCTCAATCGTTCCTCATTTCGAAATGACAATTTACTATGATTAAACTCTTTAGACATATCCGTCAACGATTAATTGGTGAGAATCGTTTCTCCAAGTACTTCCTATACGCCATAGGTGAAATCATCCTTGTGGTGATTGGGATATTGATAGCCTTACAGATTAATAATTGGAATGAAAACCGAATAAACAACACCACAGAAAGTGATTACTATTGTAGACTGCTGGAAGATTTTGAACTGGACCGTCAGAATATAAAACGTCTATCTGACGAGTCAGACTACAAAATTAGTAAGAGTAAGGAGCTGCTACTGGAATTGCCGAAAAAAGAAAAATCAAAAGGATATCTTATTGATAATTACATACAAGCATTGCGCACCAACGCTTTTGTACCCAGTAAAGTAACTATTTTAGATATCACTTCTTCTGGTAAATTAAACCTAATCAAGAACGATTCTTTAAAACAAATACTGATTCGGTATTATGCCGAATTGGATAATCTCATTTATCAACTTGATTTAAATCGAAATCACAGTATTGAAAGGGCATTTGCCTACGAAGATGACAATCAAGTGGGATTTCAGTATGCAGATTATGCCAAAGCATCATTAGGGGAAGAAATCATCGCAACACTGCCCGAAGATAATTGGCACTTAAACGAAAATTCCAAGGTTTATAAACAATTCCAGAATGACCTTGTCTTTTTCGTTCTGATGAGTAATAGAGAATTACAACATTTTGAAAATATCTTAAAAGAAATGCAGCCTGTTTATAACCAGTTAACGAAACTCTGTAGCAAAGATGATAAAACCCTTTGATTTATAGCTTTTCAAGCTTTTTAACAACCATAGAAACTAACTAATTATGCTAGCTAAATTTGGAGAGACATCGACAAGATTATTTGAGAAATACATGCCAAATGCATTTGTGTTTGCTATGCTACTCACCAATATTACCGGACTTATTGCCCTTATTTGGCTAGGCGCAAAACCTATAGACATTGTAACAGGATGGTATGATGGTTTTTATTCGCTGATAGAAGAATAATTAACGAACTGATTACCAATGCGCAATATATTTATGGAGCTATTAAACTTTCAGAAAATATCGTGATAAGCCGAAAAGAGAAAGCAGGGAAATTAATTAATGAAATAGATAAGTATTACTTAAGCCAATAAAATAAAAATGATAAAATTCTTTCGCCATATACGCCAACGATTAGTTATCGAAAATCGCTTCTCTAAGTACGTTCTATATGCCATCGGTGAAATCATCCTTGTGGTCATTGGTATTCTGATAGCACTCCAAATTAATAATTGGAATGAAAACAGGCTGTCTTCTAAGTTTGAATTACAAATGCTGACTTCATTAAAAGAAGGACTTACGACAGACCTAGCAGATATTGATTTCAACATAAAGTACACAACAAGAGGGATTGCAAAAACCGATACGATATTTAAATATCTGCGAACGGAGCAACCAAGGGATCTAGATACGATAGCAAGATGGTTTAGTGATGCAATGACGCCCACTAGATTTCAATACAGCACAAGTGCTTTTGAAACACTTAAATCGAAAGGAATAACGTTAATTTCAAACAATGAATTGCGCAAGAAGATAATCGATGTATACGATGCGGAGTATAATTTTTTTTTAGCACAACAGGAAATGCACCTTCTAGAGATTGAGCGTGGGTATACTACAGTACTTGCTACCCGTTTTGAAGACTCATATAATTACGATACGCAAAGTCCCGGATTTCCAGGTAGTTTACGTCCGCTAAATTTTTTGGCACTAAAATATGACCAAGAGTTTTTATACTTTTTTAAATCTTTAAAAAACAGATCGCTGTTGTTGATTAAATTTCACTACGCTAAACTACGTGCTAAAGTAGTAGACCTGATTGCAGATATTGAACAAGAAATTAGTAAAAGTAGAATGTATGATTAAATTCTTTAGACATATTCGTCAGCGACTCATAGCTGACAACCGTTTCAGTAAATATTTACTCTATGCAATAGGCGAAATCATTCTTGTGGTCATTGGTATTCTGATTGCGCTCCAAATTAATAATTGGAATGAAGTGAGAAAAGAACGCTTTACTGAACAAAAAATATTAAAACAATTACAAAAAGAATACACTCAAAACTTAAAACAACTTGATGAGAAGATTTTAATGCGTAATAAAATGACTCAAGCGAGTAACGCATTGCTAGATTATATTGATAATCCCAAAGACTTAGAAAACGATTCACTTCTATATTATTTATTTAGATTATCCCAAGACCCCACTTTTGACCCCATTGAGAATGATATCATGACTACAGGTAAGTTAAGACTTATCACCAACGATAGTATTTCTGAAATGCTTTCAAATTGGACATCAGATGTTAACCAAGTACAAGAGATTGAAGACAATTGGCAATTGTTCCGCAATCAAAATTACCAACCGTTGTTACTTAAAGAAAAATTAATTCGAAATGTTGGAGCTTATATATTAAATAGTGGTTATTCGCCTGAACATGTGTTGGATAAGGATGATACTATTTCATATCGTATTAAAAAAAACAAAATCGAATTGCCTTCAGTAATATTAGAAAATGCAACAGAAATCGAAGGAGTTGCAAGTACATGCATTATCTATAATAATGTCACCAACGTGCAGGCCTATGCACTAAGAAAACGGATTGTCAGATTATTAAATTTAATTCAAAAAGAATTGTCATGATTAAATTTTTCCGCCATATCCGTCAGCGACTCATAGCTGACAACCGTTTCAGTAAATATTTACTCTATGCAATAGGCGAAATCATTCTTGTGGTTATTGGAATATTGATTGCGCTCCAGATTAATAATTGGAATGAGCATAAAAAAAATGCGCAACAAGAACAACTCATACTAACGCAGTTATTGGCAGAATATGAAAGTAATCTGCAGCAAATAGAAAGTAAAATTAGCCTAAGAAATGATGTTGTTAAATCGTGTATTACCCTTCTAAACTATATCCATAAACGTCCTCAAAACATCACTACAGATAGCGTAGACTATCACCTTTCACGGGCAACAATGAGACCTACCTTTGACCCACAGCTCGGCGTAAGTAATGAATTGATAAATGCGGGTAAACTTTATTTAATAGATAACACCACCTTACGGAACAGAATATCTTCATATTCGAGTTTTTTAAAGGAGTTGAATGAAGAAGAATTGAATATTTTCAGATTCACTGAAGAGGAATTTTATGCATTCTTAATTGATCAATATCAAATTGGTGGTTTTACGACTCAGTTTTTATTCGATGAAGAATTGAGGTCTAGATTCACCATTGGTGAAAGCCTTAGTGATTTTTCCGGATTAAAAAATTTAGTGCCGAAAGCTAATTTCGAAAATCTTTTAAATCATCCCAACTTCGAAGATCATATCACTCGATTACTTGGTATGACACCTTATACAAATGAACAGTCTATTGGTGTTAGAAATAAAACCCAAGAAATAATAGATTTAATTACTTCAGAAACAGCTGAAAACCAATGATAAAGTTTTTTAGACATATCCGTAAACGATTAATCGGTGAGAATCGATTCTCAAAGTACCTGCTCTATGCCATTGGCGAAATCATTCTTGTGGTTATTGGTATTCTGATTGCGCTCCAAATTAATAATTGGAATAACAATGAACTAAATAAGAAGGAGGAAGCCTTGATTTTAAAGAATTTAAATTTTGAGTTCAATAAAAATAAGAAGGACCTGCACATTATTAAGAATAACTATCAAAGCCTTATTGGGGCAACAAAGCAATTATTGGATTTAATAGGTGAAGAAAATATCATTTTACAAAAGCACAATACAGACAGCCTAATATCAGAAAGTATAAACTATTTAGATTACAGACCTACAGAAAACGTGCTGTCTGACTTGATTTCTTCCGGAAACCTGAAACTCATTTCTTCAGACTCGTTGCGGTTGCATTTGTTCCAATGGTCTAGCTTTATAAATGAAAAAGAAGAAGCTTGGGAGACCTTAGATGATTTCTCGCAGAATATGATGATGCCGTACCTCACCAAGAATGCATCACTTAAAAATATAGACAGTTACGGATTTTTAGATTGGAAACAAGGTTCTAAGTTACAAACTGAAACAAAAGGAATGTTCTTAGATATTGAGTTTGAAAATAATCTCGATAACCACGCCTGGAGTTTAACAAATTATCTTCTGGCATTGGATAACCTTGAGACCACTATTAACAGCATTATAACACAAACCTCAAAATACAGATAGTAAGGGTATGATAAAATTCTTTAGACATATTCGTAAGCGATTAATCAGAGAAAACCGTTTCTCTAAATACTTACTCTACGCCATAGGTGAAATTGTCCTAGTGGTCATAGGTATTCTGATTGCACTCCAAATTAATAATTGGAATGAAGAGAAAGCGCTATCTGAAACGGAATTGAATATACTGAATGTCATGTTAAAAAACATTCAGTCAGATTTGGGTGACATGGAATTTAATGTTACGTTTTACAATATAAGATTAAAGGCAAATCAAACAGTCCTTCAAGCATTGAAAGATCCCGATAATGTGCCGGATACCCTTGCTTATACCTATGCAAATTTAGGCTCTAACCCTTATTTTATTGAAAGTACCTCTGCTTTTGACAATCTAAAATCAATTGGTTTTGAAATCATTCAAAATGAAAGCCTGCGAGAAGAAATCATGCAATTGTACGGAATTAAATATCAGTGGATGGGTGAATTGGAAGATGACCACGCAAAATTTTATGCCAATAAGCTTGAACCCTTGTTACTGGAAAACTTCGAAACTGCAGTTCCGTTTGAAAGCGCAGCTCCTGTAGTTGAATTACAAGTATTAGCAAAAAACCATGTTTTTAAAGAAGCCTTGCGATATAATTCGGCGTGGACGTTTTATATTCTAGGGAGGTATCAAGAAGCCACAGAAGCAGCAGAATCATTGAAAAAAAATATTCAAGCAGAAATAGATAAGCGACAATGACATGATGATTAAATTCTTCTGCAATATTCGTCAACGCTAGTTTTCTGGCAGATTTTACTCCTTGTAAATTTTGACGAACGCAGGCAACATACCTAAATATACTTTTACCTATCACCTTATACTGAATGCTACACCTTTCCTGAATTTAAAACTTTCAGCGAGCTGCCATCATATTCCAAGCCTCTTGAAAATCGGCAGCAAAAATCACCTTTTTGTTTGTCTGGTTGTTGAACCACTTAAGTTGTTTCGGACTCAAGTATTGTGTCGCAGATTTTCGGTTGCCCAGTGCCGAATTAATTTTGGTGCGTTGTAGCGGAGTTAACGGGATGTATTTATAATTAGAATGCTGTAGATAGTAGTCTTCGTCTTTGGCCGATACCCGATAGGAATTATCTTTTTTTATGGGTGCCATTTTATGCTGTTTGGCAAAACTTGTGAGTGTTTTGTCATTCGTAATTTCGGGATTGTAGGTTACTTTAACTACTTCACGACCGCCCATAAAACCAGCTTCTGTGTTCAAGACACCTGCAGTACTTCCCAATTGTTTTTCGCCGGTCCAAAAGCAATACATACTGTAATATGTTTCTTGGGTAGTGCCATATTTTTTTGCTTTTAGTTCTTCACCCAAAAGTGTAATATACTTTGGGATGTCTTTCCCTTGTTTCTTTAAAACCTCGGTTATTGCGTTATAAACTGCCAGTGCAGAATAATCGCCAGCAATTCGATTGGTGAGGTTTTCTCCATTTTTATTAACAATGCGTACCACGGGGTTGTTCCAAGTGGGTTCATTGTATTTTTTTAGAATCTCGCGATCTTTTCCTCCTTTATTGTTGAAGATGGCCAATGGGATAAATTCGTTTTCGATGGCTTCAACCAACAGTGGATTACTCATTACATTGTGGCCATAATTGCGGCAGGTCATACAACCAGGAACTTCTTGGAAAAGAATAAAGATGGGCTTATTTTGTTTTGCTGAAAGCGTCACGGCTTGGTCGTAATCGCGATACCAAGATACGGTACCTAATTCTTCATCTTGGTTTTTAGGATTTGTACGTTCTTGGGCATTAAGTGAAAAGAAAGTAATACTGAGCAGCATTGTTGTAACAATATGTAGCTTTTTCATGCGATGTTTATTTCTCTTTATAGTCGAAACGTCACTACTTTTCTTACACCAAAAAAAGAAGGAGCCAATGGGCTCCTTACTGTTTTATAATATGGACGTGTTGCTTAACGTCCGTACAAACCTTCATATAAATCTTTGTACATTTCCTTAATTACCTTTCGCTTGGCTTTCATCGTTGGGGTAAGCTGCCCACCTTCAATACTCCAAGTGTCTGGTGTAAGTGCGAAGGTTTTTACCTTTTCCCACTTTCCGAAGCGCTCGTTGTATTTATCTACTTCTTTCTGGAAGCGGGCAATAAGTTTTTCATCTTTTACCGCCTCTTCAGGATTTTTAGAGATACCGTTGTTCTTTTTGTCTATCCAGTCGTTTACAAATTCCCAGTTAGGCTGTATTAATGCGGCTGGCATTTTTTCACCTTCACCTACCACTAAAATTTGCTCGATGAAATTAGATTGTTTCATGGCATTTTCAATAAGTTGTGGTGCCACGTATTTTCCACCGCTGGTTTTGAACATCGATTTTTTACGGTCGGTGATTTTTAAGAATCCTTCACTGTCTATTTCACCAATATCTCCTGTGTGGAAATAACCGTTTTTCAAGACTTCGTCGGTTTGTTCAGGGTCTTTATAATAGCCTTGCATTACCTGTGGTCCTTTAATTAAGATTTCTCCATCTTCGGCAATCTTTACTTCAGTATCTGGTAACGGTTTTCCAACGGTTCCAATCTTAAAGCCATGATTCCGCATGTCATTTACCGATACCACAGGTGACGTTTCTGTAAGTCCGTATCCTTCCATTACAGGGCAACCTGCTGCATTAAAAACGCGTGCTAGTCTAGGTTGTAGCGCAGCGCTACCCGAAGCGATGGCTCTTAAATTTCCACCCAAGGCTTCTTGCCATTTGCTAAAAATTAATTTTCGTGCCAATTTAAGCTGGGTTTCATACCACCAACCATTTTGGCCGTACGGTTCCCATTTCAACCCTAGTTCAACTGCCCAAAAGAACAATTTCTTCTTAACTCCTGTAAGGTCGGTTCCCTTGGCAATAATTTTATCGTATACTTTTTCCAAAAGACGCGGTACCGCTGTCATTACTTCTGGGTGTACCTCTTTTAGGTTATCACTTATGGTCTCTAAACTTTCCGCGAAATGAATACTCACCCCACAATATTGATACATATATAAAAGCATGCGCTCGTAGATATGGCATACAGGTAGGAAACTTAGCGCTTTGCTTTTTCCCATTTCAATAGGAAGTCTGCCTTTACTATGCTTGGCATTACTTGCAATGTTTTTGTGGCTTAGCATAACACCTTTCGGCCTTCCAGTGGTTCCTGAAGTATAAATAAGCGTGGCGAGGTCGTCTTCACCAATAACTTCTTTTCGTTTGTCTACTTCTTCTTGTAAGTCTTTATGTTCGTCACCGAGTGCAATTACCTCCATCCAGTTATCACAATTTGCCAAAGTTTCGAAACAGTAAATTCCCTTTAAGCTGGGCACATTCTGTTTTATCTTATCGATTTTTTGAAAGACTTCATCACATGATACGAACACGTATTTCGATTCAGAATGGTTGAGAACATACTCGTATTCTTCTTCAGAAATAGTGGGGTAGATGGGCACATCTTGTGCTCCAGTTTGCAGAATACCAATATCACAGATGTTCCATTCTGTTCTGTTGGTCATCGAAATGATAGCTACCTTGTCATTAGGTTGCACACCTAGATGAATGAGCCCACGGCTAATGGCATTGGCTTTGTCTATATATTCTTGGGTTGAAGTTTTAATCCATTCACCATTTACTTTGCTCACTAGAGCCGCGTCTTGCGGATAGGTAGCGAGTTGATAGTAAGGGAAGTCGAAAAGTCTTTTAGGATCGGTCATAAATATCGTGCTTGTAGCTACGCAAAATAGGGAAAAAAATTAAGTTTTTGATATAAAAAAAGGAACCCAAACAGATTCCTTTTACTCTTTTAACCAATAATTCGTTCTATTGCTTCACAACCCTAAAGGTCTTCGACGCACTTTCAGAGGTGAGACGTACCAGATACATTCCGCTAGAAAAAGTACTGTAATCTATTTGTGTACGATTTGATTGATACGCTTCTGAAAAAATTCGTTGTCCCTGTATGTTGAAAATATCTACCGTATATGCATCAAAGGGAGTTTCAATAGTAAGTAAGTCTATCACTGGATTCGGATACAGAAAAAACTGATTGTCGGCTACTTCGTTCACATTAAGCGTATTTTCTTCTACCACGCCTATTGTTAAGTCGTCGAAATAAAATCCGTCTCTTCGTTCGGCACCATCTGATACAAATTGAAAACGGACCAAAATAGTTTCACCCAGATAATCGCTTAGATCAATTTCTTCTAGCACCCAATCGTTTTGCACGCCGTCATACAGAGGTTCTCCCGTAGGTTGCCCATTATTTGTGCTTCCTTCGTTTGTAAAGTTTCCGCATTGTGGCTCCCAGCTACCACCGTTGTTGGTACTTACTTCTACCTGAACGTAGTCCCAATTCTCTTCAATGTCCCATTTCGCATAAAAACTAAGGTTGGCACCTATTGCTGCTGAAAGGTCTACTGCATCGCTAATGGCGATCGTTTTATTGGCATTGTTCTGGTAATTTCCGTTGGGGGAATCTGTGATTGAACTAGACGGCGAAACAAAGGTATTGTTGGTAGTTGCCCAACCGTTGTTGTTAAAGTTGTCTGTAACACTATCGCCTTCGTCCATGAAAACAGGCGTAAGATCTCCAAATTTTTTGGTCACCAGAACTTTAGTGTCGTAGCTTCCGTTATTGACCACCAACTCGTAAACAATATCGTCTCCTGCCGCTGTGCCACCTGCCAAAACGTAATTAATGCTCCCATTAGTCGATTCTAATAAATCAAGTCCAGAAAATGAATTACCACCGCCCACAAACGCAATATTCTGGGAAATCGGATTTACATTCACTGTGAACGAACCCGAACCAGCGATACCCAACCTTTGGATATCGTACGTTGCCGTTTGTTCTGCTTGGGCACCCGTATAAAGATTTCCGGTTGGTGTAACAGCGGCGTAATTGTTCACCATCTTGGCTGAGGTTAGATTTAGGTACATCATGCCTTTGGCAATGGGTTCAATTTGATTGCTAGGAGGCCAGAATGCTGGACCAATTTCAGGGGTATACGCATATATTTTATCGTGGGTGCCAATAGTTCCGTACATAAAATCGTCACTATCGCCCGCCGCCGGGTATAAATCTGAAGAGAGTTGGTTGGTGAACCCGTTTTTAGAAACCAATTCGTCACCAACGGCTTTAAACAAAGCATCTTCGGGTGTGGGGACATTATCTGCGTAACCATATGGGTATAAGAGCAGGTCACCAAAACTGTGATTGTTAAAAGCCATCACAAAGTCATGGTTTTCTACAAACCATTTCATTGCTTGATTTTCAACTTCAGAAAACGGACCGGTTCCACGATACACGTCGCTATTCGTATTTCCAGAAGTTCCTTCGCCTCCCCAAACACCATTGGCCGGATTGCCGTTTACATAGTAGTCATAATTTCTATTGTTATCAACACCATGCCCATTTTTTCTGTTTTTTCTCCAAAATCCGCCACCGTTAGGATCTGTTTTTTGGTTGTACAGATAGCCGTCCGGGTTTACAACGGGCACAAAATAGAGTTCTGTATTGTCGACTATATTCTTTATTTCAGGATCCGTTTCATAGTTTTCTAGCAAGTACCACATGTAAAAAACCAATTGCGATAACGACATGGGCTCACGTGCGTGGTGAATGGCAGAATATAAAATTTGCGGTTCTCCTTCGGTTGTAATATCTGGATTATCGCTAATCTTTACCCACTTTATACCGTTGCCACCGATTGGTGGAGTAACAGAATTGTCAGGTTGCCCTTCGGTTAAAAAGTTATTGATGTTCGCTTTGGCCGTAATCAGGTTGGGATATTGCGCCTTCATGGCATCTAGATTGTCTAGCAGTTCTTGGTACGTGAGATAGCCACCCATGCTGCCCAAGGCAAAATTTGATGGAGTTTCGTAGTTATTAGCTGATTGATTGCAAGAGGGGTTACGTACCGGTAGCGGATTTCTATTTTGCTGAAGGAAATGTTCTTTAGCATCTTCAATCAATACTTCTACCGTAAATCCTGCCTGTCTTGCTGTTTCAATTTCGCTTGTTGAAAATTCAGAAATAACAAAATGTCCTGGTTTATGACTTCCATGGTCTACTGGTAGCCCCAATTTTTCTAAGGTCTCAAGACCGTCTGCTTGATTGGTGTAGGTGATTTTTGCGCGTTGGTAGGTTTCTTGTGCTTGTTGCGCGTAGAGCAGTGTGGAAAGTAAGAAACTGCAAAGTAGTAGTACGTGTTTCATGAATAATTTTAATGTGATTGTAAAACAGATTGGTCTCTAAACGTTTATACAACTTACATATTGCCATAAGTTAATGGCTGTTAGTAGCATAGAAACAAAAATTTAAATTTCAAGACCTTTATTTATTCGACTCCAGCCACTTTCGGGCATTCACAAAGCCTTCCATCCATGGTGAAACTTTATGTTCGGTTCCTTTTGGGTAGTGTGCCCAGTTCCAAGGAAAGGTAGATCGTTCTAAGTGCGGCATCATCACTAAGTGTCTGCCAGTAGCATCTGTCATCATAGCTGTGTTGTAATCGCTGCCATTCGGGTTGCTCGGGAAACCGTCGTAACCATATTTCCCTACGATGGAATAGTGGCTTTCTTCTTTTGGAAAACTAAATTTTCCTTCGCCATGGGCTGCCCAAATTCCTAATGTACTCCCCGCCAAATTTGATAGCATAATCGAATTGTTTTCTTGTATGGTCACCGAGGTAAAGTTACATTCAAATTTTCCAGTCTCGTTGTGCAGCATTTTAGGTTTCTCTGCATCATCTGGGGTTAGGAGTCCTAATTCAACAAATAATTGGCATCCATTACAAACTCCTAAGGAGAGCGTGTCTTCTCTGTCAAAGAATTTTTTTAAGGCTGTATTGGCTTTCTCATTGTATAAAAATGCTCCTGCCCAGCCTTTGGCGCTTCCCAACACATCACTGTTTGAGAATCCACCCACTGCGGCTATAAATCGAATGTCTTCTAAAGTTTCCCGACCCGTAATAAGGTCGGTCATGTGTACATCTTTCACATCAAATCCTGCCAAATACATGGCATTGGCCATCTCTCGTTCACTGTTACTACCTTTTTCGCGTATCACTGCCGCCTTAATACGTTCTCCTTTGGGTAGTTCAGGCAATTGCCCTGTGAATTGCTTCGGAAACGTAAACTCTAACGGTTGATTTTTATAGTTGTTGAAGCGTTCTTCAGCTTTCGTTGGCCCACTTTGTTTTTGATCTAACAGGTAAGATGTCCGGTACCATACATCTCTCATTTCAGGAATGTCAAACATGGTCTGCTCTGAATGATGTTTCAGTTGAAGGGTTTCATCACTCGTTACCGCTCCAATTTTTACAAAATCGATGTTGTTTTCAGCTAGTTCACTTTCCACAGAAGCATCTTCTGAAGCTTGTATCACCACGGCGCAATTTTCAGCAAAAAGTACTTTTAGCAACTCTTCTTCTGAGAGTTCTGAAAGGTTGAGGTTCGCACCAAGTTGGGTGTCTGCAAAACACATTTCCAATAATGTAGTAATGAGTCCTCCAGAAGCGACATCATGCCCAGCTGCTATCTTTTCGTTTTTGATGAGCTTTTGAAGCGTATTGAATACAGTTTTTGTGTATGCGGCGCTTTTTACTGTTGGCACTTCGTTCCCAATTACATTCATGACTTGTGCAAAGGAAGAACCTCCCAGTTTGAATGTGTCTTGAGAAACATTGATGTAATAGATACTGCCTTTGTCTTTCTGAAGTACGGGTTCAACCACCTTGGTAATATCATTACAATGTCCTGCAGCCGAAATAATGACGGTCCCAGGAGAGATTACTTCCTCGTTAGGGTATTTTTGCTTCATAGACAACGAATCCTTCCCTGTAGGTACATTAATACCTAAATCTATCGAAAACTCACTAACGGCAGCTACTGCCTTGTATAATCGCGCGTCTTCTCCTTCATTGTTACAGGGCCACATCCAATTGGCAGAAAGCGAAATGCTTTTTAGTCCGTCTTCCAACGGAGCCCAAACGATGTTGGTTAATGCTTCGGTAATCGAATTCTTTGATCCTGCAACAGGGTCTACCAATCCAGAAATAGGGGAGTGCCCAATACTGGTCGCTACTCCATTCACACCTTGATAATCTAATGCCATGACCCCACAATTATTTAATGGGAGCTGCAATGGACCTGCGCATTGTTGCTTAGCTACGCGACCGGTCACACATCGGTCTGCCTTGTTCGTAAGCCAGTCTTTGCAAGCAACCGCTTCTAGCTGAAGCACCTGCGAAACATATTCGTGTAATTTTGCAGGATCGTAGGATGGATTTTTATACTCACGGGTAATGGTACGGTCTGTCATTATCGTTTTTGGAGAACTCCCAAACATATCAGACAAATTGAAATCCATTGGCTTGGCACCTGTAGTGGCACTTTCAAAAATGAATTTATTGTCATTGGTCACTTCACCAACTTCATACATGGGCGAGCGCTCGCGTGCTGCAATACGGCTCAATTTATCGATGTTTTTGGGGCCTATCACGAGCCCCATTCGCTCTTGAGACTCATTACCAATAATTTCTTTGGCCGATAGGGTAGGATCGCCTACCGGTAATTTATCTAGGTCTATTTTGCCACCGGTATCTTCCACCAGCTCACTCAAACAGTTTAGGTGGCCGCCAGCTCCGTGATCATGGATAGATACAATGGTATTGGTATCACTTTCAACCATACCTCGTACAGCATTGGCAGCTCTTTTTTGCATTTCAGGATTAGAGCGTTGTATGGCATTCAATTCTATTCCGCTAGAAAATTCACCTGTATCGGCACTAGAAACGGCTGCGCCTCCCATACCAATTCGGTAATTTTCACCGCCTAAAATCACAACTTTGTCTCCTTTGTTAGGGATGTCTTTTAATGCTTGGTCAGCTTTTCCGTAGCCAATTCCGCCAGCAAGCATAATGACCTTGTCGAAACCTAATTTCCGCGCATGTTCTTCATGTTCAAAAGTAAGCACAGATCCTGCGATTAGGGGTTGCCCAAATTTATTTCCAAAATCAGACGCACCATTACTTGCTTTAATGAGGATATCGAGTGGCGTTTGGTACAACCACTTACGTGCGTCCATTTTTTGTTCCCAAGGCCTGTTCTCTTCTAATCTAGAATATGAAGTCATATAAACTGCAGTACCCGCCAATGGCAGCGAGCCTTTTCCGCCTGCCAGTCTATCTCTGATTTCACCACCACTACCTGTGGCAGCACCGTTAAATGGCTCTACTGTGGTTGGGAAGTTGTGTGTTTCTGCTTTTAAGGAAATCACACTGTCAAAATCTTTGGTTTCGTAGTATTCGGGTACGTCTGGAGCTTTGGGTGCAAATTGCGTTGCTTTCGGTCCTTTTACAAAAGCTACATTGTCTTTATAGGCAGAGACGATATTGTTTGGGTTGACCTCTGATGTTTTTTTAATGAGTTTAAATAATGAAGAAGGCATTTCTTCGCCATCGACTATAAACGTTCCATTAAATATTTTATGACGGCAGTGTTCACTATTTGCCTGGCTAAAACCAAATACTTCACTGTCTGTTAATTTTCGGCCTAATCGCTTTGAAAGGTCTTGTAAATAAACAACTTCTTCTTTACTGAGTGCCAATCCTTCTGCCTTGTTGTAGGCATCAATATCTTCAATTTCTTGAATGTCTTCAGGAGTTACGGTTATGGTAAAGATAGTTTGGTCTAATGCTGCGTATTTTTGAGACAGCATAGGGTCAAAATCTTTAAAATCTTCAGTAACATGTGTAAATTCTTCAATTCTGATAATTCCCTCGACACCCATGTTCTGGGTAATCTCTACAGCATTGGTACTCCAGGGGGTGATCATTGCAGCACGCGGACCAATAAAAAAATCCGCAATTGCGGACTTGTCTATTTTAGGTTGGTTTCCAAAAAGCCACACCAATTTTTTTCTGTTTTCTGAAGAAATTTCCCCTTGGGTTTGTACGGCAAAAATAGTATTGTTTACGTTTCCGAAGAAGTGGACCATCCGCTTAAATTTTTTAGGCCAATACCATAAAGTAAAGGCAAATTTTTGAAGCCACAAAGGTACGATTTTTCACGATAATTTCATGGATATCATATTGAAAGAAACAGGATTGTTATGATTTCCATAAGACATAAATAATTCTGTTTGTTGTATATTGCGCTAAATACTAGGTTAGTTGAAAGCTCTACTCGATTTTACGACTCATCTATTAAAATTTTAACCATAAAAAAAATTACATGAAAAAGAATTTCTTATTGGCACTATCAGTTTTAATTGTTAGTGTCACCGCATTTTCACAAGAAGAAGGAACAGCTAGCGTTGTTTCTCAAGGAACCTTTCTAGGAAAGAGTATCCCTTTGCGTGACATGCCTACCGTTACCGAGATGGAAAATTTTGGTATTGAAGATGCCGCTGTTATTAAGCATTATACCAAAAGAGGAAACCTTCCGGTAGATGCCGATACAGCATTGCCGCAGAATGGTGACCCAGTGAGACAAAAAGAACAGGGTACGCGTGAACCATTAAATGTACTCCAAAATTTTGAGGGTACAAATCTTCAGGAAGGACAAGCGATACCACCAGACCCTACGGGAGCTGTTGGTCCCAACCATTATGTACATGCGGTTAACCGTATTGTTAAAATATTTGATAAAACTGGAAATATATTGACCGGTCCTACCTTTCTGGGAACTTTCTTAGGAAATGGTTCTAGTAATGGAGACCCGATTGTGATGTATGATCACCTTGCAGACCGATTTTTTGTGAGCCAATTTCAAATTTCGAATAATGCACTGATTGTTGGGGTATCTGATTCGCCAGATCCAACTGGATCTTATAATGTATATTCCTTTCCTTTAGATGCATTTCCCGATTACCCACACTATGCTATTTGGCATGATGGATATTACTTGACCGCGAATAAATTTCAAGGGAATACTACATACGTTCTCGATAGAGCAACTTTATTGGCTGGCGGTGCGAACCCTACCATCATTGGTTTTAACTTACCGGGTGTGATCGACAATCCAGCAGCAGTATTTAGTCCAGAACCTGCCAACCTTATTGGTGATGCTTTCGACCCAACTTCTCCTGCTTATATTGTTTATCTTCAGGACGATGCATGGGGTGGTGTGAATGTAGACCATCTAAAGGTTTGGGAAATTGACGTAAATTTTGCAGTACCAGCGGCATCAACGATTTCAAATCCGTTGGTTATTGAAACTGCTCCATTCGACTCATTCCTTAGACCGTTCGGATCAGGGGATATTCGTCAGCCAGGAACAACCCAACGAATTGACGCCATTAGTGGTGTAATTAGCTATGCGGCTAATTATAGAGCTTTTCCAACGTATAACTCATGGGTAGTTACATTCAATACCGATATTGGGCAAATTACACCTGGTGTTCGTTGGATTGAATTACGTAATGACGCAGTAAATGATTGGTCTATTTTCCAAGAAGGAACCTATGCACCAGCAGATGGTGAAGGTAGATTTATGGGAAGTGCTGCCATGGACGAAGATGGTAATATAGGACTAGGATACAATATTGGTAGTGTGAATACACCGGCAGGGATTCGTTATACAGGGAGACTCGATGGCGATCCGTTAGGTGAAATGACCTTCCCGGAGAGTGTAATTATTGATGGCTTTGGGGTACAAACCGTAGGAAACAACAGAAATAGATTTGGCGATTATACACATTTAAGTATGGATCCTGATGGTGTTACCTTTTGGTTTACAGCTGAATATTTTTCTCAGAATAACTTTTGGAGAACGCGAATTGCTTCTTTTAGAATCTCTCCGTTCTTAACAGATGATATTGGTTTCTCAAATTTTGTTTCGCCACAAGATGGCGATTTGGGAGCTACTGAAACAGTAGAGGCGACTATCTATAACTTTGGAACAGATCCACAATCTAATTTTGATGTGGAGCTTTATCTTGACGGAAACTTGGTGGCTACCGAAACTTTTTCGGGAACTATTCAGCCACAAGAGACGGTTTCTTATACATTTTCACAAACCTTAGATCTTTCTGAACCTGGACAAACGTATGAGATTGAAGCAAGAACAGATTTAACTTCAGATACAAATAATCCGAATGACGGGTTTACTATTGAAGTAGACAACACTCTTTTATCTGTTGGAGACGCTGCATTTAATAGTGGAGACTTTTTTATTATTCCCGCGTCACAAAAAATGTACGACGTTACCTTTACCACAAACGATGCGTATGGAGACATTTCTTACGAAGTGTACAATACCATTGGGCAAAAGTTAGATGCTGGTATGATGGATAACGCAGGCAACGAATATAAAACACGCTTAAATATGGGTGCTTCACCTGTTGGAGTGTATTTTGTTAGACTTTCAAACGGAGAGTTTACCGCTACCAAGCGTTTTATTGTGAAGTAAAACCATTCAATTATATATTAAAATGTCCCGTCTGTTTAGACGGGACATTTTTTTTATGTCTTACAATTAAATGCTGGAAATTTAAGAGGTTGAATCTGTTGCAGCTTCCTTTCTTTGAAGCAAAGCAATGTAAAAACCGTCAAATCCAGTTTTGTGCGCCAAAAGTTTTTCTTCTGAAACGAGCGTAAAATCGGCTCCCTCTTCCCGCGATAAAAAATCGGACACCTGTTTGTTGTTCTCAGAAGGTAAAATGGAACACGTAGCATAAAGCAATTGTCCGCCCTCTTTCACCATTCTAGAATAGGAGTTTAACAGCTCTCGCTGTGTTTCTTTAATTTTTTCTAGAAAATCTGGCTGCATTTTCCATTTGGTATCTGGGTTTCGCTTAAGAACCCCCAAACCTGAACACGGCGCGTCTATAAGGACCTTATCTGCTTTGCCTATCATTTTTTTAATGACTTTGGTAGAATCGATAAGCCTCGTTTCAATATTATGGATACCGTTTCTACGGGCACGTCTTTTCAGTTCGTTCAGTTTATTTTGATAAATGTCCATAGAGACCACTTGGCCCTTATTCTCCATTAAAGAAGCAATGTGCAACGACTTTCCTCCTGCTCCGGCACAGGCATCTACAATGCGCATTCCTGGTTGCGGGTCTAGCACTGCAGCCACCCGTTGTGATGATGCATCTTGAACTTCAAACCAACCTTTCTGAAATGCTTCAGAAGTAAACACATTAGCACGTTCTTTTAGCTGAAGCGCATACGGGTATCCTTTGAGGGTAATCGTTTCAATATCGAGATCAGACAAAGCATTCTGTAGCTCTCTAACTGTAGTCTGTAACGGGTTGGCTCGTAATATTACCTCGGCCTGATTATTAAGTGCAGCAAGCTCTTTGTCCCATAATTTACCCAATTCCTTTTCACCAAGAGTGTCTAACCAATCTGGAATAGACTCCCGAATGGCACGGGTTTTTATGGCTTCGTCAAAACGACCTTTAATACGCCTTGTCGGGGTGTCTTCAAATTGAGGCCAATCGGGTATTTTTATACCGTTCAAAGTAGCCCACACAGTAAATAGTCTGAAAAGGTTAGGTCTGCTAAACGGCGCTTTCACATCGGCTATTTCAGCATACAAACGTTTCCAACGCACAATATCGTAGGTAGTTTCAGCAATAAAACTACGATCTCTCGCGCCCCAACGCTTATCACGCTTTAATGTGTTCCTTAATACCTTGTCTGCTTGTTTGTCTTCGTTGAATATTTCATGTAACGAATCTATGGTGGCAAAAACTAGGTTTCTATGTAATTTCATGGTGTCTAAATTGGGGGCAAAGGTACTACAATCCCTTCGTATTGATTACTTTTGCGGAAACATTTTATAATGCGTATTCTTATCATTTGCATAGCCACTGTGCTACTTTTTTCATGTTCTTCTGAAACAGATAATACCTTTACCGAGGTTGCCATTTCACGAGTTTTTACAGATAGTTTAAGTATTCGGGCCATTGCCCCATTAGACGAAAACGGAGTTTGGTTTGCCGCCAATAACGGCAGGGTAGGACTCATAGATGGAGACACACCGAAGTTAGCCACCATCCACTACGAGGATTCTATTTTAGCATTTCGGGCGATTGCCAAAACCAAAAAAGCAGTTTTTGTGCTCAGTATCGCCAGCCCTGCAGTGTTGTATAAAATTGGAGTCGAAGATAGGGTGGCTACCAAGATAGAAGAGGTGTATGTAGAAAATGGCGACAAGGTGTTTTATGATGCCATGGCATTTTGGAACGACCAAGAAGGGATTGCAATGGGCGACCCAACTAATGGGTGTTTGTCTATAATCGTTACTAGAGATGGTGGCGATACTTGGTCGAAAATTAATTGTGACAACTTACCAAATACCGATACGGGAGAAGCTGCTTTTGCGGCGAGTAATAGCAATATTGCTGTGTATAAAGACCACGTGTGGATTGTTTCCGGCGGAAAGCGTTCTCGAGTCTTCCACTCGGCCGATAAGGGAGAAACGTGGGAGGTATTTGAAACTCCTATCATACAAGGGAAGGCAATGACGGGGATTTATACTGTAGATTTTTATGATGAAAATACGGGAGTTGTTTTTGGAGGGAATTGGGAAGACCAAGATTTTAATGAAGGCAATAAAGCCATTACGCATGATGGCGGAAAGACTTGGAAGCTGTTGAGCAATGGGAGTGGCCCCGGGTATCGATCTTCTGTTAGTTTTGTGCCGGGAACGAAGGGTAACGGACTTGTGGCTGTGGGGTCCCTCGGGATTTCATATAGCCCAGACCAAGGGGCAAGTTGGTCTGAATTATCTTCAGAAGGATTTTATGCGATCGAGTTTGTGAATGATACGCTGGCTTTTGCTAGCGGTCGTAATAAAATTTCAAAACTGATTTTTAGATAGTGAATAACTTATTTTTTGCCTCGCTTCTTTTTATAGCGCTCTAGCAATTTCCGTTTGAAATCTTCTTCCGCTTTGCGTAGTAAGATGATTTTTTTAGGTGGAAGTTTTCCCTTCAGTTGTGATACCAATTCCCTATAAACGGCTAGCTCTTTCTGTTTTAAATCGATGCTCTTTTCAATAAGTTCATTAGCCTCTTCATCGGTGAGTGTATCGAATCCATTTTTTATCTTTTCTAAAATTTCTCTTCGCTCTGTCTTCCGAAGTGCATGCATTTTTTCTTCCGAAGCATTGTAAATAGGCCAAAATTTGGCTGCTTGTTCTGGAGTTAGATCGAGTTGCTCAGAAATATGGGCCACTTTTAACGCCTTTATTTTTTCATGACGGGAGTTCTGTGCCACCATGCTAGATAGTGTCAAGAACAGGAGGAGTGTAATAGTATTTTTCATGTCTTTATTCAAATAATAAATTAGGGTCGTCTATGTTGTTCAATAAGTAATCGGTCAGGGACTCTTTTGAAATATCTTCTGAAGGCTCTGATAGGCTGTACACGTCTTCATCTTCCAGTAACAAAGCAATGTCTTGGGGAGATAGGTCTATATTACCTTCGTCTATGTATGAGCCAATCGTTTCGTCGTTGATATCATTTAAAGTAATCGAATTGTTTTGGGTGATTCCAACAATGGTAAAGATAAGTGCCAAACAAGCTGCTATCGAAACCGTCGTGATAAAGCCGGTTTTTTTGTACAATGGTATCACTTTAGGTTGGGCAGGTTCAACATTTTGCAGCACCGCTTTTTCCAGGTAATCAAAATAACCATCTGGTACGCCAAAGCCTGTCTCTTTAGGGAGCGTTTCTTCGGAAATTTTATGCAACAACCTGTCTTCGAACGTTTCGAAGTAATCTGTTGGTATTTTAAACCCTGTTGTATACTTGTTCTCTTCCATGATACTAGTTAGACCGTATTATCTTTATAAGGTTTCATTCTCTTTTAGATAGCTCGTTATTTTTTTGACCGCAATGTGATAGGTACTTTTTAAACCACCCACCGATGTGTCTAATATTTCTGAAAGTGTTTCGTAGGTGTGTTCTTCAAAATACTTCATATTGAACACCAATTGTTGCTTTTGTGGGAGGGTAGCAATTGCCTTTTGTAACTGTAATTGAATGGCATCCCCTTCAAAATACACATCGCTCTCTAACTTTGACAAGGCTAGTTGCTGCACCTCCTCACTCGTAACACGTTGTTGCTTTGCTCTTTTCTTAATAAAAGTTAGCGCCTCGTTGGTAGCGATTCGATACAACCAGGTGTACAATTTACTGTCACCTTTAAATTTGTCTATATTTTTAAAAACCTTTACAAAGGTATTCTGAAGCACATCATCTGCATCGTCATGATCGAGCACAATTTTTCGCACGTGCCAATACAGCCGCTCCTTGTACTCTGATACCAAAATACGGAATGCCCGATCGCTTTCGGCTCCAGATTGTAATAAACCAACAAGCTCTTCTTCTTGAACCACCAAATTGTTTTGTATAAAGATAAGACATCTTACAACTAAAAAGGTTTAATCGAACTAGTTATAAAGACCTATAAATCGATGAAATGCAATTAAAATCGATAAAAAACACATTTTTTTTGTTTTGTAGGAAAAAACACTTACATTTACGTCATACTTCTTATGTATAGTTCGATATTATAAGCCCCAACTGTAATACGAACGCAATAAAGACGGGTCTTAGCGGGGGCTGGCCCGTTTTTTTTATTTTTTTATTTTTTGTTATGTATTTGTAGGAAGAAAAATACAATTCAACAAAATTAATCGATTAAATGCATAAAAATTACGATAAAGTGTAAATTTTATTTGGAAATATTAAAAATCCGACTATCTTTACAAAAGAAAATCATACTTATGTATTTGACTGCTGCGAGCCCCAAATGTGGCAGTCAAAAAAATAAAGAAGAGCGGAGCCCCAACCGCTCTTTTTTTATGGGGTATTCTGAAGCGATAAGATTTTATAAAATTTTATGCCTTATGCAAATGATTGCATTTCTACCAAACTGAAGTAGACTCCTTTTTTATCTAAAAGTTCCTGGTGTTTGCCCTGCTCTACAATCTCACCTTTGCTCAGCACTACAATGGTGTCTGCATTTTGAATCGTAGACAATCGATGGGCGATGACCACAGAAGTACGGTGCTTCATCATTTTTTCTAACGCATCCTGAACCAGTCGTTCGCTTTCAGTATCGAGGGCAGATGTAGCCTCGTCTAATATCATAATGGGCGGATTCTTCAATACGGCACGTGCAATGCTTAAACGCTGTTTTTGTCCGCCACTCAATTTACCACCGCTGTCACCTACGTTAGTTTCAATACCTTTGGGTAGGTGCTGTACGAATTCCCACGCGTTTGCGATTTTTAGCGCTTCGACCACTTCTTCGTCTGTAGCATCAGGCTTTGCCACCTGAAGATTTCCTTTAACCGTGTCATTAAATAAAATAGAATCTTGCGTAACGAGTCCTAATAGATTTCGCAGTGATTCTTGGGTGATATCTTTAATATTATCCCCATCAATTGAAATCGCCCCTTTGTTTACATCATAAAATCGTGTGATGAGGTTCGCAATGGTACTTTTACCACTACCACTTTGGCCAACCAATGCTACGGTGTGGCCCTTGGGTACTTTCAACGAAAAATTCTTTAAGACGTAGTCATCTTCGTATTTAAATGAAATGTCACTGATTTCTAGCTCGCTTTGGAAATCGGTTTTAACCTTTGCATTCGGTTTGTCTTGAATGCTGCTTTCCGTTTCAAGGATTTCAAGAACACGTTCTGCCGCTGCATTTCCTTTCTTAACACTATAACTTGCTTTGCTGATCGCTTTTGCAGGTGTCAGAATTTGATAGGCGAGTGCCATATAAACGATAAACATTTCTGCGGGTAACGTACCTTCTACCAAGACCATGTGGCCTCCGTACCACAATAAAACGGCAATGGTCACAATGCCTAAAAATTCACTTGTTGGCGAGGCTAGGTTCTGTCTGTTCAGTAAAGTGTTCGAGAATTTGAAAAGGCGCGTAGTAGAATCTTTGAACTTCGTGTAAAAAATATTTTCGGCGTTAAAACCCTTAATAATTTTGAGTCCGCCCAAAGTTTCGTCCAATATCGAAAGAAAATAGCCTTGTTCTCGCTGAACGCGTTCTGATTGCGCTTTCAAACTTTTCCCGATCCATGAAATAATCAAGCCAGAAATTGGAATAAAAATAAACACGAACACCGTTAGTTTAACGCTAATTAGCAACATGGCTACGATGGCGAAGAGTATGGTGAGTGGCTCACGTACAATGAGTTCTAAAAGTGATAAGAACGATCCTTGTATTTCTAGAACATCGGTAGTAATTTTCGCAATGGTATCTCCTTTTCGCTTTTCTGAATAATAAGAAACCGGGAGGTCGATTGTTTTTTTGTAAAGTGCATTTCGCAAATCTTTTATGACCCCATTCCGAAGAAATGTAATAAAAAACATGGCCAAGTAGCCGAATAAATTTTTTAACAAAAACATGGTAATTACCAAGATCACCATAAACAATAGTGCTTCTTCTGGTCCGTTGCTTGCCTTTTCGGTGACAAAGTAGTTAAGATAATTTTCGGCATAGTCTTTTACGTCTGAAATACCCGTCCATTCAGGTTTCGTCTGCAACTGTTTCGTTTTATCAAACAAAACGGATAACATCGGAAATAACGAAACCATGGCCAAGGTTCCAAACAAGGCATAAAACACATTGGCAATAATGTTGAGCCAAGCGTAGGTTTTGTACGGCAGTGCGAAGCGAATTATTTTTTTGAAATAGGTCATTTATTGTGCAGCCAAATGCTGTTGTATCTTGTTAATTTTTTCGTCTAAATAGGCTTGGGCGTTTTTGGTTCCAGGCGCCGCATATACACTGATGTAAAACTTTATCTTGGGTTCGGTTCCGCTGGGTCGCGCTGCGATCTTGCTACCGTCTTCAGTGTAATAAATCAATACATTCGACTTCGGAATGGCTAATTTGTGGGTGGTATTGTTTTGTAAGTCGGTTGCGGTGCTATTGGCATAATCTTCAACTTTTACCACGGCACTTCCAGCAATTTCAGTAAATGGATTGTTCCGAAGTTGTTTCATCATATTTGAGATTTCTTCAGCCCCTTTTTTACCTACTTTCACCAAAGAGATCAATGCTTCTTGATAAGTTCCGTAGGTAGCATACAATTCTGAAAGATAGCTGTGCAAGGTGTTGCCGGCTTCTTTCTGCTGAGCAGCTATTTCGCAAGCTAGTAAGGTTGCTGTAACGGCGTCTTTATCGCGTACAAAATCGCCTACCATATATCCGAAACTTTCTTCTCCACCACCAATAAAGTTCAATTCGGGAAAATCTTTCACCATTTTTGCAATCCATTTAAAGCCTGTGAGACCTTCTTTGTAGGCAACTCCAAAATCGTCTGCAATGGCTCTTACCATTGGGGTAGACACAATAGTAGATGCAACAAATTCATTTTGGTTGAGTTTCCCTTCGTTTTTCCATTGGGTAATCAGGAAATGGGTCATAAGCACCATTGCCTGGTTTCCGTTTAGAATGGTCATGTTTCCGTCAGCATCACGAACTGCAATGCCTAAGCGATCACAATCAGGGTCGGTACCTATTACGATATCGGCATTTTCTTTATTTGCTAAATCAATGGCTATTTGTAGCGCCTCTGGTTCTTCGGGGTTGGGCGAAACAACCGTGGGGAAATCGCCATCTGGCTTTGCTTGGGCATCGACTACGGTCACATTGGTGTATCCAGCCATTTCAAGCACCTTCGGAACCATGGTGATAGCCGTGCCGTGAAGGGATGTAAATACAATTTTTAATTGCTCTTTGGCTAAAGCACTCGTGTGAAAACTACCGTTCTCGACAGATGCCTTTGCAAATGCTTCATCTACTTCGGTATCTATGATTTCAATTAGCTCAGGATTTCTTTCAAACTTAATATCTTGGTATTCTAAACTGTTGATGGCCTCAATAATGGCAGCATCTTGTGGCGGAACTAGTTGGCCTCCATCTTCCCAATATACCTTGTAGCCATTATATTCTGGCGGATTGTGGGAAGCGGTGAGTACGATACCGCACTGACACCCAAGGTGTTTTACAGCAAAAGACAACTCAGGAGTAGGGCGGAGGTCTGAGAATAGAAAAACTTTAATACCGTTGGCAGTAAATACATCTGCAACGATCTGTGCCAATTCTTTGCTGTTATGCCTACAATCGTATGCGATTGCAACCTTGCATTGTTGCTTCGGAAATTGCTGTTTTAAATAATTTGAAATCCCTTGGGTATTTTTCCCCAAGGTGTACTTATTGATTCGGTTGTCACCAACACCCATGATTCCACGCATACCACCCGTTCCGAATGCTAAATTTTTATAAAAACTATCTTCCAGCCCAGTAGGGTCGTGGGCAATCATTTCTTTTATGGCATGTTGCGTAGTGGCATCAAAAAAAGGGGTAAGCCACTTATTAGCACGTGTTAAAATGACAGGATCTACGTAAATCATAGTGAGGGTTCAAACGATTTTGTTATGCGGTGCAAAAGTACGGAAATGTATTCGGTTAATTGGAAGGTTGGATAATTAGTGGATTGGGTTAATGAAAACCATATTTAATGGAAAGGTACTTTTCGTAACCGCTTCGAGATTATGGTTTGACATAAACGAAAATTTATTTCACTGTATTTCGCTCTTCCTTAATCAGATAGTTTTGGGAATCTTTTTTATTCCGAAGTATAAGTTCACCGATAAATCCGGCCAAGAAAAGTTGGCTTCCTAAAATCATGGCAGTCAGAGCGATGTAGAATTCTGGACGTTCGGTGATGAGCCTTCCGGTAGGTTCAATAAATAATTTGTCGATGCCCAGATAGAGGGCAAAGCAAAATCCAACAAATAACATTATGGCTCCCCAAGCGCCAAAAAGGTGCATGGGCCGTTTTCCGAAGCGGGAAAGAAACCAAATAGTAATGAGGTCTAGAAAGCCACGAACAAAGCGTTCGGCGCCAAATTTGGTAGTGCCATATTTTCTAGCTTGGTGTTGTACCACTTTCTCCCCTATGTTGTTAAAACCTGCATTTTTAGCCAAGACTGGGATGTACCGATGCATGTCTCCCGTGACCTCGATGGTTTTCACCACATCATTACGGTAGGCTTTAAGTCCGCAATTAAAGTCGTTTAATTTTACACCTGAAGTTTTTCTAGCGGCAAAGTTGAACAGTTTAGAGGGTAGATTTTTGGCCACTACCGAATCGAACCGTTTTTTCTTCCAGCCAGATACTAGATCATAACCTTGTTCGGTGATCATTTGGTAGAGTTCAGGAATTTCTTCTGGGTTATCCTGCAGGTCTGCATCCATTGTAATCACCACATCGCCTTTTGCAAGTGCAAATCCGGCGTGTAACGCTTGCGACTTTCCGAAGTTCTTTAAAAACCGAATCGCTTTTACCTCGGGATGTTCTTTTGACAGCGCATCTATAAGTTCCCAAGAACCATCGGTACTGCCATCGTCTATAAAGATTATTTCATACAAAAAACCATTAGACTGCATGGTAGTTGCAATCCAATGGTATAACTCTGTAAGTGATTCTTCTTCGTTGAGAAGCGGAATGACAATCGATAGATTCATTCAGCAAAAATACTAAATATGTGCGGGTCTGTTCTGTTTCAAAACTAAACCTGTAATTAAGGATATAATGAAGCCGAAGAAAAGTGTCATTACTATTGATATTGCTGCGATAATACCAGGACTCATCATTGTTTCTGAAATTCCCATCGCCATATCTATTTGGTCTTGGGTCATATTTGGATTTTGCTCTAACATGTTTGCTTCCGTAGCAGCAAGCATATTTGTTGTGAAATCGGGCTCAATTACAGAAGAAAAAATCAAGGTGTAAATTACACCAAAAAGTCCAGCAATAATTGAGATTGCCAAGCCAACTTTAATGGCCTCTCCGAGGCTCAAAAAGCCTGAATTATCTTTTTTAAATGCTTTAATACCTAATAAAATACAGACAACCATGGCAATAAAACCTAGCGCTCCTTGCCACCAAGGCTGTTCGTAGGTTAAGTCCATTACATAAACTACTACGCTAAGTAGTACGGTAACTAGGCCTAATACGGCACCGTAGGGGAGGGCGATTTTTTTAACTGAAGCTTTTTGAATTTCCATGAGATGTTTGTTTTTTGGTTTCTTAGTTAGTAGCCAAAGGTAGTTAATTGTTACATACGCAGATTAATTCTATCATTTTCTAGAAATAATATTTTCAAAAAAAATAGAACTATTTTTATTGTACAATTTGGAAATATCCTTACATTTGCACACTCAAAATCGAAGAAGTAAAATTACAAGACGATGAAAAAAGGAATACATCCAGACAATTATAGAGTAGTAGCGTTTAAAGACATGTCTAACGACGAAGTATTTTTAACCAAGTCTACCGCAGAGACCAAAGAAACATTAGAGGTTGATGGCGTTGAGTACCCATTGGTAAAAATGGAAATCTCTAGAGCGTCTCACCCATTCTATACTGGGAAGTCTAAACTTATCGATACTGCAGGACGTATCGACAAGTTTAAGAACAAATATGCAAAATTCAAGAAACCAGCAAAACAAGAAGAAGCGAAAGACAGCGAATAGTCTGAGTACATTCTTAGTATATATTAGAGAGCCTTCGAGAAATCGAGGGCTCTTTCTTTTTAATATTGCTTATTTTTGTTCGAAACAACAGCGTTCATGAACTACATTCTTTTTGACGGCAACGTACGCAACCAACTGCTTCCGTTTACTTTTACACGACCCGTTGCAGATATTCGGGTAGGCATCCTAACCCTTCGGGAAAAATGGGAAAAACATTTGGGTTTTACCACAACTACCGTTACTGAAGATTATTTGGCACAAAAATGGCCCATGGTAGAAATGCCCCAAAATGTACTCATCAGTGCGTCTTTTATTCCTACGGAAACGTTAGTAGACATGATAAAAGGGCTAACCGAAAACCAAGCCATCTTTTACAACGATGAACCCGTTGCTTTTTTTGCGAAAGAAGACCAAGATGTAGATTTTGAAACCTACGATATACAAGTGTGTCCTGAAGAAGCTGTGTTTCAAATAGCCCATACGTGGGACATCTTTTCAAAAAATCACAAGGCGATTGCACTCGACTTTAGATTGCTTACCGTAGGTCGCACGTCGCAACCCATTCCAGAAATGGCGGTCGCTTTTAATAAAGAGCAAATTTTTATTGAAGAAGGTGCCAAACTACCATTGTGCTCGCTCAATGCTACCGAAGGCCCCATCTACATTGGGAAAAATGCCGAAATTATGGAAGGCAGCATGATTCGTGGTCCGTTTGCTTTGTGTGAAGGCGCTACTGTAAAAATGAATGCTAAAATTTATACAGGATGTACCGTTGGCCCGCATAGCAAGGTAGGGGGTGAACTAAACAACTCTGTGATTATGGGGTATTCTAATAAGGGGCACGACGGATTCCTAGGGAATGCCGTAATAGGAGAGTGGTGTAACCTTGGGGCAGATACTAACAATAGCAATTTGAAGAATAATTATGCCGAAGTACGTCTTTGGGATTACGAAACCGAAGGTTTTGCAAGAACTGGCTTACAGTTTTGCGGTCTTATGATGGGTGATCACAGCAAATGCGGCATTAATACGATGTTTAACACGGGAACGGTGGTGGGCGTGAGTGCGAATATTTTCGGAAGTGGGTTCCCGCGTAATTTTATCCCAAGTTACAGCTGGGGTGGTAGCGGCGGCATGACCACATACAAAACCAACAAAGCCTTCGAAGTTGCCAAAATTGTAATGGCAAGACGCGGAGTTGAGTTCACGGAAGATGATGCGGCAATTCTAGAACATGTTTTTGAAGAAACTACCAAGTGGCGAAGAGGGTAATCCTACCCAGCAATTACATACCCCATAAGATAGATCAGCCCGATGGCTGTTGGAATCGAGATTAGAACTAATAGCCACGTTTTTCGGGATTCAGCTTTTTTCTTCTGTAGCAGGTCTGCTTTGAAGGCCGCAAAATCGCTTGGACTCATTTTTTTGTGGTCAATCAATTCTCCGTAAGAAACAGAACCAAACGATTTTAAGTCGCCATAACTTGATTTTCTACTTGCCCTTTGTGCATTATTTGCTTTTATAGACGCGATCATCGCGGCTACAGATCCTCCAAACCCCATACGCTTTGCTTTAAAAGTTAGTTTCGATATAACTGATGAAATAGTACACTGTTACTAGTGTAACGAGTGAAGAAAAAACTACTAAAACTATATTTTTTATAGTTAGATTTCTCCTTTGTTTCCGAAGTTCTTCTTGGAAGGCCGTGAATTGAGACGCACTCATTTTTCGGTGGTCAATAAACTTTTTATAGATGCCTGAGCTGTAAGAACGCTGCTGATTAAAAGAAGCTTTTTTTCTTTCTCTACGTACGTCGTTGGCTTTTTTTGCAATTACAGAAGCAATGTACCCAACAAACGCCATACAGTTGTTTTATAATTGTACGTAGATTTTGGTTGAAATGTTACAGAAAAATATGAGTTAGTTACTTTGGCGCAATGTCTAGTTCAATTTCAGTGATGAATTCTTTACCGTAGTAAAGCGCTAATTTTGGAGTTTTTTGATTGGTGATTACCACAAATTGAAGATCTGCCCTAAATTTTGGTTTTTGTGACGGACTGTAATATTTTACCGAGACAACTTCGCCACTTACAAGGTTATAATACTGTGTTGGAACTTCAATGTTGGTGTATCCTTCAAAGGTGTAAGTTTCAAAACTATCAGGCACCGTAGGGTCATAAGGCGGTAAAAATTTGTACTGCTTCCCCCTTTTATTTAGCACTTCCTTTTTAAGATGAGGTCTACCCAAATCACCATGCGTAAATAAAGACGGCCCTTTTTTATAGCCAAAATAGGTTGCAATTCTATATCGAAATTTATTTTCGGTATCAATGAGGCTAAACGCATTTATATCTACTGGTTGCTTAAAAAGTGCAGTAAGATCGCACCGTACCAGAATACGCACCAAATGGTCGCTTTTTTTCATTTTAGCACTACTGTGCAAATAGGAATTAGAAATTTCTTTAGTCTTTTTAAATTCAATTTCAAGACTATCCCGTATCACAATGGTTTGACTCCTTGTATATTGAAAGGTAAAAATTACGAGTACAATGCTACATAGTATCAGTTTCTTCATATCAGGCTATTTGGTTTTTTTTACCCTTTTTAAGAATAAAAAGTTTTGCGGATTAATCCCTAGGCCGCTTACATTTTTCTGGACAAAACGAACCGCCATGTCATAATACAAAGGGACTACGGGAGCATCGCTCACCACAATACTATCCATTTTTGTATAAAGCTGTTTACGATCGTCTATGTTCGAAATATTCTGGGCCGTAAGATACAAGCTGTCGAACACTTCATTTTTGTAATGGGTATAATTTGGGCCGTTTGGTGTAAAGTTTCCGCTGTAAAAAAGAGAAAGATAGTTTTCAGCATCGGGATAATCTGCAATCCAACTAGCCCTAAAAATATCGAGTTCGCCACTGCTTTTCATTTGCCGTAGGGTAGAGGGGGGCATAACGTCAATTTCTACCTGTATGCCCAATTTTTCAAGCTCTCGCTGAATGTATTCACAAACATCGAGATACTGACTGTTGGTGCCGATGGTTATTTCTGGAGAAGTATCTCCCGTCTCACTCATGTATTCTGCAATGAGATTGCGGGCTTTTTCGGGTTGGTAACTGTAACCCTCAATGGCATCAAAACCTGGAAGCCCCTTTGGGATAACCCCATGAACTGCAGGAATACCCATGCCATTACGGAGGTATTTCACCATCTTAACACGGTCGAACCCATAATTTATGGCTTGTCGCAGTTTTTGACTTTGTATTTCTGTGGTTTGCGTCGGAATGAAAAATCCGAGATATTCAGTATTCAGGTAAGGTGTGGTAATTAAGTTAACACTGTTTTGGTATGTAGGCTGTAGTTTTCCTGTGGTGGTAATGATTTCGTCTTTATACGAATTATCCAATCCGCTCATAAAATCAATTTTTCCCTGTGCAAACTGTAAAAATTCACTTTGCTTATCGGGTAAAAAGGTAATGGCTACCGCTTCTAAATAAGGTAGTTGGTTGCCAGATTCGTCTGTTTCAAAATAGAGTGGATTTTTCCTAAAAATCAGTTTTACGTTTTCTTCCCACCTCTTAAATAGAAAAGGTCCTGTGCCAACAGGGTTTCGTCTAAAGGAGTTTCCGTAGAAATCAACTGCCTCTTTCGGCACCACCGAGAAATAGCGCATACTCAACATCCCCAAGAAAGGAGGGAAGGGCTTTTTCATCATTATCTTTAGCACGCTATCATTCTCTGCTTTCACCATTTCTACGTTTTGCATCACCCAACTTCCGGGCGAAGCAACATCCGGATCTTGTAATCGTGAAAAACTGTATTCGAAATCGGCTGCTACCACGCGCCTTGTGCTATCACTGCCGAATACTTTGTTACGGTGAAAAAAAACATCGTCCCGAAGCGTAAAATAAAAGGTGCAAGTACTGTCCACAATCTCCCAGGATTTTGCAATATCGGGCTGCACGTTTAGTTGGTCATCTAATTGAACCAAACCGTTGTAGAGTTGGTTGGTTGGCCAAATAGTTTGCGGATTCCGAGCAAAAGCAGGGTCTAGAGAGGCTATATTGCTGTGTTCATTGTAACGAAAAACAAGGTGATCGTTGGTATTTTCGGTGTTGTTTGTGCAAGAGGTAAATAAGAGCGAGGCGGCTATGATTAAAAAAAGAACATAACAACTTGCTGGATGCTGGATGCTGGATGGAGTCAATGTATTCAAATTTAGATCGAATCGAATTTCTTTCGATATGCAATAATCATGTTCATAAGGTGGTAACAAAAATCATATTTTTCTTTGAAATAGGACGCGTCAATATAATTTCGGTTCATTAATTTATAGAGGCAAGTTACAACTTCAGCTAGAGAACGAAGCGCATAACCTAAAAATCTTCTTTGCTCTTTATTAGATTGTAGAATGGCCCCCTCGGCAATATTTAAAGCTATCGAATCTGCAGCACGCCGGGTTTGATCACTCAAATTAAATCGTTCGTGTGTTGGTAATTTGCTCGCTAACTCGTTCATTTCTTCTCCCAAATTCATTGCCTTTTCCCAAATCGACAACTTCTCAAATTTAAAACTCATGTTAAGTATGTAAAAAGGGGAGTCATTTAAAGATAATCATTTTTATTTAT
>TARA_R110002072_G_scaffold303138_1_pt1 | contig 63235 bp, 77 predicted proteins | sample TARA_R110002072 | Tara Oceans TARA_R110002072 (sample SAMEA4397118) | marine metagenome | biome: Polar Biome; feature: [SRF] surface water layer (ENVO:00010504); material: water (ENVO:00002006), including particulate matter (ENVO:01000060) such as... | depth 5 m | reverse complement strand
AAAGTGGAAAGTGGAAAGTGGAAAGTGGAAAGTGGAAAGTGGAAATAGTAAGGTGAGGACAGTGCAGATTCCAACTACATATAATGCATCTCACTATAAAGTTAAGCTAAACTTACTTCTATCCACTCTTCATTTTCTAATAAAAATAATTCAACTTCCTTACATCTCTCAATGTCGTCATAAGAACCGTATATAATTTCAACGTCATCAATAACAACTACAAGGTCCCATTTTCCATTTCTGTAAAAATATCTAAAATCAAACTTTGTTAACTCATTAGAATACATATCGAATCCATGATAATTTTCAGTTCAGGAATAACTAACCCGAAATTATTAATAAAAACAAGACTGCCACACCATCTAGCGTGGCTAGTCGATAGCTTAGGGCTTACATTACTGATCGAAAGGCATCAACCCCATTATCGGTCCAATGAGCTTGTGTATAGCTCATAGAGAAAGCATACCCATATGAATGTGCTTTTCTAACCATATTTCTTTGTTCATCTGTTGGAATTACATTCCATTTTGAATACGCGGATAAAGCTTCTGCTAAATATTCAAAATCAGATTTTGTAAACTCAGGCTGTTCAAACTCCATAACGAAATTAAATGGCCAGTCTTTGTTTGTAGATTCAAAATGAGCTATTTCACTATTAATCGAAACACACTGACACTTAACTACTCCACCAGCACCGCTAGGGAAATACACCTCAAGACCTGCTTTTAAATCTTCTCTGTTTACACCAGCTCCATTGACGTGTTTTGCAAGCGCTAAATTTGTAGTAACCATCGTTTTCACCTTAATAATTTATTAGTCACCCCCATTGGGCTTCCTTCCTTGACTTAGTTAACGTACGTGAATTTGCACTTATCGCAATTAACAAGGAAGCCATAAAAGAAAATGTTTAACACCTAAGATGCCTCCCTTCTCTCTCCACTCAATATTAACCAAGGTACTTTTACTCCTCGTGACTCAAAGGAAACGTACCCATCTCTAAGTGATTCTTGTGTTAGGAAGTAAATGAGACGTCTTTCAAAATTTATCTTGATTAGAGGGTATAAGCCCCCAATGGCTGCAATTCGAGTTGTGTAACGAAAAATAGCCTCACCTGGTTTCATAGCAACATGTTTGACGGAGTGTTGATCATAATCAGATAGATTAAAAAGATGGTACCAAGATGCGACGTTCTTTAAACCTAGTCTACCAATTAGCTTGCCACCCATTAATGTTTCTGCCCTCTTAACCGCCTCATACTCATAGGAATTAAGATCGAAAAACAAATTATCCATAAACACGCCCTATCAAAACAATGAATTTAAAATAAGGTATGCTAAAAAAAATAGGCTATCAGGAATGAAGAAAGTAGATGTGTGGCCACGTCATTTAGACCTTTAACTTGACTAAATGATTAAGGTTGACGTCATTGTTTTAACTAAGGTAGAACTGGTTAAAAGCGATAGCTTTTCATCACCAGCAATTATGACCTGAACATAAAAGATTTAAGACTTAAACCTATATCATGAAGCGGCTTAAATTGACGTGATTCTACTGTGAGCCTTCTCAGCTTCATCTATTTGATCAAATCTACGAGCTTCTCTCCAAGACTCTAAACTTAATGTTGAACATGAAATAGCTTGCAGACTAGGCTTAATTTTTTCCGAAAAAGAAAGCTTACCTATTCCTTTCTCAAAATGGCTAGAATGTGTCACTAACATAACATTATGCTGAAATAGTTTTCCCGCAGATAAAGCGGTACCACCTGTATCACAGACACCATCTATTAAAACAATTTTTTGGAAATTCGGTTGGCTAGTTAACTCAAAACCAAATAGTTTTTCGTCAACCTCCACATCCTTTTTCTTTAAAATATAAAGTGAGTCCCTTTGTACGCCTTTAATCAAATCTACGACTACCGAATTTGTATGCTTAGAAATCTCAGTCGCTAAAAGCAAGCTAGTATCAGCGACACCATTACGACCAGGAATAGGAATTAAAGTTGACCCATTAGGGATCAGCTTTGACATATCAGAAGCCATTACTGAAATAGCAGTTTTATCACCAATTTTCAAACGATGAGCTAATTCTCTTGCTCCGGGTGTTTTATAGTAATTTTTAGCAGATCTAACATGTATTAACATTTATGGGGCCAACAGTTGAAGCTTAAATGCTAGGTGTAGGTGAACTGGGCTTTGTTTTTGATATATGATTATTATCTCGCCATTCACTAGCCCTATGTTCAAGGTTATTCAAAATAAATTGGCTAGAGTGAACATCATTCGAAGGGAACGTTTGCTGTTTTAGAAGACCATTTTTTAAATCAGCTATTCTACTTAAAATATCATTTTCTAAATCGCTTGGAGACACTTCTGCACCACTTAATAAGTAGCTCCGTTTAGATAAAGGTTTTTCAATTACTTTATCATTCGCCGCCCATACATCAACACCCTCCGCCACCCCAGCATATACTTCTTCAGCTTGAATGGATTTGGTTATATCAGGGTATATAGTTTTCACCTTATTCCATTGGTTAGAAAGTGATTGTGAGTATTCTGCGGCAATAATATTTTCTATAACGACACGCTTCTCCTGTGGTGAATACGTATTAATTAGAAAGTGACCTAAGACCTCGTGCTTTAATGTACGCTCCAAAGCAGACTTACTTCGATGGTTATTTGATGAGATTGTTACAAGACCCCTATCATGTTCTGACAAAGCAGAATGAAAGCCACCACCCCCAGTGCCATTTACACCGTATAACTCCCTCCATGTTTCTCTAATCTTATAATCAAGCGGAACTTTAAAGTTTAATGATTCGACAAAGTTCATAACAACTGATTTGGCCTCATTTAGGGCTACTCCTTTATTCATCACCATCTTTATCCTCAGGAACACTAAACACTTTAGGACAATTAAGAGCGGTTTCATCTACAACATAATTGAATTTTTTTCTCTCTTCAGGAGAAGCACTATCATATTCTTTCTGGGTCACTAGAAAGCGAGGCATGTAGTTTTGATCTTTGGGGGTTTCTGGTTTTTTGTTGGTCATATTTAAGCTCTTCTGATTCATAACTTAGTTCAACTAAGATTAATAAGCAGAAGTGACATAAACAAACTAAATAATCTAAAAACTCACGTTATTTTACTCTGAACTGGATACTTGCTCTTATTAAAATACTATATGTAGTGCCTAGGTTTAAAAATATGCGGCAAAATACCATCACCAAACACAACATATAGTAATACAGGTTGTTCTCAAGAATAACTAGCTTTGAAACCCAGGTACATGATCATCATAGTAACCATCAGGCATATTCATTTCTGGATGTGAGTTAGTTAAAGGGACCTTCTGGGATATACCTTGATCTAATGGGTTCTGCTGACTATCAGGGTGACTATTATCAGCTTTCCAACCATCTATGATCTGAACATCTCCACTACAAACGATTTCAGTAGAATAACGATTTGCCCCAGTTTGATCCTGCCACGTTCTTGTTTGAAGTTTACCTTCTACATCGATTAAAGAACCCTTCCGGCCATGTTTAACTAAATACTCAGCCGTTTTACCAAACGCTACACATTTGTGAAATTCACTTTTCTCCTGAATTTTGCCTGTTTTCCTATCGCGCCAGACCTCATTACTAACAAGAGTAAAAGAAACGGCATTTGTAGTGCCAGATAGAAAAGCAAAATCAGCTGTTGAATTGCCCATAATATTAACTTTGTTCTTCGATCTTCTGTGTGCCATATGCTTTTACTCCGTGATTACAATTAAATGAATGTAGTAATGCAAATGTATCAACATATGCAATGCTAGCAACTCAAGTGGAAGCAACTCAGATCATGCTTTCACGGCTCATAAAAGTCTTATATAAACTTCCATTTAACCAATCACTAATCTTTACAACTAGGGTCTTGTTACCCTTTTGCAAAGAACTTCATCAATTACATAGGTTGAGCCGAACAACCAATAGAAACGGCTCAAAATTAAGTATATACTGAGCCAATTAATCAATACTATCGGCTCAAGACCATGAAATACAGTTGGCAACACCCTGAATGGCCCAACTTCACCTATGATACTAATCAGTGTCGGGACTCTCTTTATCAGTATGCTCTAGAAGCTGGTAGGCTTTCTGGTGGAATAGGACAGCTCACAGATACGCTTCAATATGAAGCATACCTTGATCTAATGGTGAGTGAAGCCATCAATACAAGCCGAATAGAAGGGGAAAAACTAGATCGTGAAAATGTACGCTCTTCAATCAAGAACTTCCTTGGTTTAACAGTGCCTCCCACAAGAGTAATGGACCCAAGAGCTGAAGGTATTGCTGCTTTAATGGTCGACGTCAGGAATACGTTTAAAGATGAGCTAACCAAAGAAAAGCTCTTTCACTGGCATCAACTCGTATTACCCAAAGATGAGAACAGTTTCCTAAGAAACAAAATCCAGATAGGACAATGGCGAACATCTGAAGAGCCAATGCAAATTATATCGGGGCCCATTGGGTATGAGAAAGTTCATTACGAAGCGCCACCGGCTCAACAAATAGATTTTGAAATGGATCGTTTTTTGAAATGGTATAATGACACCAGCCCATTGAATGTAAATCGAAAAGAAGACATACCTGGGCCTATCCGCTCTGCCATAGCGCATTTATGGTTTGAAACTCTACATCCGTTTGATGATGGCAATGGGCGTGTAGGTAGAGCAATCGCTGAGCAAGCATTGTCTCAAGACTTAAAAAGGCCACCATTACTAAGCTTATCTACCATCATAGAAAAAGATAAGAATGCATACTATGACGGATTAAACCGTGCAAGCCAGCCTAATCTTGATGTCTCACAATGGGTAAACTGGTTTACTAGCTCTGTTTTATCCGCTCAACGAGAAGCCGTTAAGAATATCGAATTTATTTTAAAGAAAGCAAAATTCTGGGATAAGTTCCAAAATGAAAATTTAAATGAAAGGCAAGTAAAAGCAATAAACAAGGTATTTAAAGCTGGCCCTGATGGCTTTGAATTTGGTGTGAACGCAAAAAAATATATGGGCATGACTGGTTGCTCAAAAGCTACTGCTACTAGAGACCTTGGTGACTTGGTTGATAAAAATTGTCTATACCGAATGGAAGGGGGTGGTAGAAATGCCAGATATGGGATTCAGCTAGAAGAGGGTTCAAGTATATCGACTAAACCTAAAACCAAAATGGAAAATAATATCCCAGAAAACCTTGCAGAAAAAATGACAGAGTGGCGAAAAGATAACAATAAAGCCACGCTTACAGAAAAACCATCAAGCGAGCCCCGCATAAAATAAATAAATGAAACATGGGGGATCACTTCCCCATGTTTATATGCAGTACTCCTTACACCTTAAGATCACCCTCACTTATATACGCTTCAACGCTGCCTGGATATAACTTTCAGCAACCGCTTCAGAGCAACCTAATTGTAAAATTAATGCATCATTTTTTATCTTAATAATCCACTGTTCAAGTTCTCCAGACTTCTTGGCTGTAGATAAGATCTTTATCAACTTATTTAAAAGAGAAAATTTCACTTCTAGAGATTTTGAAATTTCAATACGGGATGTTTCTGTAGTGGTAGTAGTTAATTCAGCGCACGTTGACACAATGTAATATCCTATAAATAGTCGTAGTAAAAGATGACTCCACCTGACTGCTAGATAATATCTACAAGATGGAGTTTTGGGAAAAAGTGATTTAGAACATCAATATTCCAGCGGGTTTGGGTTTATCATCTAATAAGGCTGTTTTGGCTGCTTCTGAGAATACAATTTTTGGTTCGGTTTTGATCTCAATCTTCTCTGCGACACCAGCTAAACAAACAATGCATTGTTTATAGTCGAATGAATGACAATTAATACCTAAAGCTTCACCATCGCTCTCACCCCCATTCAACCACCAGCCTCTAGGGTCTTCAACTAGTTCAAGCAACATGTCATTTCTAGCGACAGAACCTTTCTGAAAATTAGATTCTGAATCAAAAGCATAATCATCTGAATACTTGCCTGTCGTTCTAAGGTTATAAAACTGATTATTAGCCAGCATTCGAATCACATGATTAATCGTCCACTTCTTGGGTATTTCTTTTAACGGATTTAATCGATCCAGTACAAATGGTGAATAAGTATTCACGCCCTTTTCTTTTCGTGAAACCATTTTTAAATTATGAACAAATACTTCTCCAGATTTAGACGCAGAATCAACACCCTCACACGCAGAAAAGATAGCTTGAATATCGAAGTCAAAGACAGAAAGAAAACGATATATGCAATCAAACTCTTCACCAAACAAAGTATAGAAAACACATTCTTTGCCTCGCTTATAAGCATTACTTACATCGCCAATAACAAGTTCATTTCTTTGGTAGCCACGAAGTTGAATATAAAAATGGCTGCCTTCTAAATAATAACCACTATACAAATTTAGGTTAATGAAGCTAATCCATTCTGCGCTTGTTGCAAGTGACTTAATAACGCCTCTGCTAATCATATATACACCTATTTATTGGTTGAGTTGTTAAGTTCAACGTACATAAGAAAAGGATTGGTGCAATTGAGGGAGAAGCTAGATACTTCACACCACTTGATGGAAGTATTGTTATCTGCCGATAGGCTGATAACAGGAAGAAAACAAACTCTAGGCAAACGATTAAGCTCCGATGAATCGAAACTTAATAGTTAACTATTTTGATAAGTCCTAAGTATTTGTTGAGTTCACTTGAAGCTGAGGTTCGCCATAGGCAAATCGTAGATTATCTTCAAATTCTGAAGGGATAAAACCATTGATCGTAACGCCTTTTTCACTGAGGTTCTCAAAAAATAACCTAAACTCGCTTTCACTAGGCGAAATATGTTTAAGGTCGAGTATTGTTAGTATGTCTCCCTCTTTTAGGTATTCTAAGCAGCGTTTTAGCTCTAGCTTATCAAGCCCAGGATCTTCTGAATAAATAACACCACAACCGTAATAAGTAAGCTCATCAATGTCTTTAGATGGATCTTGCGAAGATGCATACCCTACTTTCCTAGGATTTCTGTTTTCACCAATATTCGTGCTAATTCTCATAATTCTCTCTTTTGTAAACTTGAAAAGTCCTAAATGTAAATATCCTTTGATGCATATTGTCTGATCAAAGGATGCTCTATTCGATGACGTTTAATTACAGGTCATTTTCTTCATTAGCTAGTATTGAATAATATTCAGACTGGATTTCTTCACGGCCTATGCCATAACTCGAAAGCGCATCAACACAATCTGAAATATCACAGACATAGAAGCACTCGTAATTAAACAGTTCACGCCGAATAATTGCGTGCTTACCATTTTCAGCTAAGTCCTGTTCAATACCTTTTTTGCCAATATTATTGAGCCCATCAACCAGTGTCTGGGCATGCTCTTTAGGTACGATTAATCCATTACCAAGAGAGCAATATTCAATGCCTTGTTTTTTAGACTCGTTAAGTTGCGAATCACTAAACGCAAAAAAAGCGCCTAATGAGTCAAAGAGAGCTGATTGAGCATCTTTTGTATAATCACATAATGTTTTCATATTTCACCTTTTTCAGTTAATTGACTTGATATATTCAACGTACCGAAAAAGAAGAACCAAGCAATTGAGCTAGAAGCTTCTACTCTCTCCCACTAAATGCTTTTTGTGTTTATAGAAGCTCCAATGAATAAAGTCATTGAAGCTTAGGATTTGAATATTGTTACGCTTGATTATCCACTGAAAGCCATTTTGAAGGCGTCTCAACACATGCTGAATAATCAAACAGATATTCACCCCCATGGGCATAAACTGAAGTGGCACCTAACTTTTCTAAAATTTTTGGGCCGCCAGCAAAACAAATTGAAGGGCCAATAACGCCATTAAATGGCCCTATTACGAAATTAGCAGGCACAGTACAGAGCATCACTCCGTATCGATTACAGTAATAGAGAAGATTATGTACCTGAATCAAAGCGGCCCTTTTTAATTTCTTTACTACTTTCGCACCTTGAATTAATTCTTCAATAGATTCAGCCCTGGTTGCTGCTAGTAATTTTATTCTTTGACCTTCTCCCAGAGTTGTTCCAGATATATCAGCGTTATCAGCCCGATCACGAGCCGCTACAAGTTCATCTGCATAGCAATTTATGAATATAGCTTCGATTTTCTTTAATGACTTTTGCATTATGACGGTTTCCTATTCCAGTATTTTCGACTAGTGATCAACGTAAAACTAATCTGGAATAGAACAAATCAAGGGGAAAGTAGCCCCTTAAGCGAGGCTATGGTGGAGTTAAGACGCTAATAAACTTTTCTGGGAACACGCAATAATGGCTTTATCAATGTTCAGCTTTGTTGGGTTTGAACCACGCAATCTAATGTAGTCAATTGAGGCAGAGACTAGCTGACCATCACCCATTTCAAAGCAAGTATCAAAATCTCGGTCTTTATCATACCCATTTTGAAGAACACACAAGCCCCAGGCGATGCGATAACAAGCATCACCTTCAAGCAATTGATTTAGGTGGTAAGTAGAACTTTTATTACCTCGATACTCTATAAAGAAGTTATGTTCAGGCGTTAGGTCATGAAGGCTACTAATGCTCCCTTCAAATATGTTTACTTTAGCAATAGTAAGGCCATATTTTTGTACTGCTTTAAGTAAAAATGGCAATGGTGTCTTAAAAAAAGATAGTAAGTTTTCTCTATCTGAAATAATTGTGTGAATGATCTTACAATCAGGACTTATTGAGAAAAGCTCTATAGAAAGGTCACTTTTAATACTTGCTTGCAACTTAAAGCCAAAGCTTTTACAGAAATGCCATGCACGGTCAAAATCTTTTGATACATCCAGCTCTAGCTTATGCATTAAAGCTCGTTCAAACATAATCAATCCCCTAAATAGTGTTAGTGGTTAATAAATTGTATTTACCGATACAGATAGGATTGATATCAAACCATTCATTCGCATTTATCGGTAATTTCAACGTACCACCTACTAAATAGAAGCATTTAAAAGATAGAAATCGTTCTACTCATCTGAATTTTGAAAACGTACTACCACTAGCTATCAATCTCCTAACGATAGTTAGGTGTGAGAATTAACACCTCATAACCGAAAACCTCATAACTCCGCATTAAATCATCACATTTCTAAACATAATTGATGCAACTAAATCAAAGACTTGGTATTAAAGCCTGACTGGGAAATATAATTAATGGAATTAAAGGGAGAACAATGTGGATATGTCTAAAATTAAGCTTACTACTATCATTGGCGTGACTGCGGTAGCTTTATCAGCATGCGGATCTGGAAGTTCAGGTACACCGGTTGAAAAAGATGACAGACAAACAAATTCAGGTAAGACCTACCCTCATTGGGTGCCTTACTTAACAGAGTATTATGGTGCTGAAGGTGAATTAACATCATGCATACGTGGTGATATTGATAGTGAGGGATATTTACTATCAACAATGTCCTCTAATCCACCAACAGATGCTGAACAACCTTTGTTATGTAGTGATAGCGATCAAAATACTAATTTTTCAGAATATACATTTAATAATGATCGGTCAGAATTTGAAACGAATGGCCTATCAACTTATGACCCTAACACCAGCTGTCAAAAGGTAACTTTAAGCTCTAAGAATATGCCAAGCCGCATTGAAACATTTACATCAGGCAGTGGTAATTATTCCTGTTCAGTACAAGATGGCTTCCTTTTTTCTGTACAAGAAACAATGCTAGAAAATGAGCTATATGACACATTAACTATTCTCTATGCTGGTGCTGGTTTAGATAATGAATGGGGTACAGATGATGACGTCATACAAGCTAGGTACGATAGTACCTGGACATCAGACAAGCTTATCAAGCAAACCGTGAATAGATTAGGAGCGGGTACTGATAGTATCTGGGGCACTAGCGATGACTATATAAGTAGTGTCGTAGATATGGTCTTCAAAGAAGATATGATACCCGACTATTCAATAACTACATATTTAGGTTTAGATGGCGTTATCGATACAGATGATGACTTGATAACAACTTATACTGTATTTACTTATGAAAATGGCGCCATTAAAAATCATACTGCCTATGGCTCTCCTGGAATTGATGGCAACTGGGAAACAACGTCTGACAATTACAAGCTCTATACGGTTTTTTATTAACCATTAAAATTCAGGACTTATTACCTCTAACTGAAATGAGTCCTGAACTTGATCCCCAATTTTTCTAATTAATGCTCAGGTAGTTGACCTTTCGTGACTTAAGCAAGGGCTTAGTAACAGGTTCCAACGCATTGTAGAAATCAGCTCGCGCTAAGGGTCCAATATCACTTAGAAATGCGTCAAAGTTTGTAAGTGCAAGCTCTCGCTTTTTATATAGATGATCATCCAAACGCACGAAACCATAGAGAAGGTTTGAAAACTCTTCAATATTTAATTTATATACGAAATACTTCAGCCTTACTCTTGTCGTCAATACAACAACATTGGTTTTTATCATGACTAGCCTCCTTCTTAGTTTGATACCATTCACCACACTAAGCGGCCTGATTAGTCTCTAATCCAAAACCAAGATCTAATTGCTGTGGCTCTGTTAGCTTATATGCATATTCAGGAAACCAGTCTTCCATTAGATTAGTTATATAGTTTTCTCGAAAGCGCCTTACTAAATGAATAGTTTCATTACTTTGATCAGCCAGAATATTAGAGACTATCTTCGTCACTGTTTCCAAAACATGATGTTCACCATTATTTTTTAACTTAAGGTTATGTAGTCTCCCCCAGGATTCTTCAGAATTATCAATATATGAGCTGAACGCATCTGAAGAGGCTTGAGAATAACTAGCACTATTCAATATACGATCGGCCGCTTCTCGAGATCGCAGACAAATTACTGTTGTAGAAATGCTGACACCTTTAAAAGTACCAGGTTCAAAAAAGTTGTTTTCATCAAGATCAGACGTACTATCGATCTGAGCTTGCTCAAATAACCAAGAACGATTAGTTTTTTCATTGAAGGACTTAATCCATTGCGTGGGCACAACTGATATAAGTAAGCCATTTAAAGTCATGAACTTCTGAGCATGCTTTATATGCTTAATAAAATCGTCACCGTTAAAGGGAGGATTCATTATCACTAGCCCATAATCTGGCGTGGACTTAACTTCAAGAAAATCGGCTTGCGTTGCATTGAAGCCAGCCTCTTTACATAAAAGGACATGCAGCGGGTCAATATCATACCCTTCGATCTCAAAATTTCTGCCTTCCTTTAAGCCGAACTCTTTTAGTTGCTTCATAAGCGAGCCTTCTCCACACGATGGCTCCAGCACTCGAACACTATTTACTGACGCACCAAAAAAACTCAGCTGTGTATATTCAGTAATATAATTAAACACCTCTGAAGGTGTTGGGTAAAAATGGAATTTATTAAGCCTCCTAGAACCTAATGTAAGCACTCTTTGGATTAAAGCTTCCGGGCATTTGGTAAATGTAAAAGACTGCTCACTACCCACCCAAATACCACCAAGGCGAACCAGTATATTTTTTACTTGAGCGTAGTCTTTCTTATTCAGTTGTGGGATAACTGAGATAGTTTTAGCTATCGTGTCGATTGAAAGATCATTTTTTAACGTGTTAAATAAATTAAAAGCGGCCATTTTGTTAACTCCAAGTGTTTATATAGGAATTAACGTATCTCAAATTTATATATGTGTTTGATTGATGGAAAGCACTAATAAAACATGAAAAATTAGGAGGGGTGCGCTCTTAATATTGATATATCAACTAATTACACAACCCCCTTTGAAGTCAACTATCTGAGTTGTGCATAAAGCCTGTCAGAGCACTTCGGTTCAATAAGACTCTGGTTAAATGCCTGAATGGGTTTATTCGCCCACTCTTTAGCTTCACATGGACTATCAAATGCACAAGATTCCACATATTTTTTAGTTAATTGAGGTTCATCATTTTCATCGAACGTTAAAAATATTGTTCCTTCTTTATTTGCCACACACCAAACCATTATTCACCCCCGTTCTATGTTTAATAAGACTTCATCCTGTTGAATAAAATCTTACGCTCTCTATAAGTTTTATGATTATCGCTTGATAACTATGAAACCAAGCTCAGTTTGACATTGGTTTTAATCTGAAGGTCCTTTCTTCCGTGACACTGGAGCGTTTTATTGAACTCTTCAGCACCACCAGCCGATAAAACTACAAGTTGGTGTTGTTTAACCATGTCAGCAAGATATGGTTTCTCTTTTTTAAGTTGCTGCCAATTTCTTTCAACGTTAGCTGCCAGATGAGTAGCGGCAATATAAGATAGGTGTGTAATCGGGTTTAGCGATAATTCCGTATCATTATTATCAAATCCTAACTGGATATGATCTGTATAACACTCAAACCAACGTAATCCTGGGAGTGACAAAAAAAATGATGCATCTTCTTTATTAAGCCTTGACGCCCTACCCTCTTGACCTGGTAGAAACGCTTTATCCTTGCGTTCAATCCTAGCAATATGCCCATGAGCAGATTCAAATAGAAATATTGTTTTCTCTAAATCGAATCTATTGACGACACTCTCAAGCATCTTTAACGATGACTCAACAATGGCTAAAACAAATTGGTCTTTATTTACGATGTTCAAGTTAGTCATTTTTTTCTCCTATGAGTGATTTGAAACTAAACGTAGCAAGAAAAAAATAAGATGGGCTTTATGGTGGAAAATGGCTTTTACCGTAATGATAAGAAGGTGTGGCAAACAAGAAGCTATACTAATTTAGAAGCCTCCCAAGATATACGAGAACTCATATAGCTCGGGAGGCTTTAATCGGTTACCTGTAGAATGGGTGTCGAACAGTCTCTTGATTTTCAGCTGAACGCATCTGGCGCTCGGTATAATCATCCTTCTGATCAATACGACCTGATGCTTTGAAGTAAAGCTCACGCTCGCTTAAAGTCCGCGTACCTGAATCAACAGTTTCTATACTCTTACCTTTTGCTAAAAACTCAGCCATTTGAGCTTGTAGTTCTTCGTGGGTTGGCTTGCTCATGGATTTCTCCTTTGGGGGTGAATGGATAAGCATTCAAGGTAACCATATATATGAAAGCAAGTGACTAAGGGGGAAAACCAAAGCTTCATTCCACGTAATGCACTTAAATCTAGGCTGCAGAGCGATAGCGAAACAGTCGAAGGAGTTTAGTTTCCTTAATTTGAGCAATTCCGAGCGGCACCTTCCTCGAGTTACCGCTCTTAGTTTCACCTAGAGCTTGGGTTGGAATTTTGTAGCGATATACGGTAATGGTTCGAGTTAAAATACATCAATCGTTCTGCGTCTATTCTTGAGTCACTATGTGCCACATGATAAATGTCATTGTTGTATTCAAAAACTCTTAATCTATGTCCTGATGGCAGAATTACGGTTTCAACTACTTTAACATTACTCCAATTACTGGGATCGTCACTGTTCAGATTCAAATATTGCATTAAAACTTCTTTTTCATTGTCAATCGCCGGTATGTTAAACGCTTTTTTCATCACTAAAATCTCCAAAATGAAAGTTATAATACAGCTGGTGTGTCCATTGATGGCTTTGATGCTCCTAACCCACTTAGCACTTTACCAATTTCGTCCCAGCTATAATGTGTTCCTCTTTCATCGTCATATACAGCTTCATGATCTGTTGATCGTTTGGCCGTATCGATGAGAGCTAAAAGAAGACCTTTATCAACAAAGACCAATTCGTCGCTATCATCCACCATAATTTTATAGGTATCCGCTCCAAGATCTTCTTTGTTCGTATGCCCTGTATCACCAGCACCATGCAAATAAATATCTACGTGTCGAGCCATTACATCTTGAAGGGTTTCATTTGCTTCAAGCCTTACTGTCGTTGAAACACTCGCATGAATACGAATTGAAACTTCTTGAGTTATTTTATTATCAATACTGCTGTTCATCTTTTTTATCCTGTAATCATAATTTTGATTGTTGTTGTACAGGTATAACGTACTCAAAAAATGGTATCGATAGTGTTAGCATAGAAATCTGATATACAACACCACGAGATTCACGAAAGCAGCAAGCGATAGCGATGCTGTTGGGCTGGGCTATTTTTTATATAATAGTTTGACCACCAAGGGAGGCAGTCAATTTTTTATAAAACTATGAATAGAAACAATTTAAAAAACTAAGCTAGATGGTTCCATGCTTTTCCGGCATTAAACGCTAATAACTCGTCACCAAGCTCAACTAGCAGATTAAGGCACTTTCTACGACCAATAGACCCATCACTAATGCCAATCCTTGGATTTCTAAACTCACATTGATTTGAGGCTTCTAACAAATCTAAATAGCCCTTTTTTATGTAGTCTTGAGATATTACGGTACGTGCAGCTGCTAGTTCTTGATCAAGAATATATTGTGTAAAATTCTCTTGAGAAATTGGCTTGCTGTATGCGAAAGCTCGCTCAATCAAGTGAGTCACATTCAAGTCAAAGTATTCAAAAAACACAAATTTAGGTCTTTCTTCAAGTGTTAGCTGGTGGAATGGTTTTGATACCCAATAACAGTCTGAATTAATAAAAGCTTCTTTTTCTAAGTCTGGTTCGGTTGGGAACCCCATGATCGTATGACCTGGAAATACCACACCAAATTCGTTAGTAAAGGTTACTTTATTGCCCTTTTGTAAATTGGTGTCTGAAAGTGAATGCTCTTGCATGCTAACTTTGAAATTCGGCATTATTCTGCTCCAATCAATTGAATTATTCGATAGGAACAAGGTATCAGGATGCCTGAGGTGCGCAAATCAGATAGAAACAGTAGTAAGAGTGGAATAATGACTGCGTAATGCGGTTATGGGCATAGAAAACGCTCCTGAACCTTATATCATTACTATGACTATAGATAAGGCGCAAGAAGCTGCGCCTCAACACCGTGGCTTCTAGGCGCCTGCGATCACTTCAACTTGATAACCAAGCGCCTCATACTCTGAAAAGGGTGCAAGTGAACAAATATCTACAATACCGGGTGACATTAATACCTTACCTTTGAATACTGGGAAGAAACAAACCTCACCACATGGTTTGGTTATTTTAGCCTTCCCCATGTTATTGGAGTAATGCTTGTCTTGGTGTGGCGCTTGGATAACGATAGAATCCAAACCTTCTTTTTGTATATACATACAATGCCATTCATTTGGTAAAATTCCATATATAGAAAATATATCGATTGCCTCAACTGTCATTTCAAATACCTTTTATTTTGGTTGTGTTAGAGAGTTCTAACGTAGCGAAATAAATATCTTGGGTATACTTGATGGAAGATTGCCTACTCAAGATTCAATTAAGGTAGGCAATGCTTAAAAACAGGATTAGTGAAGCAGAACACCGGCGGGTTTGAGACAATTCTCGTCACTGATTAGATTTGAAAATTTTACAGGCTCGTCAACTTCAGCTGTTTCAGTTGAGCCTTTCTTGGTAGCTTTTAAATCAATTTTGATAACACGCTTTTCAAAGGTATGGCACCAAATATCAAGCGTATCACCATCTTCATAACCTCCATTAGATTGTGAAACACGCCATCCAGAAGGTGACTCTGTTAATTCCTTTAAAAAACTCTCACCACATCCCTCCCCCTTACCAAAGTTATATGCTGCATCAAAGGCATAATCATCAGTTAAACGTAGCTCTGTACCGCAATAACTATACTGACCTGCGGCTAATAATCTGCGCACATGAGATAGTGACAATTTTGAAGGTAATCCTTTTAATGGTTTAAGATAATCGAGAGATAAAGGAGAAAATGTATTAACGCCTTTGTTTTCTCTTCTAGATATACTAATTCTCTGTTCTTTATCGATATATTTCTGACTATATGACTCAAAATCTAATTCAAGGGAATCACACCAAGCAATAAATTCTGGAATATTATAATTTACATTAGCTAAATATCCTTCCAATTCGTTTATAGCATCATCACCCCTTGCTTCAAGACGAAACCCTATACATGTCTTTCCTGTCTTAAACGCATTAGTGACATCATATATCCATAATGTAGCGTAACCTTCATTACAACAAAGATTGTAAGAATACCCTAATAAGACATTATGATTTTGGTATCTAATATATGCATCGCCTTTAGTGACACGATCATTTTTAAATGAATGAAAATCCATATCATCAGTGATGGGGGTGCGAATGTGATAAGGCATAATATATTCCTGCTGTTGGTGTTTTAGAGAAACATCAACGTATCAATTCTAAATCCTGTGCCAAACCAGGTGGAAGCTTGTTGCTCTAAACGTCAACCAGACAAATTTAGTTGTTATCTTACTTGAGCGATAAATTTTAGTTAGAACAGGGAGTCAAACTCCCTGCATGATGAATATGCTAGATTGGAGCGTTATATATGACCTTAAAGTCCTCACAAGCGCCACAGCGACGAATACACTCATTACTCGTAACATTGTGAGCAATCCCATTAAGAGTCATAAGACTCTCTACAACCGGCCACATTGTTGGCGATACATCACGATCATAAGGAAACCATAGGTCTTCACCTTGTAACTTTGTACTTGTGAAATGGATAGCTTTTCTTTTCAGGTCATGGATAACGATTACTGATTTACGCACAGTCTTATTCTCTCTTAAATTATGTTTGAGAGAGCAACGTATTGAATTTCTAAACTGATTCAATTCAATGAGAATCACCAGCACTAATCCACTTAATAAAAAGATTACTAATCGTATGTAGTAGAAGAAGTGTGGGAGCGATAGCTCACAACATAGAAATAAGGCAGATTCATATCTGCCGGTATTTATATATATTGCTACTACACCCACATTACAATTTTAGACCATAAGAAGCTGCAAGGTCATGACATACTGAATGGCCAAGTCTTATTGCTTCATCATTAGAAATACTCCAACTCCCCTTCTCGAAAAGAATTTCAGCTTTCAACAAAAAATCTGGAATAAACTCCCAATCAAATGGCTCATGGTATTCTTTAGAAATGGTTTTATAAGCAACTTCTACTGCCGGTGCCAGTTCATCTAGTGCAAAGCTTCGCATTTCACAGACACCTATCTCTTCTTGTCTAACTGAATATACGTTACCTTCATTAGCTGTAATTGAGATTAATGCTTCCCATACGCACATTGCTGTTAGGGCTAATTCATTATTTATATTGTTCATATAAAACATCCATATTGATTAAAAAATCAAACATAGCAATTTTATTAGGATCGAAACTAAGACAGGGAAAAGTCACTCCCTATAAACAACCAGGCTTTTTCCACTAAATGTTTGTTATCTGCGTTAGCAATTAACAAGGTGTTAAATCAGTTTAACACCTATGATTAAACCAATTAATCAGTAGTATTGGATGCACCATTGTGGTAAATCCGCATAATTGCTATCAAATGGAATATTCAGGTATTCACGAAAGACTTGAATGGCGGCCTGATGCCCCCTACAAAGAACACTGCAATAACCTTCTTTTGCTAACATCGTTAACCATTGAGTTTGATCCATTGATGGTTTTGCCGTTAAGTCATATTTTTTCATTTCAATGCGCAAACCGTGATAGTTATGCCTTGGTACATCCATTAACAAGTCAGGGTATCCTGGCTTCGCGCCCTCCCCTTTCATTTGGCCACCAGCACCATTCGGACGAAAACCTCCCATAGGCGTTGCAGTAGTCATGGAAAAGGCATGAGGGCATGAATTCTTCAACCAATAGAGTGCTAGAGCCTGCTCTACCCTTTCAAAAGGCTTAGACTTGCATTGATCACTTTGAATTGCTTTCAAACCTAGTGACAATGTAACAAGTAATGGCGACTTATCCCTTAAGACTGCTGCACGGTCTAAAGTTGTCACTATATGCTTTTGAATATCATAATCTTGCGGAGTTAAAACTTCCTTGTTTTTATTAGCGCTTAAACCTCGATTTTGAAGCGCTTTAAATTGGGCTTCAGTAAGACGTAATGACATAATCAATCTACTTCTGCGATTCATCAAACAAACACTTACTGCTTGATGATGCATATATAGAAAACGCCTCGAAAGGAATATTTAAATAATCAATTAATGAAGTCGTTGTATTCTTAGTTTGATGCCACTCGTTAATCATTGATTCGAAATTCTGCTTTGATACATTAAAATGAAGCTTCCCATTATTAACATACAGCATTTCATTCGGCTCGATTTTTATTATCTGAGCTACGTTATAAGCATTTCCGAATTTAATGACACCAAGATAAGGGATTTTAGTTTCAAGCTCATCAATAATCATTGAAGAATGCTCAAGAGAAAAAGGGCCTAAATAAAGCTCGCTTACAATATAGCCTTGAGCTTCTAATTGATCTTTAGTTAGATGATTATCGTCTTTATCAATATAGCTTGTATCAAACCAATACCTTGCGGCACAACCTGATTGAATAAAATTAAACGAGCCAATAACAGGAACTACTAGCCGCATAATTCGACCATCAGATTTATTTAAAGCTAGATCTTTCAAGCACTCTTCTAAAGTATCCCTAATTTCAAAATTACTATTTTTCATAGTAAATGGGGCGTTTAAATGCTGACTTACATCTGACTGACAAGCTTTATAGGCATAAGTACATGAAGAATCAGTTTGAAGTTCATAAAATCGACAATACATAAAAATTCCTTAAACTTTTGTATAAAGAAAATAACGTATCGTTATAAATTAAGTGAGCAAATGAAGAGGAAACCACTGAAAGCAATGACTATACGAAACCTTTCCTGAAAAAATTATTATGAATTCTCCAAAAAAACTTCTTAAAAGTAGAGATTTATCTTTTTATTATTCATTAGCTTAAATAGGATCATACCTACTTATAATCACATTAAAAGGAAGGCTATGTTAAATAACATCAATGGTGAAATTTCAATTTCATGGAACGATAAATCACTAACAAGACCACTTTCGAGTGCAATAGTAATAGCATCAGTTGCAACTTTATCTGTAGTGATGTTTACAGCGATTATTGGATTCATATTTCTAGGTCTATCGTTAGCAGGTGTATTAGTTTTACTATTACTAACGATTGGAGGATTAATTGGGTCTTTATATTTTGGGCGTGAATATCTACTTGAAAAAATATTTTCAGAAAACAGCGAGAATAATTCACAAAAAAGCGAAGTAAAACAAGAATCATCGCAAACTACGGTAACAGATAGCACTTTAAAGGAAACGAAAACGGTTTAAGTAGTAACTATAACATTAGACAAAAGACTGGTACGTCGCAGTCTTTTGCCTCCTGCCCTACCCTATAGAGCTTAATAAAATCGTTGTTGCTTGATTTGGAGTAGAACCTTTTTGCCATTGCTCATCTAATGTTTGGTAATTACATTCAACTAAACCTTGTGCATCACCATTAGGTATTTCCAGTCTTTCTATAAGGCGATCCATAACCAATCGCTCCCAATCTAATTTTGACATATAGCCCCCTTATTAATTTATTGATATTTCGTGAAGCGTGCAAAAAGATATGACACTCTGATAATCACCAAATGCATTTAGTAGCATTTTTGTTGCATGATCTCTGACAGCCTGGCTCTCTTTTGATTTAATTAATGAAATCCAGGTACGTACTAATATTACTGGTGGTTGTGCCTCATCCATGTGACTTATATCCTTATTAATAATTTACGATTGAGTAACTAACTAAAAATGTATTTTTGAATGACTATTGTTACTTTAATTAAAAAGCAGATTATATCTTAGTTTTAATAAGTGCTTGAACTAAGATGTTATATAGCTGCAGTGCTGCTTAGATAATAAAAATATCAATACTTCCCTAATTGGTATCAATGGTATTATCAGTACCTACCTACCTTATCCAAATTGACCAACGTGTCTTTTTCCTACTTGCTTCCCCTGCGTAGCAACATAGCATAATTAGTGCAACCCATACCCACGGCAGTTGGAGTATCAAGTAGACAATATAGACACATAAACAAATAAGAAGCGCGATTTTAGTTAGATGTAAAAACAATACTGAATACAAGTATCCGCGGCTTCTTTTACGATTTTCTTTCATAGCAAAGACATCCTTTAATGATTTATTCAAATCAGTAAGCTACATCAGAACTTTTATTTGGCAAATCTTCGGGGAAATCTTTATTAGCTTCCCAACGACCTTTAGAATTTAATGACCTTTTGTCACTATTCCCTACTGCATGCTACTAGAAAAAATCTTTATGTTTTAACTTTAAATTAAACCTCGCTCCTGACTTATATACTGACCAATATCGCAACTGTTAAACCAGTTTAACGGATTAATAAATCTATATATTGATCATTACCAATATTCAGAAGAGAAATTAAAGATCTTAAGTAGTGACTATGATATTCGATATCTATTGGAGCAAGCCTTGGTTACTAAATAATTATTTAAGCAATGAGAAATAATACGGAAATCAGAAGCATTAAAAATCTCTATCTATAGGGTGTTAAGCTGGTTTAACACCCTGGTAGATTATTTTTAAGTTAGTAAATCAAAATGTGCACAGGAACATTAATTGCTTTTCTAATAAATGAAATCCATATCCCTAGAATAAGCAAGTAAAGAAGTTAAATGAATTACACCGGAAAGAGATAGGAAGTGTTAAATCAGTTTAACACTATGGATTAATTGAAATGAACAGTTAAAAGTCATCAGGACGTATGTCACCTAAAATATCTTCGAAGTGGTTTAACCCCTTTATTGAGAAGCTAATTGAACCATTCCAACGAGTAGAGTCTTTTGTAGATTCTTTGATTTTTTTCAGTACTCCTTCAAGCTCACTTAGACTGAAGAAAGATAGATCTAGGGTACCTGAGTAGTTTTTACTTTCATCAAAAGTAAGCTGAGCCGGTGTACCCAGATTTTCACTGATTTCATCTTCTAGTCTTATATAGTCATTATTCCTTTGTGAGTTCTGCGTAGAAGAATTATCAGAGAACTTTGGTTTCCATTTAGGGTTTATCTCTTTATAAAGTCTACGTGAATCCCAACCATTTTTTATCGTTTTCTTAGCAAAAAGTAATTGGTCTCTTTTTGACAATCTACTTAGCGCCTTTGCTTGCTCAATTGAAAGTTTACCATCAGCAACAAATTCTTTAACCTCAGGAATAAGATTAATAAGCTTTAGTCTATTGCAGATAGTTGAAGGTTTTAAATTGAGCGCTCTAGCAAGTTCGATATTCTTCCAATTAAAGTGGTCAAGCGCTCTTTTATAAAAATAAGCAATATCTAGGATCGTAAGGTCATAGTGCTTAGAGTTAAGATCAAAAGATACATTGATAGCTTCACTATTAGAATAATGAAATAAGCTTAGATTAATCTTCTTAGAGGGATGTGCTTGATTATATGCTTTCAAATAATCATAACCATACAGAACCTCATAATGATCTAAGTAGGGTCTAGCAATAATTTCAGCAACTGGCGCGCCAGAATCTTCACTTAGACTAACCAATCTGTCAAAGGCATCTTCATTCAACTCTCTATAGGGCAGGTAGGGGGCAGGCTTTATCATATCCATATAGTGAGCTTCTTTTCTGGGAAGTAGACCGCACGTGGGGTTTGGAGCGTTGATAGTCAAAAGATATTCCTCAGTATTTCTGCGCAGAAACATAATAGCAGTTCATATAAAGTACGCTAGTTTCTGCGCAGAAACAATAAAATAAAATAAATTGAATATGTTTTTAAGGTGTTAAGTTGATTTAACACCTTAAAAAAGTTATTTCTTAAGGCGAGGGGAGTGGTTGACTCATACTAGGTGTAAATAGCGCCTGGACAGTTGAAGATTCAGATTCTTTGTGAAAAGTTAGGTGGAAAGTATTACCTATCAATGTATCAGCTAAAACATTCAATTCAGATGAATGCTCTTGGATGAAATCCCGCAACAATTCTGAAATGTTACCACCTCTTTTTACCTGGATTACTGCAAAAAGTTCAGAGGTAACTCTATCAAGGAAATCTTCATCAACCTCAAAATCCCATTCTGATTTGTTTAGGTAAACAGTTTGGCGACAAACGGAGCGAAGATCTGAACAGCCTGAAGGAATAATAATAGCGTTATCAAACCAAATAGCATCTGTTTTAGATATAGATTTACAAGCTTTAACGGAATCATCATTTAAATTCAGTAAATTAGAAATGGTTAGTTCATAAGAATCACATAAAATGATTTTTTGCCCGAAGAATCCAGCAGTATTAACCTGGAACTCTAAAACATCACCAAAAAAGCATATAGACTTAGCAATATCGTCATAGATGTAATCAGACTTAATAATATGGGATTTTATCCAATGGTTTGGTGGTAAAAATGAGGTCTCAATATATTTTTTCCCTGCTATATAGACATAGTTACCAATAAGAAAACTTGGGTCTTCATCTGAAGCAACACCAGAGATTGAAACTGACTCAAAAAAATATTCATTATTGTAATCACTAGGCCAAATCAATTTTTCTTTTGAATTGAAAATTAAGTGGCTAACATTAGAGTAATCATTTTCTTGAAAAGGGATATCTTCGGGTGTCGTAAATAAATATGTTGGTATTGGTGCATCACTAAGTAGTTCTGGCGCATATTTAATAGCTTCAAACCAATGTTTATATACGAAATTATCAACTCCAATTTTATTGAATAGATTATGAAGCTGTTTTTTGTAAATTGATAAAAGGGCAAACTTTACCTGCTTATCAATTTCAGGAACATCACCAATTAGACAATCCCTATCAGGAACACGCACTCTAAATTTATTAGATGCCAAGTGAATCCAGGCATCTGGATGTCGGGCAGAGTCTTTTAATTTAAACCCTTGTAGAATATATCCAAACTGCATTCCTCTTACTGCTGATTCTCTTTGGCTAATCGTGGCATTAGGTTTAACAAGAGTAATTAAGCCTAGATCTGTTTCATGAAACTCTCGTTGGCTATCTAAAGCTAAGTTCCGAGTGATGTCTTTCCCATTAACACATAATGGAATAGTAAACGCAGAAAAAACAGAATCAATATTGTTCAATATTCTGTCTATATTAATATCTGGTTTTAGATCAAGTCGAATTTTAGTACCAATGTAAGAATTATCATTTCGTATTCTATTAACACTTTCTCCTGATAATAAGTTATCAGTATTAAATTCAACCTTATATTCATTAGATGTTATTGATATATGATCAGCTACATACAGACAAGAAGCACACCCAATTCCAAATGGGTTCTGCGCTTTTGCAACTGTATCATCCCAGGAACTACTTCCTACTGTGAAAAATGATTCCCAGCCATCATCAGAAAAACCAACTCCGTCATCTATGAGAGTTAAAGATTTTGTTTCTTCAGAATAATTAATATCTATTTTAGATGCGCCTGCACGCTGAGAATTTTGACAAAGTTCAGTCAAAAATGTCATCTCATTGGTAAACATATCCGCTAATGTTTTTTTTATTCCTGTTTGTGAAATAGAGAATTGGTAGTTCATATTTTTTCCTCGGTTGATTTAATTTGTTAAAGAGGAAAATACAAGGCTAAAAAGAACTGTCGATTAAGATAGAAACAGTAGGGGAGGGTGGGGGTAGACTATTCTATTCCACTACATACGAGATCTTCCGATAGGAAGAACTCAAGAATCGTTTAGAATTAACCCTATCTGATCAATTCTTCAACAATGGCTATAAACGCATACTGAGTATAGAGAGAGAAAGTGTGGATATGTAACAAGTAACTTATTTATATTTGTGGATCAATATTCATATAATTTAAGATTTCAAGCTTTCGTTTTTGGTAACTAAGATCAAAACCTTGGATGATGGTGCTTTTGTAAAGATAATCTATTTTTTCCCAATCCTGCTCAAATATTATGGATATACTTGGCTTGACGGTATCTTTTAACTTTTTAGGGCTCTCAGCAAAGGCAAACTCGACTCTATCATTGATCAACCTAAAGTAGCCTATAGGTAGGTTTACAAAATTAGAATTAAGTCCACCATCTAGCCAACCAAAACTAACCCAGGCCCCAGAATTTGGGTTTCTTTGAACGTGAGTCTTTAAACGAGCGATACCTCTTTTAATAGCAATATCAATTACAGGCGCAAAAAATAATACGGGTGCGCTCATTGGTAATGGGGTAATGTCAGGTATTAAAAAGTCATTATAAATAATAACTTGTGTCTTATTATTTTCCATTTTTGATCTCCTTGTAGATGAGAGATCAACGTAATCAACCTATTTCATAGAGCAAGTAAGGTAGAAACAGAGTAAAAATTATGACTATTCATATAAGATTTTTTCTTTATCAATGTCAGTCTAATGTGAATAGTGAGTTAAACGTGTTGAATATCGGTAGGAAAAAGGTCTTCAATTTCCTCTCCGTTTTCTAATAAGATGGTTATCATAGGTAATGGATCAGTAGGGGATTGTTTCAGTTGAATAACGACACCAGCTATACCAAACGAGCCTGATAAATCATTACTATTCTCACTTATAAAGACTTTATCGAGTAATTTAAATTTCATGTTGCTACCTTCTCTTTATTAATTAATATTTCTAGTTTTTAATAATGACTTTGCAGAGATTATTCCTGGTGTTGAGGCTATCCTAGCTAATGCATATTCTTTTTGTTCTTTTGATAAAGCTACGGGCACTGTATCTGAATCAACTTTAACTAGTGGTGATGGGTCAAAAATAAAATTTTCTATGTTTGGTGGTGATGATGAGTTTAATGCAATCGTGTTATTCACGAAATTACTCTCATTACCAAGGAGTTCATTTAACTTAGCCTCTAAATATTGAATTGTATTATTGAGATCATTGATTTCCATAGATAGAGTGTCATTCGTTATTTTTTTCAGCTGTTGAATAAAGCGAAATAAAGTTGATTCTAAAGCTTCTATATCGACATCTTCAGATTCCTGTACCCAAAATTTTGCACGTTCTAAATATGAATTACCCATGTTTTAACACCTATAGTTGCTGATACTTCAGAAACGTAGCTGTAAATTTGGAAGGTATCAAATGTAGTGGAAAGGGCAAAGTGAATTATTTAAAAAAATGCAATCAGGCATTAATTTATAAAGTACTTTGCTATTAATCAAGAAAATGGAGTTGCTGTTATAGTGTTTTGTATTCTTTTAGGAGGTATTAGATCTTCCAACTGTAATGATCTGTTTCTTTCGTAGCAGTCAATATATAAACGACGTTGAGAAGGTGAGAATTTAAGCCCAAAACAAAGTTTGTTAAATATATTAATTACTTCCTTTCTATTTGGCTTAGAGATTTTTTTTGACTCAAAAAAATTGAACACTTCAGTTAAATCTTGATTAGTCTCAATTGAATACAAAAAGTTTATTAAAGATATAATGATAATATTTGCCTCATTAGAATCAATCTTGATTTCATCGATGACGTTATTATCTTTATTTAAATTAAGCCTGGTAATTAATTTTTTAATATTATTAAAATCAACATTTATTTGGATGATTAGATCAACTAGGTATTCAGGCAAAAGCATATCAGACTTCATTGATTTGAAGTGATGAATAGATGACACAATGATAGGTATGAATTTGTTTGTGAGTTCCATTGGAGAAGCCATATATAGACAATAATAAAATTAGCGTAACATGTAACTTCGATCAGTCAATAACATAAAGTGTTAAAGTTAACTTTATATTCTAAATACATTCACAATTAAGATAAATCAAGTTGACCTTGCAGCTTACCTGAGCTCAAGAGCCTATTATGCATTGAGCTGTCACCAATAATTGGATCATTTTTATCTCTATATGCTGAAAAAATGAAATCTTGTGCAATATCAGGCTGCATTTTTACAATGTAGCCAAATAAATTAATTATATTATTATCGCCATCATTCCATGTTTGATTATTTTTTTCTTGATGGTGTTTTAGAGCTGCCAGAAAACGGTCGCGGAAATTATCATACCGAGAAGCTGGAATCATGAATTTCTGTAAATCCGGTAGTGAAATATTAATGACTCTTTTACCTGATCTTTTTACGTGAATGCAGCACCAAGTATAGAAAATATGTATTAAGCCCGAAGAAACTTTTAAAATTTCCTTATTGTCTATAAATGTTGATATGACATTCAAATCAACTAAATCTTGAAATGTTTTAGAATGTAGTGCGATTCGATACCATCTAGGTCTTCGAACGGAACCGCCTCCATACTCTCTATCAATAGAAGAATCTAATTCAGTTAAAAAACGGAAATTCAGGTCATCTGCACCTGGAGTGATACCAAATTGTTCAGCGAATTTATGACCATTTTCACTCTCAGAGTCTAATATTAAGTTAAAATTTGTACTATATAGACGTTTCATTGAGTCTCTTACAGTATCTCTGTTTGCTCCAGAACCGTCCAAGCCCATAATGTCGCATAGATCAACGATATCTATAAAAAATTCATTTCGTATTTCTTTAGCTAAATCCATCCTTTCTACAATTTCAATACAAACCATCGTGATAACTGCTCGAATGGTCCGTTGATCATCGACATGGCAAATTTCACTATCAGATTGACTTGAGGTTATTATCTCGATTTTGTCACTACCTATCCTGTATATCGTAGAGAACGGCTCTATACGTCTAGGATCAGTCCTTGAAGAACGCATACATGACCCTAAAACACCATTCCAAAGCCTTTCAGACCTAGCTAATCGGATCGGTAAACTGCTATCTAAAATTTGAGCATCAGCTTCAATAAGCTGTGTTTTAATTTCTTTTAGTTTTTGTCTATGTGGTCGATGATCTTTAAATAACTTTCTTTTTGATGGTACATCAAGAACTGCTGTTGCATCCTGTAATAAAAATAGGTCTGCGGGCTTGCATTTAGGTCTTTGGTATTTTTCTTTTTTGAATAAACCTATCTCTGTTAATGCTGCTGAACGTTTTTTTATTATAGTGTCACCAGAACCAATATCTTTTTCTTTAAGCCAATCTTGAAGCTCAGAGCGAGTAACATCTATCGTTAGGTTATTATCACTTTCGACCGTTTTATCTAATGAAGAACATAATTCGAGAAGGCCTAAGAGAAATACTCTTTCTATTTTAGAAAGACAATCAAGATCCGAGTATATTTTGATTTGACCAATATGCCTTTTTTTAACTCGATATACTGATCCTGTGGATTTTATTGTCATTTTCTTGCCTACATATTTTTGTTATTTGTTTATCAAACAGGTAGCGTTGAAGGATAATTTGTGACTATTCTTGCCAAATCATAGCTGTGATAGTCGTAGAGATCAAGGGGAAAAACTGTGTCTATGTCTATTTTATAATCATTACTAGAAATTGATTAATTTATTCTAAAAATGCTAATTTTTTTCTAAATCTAATTATTACAATAGAATTTCTTTTAATCTTTTTTTAAAAATACAAAACAATATAAGTAATATAAACATCTTTATATAGCATCTTTCCTATATAATAGGGACTCAATAAAATATAATAAAATCATGGGCTTATCCTGTGGATAACCATTAGTCACTACTTATAAAAGCTTTAGTCACACTTGTTTCGGAAAAGTCACTCCTTATCATTGTATTGTCACTCCCTAATTTGAGGAAAGGTCACTCCTTAAAATAGGTTTCGTCACTCCCTGTAAAAGTTAAAGTCACTACTTATCTATATCTTTAGTCACTCCCTAATTGCACAAAAAGTCACTACTTATCCATTTTCAATATCCACAGCTTATACAATGGTTATTAACAAGATATAAACAGACTTATGCACAGAAATACTGTGTTTTAATAGATAAAAAAGTTTCAGTATTAAATAGTCACTCCTTAAAATAAGCATATTTACCGCTTAATTTTCGAGATTCAATGATAAACGGTCACTACTTAAACACTTATTTAAAAGTGTAATTACCTAGTTCCTGCTAATTAAGTAGGCTATTGAGCGGTTATTCTTCAAATATACCCGATCACCGAAGAAAGAGAGAATTTTTAAGTTCATTATATGGTAGTAACCGAGTTAAATTTGTGACCAAACATGCATGTGAGAAGCAGATACAGTAGCAAAGAAGTATTTCTAGTGACTAATCGTGCTTTCGAGTAGCATGTAAGGATGTGAAGTGACTAAAGGTCACTCCTTAAGTAATACTTTAACTAAAGTTAAAGTTAAGCTGATTAATAAATCTGTTTATTTTACAATTGCTTAGTTAAATAATTTAAGGTGAGTTCTAATCAAGATGAAAAAGTGACCTTGGGTTTTATATGTTTTATTGACTTTAAGATTTAAGCTTTTTTACAGTAAAACCCTTCTATTAATTCTCTTTTATGAGCGTTCTCTAGGGGACAATTAGGATCAAACAAAATAATACTACTCCGCCATAGAATGATATAGAAGTAGCCTTTTCAGTTTCTCCTGTAGAATAAGAATGAATTGCACCAGCACAACTTAAATGAGCTGATAATAATATAGCTATGCCAAAAAAAAGTGAGGAAATAGTGCTCGTTTCCTTTAGTGAAAATAAGGGCATTCCATCAATCAAAGACGTTACGATCAGAATAAGGGGTAAAATAAAATACAATCGAATAAAGCTACTGTGAATAAAAGCTTGATTCTTTTTTAACGCTTCAAACCATCTTGAAATTAGATTCATGGGCAGATCTCACGACTAATTAACAAATTAAATAAATTTTTCATTATGAAGTTTAGCAGTTATCAAAAATCATTCTGAATAATGGTTTAATATAATTTTGTAGATTCAATATTAGTTGTTTTAAATAAATCAACTAATAGAAAATTGAAATCACATTTTTAAACTGGTGTTTGATATTTCTTACTGTCATGATTATCTAAATCAAGTAATCATGACGAAGAAAAGGCTAAATAGATGGCTATTGAGAGTATAAACATTAGTGATATTAGAAGTAGAATTGATTCACAGTTGGGAGCATGTGAGCTCAATATACCGGGAATAGATAAAGAACAAATTGATACTGTTATAGATAGTGATCAATTTGATAATTATCTACAAGATCAAATTTATCGTTGGGTAATCAAAGCATACTTAGTAAATGCTAAGCTTCAGGATTATATTAATGATGAATTATTTGAAGAATATATTAAACAAGCAAAATCTGAACAAGGTAGGGAGCAATTAGCGGCATCTATTCTTTTGTCAGCAGTACCTTTAGCTGATAGCTTACCTCAACTTAAATATATGAGTGTAGAAGCTGAAGAGAAGCCAAACTTATCAATTGTTTCTAATTAATTGTAGGTCAAAGCATCTCCTCAGCTTTGGCCAACTATTTAAAATTACAGTTTATTTTTTATATTGAATCGGCAATTAAAATCATTGATTTAGAATAATAAAAGAAATCGAACTTTTCTTTCTTAGATAGCTTCGTTGTTTTTGCAACATAATAGTCATTCAATAAATAGCATTCGCTACCTAGTACAATGTCAATTTCTTTAAACCAATGAATCGACTTCTCTAATTTGAAAACTCTTTGATCCAAAAGCTTATCAGCACCTGAAGTCCAATATGCTATTTGAGAAGAAAATAACATTAGGATTAACATGAAAAAAATTAAGCTACTTTTTATCAATGCACTTTCACTGCTCCAGTCATCTACAATGAAAATGAGGCTGCCTAAGGAAATAGTAATAAGATAATTCCTGATCGCGCTGTACTTTCTTAATATTTTATTTATTTCTATTCGATGGATATCAAGCCAAATCTTAAATTCTAAAAGCATTGATTCAACCATCACACCATTTTCAATAGTCATCATTTCTCCTTTATTAAGTTATTCATGTGTCTCTTTGTTCTCGTATAAAAATTAATTTCTTTCTGTATTTGTAAAGTAAAACGACATGTATATCTTGAAATAATAAAAACAGTAAAATAAGCAATATATTTCCTAATGTGCAGCTTATTTGCGCATAGAAAAACTAACAAGCAGCTAGCCTGCATGTAGTACAAAATAAATACACAAAACGCAATAAAACCCTTTAAAACACTAAAGAAACAAGGTATTCAAAGGTTATGAGTATGAGTTGTTCAATTATTAAAGTGATGCCTGGGGTTATTAGTTATGAAATCAAATTTGAGTGCAAGGAAAGAAGTTCAAAAAGTAGCAAATGTTTATGCAATTATTGAAGGTATTCCTATTGCTTTACCAAGTGATGCAAAATATATATGTCAGGATAAAAGAGGGTGTTGGTTTTATTGTGCAAGAAGACCAAGAATAAAAGATGGTGATTGGACTCCTAATAAAAATCCTATTCAACTTCACAATGAAAAAGGCAACATAACGGCTAGAGTATTGATAACTAATACAATGGCAAGTTGGACAAATACCCTGCAAACGACGATAAAAAGGACTCAACTTCCATTGCAATGTTGAATTGTATTTTAAGAATATAGGGAAGCACTAAACAAACGAAGGCGGTTAGCAATCCAATTTTCAATTGCTTCTCTATTCTCTATCAGCCAATCGACAAAACTGACTATTAAATTTGGAACTGTCTTTTCCCATTCTGGGCGTGCCATTGATAGGGCAACTTTTTCAACAGCATCATAATTATTATCAATATCCTCAGGTAGGGGGCACTCTCCTATTTTCCCATATTCAAGCATTAAATTAGTCCAAGGATTATGTTTGATCCTCACTAGCTTCTTTTCTGCTGATTTTAAAAGTGCTTTTAACCTATTATTTGTTGGAAAATCCCTAACAAAAAGAGCGTTGTGTAGGAATATAGAAATATGAGAGATGAGAACACCTCGTAACTGCTCCTCACTCATGCCAGGTATCTCAACAGAGTAGGGGGGGAGTAATGCATTCTTTCCTATTTTTTCAAGTGGCGGTACACCTGGTGTACCTGCTAAGCCTGTTCGGACAATAGAATTATGTAAAAATGGATATTTTTTATAAGGTGATGGCTTATAAATAGGCATGAACCCTCCAAACGAATTAAAAGTTTAGTTAAAGATAAATCTGTTAAGCGCTTTGAACTAGATAAAACTGTTAAAAAGTAGAGTTTCTTGGTGCATTCATCTCCATCGTAGAGTGACAATGTGAAGTTGTTATAACCGAATGAGACTTTAGGCAATAAAGAGGGAATAATTGAATGAGTGTAAGACGATTAATGTTAGTCGTGTTTGTTTCAACAGTTACACTAACTGCATGTGACAATAAAAGCTTTGATATTAGCCAATACCCAATGCTTCCAGATAACTTAGGGAGTGGGCCTTGGCAAATTGTTACTTATGCCGGCGATAAAGTGTTCCATGAAACACTGAAATTTAGTGGTAGAAACATAGCAAAGGAATCAGAGACAGTTTATATAAGCAATAGCAGCCAATTCATCTATCGTGATGGTACTCCAATAACGACATATGACGGGAAATATCTTTATTGGAATAAAGACGGATTTGTTATAAACCGCCTTAGACAAATGATACCCGAAGACCAGGTTTTTGTTGTGAATGGAAAGCCAATGCACGTTGGTACTGCAATGAGGTTACGTGATTATCATCAGCCTGCTCCAATTGTTACATTGGCTGGTTACGATAAAGCCGAAATGCACCCCAGATAGAACGAGTACATAATAATATAATTCCTCCCATGATAAGTAGGTAACCTAAATTTATATAAGCCGTCGCTATACCTAATACAAATAAAATAGCGGTATACCAAAATGTTCTTATTTGCCAAGTGAAATGCGACTCAGTAATAGTTCCTCTGATTGTTGGTTTAAGCTTATAGTTTAATAATAACCCTATAAAAATAGAGATGAATACAACTACACTAAACCCATATAATGCATAGCAGATTAAACCCCAGTTTCTTGCTTTAGCCTCATCATTAGTTTTTAAATGATTACTGTTTTCTGTGATCATAACTTCCATAATAGTCTCCAATAAGTACTAGAGTAAGTATCCCGTCCCTGGGAAAGTATCACCATATTTTATTGTCGAAATATACAGATTTTAAGCTGCTTGGATTAGCGATTCATGATTCACTTCAACAAAAGTTTGAGTTGCAACAAGATATAAGGCACATTTAATGGGTTCATCAGAAATTTTGTTCATTTCAGCTGCATACCGATTTAGTTGAGATCGATGTTCTTCTATCATTCTTTCTTCAAATAAAACTAAGCTCTCTCCATATTTTGGTACAGCAGTTTTATAATCAATAATCCATCTAATGCCATTATCAATAAATGTTCTATCGATAATGCTTGTTATTAATTTGCCTTTACTATCTATCGATGAAATAGATATTTCGCATGCACTTGATGTATGTGTATTCGTCAATATCCATTGAGCTGTGGCATCACTCAAAACTAATTTTAGACAGTCTGTGATTTGATTCAGAATAGTTGATTCTAAAATCTTTGGGATACCTAATTGTAGTAGTTGGTGACCCCAAGCTTGCTGTGTACCTAGGATTTTATTTAATGACCATTGTTGAGAGCCATCTAAACAAATACGTCGGAGAATTCTGTGGAATAACTGCCCTACTTGAGCGCTAAAATCGGCCTTCCATGAGAGATCTGGAAGATCAATGTTGTTTACTCCCATTCTGCCTCGGAATTCTCTTAGTAAGTCATCGGTTGGTAGAGCCGGAACATTTGCTTTGAGCGATACTCTTTTGGGCTGATCTATCTTTATCAGTTTATTATTACTATCTTCAGAAAAATCATAGTTAACATCTATTATCTTTACTTGATTATTAACAGCGGGCCATAAAGCTCCCATGAAAGAGCGCTTAGTAGGTGCCATAGTTTCGCCTAATTCATTCTCAGAAAGACAGCAGGTTAGATAAAGATGTTTTTTTGCTCTAGTACAGCCGACATATAAAATACGATCCCTCTCTAAATTAGTTCGAGATGCACCTTGTTTATTTATGAACTGGTAAAGGGTATTTTCACCCCCACCAATTTCAGGAGATGGAGATAGCAAAGGCAAATGATGCCCATTTTCTGTTGTGTACCGATCCCATGCTAGAAGGCTAGAGTCATCGGAACGACCTTGTCTTTCGCAACCAGGAATGAATACATTATCAAATTGTAAACCTTTAGATTTGTGTAATGTCATTACAAAAACAGGATTAAAATCATGTGCGTTTGGTTTTGCATAAAGTGTTTTAAGTGACTGTTCAAATGATTCATTGCAAAATGATGTATAAGAGAAATTTTCTAATACCTTAAAATACGCTTGTACATTTTCTAAGTCACTTGCATCTTCAATACTTGATGGACCTAGTAAAGAAAGCCATGCTCCTTCAATGATATTGGAAAGCGATTTGCGTTCACGCCATCTAATTGAGTCCCTTATAACATTAACCAAACGATTGAGATTATCTCGAGAGGCGCTCTTAACGCTGCACACGAGATTAGTATCATTCATGTTTTCCCATATAAGCGATTTGGAGTCTTTACTGGCAACTACCTCTAGATCAGCTAAGTCTAAGCCACAAAGAGGGCTTCTCAATAATGCTAGCCATGCTGTTCTATCACCTAGGTGACATAATGCTCGTGTTAATGAGGATAAATCTCTAATAATTGGGCGATCTTTCAGAGGATCTATGTCTATGGCTTGATAAGGTATTTCTAAGGCATTTAATGCAGTAACAGTTTCTTGTAAATGGCTTCTATTTCGAACTAATACTGCAATTGTTTCATTGTTATCACATTCACGTAAATGAGCAATCTCGTCTGCCAGCCACTTACCTTCACTTTCTCTACTAATTTTAGGATTCCCCTTGAATCCAACAATATTGACTGCCTGCTTGTTAACTATTTCTGGTAAAAAAGGGACAGAGTGTGAATAAGGAATTGACCCAAGATTAGAGTTTTGTTTGCTCGGGAAAACTTTGGAAAATGTAGAGTTCACCCAATTTACAACATTTTTTTGTGATCTGAAATTGACCGTTAATTCAATTGGGGTGATATCCAAATCACCAAAGCCATTATTGGCAACATCAAGAAATAATCCAACGTTACTAGCTCTAAACGAATAGATTGATTGTCTAGGGTCACCAACAAGAAATAATGATCTTCCATCATCAGATTCCCACCCAGAAGTAATTAAAGATAGCCCTTTCATCTGGAGATCATTTGTATCCTGAAATTCATCAATCAAAATATGTTTTAGTTGAGCATCTAAGATAAGCGCTAAATCTGTAGGGGCATCACTATCACCTAATACTCTAAGAGCAGCAGCAGCTATCTCTGAATGGTCAACAACGCCTTCACGTTGAAATACGATTAACAATTTTGCTGCCAGTATGGGTAGAAGCATTAGTAAATGTTGTAAAACTTCCCATTCACAGTCCAAGTAAGCGGTCGGCGGAAGCATCCGTAATTTGTCTAAAGACTCTAGTGCTAATTCATCATTGGAAAGCGCTTCTATAAATGACTTAAACTCATTCTTTTTGGCTGTCAGATGTGCCTTAGTGTCCTTGTCTTTAGTAGATGATGGGGCCGGGAATCCAATTGCTGCCGTTGGGGATTTTCTAAGAGAACCATCTTTAGTTAGGAATAAATGGCTAAGGGCTGTCCATGCTGGAATATCTTTACTGCTATTACCAGGTAATGCACCTGTTTCTGAAATAACATTAAGAGATAAAAGCTCATTTGATTTTTTAATATCGAGATTAGCTGCAGCAAATGATGATAGCTTTATTAAGCTTTCTTCAATCCCGTTAAACCCTAATTTAATAGAAGAGATGATGTCATTCACTATTATTCTAAGAGTGTCTTCTAGTTTATCGCGAAGGTCATCTGTATTTCTTGCTGAAAGTACGACTGGAAGCCATTGTTCTCTTCTTTCCAGAAGACTAACAAGAAGCTCTTCAGCTCTGTCAAAGCGATTATCAACATGGCTTAACACAATTTCTAATGAGTTAGTCCAATCATTATCCAGTTCTAATTCACTTAAGAGGTCTCTAGCTGCTTTAATATAACAAGATTTATAATTGTCAGGTATTTTCATTTCACCAGCAATAAGGCCTGCCATAGGCGCTCTTCGTGCAAGAGAACCATAAAATGCATCGATCGTTTTTATCCGTAAACGATTCGGGTTATTTAAAATATCCCAACCCTTACAGTTTGATTGATCAAGGGCGTTTCGTGCTAACTGCCATGATAGTCGTTCATGAGCCTCTGTAGGCTCAGATTGATTTTCAGCTTTTAGTAATGCGTTGATAATTCGAGATCGCATTTCATTACCACTTTTATTGGTAAACGTAATTGCCAGGATTTCCTCAGGTTCATTTACAATTGATAAGAGAGCTAAATAACGCTGTGATAGAAGCTCTGTTTTACCAGAACCTGCAGGTGCATTAACAAGAAATGATTTCGTTACATCTAGAGATTTAATACGTGCGCTTAAATCAGATGGGCCATTAGAGGCTTCTTCAAGATAGTTTTGTGTAATCACATTAGCTTTAATCATATTTTATTCTCCAGAATTTAGTGGCTTAACATTCATCAAATCTTTTTGATAAAAAGAACGTAAGAGTAATTTTCTGGAGTGGCAAACAAGGTGGAAACAGAAAGATATATACACAAGGGGGGGGGAAGGAAGTAAGAATTGGGAAAGATGAAATAAGGGTGTTTGTTGTCCTGATATTGTATTTTATTTTTATTGGTGCGCCGCGCTGATAAGAGTAGATTTACCACGCTAAATATAGTGATGTAAATTTAACGTAGCCACGACACACTTAAGACTATACCCGTTATTCGTAATACTTTAGATATCGATTTTTTACACGTAAATTAGACCATTTCTCTTCTAGTTTCTGAAAAATTGAACTCCCATTTTCAATTATATTATGAGGCTCTTCTTGGGTGTGAACTCTTCCAGCAATTACTGCTTGAGCACACTTAAAATTAATATCGTCAAGATTACATAAATCCGTAATGTTTAATTGATAATTAGATCCATTGTACGAGCTTAGTAGAACTTGAGCCGCTGCATAAGCACCACTTCCATCCTGAGTTAATGCAATTTCAGAAAGGTGTTTAACAGCATCTTTATAAGGCCCAGTAGCAGCAATTCTATTTCTCTCAACATTGATCATTGAATTAGCACTATTAGCTAATGAATCAGGATGCTGGCCTTTTATTGATAACTTCTTACCGTCGGGTAATTCAAAAGTGAGGAGATACTGATTTCCGATAGAAGTATCGTTGTTAACTCTTTGTGCATCACTAGCTGAATATTCTTTTACTGTCATATCGACACCTAATTATTAATTTTGAGGAATATCTATTTTTCCAGAAGCTATGCCTTGAGCTAAACCTTCAAGAAGTTTAGCGAACCGATAGACACCTGGATATTGATTAAATAACATATCAAGTTGTATTTTATCAGCGCTATCCAAAATGACCTTAAACCCTGACATGTAATCATAGATAGTCCCTAATAACTGTTCAGTACCTGAATCATTTTCGGGAAATTGAATGACATGTAAATGGATACGTTTTGAAATTTGATGCTGCTCAGCACTTAGTAAGTCCATTTTTTTCTCCGCTGCTTTTTATTTTTAAGAAAATGTTCACTGATGGATGTTTAAACGAATTGAATATAAATTAATTCGTCCTCGATGTTAACTGGGAAATAATAAGAATAAATATGTGATGCCTTATATTCCGAAAGAAAAATCTTCAGTATATAAAGCACCATTTCTAAAATGTCGTATTTAAAAGAAATAAGGCTAAATTCGACATAATGCTGAAAGATGGCAATTTTGGCATGACGATTTCGATTTAGGTGAAACGTTGGCTATGCCATTAAGAAACTCAGTTGCCAGCATTTCTATTTGTTTGGTCCAATGAGATTTAATTTCGTTCCATGATTTTGGTAGGTCAGACCTAAGCTTTTCAGCAGGGACAACGCCATGTGCGATATTTTCTTTACCAGAAACGCCTTTATAGCCAGCCTCGCCTTTCCTAACCTGACCAAAGGCAGCACCAATGCAAGTATCATTATCTGCTATGGCATATAGCGGTATTTGAGGTGAATCAGGGCGTTCGCCTGACCAGCCATTGAGATTGCAGCTACCAGTTTTGTAATCAATTAGAAAACGTTCTCCATCTATGTTATCAACACGATCACGCTTTATTCTTATAGGTAGCCCAGCTATATTTATTGTTAATCTTGACTCACATTCTTCAACTATAAAAGGCGCTCTCTTTCTTTCCATCTCTAGCCATTGGTTGATAACTGTCATTAATCGTTGACGTTCAAGTTTTAATAGTCGTTCCCCAATGGCAGCTCTGTGGTTGCGAAGCCAAAAGAAAGCAAAGTCTATAGCATCATTAATCATAGACGCTTGCTCAAAGGGAATCATTGCTAACAAGTTTTCTTGGGTATGAAGTTTTTTCCATATGAACTCAAGCGTATGGTGAACAAGCTCTCCTCTTTCAATATGGCTAAGGCCAATTGATATTTCTGGCATCTCAGAAGCATTTAAACGATATTTAGCAAAAGCTTGAAACGGGCAAGATGCTTGTGCAGATATAATTCCAGATCCTCCTTTAATAGACGAAGTGTTTTTAATAGATAACGGTATGTCCTCTATAGAAACCATCGGTATTGATTTATAAAGGATTCGTGAGTAATTATTAATTATTGATAGTGAAATATTATCGCTGTCTATCTCCACTAAATCCTTTATTAATGTACTGCACCGAAGCTCTTTGTCGTTATCACGTTCAGAGTAGCTCATGATTATATTATCAGCACCAGACTCCAAACGGTCCAAAATACGCTTGCTAAATTCTAGTTCCCTATCGCTTGATGAATGTGGCATGGCCTTAGTCTTTTGGGCAATGAGTGGAATGAATGGGTTCGGTTTAGGAGCTTGTGGCCAAATATCATCATTTAGATCCATTACCCACATATGATCAAATTGCAAGCCAGCAGCTTCAAGGATACCTAGAATTTGAACAGGTGAATCCGTTGTTTCGGGTTGGAATACAGTGCAATTTATATTTTGTCTAAGAAGGCTTAAGGCCTTGTCACGCGTACAAGACTTATATAAAGCACCCATCTTAGATAATTGATCCAGTTTAGAATGCCAATGAGTAAGAGCTTGGTATTCCTCTGAGTCAAGATTACGATCGCCAGGCCACCCAATTAGCTCTAGCCCTTTACTAAAATGATATGCCCATTGGGATGGGTTTTGCACGTATGGGATATTTGAAATATGAAGTAAAAATGCACCAATAGATTTACTTAGAATTTCAGGGCAACCATTTTTTTGGATCACGTTATCCAAATTCAGTTTATTGGTGTGGCCTTCTTTTAGTTTTACGTCAAATTTTGTTCGAGCGTAAAATTCACTTTCAGCACCAGCAATATAAGGAGATCGTAGTAATGATGAGATAGTGCCGTAGCTTACTCTTTTATCACTTAAGCCAATATATTCTAATGCGTCGCGAATGAGAGGAACATCGCCTAAAGGAATACCCGCTGAGAAGTTAAAGGGTAAAGTGTATCTTGGTATATGAGGTAATACAGCTTGAGGTTCAAATACATTAGTAAAGGCAGAGGCGATGTCAGACCTATGTTTGGTAAGTTCGGGGCAGACAATAGCAATAGTGGTATTTAAATCTGACTCAAGTATCTTTTTAGCCCACTGTGCAGCCATGACATATTGATCTTGACGTTCTTTTGCAGCTAATTTAGTAATTGATTTAGGTTTGGAGTTTGTATCAGACTGAAGTACCTCACCCCCCAATTCACGTATCACTTGAAATAGTGTTCCATATAGCGGTGGGATTTCGTCAAAAGAAAATAGAACAATGCGAGAAGGTATATTGACTGCACCTTGTTTGATAGCCTGTGTAATAATATTTACCGCGCATTCAGATGTAATCCAATGGCGATCTCTTAATTCTCTTTTAAAGGTATTGTGCCACTTGAAATATAATTCAGATTCAAGTGAGTCAGGTAATATGTCTTGATAATTCTCTGACTGCCAAAGTGAAAGAGTTCTGAATGCTGACAAGGCAGGACCTGCTAGAGACTTTGAATTAATAACATCTTTGTGCCCATTATCACTTGTAATAATCTCAGCCCATAAAGCGGTTAATAGATTATTGTCGGCTAGTAGTACATTGGAGGCAGGTTTATAGTCGCAGTCTTGAAGGTGCAGCCACATATCATCTAGCCAGGTATTTAAAGCAAATACATTTGGGGCTAGCCATGCATCTAAACCTTTTTCTTTTTGTTGTAACCCGTAAGAATGAGAAAAACGTCTTTGCATACGCTGGTTTGGTGTAAGTACTAATACTTCAGCTGCGCTGATATCTTCAAAGTGAGTTAAATCCAATAGGTTGTTAGTCATTTAATAGTCTCCTAAGTAAAACAGTCATAATTATTTATTAACCATGTTTGGAACGTAGGATGATCTTTCTAAAGCCGCAAATGACATGGAAATTAAGTTATCTACACTTTTCGACGTTTTTCTCTCGGTAAGCATCTAGCGTTTTCATATACTTCCGTAAAACGCAACATATGGGGTTCTTTTCGTGAGCAAAATCGGACATTTTGAAGGAATAAGAGGCGTTGCAGCATTAGTTGTTGTAAATGAGCATCTACTCAAATTATTTTTTTTAATGGCATTTTCAGATGCGGCAATGAGAAGTGAAGGCTTTGGGATTCTTGAGGAGTTATCATTTCCACCGTTTAACATGATGCATAATGGAGCGTGGGCAGTTTGCGTTTTCTTTGTATTGTCTGGTTATGTGTTAAGTCATTCTTTTTTTTCTGGTAAGCACGTCAATCATCAAATCTTATGTGGCAGTCTCATAGCTAGATATGTTCGACTAGCAATACCCATTACTGCCAGTTTACTACTTGTTTGGCTATTTATGCGATTTGACTTATTTCAATTCACACAGGTGGCTGAGCTTACTCAAACTAAAGAAATAAACCCTTACCTGGATCATCTTACTTTACTAGAAGTATTTAAGCAGGGATTTGGTAGTGCTCTTTTTCTCGATAACTATTCATATAATCCGCCACTTTGGACAATGAGTGTCGAAATGATAGGTTCAATAGGTGTGTTCATACTTCAAGGAATATTCTTAGCTTTCAAGCAAGCGAATAATGCATGGATTTATAGACTGTGTATTTATGCTGGCTTGATAACGCTTTTATTTCCAACACTCTACATAGGTTTTTTGCTTGGAATGCTATTGTGTGATTTAAGAAACAATTCAAAAACTAATGAGATCCTTGATTCGTATTCAAAGTTTTGGGTGCCCGGTTCATTGTTGGTTGGTACCGTTTTAAGTGCTTATATGATACGAGGGCTATATTCCAACCCATTCAAACTGATAACTTTTAATGGATTTAATCCGTATCATGAATATCTATACAATACATGGGGAGCATTCTTTTTACTGGCAGGGATAGTGTATTCAAAACGCATTTCTGAGTTTTTTAGTAAGCCTATATTTTTAGCATTAGGAAAAATCTCTTTCCCACTTTATCTCGTCCATTACACAGTAATGACAAGCTTAACTGCATTTCTCTATATATCACTGCCAATAAATGACCATCTTTATAAGTCAGTTCTATCTATCCTGATATCGTTACCAGTTATGTTTATCGTCGCATATTATTTTAATGTGGCTATAAATGAACCAGCCAAGAAGGTGACTATTTTAATTAAGAGGATGTTTGTAAAAGTGCCAATGCATTCTGAAAAGGGCTTTGAATCTCAAGTTAGTAAAATGAATCCAGAGCAAAGTTAGTGAGGGATATATCGAATAGAGTTCTATTATTTTGAATAATTAATCGTTATCAAATGGACTAGTTATTTGTATGAGCGCCCTAAATAAGGTGCCATCATAATGAAGAAGCGATCTTATTAGATCGTCATTTTCTGACCCACCTAATTGTTTTAGATATTCACATACTTGATGTTCAAGCTTATCAATCTGAGTAACTAAAGTGTTCATATTGTTTAATAACAGAGAAGCTTGCCCTTCACTGTGATGACTGGCTTGTGTTGTCTTCAATACGTGATAAATATGATTTATTTCACTTTCTAGCTCCTTATGGGCATCAAGCAGGCTTATCAAAAAACTATCCTTGTTCATGTAAATACTCATTAAAATTTCTTAGTAACTTACTTTAAATTATTCGCTAGTTAGCAAAAGTTCTGTGAGCATTTTAACTTCAGAATTATCTTCATCTAATAGCAGAGTTTTAGGGTCCCAAATAGAAGGGAAGCCATCATTGATACAATCGGCTGGTAAATGGCCTAATTTAATGCCATGTATTACTTCATGGTTGTATGAAACGCCAACTAGGTTGAGCTCTTCATTTAGTTCTTTTGCTGAATCAAGAAGAGCCTCAAGACATATTCGGGCTTCTTTATTATCTAGTGGAAATATTCCATTTAAATGGTAAGTCTTAAAGCGCATGTGGCTATCTACTTTCCACTGAATAACAGAAATTAGAATCACTTCTGAAGGAAGGTTTGTGCCTGTAGCACAAAGATCATTGATGCTTATATTCTCTGATTTAACAAATAATAGTGAGCGATTATCAATATCAATACCGTTTAAAGCGCTTGGGTTTTTTAGCTGTCGCCAAACAGAATAGGCATAATCTCGTGAATAAATTGGATCTGGGATTACTGCTCTATCATCCGTACCTGAAAGCCACTCCTTACGAACACCAAAAATTAAACTGATAGCTTCTTTAACTGATGGTGAGTAATTCTCAAGAAATATTTTATCGTTCGTCATACCTCCTAATGGGAAGCGGTTCTGACCAAATGAATCAATAATACGCTTAACATGAATCTGCGGAACCTTATGTGCATCAAAGATGAATTTAAATCGATCGACGGCTAACTGTAATTCTGTTTTTGCCGGTGAAGAGGTTGAAAATACGACTGCATTAAGAGCTAGTGCCATCATATCCTGCATACTTATTCCAAGCCGGGCTGCATGATAGCTAAAGAAATGAACCGTATTCGCATCGGGTCGAATAGTTGTTGGTTTGATTTCTTTATTTCTGTCACTTGAGATAGGTGGTACAGGAGTATTAAAAAGTTGCTCAACTAATTGGTTGAAACTTATATTTCTTCTCGATGACATTACAATGCTCTCCAAAGTGGGAGTGTACTAATGATTATTTATGGACGCATGACTGTTAGGAATATTATAAATATTGAAACCAGAGCGGATTGTAGAAATATCGCGTAACGTTTCGCTGTTAATGCGCCAAGAGAAACACACCCACTAATCCAGCACGCAATAACGAATAATTTACCAAAGAAGTTATGGTTATCATCTTTCATCAAGGCGCCAGAAGAAACCGTTTCAATCACGCTAAAAATAACACCAGCAAACAAGATGAATGCCGTTGAATAACACAAGAACGAGATAAAATAACGCTTCTCTTTTGTTTCTAAGAACATCCCTAGTACGGTATCTTTCATGGCCATTCGCATTGGAGATAGGGGCTTTTTATTTTCATGCTCAACTAGATCATTTTCGCTGTAATTTTGATTATCCATGTAAGTGCTCATATAAATAGGTTTATACATACTAGTTAAGCTGTCCGAATGAGTATGTATCTGAATAGATTCTTGTTCTCGTAGATGCTACAGCCTAGGTATTGGCGGTAAAGAAAAAACCCTACTTTTTGAAACAATTCTAATGAATGCTCACATCACTTATGTGAAAGTAGCGAAAAGTTACTAACTTCTTTACGGAGGGATTGAAGTGTATTGGTCGTCACTAAGAGTAGTTCACCCTATGGGTAAATGGATTTTTACATTTTTTTTGATAGGAATTTGCAGTCTTTATTACATTGTCAGTAACGTCACAATCCAAAAAACGAACGAAGGTATTTTTATATCACTTGGATTGATGTTCTGGATTGGCGTATTAGTTTATTTATGTTCTTCAATCATTCTTATTTTTTTAAAAGTATCGAAAAGATTTAAGCGTTTCCCTGCAGGAATAGAAAACATGGAAAGACTTAGGGCCTTTTCAGAAAAATATCCCTCAATTGCCCAAGAGCTTTCATTGAATAAGACATTAAGTAATGGTGCATCATACGGTCAATTAATAAAAATAAAGAAAATCGCTAATAGAAAGTTAGTGAAAATGGCTTCTACTACATTTACAGGTGGGACATAAGTATGGGGGTTGTGTTTCCGTATTCTATTTACCATTTAGACCACAAGCACCTGATTTTTTTAGAACGTAAAATTAAAGCGGGGGAGGGTGATGAAAATGAGATTTTAGCTGTGAAATGCTATGAAGATCTTATGAGTAATAGACCTCGCTATGATCCAACAATAAGACAGACTTTTGGTTCCAGAATTCGCTCAATTGAGGAGTCAATTGAAGATGTTAAACGTAACTTAGACAACCTGAATACAGAAAAAATTATGCGTAAAGCCAGTTCAGCTATTGAGCTCATGAAGTTAGGTTTTTATATAAAAGCTGCTGATGTCTTAGCGGACACTGCTCAAGATGCTATAAAACTCACCACAAGTATTAATAAAAGGTGGATGCTGTCAGAATCAAAAAAAATTGAACCTACAATCAATGCCTGGCGTTCAACAGATTCATATGACTTGATTCAGCGATTTAATAGTCGGTTTCTTAAAATGCCTCTTGGCTTTATTGATTTACAGGAAGGCAGTTATGCTACAGAGCTTGTTTAATGGGAATGATAGTATTTACCATGCTCAATTTGCGGACTTCAGTCGGCAAATTAGATTTGGTCAAATGAAAGACATCGTGTTAGCAGGTAATAAAGATAAGGGTTTTTTTGTTACTGGGTGGATTAAAAGTCCAAGTGTTGAAATTCCCTGCGTACTTGTCAATCAACGATCAGAGATACGTTATATTAAATGTCCAGATAAGGCCCATGCTTTTTTGTATAAGATGGGGGTGGATGAGTTTGAAATTGATGCGACTAATTGGGATATGGAAGGCGCTTATAATCCTCATAAAGCATCTCAAGAAAGCAGGCTCAGAAAAAAATATCGTGAAAGTGCCATTAAAGCCTAACTATCAATTTTTATGGTCCAAACGGGCGGTTGCTGGTGTTGGGCAGTTCATTGAAAACCATGACATCGTATAAACTAAGTGGGATTAGCTTGGTTTGTTCGATGTCCAAAATAAGCTTGTTATCAAGCGAGACTTTAAAACTGGTTGTATCAATAGTATAAACACCGGCCGAATAGGCTAAATCAGGACTATGAATCTTTACCAATGCTTTTTTTGGTATTGTATCTTTTGCATGAAAGAAGATGACCTGGTTGATGCTTTCTCCATTTGATATTAGTGGGTATTGCTCAAGTGGATAAACTTCAATTCTCATGTTGGGAATGACTGTGATTGATCTGTCATATGGCACAACCTCAAGATATTCTTCATTAACAGCCAAATAACCAAGGTCTGTGATTATAAAGCTGCCACCAGTCAAAGTGTGTAGACCTTTGCCTTGCGTGTAATCTTCAGGAATCTCAATTTTACTTTCGGTACCATCATTAGTCTTTAAAAAAGCTGTTCGATAAAGTTCGTTTTGTCCTTTAATAATAAGTTTGTATTCACTTAGCGCTGAAATTTTTAGTACAGGAACCAGTGATGGAGGATGTCCTTTGGTTAAAGGTTTAGTTTTTTTGATTCTTTGTTTCGGGAATCGCAAGGAACGACCGCAGGAATTTAAGAGAGAGTGATGCCTAGCAATAAATTTAGTCGGATCTTCGATCACAGATTGAGAGTCAACTTCGATCCAAGAGATAGGAAGTACTTCAGCTTTAAGTTGACCTATAGCGTGGCTATGTAAAACTTCGATAGCTAATAAAGGGTCATTATTTTTAAACGCAACCACGTCACATACAAAATCATCAATTTGTACCTCTAGCTCTGCATGCGAATAATGTTCAGCTGGAATATATTCTGAATGAAGCTCATGACAAATCTGGCAGATATATTCATATTTAAGCGAAATAATACCTGCCGCGTTATCTTCAAAAGCTTTTTTAATCAGGCTTTTTGAGACAAGGTGTTCTATAGACTCATTACTGCATTTACTAGTTTTTGGGTGGGAAAAATGTTTGGTTCGAAGGTTTCCCTCCTTAAGTATGACAAGAGTAAGGCATCTGGGGCAACGGTACTTCTCAGACTTAAAAGCGCTCAATACAGATACAAGTGCATTTTTCTCGTTTAAAGCATAAGGGAGCTTTAATTTTTCCATCTTATTTTACAACCACAATATATATTTCATAAATGAAATTGTGAACAATTAACTACCATCAAAAGTAGCGGTTAATAATACTTTGATAAAGGCGGAGTCCTTATGTCAGAAATAGAGAATGTGTCATTTGAGGTAGATATTAGAATTGATACACGCTCAAGTTCTTTTAAATAACGTCTGATGACACAAATCGGCTTTGGTAGGAGTTGCCATTCTTTGATGGTGAGGCCGGATAGTTCAGTAGGTTTGTTGCGTTCAGTGGTGATATAACCACCGACTAGTTGTTCACTCTCTTGGGCTATACGATTAAGTGGAACGATATTTTTAATTGAAAGGTAGGCCTGTTCAGGGGTCCACTCTTCGTTATTCTTTAACCATTCATCAAACCAAGCTTCATCAGTTTGATTGTGTGTGATAGAAAAAGTTTGTTTAATAGTGTTGAAACTCTTTAGAACAACTATTTTATATACTTCCCACTGCCAAACCGAACGGTGACAATTAAAGCCAAGCTCACCTGATATTGGAATATTAATAATATGATTTAAACCATTTGTATTATGATCAAACCACTTTTTATATTTGTAGGAAAGAGTGCCTTCCTTTAAAAGATGGTCTTGGTATACGGATAGGGCCTTTTCTTGAGCCCCAGGCTTCATATAAGCGATCACCAAAGAAATGAAATACGAATTTTTTTCTCTCCAGCATTTTTTTATTGAGCGGTTTATATCCCGCCTTTCTTGAATTCCCTTACTTTCTTCCACTGCCTTTTTCTTGGCTTGTTCATCAGCAATATTTTGAAGATGGCTGTATCTGTATACTGATACCCAAACTCTGGGAGCAGAGTAGAGAACATATTCTTTGAAAACGGCCGGAGAGCGCAGATATTCAGAAGCTAAATTTGACAAATTTATTTCTAAACAATTTATTTCAAGTTTTTCAAAGAAAGCATACTTATCTTGCGATACTGCGTTTGAAACATATACTTCGACTGCTAGTTTTGTATTGTCAGATAGAGTACAGGTGAGGTCCGGTATTCTGAATTGATCTTGTTGATGAATTGACTTTTCAAGCTTAGAAGACGTTATGTTAAATAACTCAGAAGGCTGAACAACCGTTGATTTATGTACATGTTTTGCTATGTCTTTAGCTTCCCCAGATACAATAAATTCAGCGCCTAAAATAACATCAGATTCAGCAATGATTTGCTTTGCCCAAAGATGAGTAAGACTTTCTCCTTGGCAGGCTGTATTAGATTTATGACGAAAGTATGTATCTTTCTTGCGTGTATTTTTGTTGTTATTAGATGAAACCAGCGGAGACTTACAATCAGGGCAGTAAGCATGCTTATAACCTTCAGGAACTTCATCTATATGAACAACTCTACCTGAAACATTATCTATGCAAAGCTTAAAGCCGCTTTTGTCAGACATGAATGTGATGGCCTATTATTTTTCTTTGTCTAATGCAGCGTGTGAACCATTAAGTTTAGCTAATAAAACTAGCTCATTTTGTAATACGCTTACTTGCTTACGATACGATTCTTCATTCTCTTTTGCTATTTCCAGTCGGGTTAATGCCTTTTCTTTGTCTAACTCGAGGCGATGTGCAGACTTTTCTAATTCTTTTATTTCTTCATTAGCATTATTAAGCTTTTCTTTAAGAGAGTTATAGTCAGTATTTTTAGTTGCCAGAGAATCTTCCAGAGAAGCAATAGAGTTAAGACATTCTTGTAGCTCTTCTTCGAGCTCAATGGTTTTAATATTCGCTTCATTCTGTGCTTGATCTACACGCACTTTAGCTTCGCTATCGATATAGGCCCACATTTGAGTAGTAAACCTAAGCCCAGCTTCTTTAATATTGTCAGGCATAGAGAACATAATTTGATCAGCAAGTTTCTTTTTACTTCTCCATTCTCTCATTGCCGGGCTAACATCAGCGATCGAACCACCCCCCATCTTTTCTAGGACTTGATCATTTGTAGGGGAAGTGATACCTAAAGAAGCTAATGAATCAGCTGCTTCGAATATTCGTTGTAGTTGTTTTTCAGAGGGCTGTCTTGCCATTTTCACAAGTCCTTGAGCAATCATCCAGTCATTGTATGTTTAGATTATTATTATACATGCAATTAAGAAGCATTTTAATAAAGCTTTGAAAAGAGATTACAGATGGCTGCATAACCTTTTTTTGTTTAGTTTGATTTGAAACGATCAGAATTATGTTCTTAAATGATGGTGTTTTATATGAATCATGATTTAGCGCATGTATACACTTAGATATGCGCATCGTTCAATTCGACTTTTATTGCGTTCGGAGAAAAAACTTGTCTAACGATGGTATGAAAAGAACCAATAGTTATGGAATTAATCGACTCCTTGAAATTGGTGAAATAAAAAACTTACTTTCACTTCACATATCATACGTTGAAAAGGAAGTGATCTATGATGAAGACGATTTTACTTTAGAAATTGATACGGATATTGAGGTAAATGCATATAGATGCTCATTTATGTTATACCTAAACTCAGACAATCGGAAGCATTGGATTTCAGAGGATAGGAAAGAGTTTTCAGATATCAAAGATCTCGTCACTAAAGTTGTTCAGACTCACTACTTTAATAATCCAAACGACAGCGTGGGATATGAGCGATTCATGACTTCTTTGATTAATTATGAAAGCACAAATGCGCCAAAAAAAAGCTCAAAACTTCCAGGGATTTCAGTTATAAATAGTTAAGTTTTTCTTAAAAATGGTTTATTACGAAGAGTGGTCTTTCTGAAAGTATGAAGAAGTAGTAAGTTTACATGTCTCAAAATTATAAGCAGATAAGTTTCTCTATGCTGTAAAAGAGTTTCTGAAAAAATAATAGAAAAAGGCGATGCTGATCACTATGAAACATTGTAACTTACATCTTAATTCATTTTTTATAAAAGAGATAAAATTGTGATTACTTTAAATAGTGACAGAGGGTTTGTAAAAGTTGAATGCTGGGAAGATATTGAAGAGCTGCCAGGTTTTACTGGAGCGCTTGATCCCAAACAGCATGAACTTAAAGAGATTATTGGTAGGTATATTTTCAAAGATTATATTAAATGCGGTTTATCTTCTTGCCACACACCTCACGGAAAAGGCTATATAGTCAGCACGAAGTCCGGCCCAATAACAAATATTGGTCATAATTGTGGAAAAAATCACTTTCATATCGAATTTGATGAGCTATCTAAGTCATTTGAGAAATCTATATCTTTACACAACTATCGTGAAAATATAGGCAGTTTTTTAATACATCTGGATACCTATAAAGAAGCCCTTGAAAACCTTCGCACTGGGCAGAATGGTGCTGATTATTTATTTAAAAAAGGTCAATTACTAGTAAAAAAAGGGGGCGAGTGCCCTGATAGCGCAGTAAGTATTTTCTCAAAATTGGTTAGAAATAAAAACCCAAATTTGTTTCGAGCGAGAAAAGCTAGTAAAAAAGAAATCGAAGACCTAGAAGCAATTCAAGGGAAAGAATTACCGCGTCCATATTATATAGAAGAGGAAGTAGGTGTTTTAAAAGGGCTCTCGTTTTTATATGAAGAAAATGATTTACGAAAACTAATTATGCTTGATTTAAATGAAGGCTTTAAAGCCATTGGAGATTTGGATATTGATAATGGTAATTTTAAAGATTTAAAACACTGGTCTGCTTGGTGCTCAACTGTTGAAACAAAACTAAACTCCATTCAGGAAATCATTAAAATAGCCCCAACTCTTCTTAATAAGGATAACTTACTTCAACTAACTAATATGATTGATGACCCTTTGGATGAAACGAAATATAAAGCTTTTATTAAGAATCGAATATAACGAAATCTAAGGAAGATTGAGTCAAGGCCAAAAAGTGTTTTTTCTTGGATTTATATGTCGCAGTAAAACTTAGAGAGCGGAAGTTAAAAAAATCCATTTTTACCGCTATATTCAACAATGGTGTTCTAACTTTCGTAACGTAATGTTAGGTATATATATGTTTTCCGCCCGTTTACTTATTTACGTTGCCTAAATCGAATCTGGGTAGTCGTTATCGCCTTTGTATAATTGCTCTCTTTCTCAATCTTTTGAAACGATCTATTAAGGTCAAGCTCCCACCCATTCATTGCCATATCACTAATAGCTGATGTAGCTTTTTTTGCTTGTTCAATGTCAGTAGACTCAAAAATGTATTCATAATCGACATAGACATAACCAGGCAATTTACCTCCCCAATTATAATTTACTTTTTTAATGGAAAAGACTGAGTTTGAATCTGAAATCGAATTAGCAAACGAAAATTGATTAGATGATTTAATAACCGATGGTTCAGGCTGTTTTATAGTTTTCACTTGATCATAGCGCTTAGAGGCTTCAGTTTTTTGGATCTCTCGAAGATATTTTTGGTTTATTTGGTTCTGCTCCGATATTTCCTTAATAGAGGATCCTGAAAAGGGTAGGGGGGCAATTTGATCGGCCTTATCTAATGAATGCTGAGTATGGTGAGTGTTAGGTTGTTCGATAGCTTTTTTTTGGGGCGAATCTAGATAGGGATCAATTGAGTTCACATAAAAGTCCCATTCATGGCTTTTAAGATCTAATTCATTCTGACAAAAAGCATAACTGCTTAACAATGAGCAAGAGACTAGAACTGTTGCTTTATATAAATTGTAAATATTCATGATTTCTCTAAATAAATTAAACATGCCATTTGATGGCTCGTAAGAAGGAAAATTGTTGAAAAGTGCTGATAAATCGTGAAAAACAGTCTGCCAGTATGTATAAAAGAATCAAAGTGAAAACCTGTCTTATAGACAGATAGTTGATTTTTGAAGGGGTAAAATAATGATCAGATTAAGTGGTATAGGTAAAGCTTTAGTTCTGACTGGTTGCGTTGGGGCTTTAGGTGCGTGTACTGCCATTGATGTATGGCAAGACAAGGCTGTAAGGATTGATGGAGATGTATATTACTACAATGACTCAGGTGAAATTGAGGTAAGTGAAGAAAAGCTTAAAGAGATGGAAAATCAAGGAAATATTGTTCGTATCAAACATGTAGCACCATCAGGTGCGTTAATTGTTGACCCAGAAGAAATGACAATATTAATGCAAGACCGAGCTGTATTCTATTCAGAATTGGATAGAACAGATTCTGATGGAAGTGTTTCTGCATTAATTAAAAAAGGGTCGTTAAGAAAAAATTTAGAACGTATCTTTGAAGAACATGGATTGCCTGTTGCTGCTTGGAATTTACCGGTAGATTATTATGTATCGAAACCATTTGCAGTTGTTGGTGCTGACTTACAAACTATTATTCTAGAGTCGTTAAATGGATATCCTGTTTATGTTAGTTTTGATCAAAAGGGAGTGCCTATTGCATTTGAGAGTAGATAACCACTAAGCGATTTTTTTCACCACATAATACAGTTAAGAGCAATTTAAACAACTGCCCTTAACTGATTGCTTAGGTTCTACATCAGTTATCTTGTGATAATTAGATATATCGAGATCTTTGAGAAAGAGATAGCAAGTTTAATAAAAATTACAGCCTCCCTAGGAAAACAACCTTTTCTAAATCAAATCCAAAATTTGTTGCCTCACATCTCTACCTTGCGCATCTTTTTCCACGGCCATTATAAATAAATAGTTTTCACCACCGAGTTCAGCCCATTTTTCTCCAATGGCTCGTTTTTCAGCAGAGTCATCATTTGATACATAGGCTTCGCCTTTATACTCGACAATAAGCATGCGCCCGTCTTTTAACTGGCATATAAAGTCAGGATAGAACTTCCCATGCGCTAGTGGTAACCAAAATGAAGCCTGATCACGCCGAACCAGATTACGTATCCAAAATTCAACCTGTGGTAATCCATCAATTGCCTGGGCGCATTCGAATTCTTCACCTTTAGCCTTTAAATCTTCAATTAGATTTTGTGGGAAAAAGTGCTTCTGAAATTCATATCTACCTGTGTAGTAAGGCTGGCGAGAAGGGTAGTGTTCTGGCCTAAAGCTATACTGGAATTGATCAGATATGCATGCCTTTGTATCATTACCAAAAAGCGATTCTTGATAGCCTTCCTTTTGTGCTTTTTTTCTATGCAGTTTAATCTGTTCTGCAATTGCTTTAGATAGTGGGAATTTATTTCTCACTAATCCAGTTAGACTGATATTGGCTTGCTGTATAAGTTTTTTAATCAGGATAGATAAGTACTTAATTAGCTGGGCTTGCAAAATATCAGGTTGGCGTAATTCACGATCAAGCCAGCGAATCAGGTCATTTTCAGACACATCCATAAAACCTTGATTGAACGCGATAACGTCTTGCTCATCTGCTACTTTATAGGACAGTGCCTTGCCATCTAAGTCGATGCTAAAGCTATTGGTTGTTTCATTGATGCGGAAGTTTTTCAATTCAGCTGGGTAATCAAGCAAATTCCAATTATGAGCATGTAAGAAAAACTCTGGCTCTACGAGCTCAAGCTCATCTTGATGATAAATGCAGACTAAAGGCAATGAGCCAAATTGTTTACCTGTCTCTGAAGGGGCTTTTGCTACTTGAATTGCTTGGTTATGAACGCGAATGTCACGGTCTAGCTTCTCTTTGTCTGCTTTTTTGGTGACTTGTTGTGTTAGAACCTTGTGAATATTGTCAGATACTTCCCCAGTAATCCTGACAATAGCCGTTCCGCCTTTGTCTTCTGTCATGGCGAACTGAGATTTCTCATTATCAGACAGCTCTGATAAATCGGGCATTTTTGGTAATTCAACAACAATTGCTGGTGGCACTACTAGCTTTGGCATTGCTATATCTGAGGTGTTACCACCAAACAAATCACTCTGCCCAACCGAAGGTGCCTGTTCTTTCAAAAATGCGGCAACTTCCATTTCTTCGAAACCCATTGCAATGAGTTTGTCTGTGAGTTCTTGAGCGGCACGACTAAATTTGCTTGTGGCAAGGTGTGCATAGGCTCGATTAAGGTCTTCAATTACGCGACGTTTGGCGTAAGGCATGCGAAGTACCCGGCCCAGTAGCTGTTCTGCATCTTTGCTGCTCGATACCTGTTTTACTGAGCAAAACACATAAGCAAAAGAGCAATCCCAGCCCTCTTTTAGAGCTTCAATAGTGATGATGTATTCAATGGTGCATTTTTCGTCAAAGAGGTTTAGACCATCTAGTTCACGTTGATTACCCGTTGCAACCGCAATCTTATTTTCTTCAATATTAAGTTCATTGATGAGATGATTTTTAAGTACCTCAACGGTTATCTCACCATTTTTTGGTTCTGCCTGAAATAGCGCAATAGGGCGAATATAATCAGGGTCATTCTGGGCATCAATTTGTAGTTTATTGCGAGTAATGACGGAATCTTGAATCGCATCTTGCCAGTTTTGATGTTCTGTCAAAACGATGGGCAGTTTTATCATTTGTTCTGCTTTCAGTTCGGATGCAGATACATGAAATAAAACATTACTGCCATTGGTGCTGGTGGTGTTGGGAGTGGCAGTTAACTCTATTACTGCCGCAGGATGAATTTTTCGTAGTGTATCAAAGGTGAGTGATGTTCTGGCATTGTGCGCTTCATCCATAATGACCAAAGGTTTGTAAACCGCTAACAAATTGACAAAAGAGAGTTTGATTTTTCCTACTTCTTTTTGGCTGAGACCATTTTCTCTTATGTCGTTTTCAGACACTTTTTCAAGCTTGCTCCGTTGGGGGTGATTTGCGGGTATTTTTGCAAAATGCGGTTCGAAGTTTTCATGGTAGGCATACACTTTACGACCAGACGTGTCCGTAACACGCAAATTCGCTAGGGTTGAAACGACTACAATAGTTTTGTTACCAATATCTTGAGGGCGTATCTGGGTAACTTCATCAATGTCTAAGACTAAAACTTGATGGTTAAAGGCTGCATCCAACTTTGCTCTGTACGGATGACCTGGTGTTTTGAGGGCTTCTACGGTTTGTAGCCTAATGGTATTGCTAGGCACAAGCCATAATGTAATCGGGGTATCGGTATTCAGATATTTTCGGGCCGCCACTTCAATGGCATAAGAGCCTAAAACAGTTTTACCACCCCCAGTGGGGATGCGCAGGCAAACATAAGGTACTTCTTCAAAGCCATAATCTTTATAGGCCAAAGCAGGCATAGATTGGTCTTTTAGTGTTTCACTGTAAGCAGACGCAACACCATTTGTCTGGCAGCGAAGTAAAAAGCTTTCAAGTGTTTCAACGGCACGCTTTTGATAAGATTTTAATGCAAACATAAGTGAGTCCTTTCTAAAGCGCTGATACGTCGTAGGGGATTTGTTTAAAGGTTATATTGGCCTGCCTCAGTCGAGACTCACCCAAACGAGTAGACTCACCGTATATCACGATTTGTTTATCTTGATGCATAGTTATTTCAGGAAGAACATCCAACACTTTACTGGTTAAAACATTACCACCTTGAGGCCGCTTATCACCTAAAATGCCGTTATAAAGCAAGTAATAAGCGATATCGTTATGGGAACCCAAATAAGCAGAAGGTGTTTTATTATCGAGCGGTGTTTTGGTTTCTAAATACCAGATATGTGCGGCTAAGGTTGGGAATTTAATCTCGGCATTTAAACAACCATATTCATCAAAAACAGTTTGGCCCAGTTGGTAAAAGCGAAAGCCGCCACCACCTTGCCAATTGACAGTTTTTGAAATTCCACCTTGCTCCCCGTCTACCACTTTTTTTAATCGAGGTTGGCAATGTGTTATTGCATGTTCGCCTATTTCAATGCCAATGAATTTCCTATTCATTTTCTGTGCAACGGCCGCAGTTGTACCTGAACCTAAAAATGAATCTAAAACAATATCATTCTCTTGAGTGGATAGCTCAAGCACTCTTTTTATCAATCTTTCTGGCTTAGGTGTAGAAAAAGAGTCTACCGAATTGAAGCCTTTAACTTCCTCTTTCGCTTCATGGTTATGTCCTACGTCAGAATGTAACCATAAGGTTGGTGCGGGTGTCCCAGAGCGTTTAAGTTCATTAAGAAATGTTTTTCTCGAAGGTGATGCATCTCCTTTGTTACCAAACCAAATCTCATCATTTTCATCCATTGCTTTTAGTCTATCGGCTGGGAACCTCGGAGAGGTGCCAGAAGGTGGACTCCAAATATAGCCGTTTTTAAATTCAAACGTAAATGCCTTTTCTTTTTCAGAACCACTCCGCTTGGCATATAAAGGAGTAGACTTCCATGGTCCTTTGGGGTGGTTATCTGGGTTTTTATATCTTTTATCCATATCTTCACTTCGCGGCAAAGGGTATGGTCGCCACTTTTCTTTGTTAACTGCATAAACAAGTATGTGGTCATGATTATCTGAAAGCCATTTTGCATCATTAGCTATGGTGTATTTTTTTTGCCAAATACTATTTGCAACAAAGTTAGCGCGCCCAAATATCTCATCACAAATAACTTTTAAATAGTGTGATTCAGTATCATCGAGGCTGATCCAGAGAGAACCTTCCTGAGATAAAAGTTCTCTAATAATTTCAAGCCTAGGATAAATTAAAGATAGCCATTTACTATGCTCTAAATTGTCGTCGTAATGCTCAAAAGCAGACTTTGTATTGTATGGTGGGTCAATAAAAATACACTTAACTTTGCCTGCATAAAAAGGGATAAGCGCCTTTAATGCTTCGAGGTTGTCCCCTTGAATCAACAGATTTTCATTGTCTTCATCACCATAGGATAGTTCCGGCACTTCTTCCAATAAACGGTAGGCGCAATGTCTTGCTTTAACCACTGCATCATCTTTATTCAGCCACTGTAATATGGGCATACAATCAAATCTCTTTTAAATTTTTGTTGATTAAACGGTTCATCAAATAGTTCTATCTTTCCAAATGGGTAAATTCTGCCAATTTTCAGGAAAGCCCATTCTTTTGTAGTCGATATCATATTTATTGATCAACTCTATAAGATTATTCGCCCACTTAGAGTCAGGGCAAATCACATCCATAAGATGTTGAATGACAACGAGCGTATTATATATTTTATGTTCGGTTTTATTGTGTTCATCAACATAAATATTGTCCTTTAAACCAGCAGGCTTTCCTTTTGGTAAGGGCATTTTTTTTGTTAAATGACGGTTCCATAAACGACTGTGATGCGCACAAACATTACGTACATAAGTAAGATGCTCCAAAAAGCCTTCTAGGAAACCTTCATCAAACTGGTACGTAGCTGAAATTTGCTGTCTTACTTTATATGCTCGAAGATTCGCGTAAAAGCGAGAGAGCAAACCCAGAGACATCACCTCACAACTGACCCATGCCGGTGGAAGTTGTTCATCATAGTTCTCGTTGTAGTGCTGAATAAAAACTTCATCACTGCGTTTTACATGTTCTTTCAAATCAGAAATGTCATTAAGCAAGCGACGTTCATTCTTTCTAAGGCCTTTTGAGTTATCAAAATACCCGTGAGGGCCGAAAGAATGACTCATATGATAAGCCCATTGTGTTCTGAAAGAGACTTCTATTCGTTCAATTGCATCAAGTAGAAGTAACCGAAATTCTCTGTCAAAAAGATAATGGTTTAAGACGGTATCGAATTGAGTGTTATCAACGAATTGATGAGGATCTCGGCTGATTTCGAAAGGCAACCAATAGGCTTCAAGGCGATAGTAATTGATATGAGATAGGTAGTGAGCGGCACTATCTTTATTTGAAAAGCTCATGCCACGGCTAGAGAGAAGTTCAATTTGCTCTTCAATGTTCTTTGCTGGTTTACTGAACTTCAAACTTAGCCCTTATCTTTATAGTTTTTAAGGGGCAGAAACAAATAACCCGCCAGTTTGAGGGTAATCCGAAGATCATAGCCTGGGCGGGTATTGTTAAGAGTAATTATAATACTTACCTTTTTAATATCAAGCATGCTTAATATTTTAAACCCTAGAATGCATCACATTTAATTCACTTACTTAACATTATTGAGCAAAAGTTTTTATAATTCAATGACCTATTATTTTCATTCCATCCAAAGTCATTTCACCATTTGATTTACGCGCGGAGTATGGAAGACATTAAGATATTTAAACGTATTAAATCTATTGAAAGATGGTTGTGATCTACATGGTTGGGCCACGCTGTGTCTGAAAATCAGTTGTATGATGGCTATCAGAGTTGGATAGGTTTAATGTTGAAGTCATTATCTTTTGCACATTTTCGTTATTTTCAAATTTTTTGTGAAGCAATGAAACATCGTTTAATTTTATACAGTTTCTTATTGTTTCTCGATCCTGGATACTCAACTCATGCACCCCCATGTTCTTTTCAATATTGATTAATGAGCTGGTGACACAAAAAGCTAAGGCCATAGACTTTGTTGGCAAAATGTTCAATTGCTTACCAAGTTCTTCTACAAAGCTTTCATCTAATCGAAGTAGATTGCCAGTCATTAGAGAGTCATTAAAGCTAACGTCAAACTGAGTATCAGTCATCGGATTTGGTAGATTATGAAAAGAAGGGCTTAAGCGCCATTTCCCCATACCTTTATCATACATTTCTAAGTTGTCTAATCCATTGGATGTATGATTAGTAGCTGCTGACATTATGGCTCTTCGAAAAAGCTCTTCTTTGTCAGTAATAGGGTCATCACTATATTTGTCTATAGCATGTGCGATATGTTTATAGGTTGGTCTCTGAGTATTATTAAGAAACGGATCATCTGCTAAGAGTGTTTTAAAGGATATACGATTATATTTATACAGGATGCGTAAATCATCATTCTGATTAAAGCGCTCAGAACGTGTGTAATTTTTCGAAAATAATACATCTTCACCACAATCTAGTTTAACAACATAAGTTTTACAGACATTTAAACCTGCGTTCATTTCTAACGAAGTAAATAAATTAGCTACCCTGGCATCGTTGTAATATTTTGAGGTATTTAATTTTGTAACAAAACGCTGAGCAAGCCCTTCGCGTTCTACCACGTAATCTATCTTAGGCTTTGTACCCTTGAACGAGCAAAGAGCCCCTTGAAGTTCTTTAGTTACTGGGCTTAGTAGCCCAGTAAGTTGAAAATCTCTTATAGCTTGAACTAGCTCATTAAGTTTATCTAAACCACTTATCGGATCATTAAATTGATCGTACTGAGGGTTTAGTTGAGCAGCTCCGAAATCTCCATGAGCAATAGTCATAATATATAGCTTTTCACCTTCTGATAGATGACGCCATCTTTGATCAATATTTACTAAAAGTGATTGTGAAAATTCTCCCGGTAAAAACTCTGAGAAATAATCAAGTACTTTCCCGTTTAAAGACTTAGTTGTAAATTTTCCACCATCTTTTTGAGGGTCTAAGTGGGCCGGATCAATCGCAGGGTATTTTTTGTCGATATATGATCGGTCATATGTAAATCCAGAAAAACCAATCCTATGAGATGCCGATGGGTTGTTGTCATGTATAACAGTGCCAACAGGGATATAGTCTTGTAACTCGTTTATCCACATAGAGAGTCGAATAAAAAGCTGCCGATCAATATTTGATGTCATCGACTTTTCTCCATTTGAGCTCTCGCACTTAATTTTTCATTAGCTTCAATCATAGCCTTTTGGATTTGAGGCCCAAGCTCTTCCTCTACGAGCATTAAGTAGCGTAGATTTCCAGATCGACCGCCTTCTAATGCCCAAAGAATATCGGGTAGGGCGCCCATCTCACTTAGATAGGCCGCGTAGACGCCAAAAGTCACACTTGTATCACCTTTCTCAGCACGGCTGATTCGGTTTCTATCTACAGCTTGGCCAAAGTAAGGTCCTAAAATATGCTTCCCGAAATTACTAGCGCTACGTACTTCTCTTGGAAGGCTTCTTCTATATCTTGCAAGTATCTCTCCTAGAAAGGATAGGTAGTTTTTGGGATGTCTTTCATGAGGGAGTGGTATTTCGTTAAAAATATCTCGTTCATTATCCCTAGGTTTCGTAATTAATTCAGATTCTTCACTCATATTTTCAACCATCTAATGACATCACCAATGACAATGCTAAGCAAATATAGTTGTTAATGATTGAGAGGATGAGGTTTTGATGCAACATAAAAAAAGCAAAATGTGCAGATAAACATTTATAAGCTAGAAGATGCTGTATATAAAGAGCATGCTCGCTGCACTTTTGGATCATTGAATCTTATAGTTAGTTTCATTATTGAATTAGGTGAAATGACTATGAGCGATTTAATCACTTCGGAACCACGACTTTTAAAACCATACGCTAGAGGCTTCATGGAGTGTATTAAAATCCTATTTTTAATTCATGAATCTAAGCACCCGACATTAACTTTACTATCAATAGAAACAGCATATTCAGAAGAAAAAATCAGAGCTGTTTTCAAACGACTACATGAACAATATAACTTGATAATTCAGCATGTAGATAGGAATGGCAACGGATATTACAAAGTTGCAGACTGGGGAGTACTAGATCAAAAAACAGTACTAAGCCTCCAGGGTAATTGAAAGTGCCTTTAAAGGTTAAATGTCGTCATTGAAAACCTAGTGAAATGATAGCTTTGTATAGATTAATTTTTGATATGGGAGATAGGATTATATGGTTGGGCAGTTTGTAGAATTCCAAATTGATCATGGTATTTATGAGTCGGGCATAGTTAGAAAACATTGTGCAAATTCAGGGAGTATCATAGTTGAAGATTTAGATGGCGAGATTTGGAAGGGATTTGAACATCAAGTGGAGGTAGTAGGGGATGTCTAAGATAATTATCGGATTGATAACTCTCTTCATTCCAATGGTTAGTCATGCTGAGGGGAGTTTCCCACTTGAACATTCTAACAGTTGGGATGAAGACAGAAACGGCTGCATGTTAAATGAAAAACGTTACCCAGTTGGTAAAATGCTTGCTATGAATAGAGCATTGATAGAATCACATCAAAATAATGGCGGGTTTGTATCAGATGGGGATGCCATAATGATGCGATGTACTTATTTAGTTGATCCCCTTGCAGAAGATCATCCTAAAGTGGCTGAAAGGGAGTATCGATGGGTTGCCTTTTCTTGGGCTAGGATGTGATTCTTGTAGCCGTTAGATAAAGGTAACTTAGGTATAAACTTTCGATATAGACGGTTTAAAACTTGAAATTTGAAGACTTTGTTGGGTGTGCTTTTAGATGGCCATTTATTTATGCATGGCCATCAGCCGCCTTTTTCATAAGCTGATTATGCTGTGAAAGCAGTTCTTCAATCTGGAGAAGTTCTTTAAATTTATTAGGATCAACCATTTTCAGGAACTCAAGATAATCGGCTGCTACATCATCAAAGTTTTGGTCTCGGTTTTCATTATCGTATTTCAAGAGACTTTTACTTTAAAGCTGTGGTAAGCAATAAGCTTTGAACCGCTCTGGGGGTATGGAGAGTCGAATAAACCAAGCTTTTCAGTTAATGTTGATTTAGATAAAAAATGATTAATTCTGCTGATAGCAGTGTAATGTCTACCGTGCTTGCCTGCTAAGCCATACCTTCGAACCAAGTAACCCCATGAATCGGGGAAGCGTTTTTTTAACTCTGCATAAACTTGATAGCTAGATACCACACTGCAAACTAGAGATAGCATAACAAGCACTGTAGTTATGTGTTCTTCAACTTCATTTATTGTATTTTGATTATTTTTCATTATTAGCTCCCGTTTCGTTTGATAATTATTTTAGTTGTGAGTATGGATAATAAAGATCCGAATATCAAGAAAAACTATAGCCTAGTATGTGTCTAGTTTGTACCCTAATGAATATTTTTTGAATTATAATTGGGTTTATGAGAAGATTTAGTATGTCGAAACCTTAGTTATAACTTTATAGTAAGAGAGCTAATGTGAATGGATTTAATACAATCAAAAGATCAAGTGATTCAGCGAATTATTGAATACAATGACGAGCTGAAAACAAATCTAAAATTACAAAGAAATCTTAAGATGGCCAAACACTTTTTCTATGACCCGGTATCTGAACTTGTTGGGCCATCAAAATTTGTAGGTTTTTCGAAGAGTCATTTTACTAGTTCAGGCTCTCTTGAAGGAGATGGCCGTTTAACTCAAAGGCGGCTTCTTAGGTTTTTCTCTGAACCTACCCCAAACTCCATAGAGTCTGAAAAAATACGTAGTAAAGTATTAGATCTTTGTAGCTCATATTCTTTATCGCCAAATAAGGCGTTCAAAGTTTATATACCAAACGGTTGGCGGATGGAGCCTGATATTGTTAATACGACATCTGTAGATTTGATTTCAGAATTCTTAAAAAGGCAATTTAGTATTCATGATTTAAGATTAATTGCCAATAAAATAACTTAGAATTACTGTTTAACATATCGTAAGTCCTTAAATATATTGAAAAATGACAAATTGAGGTAAATGAAATAATATAGTCGATAATAAATATACGAGAATAATTTCAAAATGAATAAAGTGTCGCCTGAGTTATATAAAGCTATTTCTAGTGTCAAAAACACTAAAGAGACTAATGCCACTTTTCCAAGTGACCAATTAGGCATCAATTTCTCAGGTGATTCTCGTCGATTACTTAAGGTTTTATCTGAAACGTTCTCTCAATCTGAGGCAGATTTTGCTGAAACGATCTTACTGCATGCATTGTCTGAAACCTTGAAGGTGATGCCCGATGTACTATCGGAAAAGGAATTCAATAAATTAGAAGAGAGAATAATCAAAGAATTAGGCTTAGCTGCTTACCTCTCATTAAGACCAGTCTTTCCATTCGCTCAAGGTATACAGCTACCAAATTTCGCAGAGGTCTCATCTCAAAAGGGTATAATACTAGGTAAATGGTTGAATACTGAAGAAATGATCGTTATTAATGATCCAGTCACCGATAAGTCACTTTTTTCATATTCTAAAGGGATACAGCCCGAGTTGAGTGTAGATGGATTTACTTGGCAATGGGTTGGAACAAATGTTAAACCTGTTTATTTACAGCCTGTAAATTCAAAGAATTTCGTTTCAACTATAGATAGTGCAGATGTGCTGTTTATAGAAGGGGTCGGCTATTTTTATCGAGAGGATGAGTATTTAGACGATCTTAAGTTCTCCGCTTACTCTAATATTGAAAATAAAATCATTCAGCATAAAGAGTTCACAGATTTATTCTCTGTAATTGGGAATGAACAAAGCACTTATAGCATTCAACCTAAAACGGATGCTTTCAAAATGGCACATCAAAAATCATACGGTGAATGGGAAATAGGCAAAGTTAGAATACAAATATTCTCGTTGCACAATGTCATGATCAGCCCCGACAATAATTATGTCTAGTAGATTTCTAAAGTCTTATGAGACATCATTCCAAGCAAATATAATTGATTCGTTGCGTAAACTTTCTAAGAATGAAGACTATGAATCGTTTAATCTGATTATGACGAAAGAGCAGGCTGGACTGTCAAAAATATTCTCAGAAAGTTTGGGGGTGACAGCGAGAAGTTACATCCAAACTGTTATGGAAGCTGAACTTGCTAGAATGATGAATATCAAGAAACGAAATGCATCATTAGAAGAGCAAAATAATTTTTACGGTGAAGTTATCATAGCACCATTAAAAGCAGAGCAAGAATTAGATGGGTTGGTAGCAAATTATTTACCTATTAACTTATCTCAGCTACAAAATGCTCTTCTCATTAAGCAAGCTAAATTAAAATTAGGTCTTAGATTTAATAATTTTAGAGCGTATAGACTCGCTAACTTTGATGGTAAACCTACAATAGAAATTGTACTTTATATCGATAATGAGGCATCAAAAAACTTCAGGTCAGCTTGGCTTGGTGTAAAAGGCCTTCCCTTAAAAAGCTTATCCTTTTGCTCGGTGTCTTCTTTAAGTGAGCATGTGAATCAAGTGAGTATTTTTGCAAACCTTTTTGATTTAAATTATATGCATGTTGGGCAAAGAGGACTTCGTTATGAGCGCTGATACTTTAAATTTATTCGTTTAATTCTATCTAAAATGAAACGAAATGAAGCATTGGTATAGGGTTTAGTTAGAAATTCATCATAACCAGCTTCAAAGCATCGTTCTCTATTCCTGGTAGATGCATCAGCCGTAAGGGCAAAAATTGCGATGTGACCAGAATCTTCATTCAACTCTTTTTGTCTGATCTTCTCAACTAATTCAAATCCGTTCATTACTGGCATAAAGCAATCGACGATTAGAGCGTCAAATCGATGAGAATTATATTTTTCGAATCCTTCTATTCCATCTTTAGCAAGAATCAAATCTATATTGGATAGCTCACAATACATTTGAAAAACTTGTCGATTGAGTCTGGAGTCCTCAACGTAAAGTAAACTAATGCGCTTCTGACATATAGGTAAGCTATCGGAGTATTCCGGTAGCATGTTTGCGGCCTTGGATAACGGCAGAGTTATATTAAAAGAAAACCGTGAACCCTCACCGATGGTTGAGCAATCTAAATTCAATTCACCTTTCATTCTGTCGGCAATCTTTTGAGCTATCGTTAATCCGGTTCCTAGGCCAGCATGTTTCTTATGAGTTGGATCCTCGCCAATATGGAATAGTTTAAAGATGGATTCTTGCTCATGGGAGCTGATACCAACGCCAGAGTCAGAAACAGCAATTAATAGTTTCACGCCATTGTCTTTTGAAACTATATCTATAACTACATCGACACAACCTTGGTCAGTAAACCTGATAGCATTATCTATAAGGCTATTGACCACTTGGCTCAAACGAACCCAATCCCCTTTTACATATGTCTGAGAGTCAGCGGTGAGTCCGTTAATATCGAATTTGTATTCTAGACCTTTAATAAGTGCCTGGTCAGCATGAGACTTTAACAAAACAATTAATGAGTCATATAAAATGAACGTTGAAGGATGAAGTGTAATTTCATGATACATATCTTGAATGGATGCAAGTAACTCTGACCTGGTCAAGTAAATTCAGTCACCCTAGTTAAGATACTTTT
>TARA_R110002072_G_scaffold1559_4_pt1 | contig 63750 bp, 43 predicted proteins | sample TARA_R110002072 | Tara Oceans TARA_R110002072 (sample SAMEA4397118) | marine metagenome | biome: Polar Biome; feature: [SRF] surface water layer (ENVO:00010504); material: water (ENVO:00002006), including particulate matter (ENVO:01000060) such as... | depth 5 m | reverse complement strand
CTCGCGCTGATCCGGGTGTGCGGTAAAGAAGAAAGCATGGCCTGACTGGCGCACAGCGCTCCCTCCGCCACCCGGCCCTTGTGCCACGCTGCAGCGCTGGGTGTATTGCCTGACGCACCCACTGAATCACAATCCAGGCCGTGGTGTTGGGGCGAGCACAGTGAACCAGTCAGGCCATGTATTCCTGTTGAGCCGCCCGGCCGAAACAGCGCGAGGACTGTCCGAACCCCGCGCGACGCAGTCGCAAGGGTGAGTTCCGCAGCGCCGGCCGGGCGGGACACCAGGATGGCCGGTTCGCTGAGCTTCCCCAGCGCCACAGCCGTCAGGCGTTCGCTAGCGCCGGCCGGGCGGTACAACAGGATGGCCGGTTCACTGAGCTTCCCCAGCACCGCGGCCGTCAGGCATTCACCAAACAAGTCAGGCACACCCTCAAGACGTCTCACGGAACAGCTCCCGCCCGATCAGCATACGGCGGATCTCCTGCGTCCCCGCACCAATTTCGTAAAGCTTCGCATCACGCAACAACCGCCCCGTCGGATAATCATTGATATACCCATTACCCCCCAGAATCTGAATCGCCTCCAGCGCCAGCTTCGTCGCATTGTCAGAGCTGAACAGAATCGCGCCGGCAGCATCCTTGCGCGTGGTCTCGCCGCGGTCGCAGGCACGGGCAACTGCATATACATACGCCCGGGCGGCGTTCAGCGCGGTATACATGTCCGCCACCTTGCCCTGGATAAACTGAAAATTGCCAATCGACTCACCAAACTGCTTGCGGTCATGCACATACGGCATTACTACGTCCATGCAGGCCTGCATGATGCCCAGCGGACCGCCGGACAGCACCACGCGCTCGTAGTCCAGACCACTCATCAGCACCTGAACGCCGCGGTTTTCACCGCCCAGGATATTCGCAGCCGGCACTGCGCAGTCCTCAAAGACCAATTCGCAGGTATTGGAGCCGCGCATACCCAGCTTGTCCAGCTTGGGGGAGCGAGAGAAACCTGGGGTATCACGTTCTACCAGAAACGCAGTAATGCCGTGTGGGCCGGCATTGGCATCCGTTCGGGCGTAGATGACATACACGTGCGCATCCGGGCCGTTGGTGATCCACATCTTGCTGCCGTTCAGAATAAAGTCATCACCGTCGCGGCGGGCGCTCAGTTGCATGCTGACCACGTCGGATCCGGCATTGTGTTCACTCATGGCCAGCGCGCCGATTGACTCGCCGCTCAGCAGGCCCGGCAGGTACTGACTGCGCTGGGCATCGGTGCCGTTGCGGAAAATCTGGTTGACACAAAGATTGGAGTGCGCGCCGTAACTCAGGCCGACACTGGCCGAGGCGCGGCTGATTTCTTCAGCGGCAATCACATGCGCCAGATAGCCCAGGCCGGCACCACCGTATTCTTCAGACACAGTAATGCCCAACAAACCCATGTCGCCCATTTTGCGCCACAGATCTGCAGGAAATTCGTTGTTTTTGTCGATGTCGGCCGCGCGCGGGGCAATCTCTTTGGCGGCAAATTGCTTTACCTGGTCCTGCAGCATTCGCAGACTTTCGTCCAGGTCAAAACTTAATTGGGAGTAGTGCATGAATCCGCTCTCGTGCTGGTTTTTTGTTATCGTCTTGCGACCGATTCTAAACCAAAACTGAACGGATTCACATGCTGCAGATCAGGCCGAAAACTGTTTGACCAGTTCGTGCATGGCAGAAATGTCACGTGCCAGGCGCTTGCTGGTATCAGAGGTGGAACGCGAGGCATCACCGGTGCGCTCGGACTGGGTCTGGATATTCACAATGTTGCGGTTCACTTCCTCGGCCACGGCGCTTTGCTCTTCCACTGCGCTCGCTACCTGGAAGGTCATATTGCGGATATCCGACACGGCCTTGCTGATGGAGGTATACGAAGCGCCGGCCTCCTGATTGTAGCTCACACACTGCTGGGCGCGTTCCTGGGCACTGGCAATCGAATCCACGCAGCTCTGGGTGCTGCTCTGAATGCGAGTGATGATGTCCTTGATCTGCACCGTGGAGTTCTGGGTGCGCTGCGCCAGGGTGCGAACCTCGTCAGCGACCACTGCAAAACCACGGCCCTGTTCGCCGGCACGGGCGGCTTCAATGGCAGCGTTCAGTGCCAGCAGATTGGTCTGTTCGGCGATGGCGTTGATCACCTCAATCACCGATCCAATGGCCGTGCTGTCGGTGCCCAGATTCTGGATCATGCCATTGATATCATCAATATTGGCCGCCAGCTGGGTGGTTGCCGTCAGGCTTTCCTCAATGGAATGATGCCCGTTGACCACACTCTGATCTGCCTGTTCGGCTGCGCTTGATGTGTTGGCGGTGTTGCTGGCAACTTCATGAATGGCACTGGACATTTCGGTGACAGCGGAGGAAACCGAGGCGAGCTCGGCCTGCTGGTGATTGATGGCGGTATCCGTGTCATTGACTGCCTGATTGGCCAGTGCTGCCAGCTGATCAAGCCGAGAGGCAGACTCGTCAACGCGCTTGAGAATGGTATCCACTTCAGCCTTGCGGGCTTTTAATGCCAGTTCCAGGCTACCGAGTTCGTCGTCACGGCCTGTGTATATGGCGCGGGCCAGCGAATCGTCGCTGATACCCTGTGCCTGCTCCAGCACCGGGTTCATCTGATTGAGGAGGATCCAGACTGTACCAAGTCCCACTGCTGCAATCACCACTGCCAGTGCTGTGGCCAGAACCGGATTGAGTATGGGTGTCAGCGTCACAGCCAGAACGGCGGCCAGACTGGCCGCCGTGACTGCCAGAATTTTTTGCCGCCAGCTCAGCAGGGCACTGAGTCGCACCGCAGCGCCACTGCGCAGTTTCTGGTAAAGCGATTCTGCATTATCTACAAAACGTTGTTCAGGGCGTGAACGCACCGACTGGTAACCGACTACCTTGCCACTTTCGAATACCGGCGTAACAAAGGCGTCCACCCAGTAGAAGTCGCCGTTTTTACACTTGTTCTTTACCATGCCCATCCAGGGTTTGCCTGACTGAACGGTTTCCCACAGGGCCTTGAATGCCTGTTTTGGCATATCGGGATGGCGGACAATGTTGTGCGATGCGCCCAGCAGTTCCTGCTCGGTAAAGCCGGATATTTTGATGAATTCCGGATTGGCGTATTTGATATAGCTCTTAAGATCCGTGGTCGAAACCAGTTTCTCGTGTTCGGAGAACTGTCTGCGCTCAGCCATGTTGAAGTCTCTTGCCGATTACGTGAGTGTACTGATATGGCTAACGGCTGAGTGAGGTGGAACTTTAGTCAGGCAGCTGGTTCTCAGGCGGCGGGTTGCCAGTCGCAGGGATGTCATAATGGTGAGACTGAGCGCAATGCTGGCTGTACCAGACGATAAACTCTTCAGCAGGGGCGGGCCGGTGACAGAAAAATCCCTGCGTCTGGTCGCAGTGATAGCTGCGCAGCAGATTGAGTTGTTCGACCTCTTCCACACCTTCGGCAACAACCACCATTCCCAGGGTTTTCCCCAGTGCAATGATGGCCTTGCTGATCGCCTGATCCTCCTTGCTGGTCGCCAGGTAGCGGACAAAACTGCGATCAATTTTCAGTGTGTCAACCGGGTAGTTGCGCAGCTGTCCCAATGAGGAATAACCGGTACCAAAGTCATCCAGCGCAAATCGCACACCGCCGTTGCGGATATCCTGCATCAGGGCAATGGCATGGTCCGGGCTCTGTACCACCAGGCTTTCAGTAATTTCCAGTTCCAGACGTTCCGGAGCAATGCCGGCCTTTTTCAGCGTGCTGCTGATGTACTTGCCCAGATTCGGGTAGTTGAACTGTCTGGCCGACAGATTGACCGCCAGTGAGAGCGGCGGCAGATCCAGCGCGTCCCACTGCTTCAGCTGAGCGAGCGCGGTTTCCAGCACCCACGCACCGATGGGCAGGATCAGGCCATTGTCCTCGGCGATGGGAATAAACTGCACCGGGGAGACTTCGCCCAGTTCCGGGTGGGTCCAGCGCACCAGGGCTTCAACGCCGGTTACCCGGTGGGTTCCCAGCTCCAGCTTGGCCTGATAGTGCACGGAAAATTCATTGCGCTTAAGCGCGTGCCGCAACTGCAGCGACAGGCTGGCACGCTCCTGAGTGTGCTGGTGCAGCCTGGATGAGTAACAGTGCACATTGTTGCGGCCGTCCTCCTTGGCAGCGTACATGGCGGTGTCCGCGTGATTCATCAGCTCTTCTTCATTAAAGGCATCAACACCATACAGGCTGATACCAATACTGCCGCTGACCATGAATTCGCGGTCATCAATCTGGATGGGTTGGCTGAACGCCTCCAGCAGGTTGTTGGCGATAAACAGCGCATGCTCACGATCAGCAACTTTCTGTAATAACACCACAAATTCGTCACCCCCCAGTCGCGCCACAATGTCACTGTCACGCAATGGCAGTTTCAGGCGTTTGCCTACCTGATTGAGCAGCTTGTCGCCAGCATGATGGCCAAATGTGTCATTGACGGTTTTGAACCGGTCCAGGTCAACAAACAGGACGGCAAAGCGTTGATCGGGGTATCGATTGGCAGCGCGCACAGCATTGCCCAGCATTTCACTGAACATGGTCCGGTTGGGCAGGCCGGTCAGGGTGTCATGCGTTGCCAGATGTTTGATGCGGTTGGCGGTGCGTTTTTTGTCAGTAATGTCGCGGGATATGCCACGATAGCCAAGAAACCTGTGCTGATCGTCAAACATGGGTTCGCCGGCCAGGGAAAAATAGTAGAGGCAGCCCTCGTCGTTGGTGAAGGAGAATTCAAAATCGCGAAATGCCTTTTCCTTTTTCAGCAGACGTTTCAGTCGTCGCCAATTCATGGTTTCGGGCTGAACACCGGGCATATTCCAGAGGTTGCGGCCCGGCAGGGTTCTGACTGCACGCTGATTGCTGTCGCCAATAATCCGGCCCTCGTACAGCGTGAAGGCCAGGTTTGCGTTCATTTCCCAGTAGAAATCCGAGGTCAGGCTGGTCAGGCTGCGGAAACGTTCTTCATTCTGACGGATGATAGCTTCGGCGCGGGCGTGTTCCTCATCTGCCGCAAAACTGTCCAGCGCAAAGGAGACGTTGTCTGCCATGCTCTGCAGGATGGACATAGTCTGCGCATCAAAGGTGTCGGGCAGCGTTGCGTAGAACAGCAGCACGGCCACACACTGTTTGCGTTTGAACAACGGGAAAGCGGCGGCGCTGCCCAGATCCATTTCCTCTGCAAGGTGATGCCAGGGCCGGGTGCGTTCATCGTGTTTGAAATCGTTGCTGCAGAATGCCTTGCCTTCCCGGTAGGCCTGGCTGGTCAGGCCCCGTCCCTCCGGTGAGTCGTCGGCAATTTTGACTACGATGCGTCTGCGTTGCCGTGTGTAGTTGCCGGCAGTGGCAAGATGTTTGAAACCGCCATGACCATCGGTCACGCAAATCGACGCGATGCTGAACAGTCTGGAGGAAACCGTTGCGGTAGCAACACTCTGATACAGGCTGAGTTCTGACTCGGCGCGCAGAATTGCCTCATTGGTCAGGCTGAGCGCCGAGAACAGATGCTGCAGGCGCAATGCCCGGTTTTCGGCGCGTTTACGGGCTGTTATGTCCCGGCTTACGCCGATAATCATCCAGCGCCCGTCAATTTGCGTGGCACGGCTGAACACTTCAACAACGGACATGCCACCGTCTATGCGTTTGAGTTCCCGCTCGATACGGCTGTGCCCACCTTCATTGATCAGGCGGTCGTAGCGCTCAATCAATTCGGCTTTTGTCAGCCCCAGTATCGTGGTGGGGCTTTCCTCCAGCAGCTGTTCGCGGGTGCGGCCGGCATTCTGGCAGGCCGTATCGTTCACATCCAGAAACGTCAGGGTTTCCCGGTCAACCAGATAAATCATGTCCATGGACATGTCCATGGCGGCGCGGAAACGTTGCAGATTGGTGTTGTTGGCGTGAACTTCAGTCAGATCGATGGCCAGGCATTCGTAACCATCAAACCGTCCGTCACTGGCAAACTGGGGTACTGCCGTTATCTGCAGAAAACAGGGGGCTTCCGTGGTGTTCAGACAGCAGTTCAGCTGGCGGAACGGTTGCTGCGCATTGACCTGTTGCAGCCATTTTTGGCGATCAATATTGTTCAGCAATGCCGGCAGAGTGGTTTTCTGGATAGCCTGCGCTGCCCGCTCGGTTTTACTGGCGTAGTTGTATATTTCCTGGCACTGACCTTGTGCATCCTGACGCCAGTACAAATCGGCACACAGGGAAAGCAGGGTGTGCTGGGTGGTGCTGGATGAAACCATTAACTAATCATGTCCGGTCCGGTGTCGATGCGGTCTCGAGATCGGACGTAGTCTGTGAATCGCATTGTTATTAGTATTCTTGTCACAAATTGTAAAGTTATGTTTAATCTAGCAATAAATCTGGCATACGCCAAGCGCTTTTCAGGGCATCAGGGTTGCAGGGCAGCGCAGGCCCGGTTCAGCCGTTGCAGGCCATCGTCCACTTCATCGGCCGAGATGTTCAACGGTGGTAACAGACGGATGGAATTGCCACCTGCTTTGACCGCCAGCATTTTTTCTGCCGCCATTGCCTTTATAAGATCGGCATTACTGGCCAGACATTTAATGCCGACCATTAATCCGAGTCCGGTGTGGCCGCCGATCAGGGCGGGATATTGCTGGGCCAGCGTGTCGATCCCCGTCCTCAGTTGTGTGCTGCGCTCGGTGACGCCGGCCAGAAAGCCGGGTTCGGTCAATACATCGAGTACCGCATTGCCCACAGCAGTGGCCAGGGGGTTGCCGCCAAATGTGCTGCCATGGGTGCCGGCGGTCATGACTTCGGCGACGTGTTCACGGGAGAGGCAGGCACCGATCGGGAAACCACCGCCCAGACCCTTGGCCGATGCCAGCAGATCAGGTGCAACGCCCAACGCTTCATGGGCGAACAGGTAGCCGGTGCGGCCCATGCCGGACTGCACTTCATCAAACATAAGCAGGATGCCATGCTCATCACACAGTTGCCGGACCGCCTGCAAATACTCGACTGGTACGGCGCGGATACCGCCTTCGCCCTGCACTGGTTCCAGAATGACGCCGGCAGTCTGATCGGTGATGGCACCGCGCAACGCGTCCAGATCACCAAAAGGTACCTGGTCAAATCCATTGTCACCCACCAGAAAACCTTCTGTATGCAATGGATTCAGACACGCTGCCACGGGTGCCAGGGTGCGACCATGAAATGACTGGGTCAGGGAAACAATGCGCACGCGCTGCGGGCGACCATGATGGTAGTGATAACGGCGCATCATCTTGAAGCCGCACTCTACGGCCTCGGTGCCGGAGTTGGCAAAAAACACCCGGTCAGCAAAACTCAGGTCCACCAGTCGTCGGGCCAGCCGTTCCGTGGGAATAATGCTGAACAGGTTGGAGGTGTGCCAGAGGCGGTCAGCCTGATCCTTGAGCGCAGCAATAAGATGCGGATGACAGTGGCCCAGGCAGGTCACTGCGATGCCGGCGGTGAAGTCCAGATATCGCTCATTGTCGGCGGTATAAAGGTACACACCCTGGCCGCGCTCAAATTGCAGTTGCGGGTGTCCGTAGTTGGCCATTAACGCTGAATTCATGAATAGTCCCTGAATTGATGGAGTCTGCCGCGCAGGCGAGAGTCGCGGATGTGATATTCTAGGCAGCTGTTATACAGATGTATAGCGTCACAGCTTTATCGCGGAGAACTTGCCATGTGGTTTACTGACAAAACGAAAATGCCTACGCCTGATTCAGCCTTGCCGGGGCGCGACAAGGTCATGCAGATCAGCGGACTGCACGCTGTCAACGGTCAGCCGATGGTGCCGCCTGTGCCTGCGGGACTGGAGGAGGCGGTGTTTGGTCTGGGCTGTTTTTGGGGGGCAGAACGGGTGTTCTGGCAGTTGGATGGGGTGTTCAGTACCGCTGTTGGATATGCAGGTGGATATACCGCCAACCCGACCTACGATGAGGTATGCAGCGGCCAGACCGGACACACCGAGGTTGTGCGGGTGTACTTTGATCCGGCACTGATCAGCTATGAAAAACTGTTGACGGTGTTCTGGGGCTCACACAACCCCACTGAGGGGATGAGGCAGGGTAACGATCGTGGCACCCAGTATCGCTCAGCCATTTATACAGTATCCGATGCGCAGGCCGCTGCGGCGCAGGCCAGCATGGAGCAGGCGCAGCAGCGGCTGAATGACGCGGGATTTTCAGCCATTACTACGGAGATTGCGCCACTGACCGCGTTTTATTATGCGGAAGAGTATCACCAGCAATATCTGGCAAAAAACCCCGCTGGTTACTGCGGTATCAGAGGGCTTGCGTGTCTTGTCTGATAGTGGGTCAGGTGCCCGTCTTGTAATTGTCACACAACTGTCATGAGATTGTAGTTAAAATGACACCATTCTGTCTTGTTACCAAATAATGACAGGTAGTCATTTGTTCAATTATTCACGCAAAGGGGAGAGCTTACGTGAAGCAATCTTATAAGGCACTCGGGGCCTCAATGGCAATAGTTGTGGCTGCAACAGTCAGTAGTGGCGCGATGGCGCAGGCAGTGGATTTTTCTGGAGATCTGCGTTTTGGTTACGCCAGTTTTGACAGGGACGAGCGCAACGGTACTAACCCGGATGACGGGCAGTTGCGGTTGCGGGCCAGAGCGGGTCTGTTGTGGACAATCTCTGACATGTATTCGGTCAAGGGACGATATGCGGCCAGAGTGCACAACAAGGACAATGACAGTGAATTCAGATTTTATCGCGGTCTGAATGGTGGCAGCAGTATCGGCGCCGGTCAGAGTACACTGGATGAGTTGTACGTTCGCGCGCGTTACGGCAACTGGGATCACCGGGTAGGGCGCTTTCAATCCAACAATCGCCTGGTGGGCATCGCGGCCAAGTCATTCAGCCGTACCAATTCCACCAGTTGGGATGTGGGCTGGACGGATGGTATCCAGAGTAGTTATCAGGGTACCAATGGCTGGAAGTATACTGCCATCATTGAGCGTAATGACAAGGAACAGGGGCCCAGCAATCTGCGCCGGGCGCCGCTGGGTTTTGACAAGTCATCCAGCCGCGCCACCTATTACTTTGCGATAGACAAGAACGCTGCTGACGATGTGTTGCTGCAGCGCTCGCTGGATGTCACCGTTATCCCCTCGGCACTTTATTACAATGGCCTGAATGCAGGACAGGTGCGCGACTATATCGGATTTACCGGTCGCGTCGCCACGCAGTGGACTGTGCGCAATCAGACCCGTCTGGTAGCCGGCGCCGAGCTGGCGTGGGCACCGGAAACGCCAAGCAAGGCGGCCATGAACCTGCCGGGCGCGGGTGATTCCGAGGGCAGCGCCTACCAGATCTCGCTGAACCTGATGGACATCAGTCCCGGGCACAGTGTCGGTTTTGTCTACGGCCGCAACAAGGCGGGTTGGCTGCTCTCAACGGATTTTGGCAACAACGCGTCGCTCACTGAACTGCGCTACGCCTGGCGCCCACTGTCCGGCCACCTGTTTGAGGCCCGCGTGCGTGAGCGCGAGGATCTGATCCAGCCACTTCTCACCCTGCGCAAGCGCTCTGAAACTGATATGTACATCCGCTACAGCATCACGCTGTAATAATGGGGACGGAAAAATGGGGACGGAGGATATTAATTTTTTCCAGCAGTAAGGGACCAGTAAAGGGGACGGAGGGATTTAAATTTGATCAAATTTGCCCGCCACGAGCAACGCAAGAGTATGGGGTGACCACAAGGGCAGAATGAGGGCGGAGAGGGCGGAGGCGGCGGACCAATCAGGCCACGCAGTCTCCTGCGGCCAGTTGCCCGAAACTGCGCGAGGACTGTCCGAGCTCCGAACGCGCAGCGTGAGGGCGAGTTCCGCAGCGCTGGGCAAGCTGGCTGAAGGAGGTGGCCGGTCCACCGCCTCCGCCCTCATTCTGCCCGACGCATATCTCCGGCTACCGCGACGACTGATCAAATTAAAATCCCTCCGTCCCCTTTCTGAGGAGAACAAGCCATGGACCAGGCAACGCAAAATCAAGGAAAACAAAATATCCTCCGTCCCCATTATCAACACCATGGGGCGACGCGGGGGGTGACGGGGAGTTGCCATCGGTACGAGGCGACGGCAGATACGCATTTGCTGGTGGATTGCGGGCTGTTTCAGGGAGAAGATGCGCGGGAGGACAGTTTTGCGCGTCATCAGATTGAGTTTGATATCAGTCAGGTGGTGGCCCTGCTGGTTACGCATGTGCACATTGACCACATCGGGCGGCTGCCGTACCTGATGGCGGCGGGGTTTGGCGGCCCCATCATCTGCTCGGAGCCCTCTGCGCGACTACTACCGCTGGTCATTGAGGACGCGCTAAAGGTGGGATTTACCCGCGACAGGGTGCTGATCAGCCGGTTTCTGGAGACGGTGGAAAAGCACCTGGTGCCGCTGGCCTACAAAACCTGGCATACGGTCACGGAAAATGACGAGTTACTGTTGCGGGTGCGGCTGCAACGGGCCGGGCACATCCTTGGCTCGGCCTATGTGGAGGTGGACGCGTACTACAAAGATAAAAACCGCCACCACCGCACTGTCTACTCAGGGGATCTGGGTGCGCCTTATGCTCCGCTGCTACCGGCGCCCAGATCACCCCATGCCGCAGATACCCTGATTATCGAAAGTACCTATGGAAACCGTCTGCACGAAAACCGCCGCGAGCGACGTCAGCGACTGAAACAGGTGCTACAACGTGCCCTGGCCAACCGTGGCACTGTGATGATTCCTGCGTTCAGTATCGGCCGAACCCAGGAGTTGCTGTATGAGCTGGAAGGATTGATCCATGCAGACACAGCGGACTGGGGCAGTCTGCAGATCATCGTGGATTCACCGCTTGCCGCGCGTTTTACTGCGGTATACCGCGAATTAAAACCATTCTGGGATGCCGAGGCGCAGCAGCGAGTGCGGGCAGGGCGTCATCCACTGAGTTTTGAAAATCTGTACACGGTGGACAGCCACGACGAACACATACAGACAGTGGACTACCTGGCGCGCACCCGGCAACCCGCAGTGGTGATCGCCGCCAGTGGTATGGCTGCTGGCGGACGCATCGTCAATTACCTGAAGGCCATGTTGCCAGATCCTCTGCACGATGTGCTGTTTGTTGGTTATCAGGCCAGCGGCACGCCAGGGGCACAGCTCCAGGCGCTGGAGCGGCGACGCAGGAGTGCAGAACATGTTAACAATGAGTATGACGCACAAAATGACACACGGGAGAAAGGTTCAGAAGAACCAGGCGCGGGGGCAGACCACAGCATAATGCTGGACGGAGAGCGCGTGGCGGTCAGGGCAGGTATTCATACAATTGGCGGTTACAGTGCACATGCAGATCAGCACGACCTGGTCAATTTTGTCCGGCGGATGCGGCGCTGGCCGGATCATATCCGTATTGTGCACGGTGACGATGCGGCCAAGGCTGCCCTGAGGGATGCCCTGCAGACATTATATCGGGAGAATAAGCACAAGCCCGACGGGCAGGTAAAAATCCCGTCGGATGTGAATATCGTGATTGCTGATTAACCCTGCTGGTTCAGCTCGGTGCGGTTTTGCTGCTGCACCGGAAAGAACTTTTTCGACACCATCATATAGATGGCAAACAACGCGAGGAATATGACAAACATCAGGCCTTCAGGGGCACCGGCAAAATGGCCGATGAGACCAATTCCACCCAGAATCAATGCCGTGGAGTGAATGATCAGCACACTCTGTTTTGCATCAAAACCTGCGTTCATCAAACGATGATGCAGATGGTCGCGACCCGGAGAGAAGGGCGAGCGCCCCTGCATTGGTCGTCGCACCAGCAGGCCAACAGTATCCATCAATGGTACCGCCAGGAACCACAGTGCGTACACGGGTGATATAAACGCATTGCTACCCTGTGAGGCGGCAATTACCAGCCATGCCAGAATAAAGCCCAGCAAGGTACTGCCGGCATCACCCAGGTAAACCAGCGCACTCTTTTTCCACAGCAACCGGAAATTGAATGCCAGGAAGGCCAGCAGGGAAACAATCAATATCTGACTGAAACTCAGCATCGCGGTCTGACCGGAGCCAAACGATGCAATAGACAGCAGAATCAGTGCAACCACCACCAGGCCGCCGGATAACCCGTCCAGACCATCGCTCATATTGACGGCATTGATGACGCCCACCGTGGCAAAGATGGTGACCGGAATGGCCAGCAGGCCAAGCTCGAGCGGCCCTATAAACAACAGATCACCAAAGCTCGTCAGCTGAATACCGGCACTGACTGCCATCACCCAGGCTGCCACCGCGTGCATGGCCATGCGCACCGAGACGCGAATATCGTACAGATCGTCCAATACGCCAACAAACAGCACAAAACCGGAGATCGCCAACAGAATCTTGTAGTCATTCATGACTACGGGGGAGAGCATACAAATGGACAGAGTTCCCAGATAAATGCCCAGACCACCAATCATCGGCGTAGGCTTCTGATGGGTCTTGCGGCCTCCGGGAAAGTCCAATAGTCCAACTTTCTCCGCTATCGGGCGCAGCGTTACTAGCGCAAATGCGGTCATGAGGAACGCACTGAAAAGCGGGTAAATGGTCATTTTCTAATTTTCCGTGTATCCATACAAACAGCTGAAATTACTAACCGTGAATCAATCCATCGAGTCCGACACTACTCCTTAGGCACGATAGGCACGCTGTTGCTGCCGGAAGATCCTCAAGGATCAACCGGCAGCAGGGCAACATACTTAGTTTACGCCGTACAGTATCTGGGTACCGGTATTGCTGATCAGCTTCACATCCATTTTGCCGTCACCGTTGATATCCAGAGTCTGATAAGCCTGACCGAATACATCCTTGTTGGTCGCATGATAAACACGCTCTGCAGCGGTTCGCGGCGTAACAAAGAAGCTTGGCTTGAACGTACCCACTGTCTGCACCGTCACAAACCCGGTGTTGCGGTCTGTAGCCACCGTCAGCCCATAGGCGCCAACGCTTTGTACAAACGTGGTGGATTCGATGAACGGTACAATGCGCTGGGTTGCGCCGTTGGCACAACGAACCGCGAAGGCGTAACCCGCGCTGTTGAGTGCACCAACCGGTTCAACAAAGCTCAGATCACCGCAGGCCGTCAGATCAATGCCAACCAGGTTGTCGTAAGCGAAGGCACCAGAGAAGCGTTCTCCGTTACCGACGTCCAGCGACACCGTTGCATTGGTCTTGAAGCTGAACGGGAAGCCTGCGCTTTCAACAGCCGCACCAAACTTGATCAGATCGATTGGCGCCGGTGCGATCTCCATCGCGAACCCGTTGTTGACAATCAGACCGCTGCCATCCTGACGGAAACGGATGCCTTCAGGCACTGTTTCCGGTACTGCACGCACCGCAACAAGCACACCAGCATAAGTTTCACCGGGCACATTGATGGTCACTGCGCCAGTGGCTTCGTCCACATCAACCCTTGCCTCACCATCCTCAAGGTTGGCAACACTCAGGACACGACCCGCATTGTCTATCAGGGTAAATGTCACTGGTGCGCCGCCTGCTGTAAACAGCGCCAGAATCGCGTCCAGCGCAGAACCACCACCGGCTGTAATGTTGCGTGGGTTCACAACATTGTTGGTGGCTGCTGCCAGTCGATCAACCAGGCTTGCCGGGGCATCGCCACCCAGACGTTCACGAGCATCATTCTTGCGATCTACCGGTGACTTGACAGTCGTCGCAGGGATTTTCAGCGCCGAATTGATCACTGACTGCAGTGCTGCATCGTTCTGACTCAGTGCCTGGCGGATTTCCTCAGTGGAAACACCTGTTTCACCGAGTTCCTGAAGCACCTGATCAATCACCTTGGTAGCAATCGCGACACTGGCAGTCTTGGTCTTCTCTGCAACCACCGGATCCGCCGCAATACCAAGTCGCTGATTGTTTTCAATCACGCGGTTGGCCGAGGCCACAACTTCCAGCAACTCATCTGTGCCTTCAATTTCTTCAGACATGCTGGCTGTGGTGTCCAGCAGGTTGCTGGTTGCCTGTTTCAGCTGATCGGATTCTTCCTGAGACAGAACCACATCGTTGTTCTGCGAGTTGTCGGCCATTCTCTCCAGCAGCTCGGCGCTTTCGCGAAGAATTGCCTTGTTTTCATCCTTGACAGCCTGACGGGTCGCCTGGCTGGTGGAACCAGCAGCTGCAGTTGATGCAGTGCTGGATGCACGGGACAATGCTCCCAGACCAGAAACAATAGAACCGTTGGACGCAGTTCCGGAATCCAGACCACGTCTCAGCTGCTCGGCACCTCGCTTGGCGTCTTCCGCAGCCTGTGCTGCAGCCGCAGCCGCCGCTTGCGGATCAGTCTGGAGCAATGCTGCGATGGCATCGGCGCGCTCATTCTGTGCCTGTGTTTCCGCTACCACTTCAGCTTCCGTGGGTGGCGGAATAAACGTTGCAACCGTGTAAACAGCGCTGGTTTGTGTGGACAGACCCTGGAAGTCGGTGGCGCGGAACACAACGGTATTTGCACCGTCCGGCAGTCGCACGTCAGCTGCCACGTCATTGGCAATTACCTGACCATTCAACAGCCACTGTGCTACCGCGATGTTGCCATCAGGGCCGTCAGCATCCGACGCCTGACCGAGCAGCGATACCGCTTCACCGGCACGGCTGTCAGTATCCTCGAAGGACTGGTTGCCACCGATGATGGCTACAACCGGTGCAACCGGTTCCAGCACAGTAATCGAGGCGGTTGCGGTGCCAGTCAGGTTCACGCTGTTGCGCACGCGCACAGAGATAGCATTTGGACCATCAGCGGGCAATTGCAGCGCTGCACTCAGGCCGTTGGCAACCACAGTGCCACCAACCAGCCATTGGGCAGTGAGACCGCCGGGATACTGGTTGTTCGAAACGATGGTTGAAACATTGACGATTTCACCCGCTTTACCGTCAGTGTCGGTTACCGGAGTAACAGCGATAATTCCAGGGCTTGGCGGAGTGGGCAGGCCCACATCGACCGTGATTGGATCAGCCGCTGTCTGCGCACCCAGATTGTCGATCGCAATCGCCTGAACTGTATTGGTGCCATTGACCAGGTTCAGACCTACCTCTGCGCCAGTGGCAACAGAGACACCGTTGACTTCCCAGCGAATCAGTGAAACCGGGCCACCTTCACCAGCGCCGCCGGCATCCGGGTCAAAAGCAAATGCGGAAAAGTTGGCTGTCTCACCGGCTTTACCGTCGGTATCAGCCACACTGGTCGGGCCAGTCGCGGTAATGGTTGGTGCCACGTTCGGCAGGGCAGACTGGACAGTGATAACCACTGACTCCGAGCGAACCTCGCCACCTGCCTCAGCTGTGGCGCGGAATGTGACCGTATTGGGGCCATCTGCCAGAGTCAGATCCGTTGTCAGGCCGGTTGCGACAACGTCACCACCAATGACCCATTCAGGGTTGATGGCAGCGCCGATTGTGGCGGTCGCAGTCGCACTGACGCTGACAGTTTCGCCAGCGGCTGAATCGGTGTCTTCTACTGTGCGATTACCGCCTGCAATGGCGACCACGGGAATGGCTGTTACCGCTACATTCACGTTGCTTGTGGCAGTCGTAGACAGACCCACGTTATCAGTCGCAGTTACCGAAACCGTGCCAGCTGTGACCGGCGGCGTAATCGTAACCGTTGCAGACAGGCCGTCAGCGGCAGGTGCAATCGCGATACCTTCGCCAGTGGAACTCCAGACGAGGGTGTCGACAATGCCATCCACGTCAAACGCATCGGCAGTCAGTGTCACGGCAAATGGATCAGCCGTTTCGGCACTGTCTTCAATGTCGCCTTCCACAATGCTGACCAGCGGACTCTCTGGCGCACCAATGGTGACGGCAACGGCAGCGGGCAGGCTGCTCAGTCCGACATTGTCGACAGCAACAACCGATACGGTTGATTCGCCGGCAGGGATGGTCAGTTCAGCCGTGGCACCGGTGGCGCCATCAACTTCGGTACCGCCAACAGACCATTGATACCCGACAATCTGGCCATCAGTATCAGCAGCCGTTGCTGTAAAGCTCAGCGTTTCCCCAATCTCACCATCGGTATCAACACGCGTTCGGTTGCCACCGTTGATGGAAACCACCGGTATTTGCGGTGCAAACGCACGTACCTGAATGGTTGTCGTCTGCTCGAGGCCCTGGGTATCCCTGGCAGCAAATAGAACGCTGGTGATGCCGTCCGGTACCGAGATCTCTGCTTCCAGACCCTGAGCCACGGCTACACCGCCAATGCGCCACTCGGTGGAGGCAACGGCCAGATCCGGACCATCGGGGTCAAATGCTGTACCGACCAGGGAAACTGTTTCACCTGGGTCACCGTCTGTGTCAATAATCTCGCGACTGCCACCTATAACGCTCACAATCGGGCGCACAGGCGGTTGGACGCGAATGGTGATTGGCGCAGAAGTGGTCACGAGGCCAACATTGTCGGTCGCCTCCAGCGTGATGACCTTGTCGCCGTCGGTCGCGAAGACAAACTCGGGTGACAGGTCCAGGTTTGGTGCCGAGCTGGACGCGCGCTCAACACCATTGACCAGCCAGCGCACGGCTACAACGTTGCCATCGGTATCGTCGACTGTTCCGGAAACAGTGATGTTCTCGCCAACCACACCATTGGTATCAACCTGGGTGCGGTTACCGCCGGCAATAGCGGCTGTCGGCGGGATGGGCGGTCCGATGTTGAATGGCAGATCAGCTGTATCGGCCAGGCCGCCAGTGTCGACTACCGTGACAGACACGACTGAAAAATCATTGGGTACACGGAAAATGGCACTGTCGCCACTCTCGGATATCAACGACACACCGTCACTACCTGACCACTGATAGGTCGCAATGTTGTCCTCTGGATCCGTTGCCACGACTGTAACAGTGACTTCTTCACCGTCCTGACCATCCGTATCAACAAACGTGGTGCCCGGGGAGGCGCTGATGCCGCTGATTGTGGGCATGGTATTCGGTGGCGCCGCGACAGTGACATTGACTGTATAGGTGTTGCTCAGTTCACCATCGCTGACCGTATACTGGAATGAACCTGCGCCGCTAAAGCCGGCAGTTGGTGAGAAGCTGTAACCGCCGCCAGCGGTAACAGCAGCTACGCCACCAACAGCGCTTCCGTCCACCAGCGCATAGGTGATGTCATCACCCTGGGCATCAGTGGCTGTCGGCAGCGTGCCGCTGGCATCTGTGTTAAAGCCGGTGCTGACCGCCAGGCCGTCGGCAATCGGCGCGGTATTTACTTCCTCGGCGACTGACACAGTGACTGTATAGGTCGTGTTCAGGGTTCCGTCACTGACCGAGTACTGGAACGTGTCATCGCCGCTGAAATCATTGTTAGGCGTGTAAGTAAACGAGCCATCACCGTTGACGGTTGCTGTCCCGTTGGCGGCCGCGAGAGCCAGCGCGTATGTGATGGCGTCATTCTCACCATCCGTGGCTGCCGGCAGGTTGCCGCTCAGCTCAGTCTCAAAGGCCGTATCAAAAGTTGCATCAGCAGCGGTTGGCGCGGTATTCACCGGTGCCGCCACACAGGTCTCGGTAAATGCAGTGGGTGCTGCGCCTGCAGCGCCGGCAGCGCCAACTACACTGAACTGACCCTGTACGGCGTATGCCAGTGAGAGCTGCTCATTAACGCGGTAGGCGGCGTTATTAACTGAACCAAGCAGCTGGAATACGCTGCCCAGTTGTGAATTTGTGTTCTCGGTACAGGTTGTCTGCACTCTTGGCAGCGCCGAGAAGGAGCCGGCGTCATTGCCGATACCAAAGCGGGTTGCCGTGTTGGCACTGGTCTGCTCAATGACGACGCGGTAAGTGTAGTGACCGCCGTCATCAAAGGCTTCCAGAATTGTATCAAAGGCCGAGTTGGCTGCCTGCAGACGGGACACCAGACGGGCGCCGCTGAACGATACATTGCCATCGCTGATGCTGATCGGGCCATTGGTGGCCGCGTTGTTCAGCACAGCGCTGGCGTTGATGGCACCGTCACGGGCCAGAACCACAAGATTCTGACTGGGTATGCTGCCGGTCAGTGTGGTGCCATTGTTTCCTACTACCAGATTGAGCTGGCCAAGGTAGGCTTCAATACGTCGATTGCTATTGTCGTCGGTAATCGCAACGCCAACCTCAAACGTGTAAGTGCCATCGGTTTTGGTGGCCGCGGTATTAACAAGGGTAAAATCAAAATCCGGGATGCCGAAATTACCTGAAACCGGCACATTGGCGCCTGGTTTGGTAATGACGCCGTTCGCCCCGACGGTGACGGTCTGATCGAATGCCCCGCTGGAAATCCTGAGCTCGCCGTCCTGAATGGTAAAGTCGTTCGCAAAGGCCGTTGCGCCAAGGCTGGCTGCCAGGCTGGCTGCGATCACTTGACTAAGGCGCTTTTTGATGAAGCTGTGCTTGTTGTTCATTACGTATCCCTCTAATACCGTCGGGTATTCATTTTTCCGGAAAATTAATTAGCGCGGGCGCGTTTTGCTCAATGCTCTGCCTTTTGACCGGCTTGACCAGCGATGAGAGCGATTGAGGCAGGGGTGGCTCGTCAGCCGATGCGCGATACCCTACATACCTCTTTAACTGTGTAACTTTTTAGCTGTGTAACTTTCTAACTGTGTATCTTTCCAGCTGTGTATCAAATTATCGGTACTGCTTTTTGTTACTTACTTAATAACGTTAATGCAATTTCCAGTGTTGTTTCAACAGCAATCCGGCTGTCAAAACAGTTACATAAGCATTGTGCCACAGGATTGTGTCAATTGTTTAGCGGTAATTTAACATTTTTTCAACACAAATCTGACGTTGCATCAATACAGTGCACAACTGATAACTGCATAAATTTTATAACAGTATGGCCAACTCCAAAGAAATGTTCTATTAGACCTTTGGGTAGTCCCTCACTACAGTCCCGGATTGAATTTGAAGCCCAGACTGAACTCAATATAACCGTAAGGTGTTTCCGAGAAGCGCGCACTCAATGGGTTGTTGTAGTGGGGAAGTATTCCAACAAATTGATTTTTAAATACTTTTCCGCTTATTCCGGCGTACAGATGAGGTGTCAGCCACCAGCTTGCAGAGCCGTATAGCGTATGATTGGCAGTTGCGCTGTTGCTCAGATTGCTGCCGCGCAGGAATGACGGCACCAATGTGCTGTTGCTGCTGACTATCTGCTGTTGACGGTCACGGATGTTGATGTACTCGTAACCAATCTGGATGGGCAGGCGCTGGATGCCCTGCCAGTTCAGATTGATGCCGGCGTAAACCAGGTCTTCGCTGATGTCGAATGTCTGCAGAAATGCGTTGCTGATGGCGGCCTGTTCAATTTCCGTACTGGTACCTGAGGAGGAGTCCAGCTTGCCGTAGCCAGCCCAGTAGCTCAGCGCAAGACTATCGCCCAGGCCGTGGCTGTAGATGACTTTTGCGTTCCAGCCGTCGTCTTTCAGACGGTTCATGTCAAACCGTTGAGGCGGATCGAGTCGCACATTTACTGTGGGGCTGAAATTTATGGACTCCAGCATGCCACCAAAATCATCGCTTTTGTTTTTTGTGGCGGTCAACTCCAGGGCGGCACTGGTCCAGGGCGTATTGGGATTGCGAGTGGCTGACTGGAAAAACACCCACCTGGCACCATAGCTGTCGCCGGTGGTCTGCAGTTTTTCATCCAGGCCGCTGATATCAACCCGTGAGTCGGCCGCCAGTTTGAGCGTCATGTCCTGTGTCTGGCGCCTGTAGAACAGTTCAAGCCCGGTCCAGACACCGACCCGCAGCTCGCCCCGCGTGCCATCCAGGTCGCCGCTGTCGGCGCTAAGGCGGGAGGTGCCGGCCAGCATGTCTTCACGCAGATTCAGCACATCCAGCGTGTCGTTGACCCGCATCAGCGTGCCGCTGAGCTCAAACTCCCCCGGCGCCAGAGTATACGCGCTGATATGCCCGTTGCTCACCCAGCCATGAGGCTGCTGCGCCAGCGCAGTACCGCCAATGCCGATGCCGGCAAACCCGATGGACAGGCTCAACAAAACGCGGAAAAGTGAAACGGAGGTGCAGGGGTTAACGTGAAGATTGTGCCTCAACATCGCATTATTGCTCTGAATTCCTTTTGAAGGCAGCAGCTTACCGTTTATCAGCGTTTCAATAAAGGGGACGGAGGAGTTTTTTTTGCGATACCCATTCCGGCGCAAAATCGGCTACACTTCTACAGATATAAAAAACCACAGATATTAAAAAGCCATAAATCCAATAATCACCAACAGGACGTTCGGGCACCCAACACAACATGCGTTTAAAAAGTATCAAGCTTGCCGGCTTCAAGTCGTTCGTGGATCCCACCACGGTAAATTTCCCCAGCAACCTGTGCGCGGTCGTCGGCCCCAATGGCTGCGGCAAATCCAATATCATTGATGCAGTGCGGTGGGTGATGGGCGAGAGTTCAGCCAAAAACCTGCGCGGCGAGAGCATGACTGACGTTATTTTTAACGGCTCGGGCGGGCGCAAACCGGTGGGGCAGGCCAGTATCGAACTGGTATTTGATAACACGGACAACCGCATCAAGGGTGAGTACGGCAAGTTCACCGAGATCTCCATCAAGCGCAAGGTCACCCGCGACGCGCAGAACATCTACATGCTCAATGGCACCAAGTGCCGACGTCGTGATATCACAGATATTTTCCTGGGTACCGGATTGGGGCCGCGCAGTTATTCCATCATTGAACAGGGCATGGTGTCGCGTCTGATCGAGTCCAAGCCGGAGGAGCTGCGCATCTTTATTGAAGAGGCGGCGGGCATCTCCAAGTACAAGGAACGGCGCCGTGATACCGAAAATCGCATCAAGCGTACGCGGGAAAATCTGGAGCGTCTGACGGATATCCGTGACGAGCTTGGACGCCAGTTGCAGCACCTGAACAGACAGGCGCAGGCGGCAGAAAAATACAAGGAATACAAGGTTCAGGAGCGTGATCTTAATGCTCAGCATAATGCCTTGCGATGGCGTGCGCTGGACAATGAAGTGCAGTCCAAACAGGCAGTGATCAATGAGCTGGAGCTGCAGGTTGAAGCGGTGATGGCGGATCAGCGCGCACTGGATGCACAGCATGAACAGCTGTTGCTGAATCAGACCGATCTTAACGATACGCTGAGCGAAGTGCAGGGCCGGTTCTACAGTCTGGGTGGTGATATTGCGCGCATCGAGCAATCCATCGAGCATCATATTGAGCGCATGAAACAGCTGCGTTCGGATCTGGAGGAGAACCGCCAGAATTTCAATCAGTCGCAGTCGGACATGGACACGGACGTGCACAAGCTGGAGACGCTGGCGCACGAACTGGACGCGCTAACGCCGGATCTTGAGATGGCCGAGCATACCGGTGAGGAATCTGCCATGCAGCTGGAAGAGGCTGAGGAGCAGATGCAGCAGTGGCAGCAGCACTGGGATGAGTTCAGTCAGCGCTCGGAGGAACCGCGGCAGACGGCGGAGGTTGAGCAGTCGCGGATTCAGCAACTGGAGAAAATTGTCGAGCGGGGCGTGGAACGACGTGCGCGTCTGAAGGAAGAGCGTGCCTCGCTGGGTGAGAATCCGGACCAGGAAGTCATTGATGAGCTGTCCATTCAGCTGACGCAGATGGAAGACGATCTGGACAGTAAACAGGCGCAGAACTCGGATCTGGCGATCGGCATTGAGTCGGAGCGTGGCCGCGGTCAGCAACTATCCGCCGAGCTGGATCAGGCGCGCTCGGAACTGCAGCGCTGCAATGGTCAGTTTGCCTCACTGGAGTCGCTGCAAAAGGCGGCGCTGGGCCAGACAGACAATAAACTGAACACGTGGCTGGACGAGCAGAAGCTGGCTGGCCAGCAGCGGCTGGGTGAGCAGATCAAAGTCGCCGCCGGCTGGGAACAGGCCGTGGAAGCCGTGCTCGGTGACACCCTGCAGGCCGTATGCGTGCCGGGCCTGGACAGCGTCGCCACCGCCCTGGCCAGCCTGCCCTCCGCTGTGCTGGTAGAAATGGGGACGGAGGATATTTCCTCAGCCCCCGTTTCACGTGGGCCGCTGCCCCTGTTGCTGGATCAGATCACCTCCAGCCTGGATATCGCGCCGCTGTTACAGGGCATTCACACGGCTGAAACGCTGGAGCAGGCGCTGCAGGTACGCAGCACGCTGGCGGCGTCTGAGTCTGTGGTCACCAGGCAGGGTCTGTGGCTGGGTCGCAACTGGATTCGGGTGCGTAAATCGGTTGATGCCAGTGAAGGTCTGCTGGCCCGCAAGGGTGAGATGACGCGTCTGTCAGAGCAGATGGATGAGCTGCAATTCCGCGTGGATGAGCTGGTGGATCAGCAGCAGCAGAGCCGTGACAGCCTGCGGGATCTGGAAACCCAGCGCGAGGATGTGCAGCGGTTGATTGCTCAAATGAGCCGTGAATACAGTGAGTTGAAATCGCGCCTCAGCGCCAGGATCATGAAGGAAGAACAGACCAACCAGCGTCGTCAGCGCCTGCAGCATGAACTGGAAGAGCTGCAGAAACAGCTTGAAGTGGAGCAGGAAAATATCACGCTGTCACGCGAGCGGCTACAAAATGCGCTGGATACCATGGAGCAGGACGTGGAGCGGCGCGAGCAGTTGCTGCAATCGCGTGATGCGCTGCGGCAATCGCTGGATCAGGTGCGGCAAAAGGCACGGCACGACAAGGATCAGCTGAATCAGTTGAGTCTGCGCGCACAGCTGTTACAGTCGCAGATTACGTCTGTGAAAGACACCATGGCGCGGATGAGTACGCAGGTGCAGCGTTCGCGTGAACGCATCGAGTCAATCGAAAAGCAGTTGTCTGAATCGGATATGCCGCTGGAAGGCAAACGCGAGGAACTGGAACTGCTGCTGGAAAAGCGACTGGATGTGGAAGAACAGATGAACGCTGCCAAAACTGCGGCGGATAATAATGAACATCAGCTGCGGGCACTGGAGCAGCAGCGGGCCGGGTTTGAACGCAAGGCACTGGAAGTGCGTGAAAAACTGATGGAGAACCGGCTGAAAACCGAAGGTGATCTGGTCAAGCGTGAGGCGCTGGCGGAACAGCTTCGAGAAGCGCGTTATGACCTGCAGACGGTGCTGGCGAATCTGCCGGAGGAGCTGACGGCGGGTGAGTGTGAACATGAGCTGGAGGCAATCGGCCAGCGGATTCAGCGCCTGGGTGCCATCAACCTGGCGGCTATTGAGGAGTATCAGCAGCAGTCGGAGCGCAAAGTATATCTGGATGCTCAAAATGAAGATCTGGAAAAGGCGTTACTGACGCTGGAAAATGCGATTCGCAAGATTGACAGGGAAACACGCACACGCTTCAAGGAAACCTTTGATAAGATCAACGCCGGTTTGCAGGAGCTGTTCCCCAAGGTGTTTGGCGGCGGGCACGCCTATCTGGATATGACAGGGGAAGATCTGCTGGACACGGGCGTGGCAATCATGGCGCGGCCACCAGGCAAACGCAACAGCACCATCCACCTGCTGTCGGGCGGGGAAAAGGCGATGACAGCGATTGCGCTGGTGTTTTCCATTTTCCGGTTGAATCCGTCGCCGTTCTGTATGCTGGACGAGGTGGATGCGCCGTTGGATGATGCCAACGTTGGCCGCTATGGCCGGCTGGTCAAGGAGATGTCGGATGCGGTGCAGTTCATTTTTATCACGCACAATAAATTGACCATGGAAATCGCCAACCAACTGTTGGGTGTGACCATGCATGAGCCCGGCGTCAGCCGCATCGTGACCGTGGATATAGAAGAGGCCGCTGAACTGGCCGCCATGTAATTACTGAGATACAGGAAACACCGAAGAATGGGCCCACGGGAATTACTGATACTGCTTCTGATTCTGGCTATTGTAGCTGTGATCCTGCGTGGAATATTTGTGGCAATGCGCAGTCGCAGGAATCAGATAAAAATCGCCCTGGACAAGAATATTCCGGAGTATGATCTGGAGGAGCTGGAGCTGCGGGAACTGCCCAGCGGCGGAGCCCGAGTTGTGGAGCGCTCATTTGCGGAAGTCATGAAGCAGCACGGTCTGCCGGGCGTGGAGCCGGCCCCGGCCCCCAAGCGCGTGTTCCCCAAAAAGACCACTGAAACCTTCGCCCGCGCCCGCAACGGCGCCATGATGGGCGCAGCAGTAACATTAAAGGAGACGGCATTAAAGGGGACGGAGGATATTTTGTCAGAGCCCATTTCCGGGGCAAAGGTTGCGGAGCCTCCGGTAGAAATGGGGACGGAGGATATTTCTCAAACCGTTGAGTTACCGTCAGAGTGTGAGGTTGAGCAGGCTGATCCTGTGTTAATGGGGACGGAGGATATTTCTCCAGCGCTTGAGTTATCAGGAGAGTTTCAGAGTGCTGAACCGGAGTCAGAGCCAGAGCCAGAGGTTGAGCCAGAGCCAGAGCCAGAGCCAGAGGTTGAGCTAAAGATTGAGACTGAGCCGGAGCGAGAGGTTGTGCCAGAGATTGAGCCAAAGGTTGTGACTGAGCCGGAGACAGCGCCAGAATCACTGCAAGGGCCAATCGCCGACGTCGTATCTGAAGATGCGCTACTGGCTGAAGATGAGTTGTTAGTTGAGGTGGCGGCCGAGCAGCGTGCGACAGTTTTCAGGGAACCGGAAAGCGCCGGGTCTGAGAATGGGTCCGTATATGTAAACGCAGAGCCTGCAGTCAGTGAGTCGCCTGCAGAGTCAGATGAAATATTCGAAGAATTGGTGTCTGATGCAATCAGCGAGCAGCCCGGGTGGTCGGATAGTTATGATGACGATGATTGGGAAGATGAAGTGTCCCCTGTGAGAGAGGTTCGGATCGCAGGGGATGCGGAAAAGGGGACGGAGGAGTTTAAAAATAATCCCTCCGTCCCCTATATTGCAGATCCTATTGTTGCGACGCAGGAAAATATGAACAGGAGCGCCGAAAAGCAAGAAGAGGAGCTGGATGATGTGCTCAACGAGCTTCTGACCCAGTCAACAGCAGGGTCGTCGTCTGGTTATGCAGAGCCGGACTACGCGTCTGAATCGGAGCCGGAAACTGAGCCTGATCCTGCGTCATATGATGACTACTACGATTCAGACATTGAGTCAGATTCAGACATTGAGTCAGATTCAGACGTTGAGTCAGATTCTGATTTTCAATCGGAAGATTTCAACGGGCAAGAACCAGAACCAGAACCAGAACAGCCAGAGCAGGACAACGAAGAGCAGGAGGAGGACGAAATGCCGGACTTTGATTCAGAGTACGAAGCCGATCCGGAGCCTCAGCCCGAAGAAACTGATTCGTTCGGTGCGTTCAATGACGAAGACGATATCGACATTCTGTTTGACGATGAAGACAACGCACGCCGTCTTGAAGCGATTGAAGAGAAAGAAGATACTGCGCCCAAACGCTTTATGAGCTGGGCCGGCGGGGCGCTGAAGAGCCTGGGCGCCGGGGTGGCCGCCAACCGGGCCAAAGCTGCGGAAGCTGCTGAAGCCAAGGCTACGGAAAAAGCACTCATCGCTGCCGAGAAAAAAGCGGCCAAACAAGCCAGTGACGATGCAGAAGATGCGCGTCGGCGTGATGCCGAGGCAGTCAGGCAGGAGAGTCACACGGATGATGATATTCTGTTTGACGATGAAATTGATGAAACTTATCGTGTCGAAACTGACGAGCAAGTCGATCAATCGTATATGTCAGAGCCAGATGTCACAGCTACTGAAGCTACACCTGTTGCTCCCAAAAGCAGGAATCTGAAAGACAATCAGCTGAGCCTTGATATGCCGGCAGAGGAAGAAGAAAACGCGGATCCGGGCTACAGTGAAGTGCTGGTGATCAATGTAATGGCGCGCCCGAATACCCAGATGGCAGGCGACGAACTACTTCAGGTGCTACTTGGCGCTGGTTTGCGCTTCGGGGAAATGTCCATTTTTCACAGACATGCAGATCGTAAAGGTGGCCCGGTACTGTTCAGCGTTGCGAACGCGCTGAATCCAGGTACGTTTGACCTGAATCGTATCAGCGAATTCAGCACCCAGGGTGTCTGCTTCTTTATGACCCTGCCTAATGTGGCGAACAACATGCTGGCGTTTGAACAGATGCTGGCAACGGCCAAACATGTTCAGTCGTCAATGGATGCAGAGTTAAAAGATGACAACCGCTCCGTCATGACAGCCCAGACAGTTGAACACTACCGTCAACGAATCCGTGACTTTGAGCTTCAGCAACTAAAAAATGGTCGACGATAACCTTCTGAACGAGGATCAGGCGGTAGCAGAAATAAACGAGCTGCGCCGCCAGATCAATCATCACAACTCTCTGTACCATCAGTTTGACTCGCCCGAAATTCCCGATGCAGATTACGATAGGCTTTTTGATCGTCTTCTTGCGTTAGAGAAGGAATTTCCTGAGCTTGTGACACCTGACTCTCCCTCGCAAAGAGTGGGCGATGCTCCGTTGTCTTCCTTTGAACAGGTGACACATGACACACCAATGATGTCACTGGCAAAGGTGTTTGATGATCAGGATCTGGCTGACTTTGAGGCGCGTATCCTCAAACGACTGGATGACGATGAACCGCCGACCTATAACTGTGAGCCAAAGATTGACGGCGTTGCTGTCAGTCTGCTTTATGTGGATGGTTTGCTGGTGCGCGCTGCAACGCGTGGGGATGGCGTAACCGGCGAAGATATCACGCATAATGTCAAAACCATCAAAAATATACCGCTGCGCTTGCAGGCTTCTGATGGCGAGAGAATCCCCGCGCGACTGGAAGTCCGTGGAGAAATATACATGTCACGTTCTGGCTTCGCCGCCATGAATGATGAGGCAAGTCGCAGCGAAGATGGTCGTGTCTTTGTCAATCCTCGTAATGCTGCGGCCGGGACCCTGCGACAGCTCGATCCGCGTATTGCTGCAAAACGTCCACTCAGTTTCTTCGCTTACAGTGCGCATTTTTCAGACTTCCGCGGACCTGAATATCACAGTGAAACGTTAGCTCTGCTCGGTCAATGGGGGTTGCCGCTGAACCCGGAGCGGGCGGTTGTCACAGGCTATGAAGCCTGCTTGGCCTATGCCAGGAACCTCCTGCTGAAGCGGCCGAATCTTGATTATGAGATTGATGGCGCTGTGATAAAGGTGGACAACATTCGTCTGCAACTGGAACTGGGCAGCAACGCACGGACCCCACGCTGGGCCATGGCGTACAAATTCCCCGCGGAAGAAGCGTCAACCGTAGTGCGGGATGTTGAGTTTCAGGTCGGACGCACCGGCACAATTACACCAGTAGCTCGCCTGGAACCGGTATTCGTCGGCGGCGTTACAGTGAGCAATGCCACGTTGCACAACATGGATGAAATTGAGCGCTTGGGCCTGCATATAGGTGACCGTGTCATCATTCGTCGCGCCGGTGACGTCATCCCCAAGATAGTCTCAGTAATAAAGGGGACGGCAATAAAGGGGACGGAGGATATTTCTTCAGGCCGCATAACTATGCCAGATCATTGCCCGGCCTGCCAATCCCCGGTGGAGAAAGACGGTGAGGTGTTGTATCGCTGCACGGGTGGGCTGATTTGTCCGGCGCAACGCAAGGAATCGCTACGGCATTTCTGCTCGCGTGCTGCGCTGGATATTGAAGGACTGGGTGAGAAACTGGTGGAGCAACTCGTTGACGCTGATCTCGTTCATACGGTGGCGGATGTGTTTATTCTAACCAGAGAGCAATTGATCAGTCTTGAGCGGATGGGCGAAAAGTCTGCGGATAACCTGATAAATGCCATAGAAAAATCCAAAGCTACGACGTTGCCACGGTTGCTGTTCGGACTTGGCATCAGAGAGGTTGGTGAGGCAACTGCGCTGGCGCTTGCCTCACATTTTGGCAGTCTGGACAAGCTCATGGAGGCTGACGAAGATGCCCTCGTGAAGGTTGCTGATGTCGGGCCGATCATGGCTGCACATATCGCGCATTTTTTCGGCAATCAGGAAAACGACAAGGTGATTGCGGATCTGCGCTCGCGTGGAGTCACCTGGCCAGAGCATTCGGCACAAACCGTTTCTGATAAACTTTCCGGGCAGACCTGGGTGATAACCGGCACACTCGAATCGATGACGCGCGATGAAGCCCGCTCCCGACTCCAGGCGTTGGGCGCCAAGGTTGCCGGCAGCGTGTCCAAAAAGACCACTGCCGTTGTCGCCGGACCAGGGGCAGGATCCAAGTTGGACAAGGCCGTTGAGCTTGGCGTTGCCGTCATTGACGAGCAAGGCCTGATCGATCTCCTAAATGGGGACCAGTAATGGGGACGGAGGATATTTCTAATCAGCCCGGAATTCGGGGCGGTCTTCTTTTTTCGCATTCGTCCGCAGACTAATTCGGTTAAGGCCGAATGCCACAAACCCACAGGTAATCAAAAAAATCAGGTCAGCCGATATCAGTCCCGTAGACGCCCATAATAAATAGATGCCGGCGACAACTGTGCCCATTAGGATGCCGAGGTCTCTGGTCGTTTTTGAAGGGTGGTGCAGTGCGCTGATCAGCAATGAGGCGATAATCAGGAAAAATCCGACTGAAAATGCATCCTCCGAAGGGCGTATTCCGACAGGTAGTCTGTGCAGGAAAAAAGCGTTGGCAAACAGATAGATGGTGAGCATCCAGATTGCGAGTATGTATTTGATCCAGTCAGTCATTAGGCTTCTATTCAGTGGTTTGGGGACAAAGGGGACAGATAAAAGGGGACGGAGGATATTTCTCTGTGCCCCTATTTCCGCAGGCTCATATCAGCTGCAACGATCACAGTCTTCGATTGGATACCGCGAGCCACTGGAGCCATCACTTGCTATAAATGTGTCGCGGGCCCAGGCGCCAGCGGCTTTCATTGCATCCCAACCAACACCTCCGACGACGATATCGCGAAAAATTTTCCAGACACCCGCACCTGAAACGGCATCCGTTTCCAATTGAGTGAGCTCTCTCATTGACTACCTCCTTGTATTCATTTCAATGTTAAGAATTTGGGGCCATGCCCGATTCTTAATATAGCGGAGAGATTGGTTGTTTGCCCAAAATTAATATCCTCCGTCCCCTTTATTCTGTCCCTTTGTTCTTGGGCGGGCGGCCGCGCTTCATGTGTCCGATCTCCAAGCCGTGCTCCTCTTTGAGCTCTCTTTTGAATGCCTCATCAGCTACCGGCTGACAGTAGTGCATGGCTTTGCGTATCAAGTCCAGGTCTTCGTCGCTCAAATTCCCATTCAGCAATTCCCGATACTTCGCCTGCCGTTCGCCGGGAGTTTCGCCCAGCGCCAGATACTGCGGGTGCGGCGTCAACCATCCTTCATCGCCAAATGCATTTTCACCAAAACTTGACCATCGGTAGTCTTGAGGGCGCCTGACCATGTTGGCCCGCACCGGATTCTGCTCGATGTAGCGATGACATTTGAGGAAATACAGTGATGTCTGCACCAGACTCGCGCCATGTCGGCCCTCCCAGAGTGTGCCGGTTCGCTCGTACTTTTTGTTGATAAATCCCGCGTAACTGCTGCCAACAACCCGCATTGTGCTGGAAATGCTCGTTTCTACGGAGGGTGTTACCAGAAAATGTATATGATTGGTCATCAGACAGAAAGCGTGCACGCGCAGTTTGTAGCGTGCAGAAACATCCTGCCACAGGAAAAGATAGTAGAGGAAATCTCTGGTGTCCCGGAACACCGCCTGCTTGTTATTTCCGCGCTGATAAACGTGGTAAACACTTTCTGCCTGATAGTGTCGCGCCCGTCGTGGCATAGCAAACTCCTTTTGCTAATGTTGGGTGGTTGCAGAGAGTATAGCTTCCGGTAATGGGGACGGAGGAGTTTATTTAATCGGGAAGAGCTGGTGCGGTGTAGGAGGCAGGCAACGAGCTGTAGGCTCAGGAAACATGGGGGCTGAGCAAATATCCTCCGTCCCCATTAACGAAATCATGTGGCCTGAGCAAATATCCTCCGTCCCCATTATTGGCAGGAGTGGAAGGGGGGTTGGTTGTGGACGTAGGCCATCTGCATGGCGTCGAGCATGGTCCACAGGATGTCCAGTTTGAACTGCAGGATGTTGAGCGCGTGCTCCTGCTGCTCGCGGGTGCGGAAATAATCCAGCGTGATGGTCAGGCCGTGCTCCACATCGCGGCGGGCCTCCGACAGGCGCTTGCGGAAATACTGATAACCTTGCGGCTCAATCCATGTGTAATGTGTCGGCCAGGAGTCCAGGCGGCGCTGATGGATTTCCGGCGCAAACAGCTCAGTCAGCGACGAACAGGCTGCTTCCTGCCAGGACGCACGACGTGCAAAATTCACATAGGCATCACAGGCAAAACGCACCCCCGGCAGCACGTGCTGCTCACTGATAACTTCCTCACGGGACATGCCAACCGCTTCCGCCAGCCGCAACCACGCCTCGATGCCACCTTCCTCACCAGCCACACCATCGTGATCCAGAATCCGCTGCACCCACTCCCGGCGCACATCACGCTCACGGCAATTGGACATGATGGCCGCATCCTTGATCGGAATACTCGTCTGATAATAAAACCGGTTGGCCACCCACCCGTGAATCTGTTCCTTATTGGCGCCACCCTCATTCATCATCACATGAAAGGGGTGATAAATGTGGTAGAAGCGACCCTTGTCCCTCAGTTTCTGTTCAAACTCCTCACGACTCCAGGGTTGCTCATCAGTCCCGATTTCTGTCACTTGTACTGTCATTTTTGCTACCTTTCAGTCTTTAATCGTTTGGCGTTTGCCGTATTTCTGAACAGCAGCGGTTGAGTGTCAGACTCATGCCCGGCAGACTGCGCCCTGGCAACCGCATCAGTTATCAGTTTATGATCCGGCGACAGACTGCATACCGGATCTGCCATGGCCGCATCACCGGTCACCAGAAACGCCTGGCAGCGACAACCACCCAGATCAATCTCTTTTTCAGGACAACTGCGACATGGTTCCTTCATCCAGTCTGTGCCGCGATAACGCTCAAACAGATCAGATTCATGCCAGATGTATGCCAGTGAATCTTCCTTCACCGACGGGAACGTCAGACCATCAATCACCTTGGCACTCTGACACGGCAGCACGTCACCCTCCGGCGTCACCGTAATGAACGTTGTGCCCCAGCCATTACTGCACTTTTTGGGGCGATCATCATAATAATCAGGTGACACAAAAAACACCCGCATATGTCCGGTGTGCTGGGCGCGGAAACGCTCGGTGGCTGCACGCGCGTCATCCAACTGCTGCTTTGATGGCATCAGCAGATCGCGATTGTGCAGCGCCCAGGCGTAGTACTGTGTATTGGCCAGCTCCACAAACTCGGCGCCAAGCGATTCTGCCAGCAGCAGGAAATCTTCCACCTGATGAATATTGCCCCGGTGCAACACAAAGTTCAGCCCCAGCGGCAGCCCCATGGCGATGGCTTCACGGGTCATCTGCAGCTTCTGCTCAAAACTGTCCGAGCCGCCAAACTCAGCGTTGGTTTCACGATCGCTGCCCTGAAAACTGATCTGCATATGATTCAGTCCGGCATCGCGGATAGCGTGCAGGCGCGCAGAGGTCAGGCCTACGGCGGACGTGATCAGATTGCAATAGAACCCAAGCTCTGTGCCTTTTGCAATCAGCTCCTCAAGATCCTGCCGCACCAGCGGTTCACCGCCGGAAAAACCCAGCTGCACAGCGCCCAGCTCACGCGCCTGTTGCATCACGCTGATCCACTGCTCAGTGCTCAGCTCCTGTTTGCGCGACGCAGGCAGCTGCAACGGGTTGGAACAATACGGACATTGCAGCGGGCAGGCATAGGTCAGCTCGGCGAGCAGCCACATGGGCACATGAGAGGTCATGGGTGGCCACCTCCGGACGTGGAGCCAGTCGCGCCTCCGGCCGGTTTCAGCCATTCCTGCTGAAACGCATGCTTCAGAAACTCATCAACATCTTCTGCCAGCGTGTCCGCATCCGGATAGGCAGCCTGTAATGTTGCTGTCAGTTCTTCCTGGGTGACAGGTGACACGCAATACTTCAGTATTTCGTAAGCCGTGTCACTTAACTGCACCAGTCCCTCCGGGTACAGCAGGACATGACACTTCTGTGCCGGTTCCCATTGCAGCCGGTAACGAGAATTGATCTGGAAGGGGACATCACTCATAGCTCAATCTCCATGCCGTCAAAGGAAATTTCGATGCCTTCATCAACAAGCTGCTGACGCTCCGGCGACTCTTCATCCAGGATGGGATTGGTGTTGTTGATGTGGATAAGCACCTTGCGCGGCCGGGCCATTGGTCTGAGTACATCCATCATGCCGCCCTCGCCGGACTGCGGCAAGTGCCCCATGTCCGCCGCCTTTTTGTCACCCAATCCAACCGCAGCCATTTCGTCTTCGGTCCAGAATGTACCGTCCACCAGCAGACAGTCGGATTCACTCATCAGATCGCGGGTGGCCTGTGTCAACTGCCCCAGTCCCGGTGCGTAAAACAGCACTTTGCCGCTGCGTGTATCTATCACCTGAATGCCAATATTGTCACCTACATGCGGATCGTGCCGGTGCGGTGAATACGGCGGTGCTTTGCCCTCTACCGGTATGGCCCGGAATGCCAGCCCGTCAATGCCACCTATCACAAACTGGCTGCCATCCAGCGGAATCGGATGCCGGTTGATGCCACCATTCCAGTGTTTAAGCATGGTAAACAGCGGAAAACCGGTGGTCAGATCCTCGTACACCATGTCACTGCAATACACATCATGCGGACAACCCTCGCGCAGCATCAGCAGGCCAGTGGTGTGGTCAATCTGTGAATCCATGTAGACGATGGCGCGAATGGCGGTATCACGCAGAGCCCTGCCGGGCTGCAGGGCAGGGAAGTCGGCCATCTGTTTCAGGATATCGGGGGAAGTGTTGAACAGTACCCAGCTGATGCCATCACCGCTGACTGCGACCGAGGATTGGGTGCGGGCTGTGGCCTTGATGGTGCCCCTACGCAGCCCATGGCAATTTTTGCAGTTACAGTTCCATTGGGGAAAACCGCCACCGGCGGCAGATCCCATGACGTGAATAAACATGATGATTCCGTGCAAATAATCGGTGACTTGAAATAAAAAACGCCAGTACGAAGCTGGCGTTTCTTATGCCGGTGGCGGCTGTTTCTGTTTATGCTGCCAGAAACGCAGGCCACCGGGACTCTTCGTGCGTAAGTCTCAGTCAGCCTTGAAATACATAGTGATTTCGAAGCCCAGACGGATATCGTTGTAAGTAGGTTTTGTCCACATAATGATGATCCTCATATTGTCGTTAAAAATGCTGATAATCAGCACATAAGACCGAATCTACCACCGATTTGTCAGATATAAAAGTGACCAATTGTAACTACAGGTTAAATTTGATCTACAACAAGACAGAGCGATAAAACGCCAGTTCACGCTCCAGGGCAAGTATCTGATTGGCAGGTTTTCGGAACCCGTGGGCCTCGTCGTCAAAGTAAATAAGCTCGCTGGCCGGATTGCGGCTCTTGATCTGCGAAAATATCGCTTCTGCCTGATTCGGCGGGACGACTTTGTCCAATCGTCCCTGCAGCATCAGCACCGGCGTCGTAATACTGGCAATATTATTGATGGGGGAGCGCTGCTCATATAACTCGCGGGCCTGCGGCCATGGGCCGATCATCTGCTCAAGATAGTGCGACTCAAATTTGTGTGTGTCGCGTGCCAGCAGGGTCAGGTCGCTGATGCCGTAGTAACTGGTGCCGGCCGCAAAAATGTCAGTCTTTGCCAATGTTGCCAGCACCACGTAACCGCCGGCACTGCCGCCGCGAATGGCCAGTTGATGGGGATGAGCCAGACCTTCATTGATCAGGTGACTGACCCCCAGCACCACATCCTCAATGTCCGTCTCGCCCCAGCCTCCGTACAGGCTGTGCCGGAATTGCCGACCGTATCCTGTGCTGCCGTGATGATTAATGTCAAATACGGCAAATCCGCGCTGGGTCCAGAACTGGATGGTCGGATTGTAGATGGTTTTAGCCGAACTGGTAGGCCCGCCATGCACCATCACCAGCAAGGGTGGCAGCGTGTCAGACGGTGCGCTGAACGTCCCGTTGGTCGGCGGATAATAGATGCCATAGGCATCAGAGTCGCCACTGCCTTTGAACGTCAGATGTTGCGGCATGGCGATTTCATTTGCCGGCAGCAACGCCGGCGATGCACAGCTGTAGAGGATGACGGGCTGTTCATCAGCTGTCTGCTGGTCATCTTCCTGCGGATTAAGCAGTGGTAAATCAATAATTTGTGCGGGGCCGGACGGTGTTGTGGCGCAATAGAGTGCGCTGCTTTGTCCGTCGCGTTGCCGGGTCAGTACCGGTTCCAGCGCGCCCAGGCCGTTCTGCAGGGTGTGCAGTCGGCCATCATGCCGGGTAAAACGGCACAGTGACCAGCAGCAGTCACGGTTTACGCTCAGCAGCAGCGTATTGTCGTCAACAATTGCGTAATTGCGCACGCCCAGTTGCCACAGCGGCCCGCAGATTTCAGCCGTCAGTGCCATGACGGGTTCAGCGGCGGTCATGTCCGGGTCGTTGCGATCAGGGCTCTGGCCGTTGCTGTTGCCACTGAATGTCGTGGCGGGCAGCCGGTACAGGTTCCACCAATCGGACCAGTCGGCGATAAAATACAGATCACCATCAGGCCCGAACAGCGGCTGCATTATTGAGCCGGGCCGGGATTGCTGCAGAGTCTGGCAGTTCAGGGTTGCGCTGCTGTGTGCCGGGCTGGTGGCGGGCTTTGCGTTTGGGCTGGCGGCCGGGTTCGCGGTCGGGTTGGCCTCCGGATGCGCGGCCGGGTTGAGGCTTAGATTGAGAATGTGCAGCTGCGTGCTGTCCCAGGGCATGGCGGGGTGATTCCAGCTGATAAACGCCAGGCTCTGACCGTCCGGTGAAAGGCAGGGAGAGCCGACAAAGTCGGTGCCGGAGAATAGCGTGGTGACGGTGTCCGGCGTGGTGGTGCTGATGGCGACCAGTGTATTGTCCACGTGACGTTCGCGACGGTGATCTTCCTGAACGCAGATAAGCCGTTGACGGGGCGCATCAAGGATAAAATCGGCGTAGCGCAGCCTGGCCTCAATACTGGTTGGCGTCAGGGAAGTGGGTGAGCCGGCTTCCCATGTCAACTGATCAAAGGATTGGCGGATCAGGTGCTGGTCGGAAAAATTGCAATAATAGACGGCATCGTCGTCGAATGCGTAGGGAAGTGCGCCGTACTCATGCACACGTGAGCGGATGTTCATGCCAGGCGGGGAGACACGCATCAACTCTCCGGCGTCCGGCAGAAACATCAGCGCCTGAGTGTTGTCTTCCTCCGGCAGGCTGAGCAGGAAAAATACCCCATGGCGCGCGGCGCGCAGAAAGGCCACAGAGGTACTGCCGCGGAAAATGCGCTCGGCCGTGAGATCGGAGTGCCAGTGCCCGTAGGGGGCGGTGCTGCCAGTTTGCGGCATGTTGTTGTGTCCTGTGTCAAATTGGGAAGCTGCCCTTTTCAGGTAAATAGCCGCCAGAACCAGCTCTTTCCAAGATCTTCGCGGCACGTTGCGTACTGTGCGGCGTAACGATCAGCGTTGGATTGGACGGTGGCCGCCACCTCCTTCAGCCAGGGTTTGTCCTGCCAGGTGCCGCGATTAAAGCCGGTGTGACCATCGTGGTAGGCCAGGTAGAGGTTGCGCGCGTCATAGAGCGCAATGTTGCTGCGGCGTTGGGAATGCGCGTTGTACCAGCCAATAAAGTCCACCGCATCGGCAAAACTGGAGCGTCTGGCGCGTGAGTTGCCGGTCTCGCGCTGGTAATCCGCCCAGGTTGAGTCCAGCGCCTGGGCGTATCCGCGAGCGGTGGAAGGGCGCTTCCACGGAATCACCCACAACAGCCGTGTGCGATCGGGGCGGGCCCGCGATTGAAACGACGATTCCTGGTGGATAAACGCCATGGTCACCGGCACCGGCACGCCCCAGCGATCCTCTGTGCGCTGCGCAGCCTTGTACCACGAACGGCGTTCTTCAAACATGTGGCACACGTTGGAGGGGTTGGAGGGCCGGGTGCTGAGGCAGGCGGATAGCGTCAGCAGCAGGCAGATAGCAATAAAGGTTCTCATGGGTACATGATAAAGGTAAAAAAGGGGACGGAGGATATTTTATTTAGGCACGGGGGAGTTTTTTGCGCTGCAAAAATTACTCCTCCGGCCTAAATTAAATATCCTCCGTCCCCTTTTTCCCTCCCCCGGCCCAAATTAAATATCCTCCGTCCCCTTTCGCTGTCCCCTTTCGCTACACCGAGCGTGTAGCCAGCGCTGGCGGCGTATGCGCTGCATTGCGCGCCGGTCCGATCACCGCCAGTTGCCCCAGCACCAGCAGCACCACCATGCCCAGCGGTGTGTAATACCACTCTATGCGCGGCATATTGAAGGCCTGCACCAGAAACATGTTAAATCCAATCGTCAGCGCGGCGCCCAGAACCACGCCCACGCCGCTGATCAGCACATTCTCCAGCAGAAAGTAGCGCAGAATGTCCGGTCGCGTGGCACCCAGTGCGCGACGGGTTCCGATCTGCTTGCGCCGGCGGTTGATGCTGAACACCGCCAGACCCACAATGCCCAGGCTGGTGATGAACATCAGCGTGGCAATCACCACCTTCAGTACAGTCGTCATCAGCTGATCAATGCGATAACTTTCGTCGCGCGTGTATTCAAACGACTGGTTGTTGCGCAAGATGCGCTGATGCGGGGAGGCGGCAAGCCTTTCCTCTACCTGCAGCATTAACTCATCACGGTAACCCGGTTCAGTACGAATCAGGTACGTCGTGCTGCCGTCCAATACAACTTCCGGCTGCAATATTGACTGCTCAACAAATGTGGAGCCGGGCCATGGCACCTGCAGTTGATCAATCAGCCCGATAACGCGTAGCGGGGTATCATCAACACCGTAAATGACCTTGCCAGCGGTGGACATGGCCTCACCGGGAAACAACGCTTCTGCCATGGCTACAGTCATGATGATGTCAGTGGCTTCACGCTCCTCATTATTGGCACGGCGCACAACCTGTCCAGCGCTAAAAGGTTCACCTGCCACCAGTTGCAGATCCATGGCGTCGAGTACGTTCTCGTCTACCCGGTAAATGGCAGCAGCCACCATCATTTCTCTGCGACCGGCCTCCACCATGTATCCGCTGGAAGATCCGCTTCCGCTAACAGGAATGGCATTGGTCACCGTTGCGCTGACAACACCCGGTAACTGCCGGATCATGGCCAGGTCCTCGTCCATTACAACAGACTCATTAAAGTTATTGCCATACCCCACACTACTGATATGAAATGTATTGGGTTCATCCAGTCCGCTGGGTCGCGCCATGCTTTCCGAGCGTTGCACAATAATGTAAATGGCATTGACAACAACCGTCATGGTAAACGCGATCTGTACAGCTATAAGTAAGACACCCAGCCGGTTACGCATCATCGCGCGAAAAATAGGTCCGATTTCCATGTCATGCCCTCACTGAGTTTTTAGATGGATAGCAGGATTGATATTGCAGGCCCGCCAGATGGGATAGAGCCCGGCAATGATCGTACTGACAATAGCCAGCAGAATCGTCAAACCAATAACCGGCAGATTCAGAGAAACCCAGTCGGTTGGAATTTCGTTGCCCAGCAGAACCTTGATGCCTTCCAGTCCTAGTGCGGCAACCCCGATGCCCAGAACACCACCAATCGCACCGATAAAACCTGCTTCAATCATGTGCTGGACAAACAACGATCGGCGGTGAGCACCAAGCGCCTGGCGTACACCGATTTCCGCTGACTTGCCCAGAAATTTTGCCAGCAGCAGACCCACGGTATTAAGCAGACACACAGCCATCAACATGGCTGCAAGGGCTGAGAGAATGCGCGTCTCATCCGGTTGCACTTCATTCTTGATCATCCACTCGTTGACGTCATACAGTCGCTGACCGACAGGCATCTGCATACGGCCAAATTCCTTCTGTTCGGCGCTGTAGTTGTTGATAAAGTCACTGTAATTATTGAAGGCCTGGCTGTCAGGCAGCTCCACCCAGAACTGCACCCAGGCGCACTCCGCATTCAGAAAAGCCTCAAAGCTGCTGTTTTCCGGTGGCCCCCAGCAGTTAGTGTTGCCAGACCGGCGTAGCTCCTGGCCGGCGATAAGTGACCATGGCAGGTAGACTTCCTCGCCGGGGCCGATCGGGCCATTATTAACATCGTAGAACATTGGGGTAGGCAGCCATTTGTCCAGTACGCCAACTATCTGGAATGTCAGTCCGTGAATCAGCAATGTCTCGCCAACTGAGTTCTCCCCACCAAAAAGACGATCATTCATTGGCTCGCTAAGAACGATTACCTGTTGCTGGCCTTCGTCGGCACTGCGATCCCATGCATTGCCATACCGAAAGGGGATGTCAAACATGTCAAAAAAATCACTCGAACTACCGCGGCCGTTCACATAGAACGGTTGCAACTGATCACCCGGCGGCTCCAGAATGCCAATAAACTTTGAGCTGGCTGTGCGCCGGTAGGGCTGGTCGCTGTCCAGCAGGGCAACGGCATCACGATAGGTTAGCTGGGGGGGCGGCTCAAAACCGGGCACACTGGGGTCGCCATACTCAAACTGAACATGATACAACTGATCACTTTTATGCGGGATGGGGTCACCACCCATCACATAGTTCAGTGTAAATACCACCATATAGGCGCCCACGCCGATAGCAACGGCCATCACCATCAGGCTGCTGAGGACAGGGTTGCGACGATAGCTAAGTGCTGCCAGCCGAACGTAGTAAAGGAACATGATGTATTCTCCCGGTCAGGCCGCGGCCGCCTTTTTGTTAGTCACAATGTCCTGAATCTGACCATCCAGCATCTGAACGTTGCGGTCTGAGCGCAGAGCAAGATCAGGATCGTGTGTCACCATAATGATGGTGGTGCCCCTCGCATTAATTTCCTGAAGAAGTGTCATGACGCCTTCGGCAGTGTTCGAGTCCAGGTTGCCGGTCGGTTCGTCAGCCAGCAGAAATCGGGGAGCACCCGCCAGCGCCCGGGCAATCGCTACACGCTGCTGCTGTCCGCCAGACAGTTGTGATGGCAGATGTTTGCGGCGACTGGCCAGACCAACAGATTCCAGTGCATGCTCGATCCGCTCTTTGCGCTCGGCGGCACGCAGGCCCCGGTAGCGCAACGGGACGTCCACATTGTCAAACAGATTAAGGTCAGGCATCAGATTGAAGCTCTGAAAAATGAAACCTATCTTTTCGTTGCGCAGACGAGCGCGCTGATAGTCACTCAGCGCTGATACGTCCTGACCATCCAGCAAGTACTGGCCGGATGAGTAGGTTTCCAGTAACCCGGCGATGTTGAGAAACGTTGTTTTGCCGCAGCCAGAGGGACCGGTGACGGTAAGAAATTCACCTTCGTTCACGTGTAATGAAAAATCGGTCAAGGCGTTAGTGCGCACCACTTCGGTGGTGAAAACCTTGTTGATGTTGGTCATTTTTAACATGTTTCGTTCTCCTTTTCCGTTTGATCCCTAGTTGTTGATAAGTACTGTATCGGCGCCGTTAAAAATATCCGTGGCTGAGGTAATGATCGTCTCGCCCACGTCCAGTCCCTGGATGATTTCAACGGTATTGAGACTTGTGGCGCCCATCGTGATTGGCGTTCGGTAGGCTATGGAATCGCGCACGACATAGGCGAATCGGCCATTTCCGCTTTCGACAAACTGGCCTCGCGGCACCATGATGACGTCCTGTTTTTCCTCAAGCAGAATGCGGGTGGACAGGCGCTGGTTCTGACGCAGATTCTCTGGTGCGGAGCCCTGGAAGCGCAGGCGGCTGGTGACCTGGTTGTTAATGATTTCGGGTGATACCGCGACCAGTGTGGCGATGTGCGACGTGGCGCCGTTACGGATCTCGGCGTTCATGCCGATGGCCAGGTCGTTGACGTAGGATTCGGGCACCTGGATTTCGATTTCGAAGGCGGACAGATCAACAACGCTTAGCACCGGCTGGTTGCGGCTGACGGTGGTCTTCTGTTCTACCAGCAGGTTGCCGACAATGCCATCGACGGGTGAGTTCAGTGTCAGCGCATTCACCTGACGTTCCAGGTCGCTCACCATGAGCTCCTGTTGTTCAACTGACAACTGGCGCGTCTGCTTCTCAAAGTCCAGGCGATTATTGTCCAGCTCGGCGTCCAGTACCGCGTGGCGGTGCAACACTTCTGCGGTCTCAATGTTGTCACGTGCGCGGTCCAGATCAACTTCGGTCATGGCGCCGCGCTCAAAAGCGCGCTGGGCACGGTCAAGTTCGCGCTGTGCGGCCTTGAGGGTGATGCTGGCGGAATCCAGAGATTTCTGGTTTTCCAGTTGCTGCTGCTGGGTGGTGATCTGCTGACGGTCTGACTCGACTTTCAGTGAATTCAGGCGCGAACGTTCCTGCAGCAGCCGGTTCTGAAGTTCGGGACTCTCAATGCTGGCAATGGTCTGGCCGGTTTTGACCGAGTCACCGGATTCGACAAGAAAGGTGATGGTGCCGGTGTCGCTGGCATACAGCACCGGGCTGACCGCGGCAACAATGCGTCCCTGCACGGTGAGATCCCTGATGAAATCGCCACGTGTTACTGTTGCGAGCCGCAGCCGGTCAGCGGAAACGGATTCCTGCGCCTGAGACCAGCGCTGCAAGGCGGGCCATGTCAGTGACGCCACGAGCAGAATCAGTCCCGCTGTGACGGCGCTGATAAGAATTTTTTTGCCACGCGTCCGTGGTGGAAGTGCAACGTCCTGGGATGAGGTGTCTGATATCTTCATTTGATCTGTATTTTTTCCGGTTATTTCAGGTAGACGGTGGTTTCTGACGAAACGTTTAAACGCATCTGTCAGAAAAGTCGTTAACCGGATAAAGCAAGATTAAGGCCAGATTAAAAAATATATATATTACAGTTGGTTAGTGTTTTGTTGGGTGGCGCAGGGTGGTGTGAATGGCTAAATGTTAGCGTGATGGGGAAAAAGGGGACGGAGGGAAAAAGGGGACGGAGGATATTTTATTTGGGCCGGAGGAGTAATTTTTGCGGAGCAAAAAAACTCCCCCGTGCCCAAATAAAATATCCTCCGTCCCCTTTTTCCCTCCGCACCCTTTATCCGTCCCGTCCCAGCTGCTGCTCCAGCAACCACAGTCGGTCCTGGCCCCAGTGGGCGCTGCCGCCGTTCACGCGGAACGCAGGCACGCCCCAGATGCCCAGCTCAAACATTTCCTCGCGATTGGCCTCGGCAACTGCGCGCCACCCAGGATCTGACAGCGCGGCAAACATCTGTTCTGCGCTGATACCGGCTCTATTGCAGAGTTTGAGCAGACCCGCATCCGTGCGCGCGTTGATGCCCTCGGCAAAAACGCCGCGCATAAAGGACATGGCAAACGCTTCACCCTTGTCCTCACCAATGGCGTGATGCAGTACGGCCAGGCCACGCTCCGTGGGTTTGCCAACCGGGTCGGCAATCAGGCCAAACGGCAGGCCAACACGTTCGGCTTCCCGCTTGGTATCGCTGACAATGTATAGACGCTTTGCTTCCGGAATCGGTAAGCCTCGCATCACCATAGGCAGCACAAAACGCAGGCGGAGACGGGCGTCGTACTTTTTCGCCAATGCAATCACGCGCGGTAATGCAATCCAGCTGTAGGGGCTTCGGAATGAGAAATACAGATCCAGCAGAGGTCCCCGGGGAAGGGATTCTTGGTGCGGCTGCGGCCGTGATGCTGAAGCAGGCACTGATGCAGTAGGAATAACAGACGCCTCCAGCCTGTTTACAAACGGCGTTACGGTCCCGTTATCAGCCTGACTGACAAGGGATGATGACTGAAGGCGCTGCTCCAGATAGGGCAGCCGATCGAGTCCCCAGTACCATTCGCCCTCAAAATAGAACATTCCACCGAGATAGTGACCCAGTGTTTCACGGAGCGTTTTGCCAGCCGCAAGCGCTTGATCAACTGCAAGCTCGTCATCTGACGTGAGCGCATCAGCGGCACCATCACCGGGCGCAAAGTCCGATGTCTCATGAGTTCTGCCATCCGCTTCCTTGCTGAATACGGCACGAATATTGGCCGCGGCGGCCGCAAACGCATTGGCATCAGTGATCCCTGCAAGCGCTGCCTGTGCCCGGGTGATCGCCTCTGCCGATGGTGCCGTTCGCCAGGGTGATGGTGACAGTTGGAGCGCCCCAGCGAGATCCGCTGCGTCGCGCAGAGACCAGTCAATCAGACGTTGTGACTGAGGAGCCGCTGCCGCATCGGGCACGGGAACGAGGTGTGGCACAATCTTGATGGCATACTGGGTGGCAAGGTGGGGCAGGGCGCGAACGGCCAGGTCGGAGTATGGGTCGTCCACCTGATGAAAATAATGCACCACCGGCTGATCGCCGCGCAGCCGTCGTAACATGGCCGCTTTGCTGCGCCGCGCATTACGGTAAAGGCGGCTGGTAATAATGGCCGATCCACGGGTACGCAGCCAACGTTTGATTTTCATATTGCTATTCCCGTACATTGAGGTCGGTGAACTCAAGTATATCCGCAGATTTTGAATGTGTAGACAAGCACTGGCACCATAATTATACTGCTGGATAATAACATGCTGTTCTGAATGAGGATACGGTCGTGGGTAAAAGGGGACGCGTGGGCAAAAGGGGACGGAGGATATTTAATTTGGGCCGCGGGAGCGTTAATTCTCAGGCAAAAATCTCCCATGTGGCCAAATTAAATATCCTCCGTCCCCTTTTTGGTTTTTTGTTCAGCACTGTCGCAGCAGCTGACCCCATCCCCCCTGACATGGTGCTTATTCCCGCCGGCACGTCTGTGATTGGGTCGGAGCAGGGCATGGAAGATGAGCGTCCGGTGTTTCAGGTGCAACTGCCTGATTTTCTGATGGATCGCACGCCGGTGACAGTGGCTGCGTTCGGCGAATTTGTGCAGCAAACCAGGTACGTGAGCACGGCAGAACAGTTTGGTGACGCCGCTGTGATGCAGTTCGGCACTGGACGCTGGTTTCTTCAGCCAGGCGCAAACTGGCGCTACCCACTGGGTCCGGATGGCGATGCCGCGCCGGACGATCATCCAGTCACGCAGGTATCCTGGGATGACGCCCAGGCGTACTGCTCAGCGCAGGGAAAGCGTTTGCCCAGCGAGGTGGAATGGGAGTTTGCCGCACGCAGTGGTCACGAGGGTGACGTCAGCTACGCATTTGGCGACAAGCTGCTCAAAGAGGGCGACTTCCTGGCAGGGATCCGCCTTGCAGACATCTGGCAGGCCAATACCTGGAACGGCACCTTCCCAATCATCAACACGCTGGAAGATGGCTTTGCTACTACGTCACCGGTTGGATACTTCGGCCTGTCGCCGGCGGGACTCAGTGATATGGCCGGTAATGTCTGGGAGTGGACGGCTGACTGGCATGGCAGCTACGCGGGGCGAGAGAGTGCGGACGATGCGCCAACAACAGGCAGCAGCAAAGTGCAGCGTGGCGGTTCATTTCTGTGCGAGGCAGGTGTTTGCCATGGGTATCGGGTGTCTGCGCGCAGTCATTCGACGCCGGACAGTTCGTTAATGCACGTTGGATTCAGGTGTGCGCGCGATGTGTGAAAAATGGGGCCGGCCCCTTTTTTCCCTTTTTCTGCTCCTGCTGGCGATGCCTGCGTTTGCTGCCCAGCCCAATATTGTGCTGATTCTGATTGATGATGCCGGGTTCACCGATCTGGGGGCCTACGGCAGTGAAATCAATACGCCGAATATTGATAGCCTTGCCGCCGAGGGTGTGATGTTCAGCAACTTTCATGTCGGACCCACCTGTGCGCCGTCGCGGGCCATGCTGATGACCGGAGTGCCCAGTCACCGCGCGGGCGTTGCGACACTGGATCATCTCAGACCGCCCGAACAGGCGGACCATCCGGCTTACCAGGGTGAGCTTGCCAGAGATGTGCCCACCTTGGCTGAACATCTGCGTCAGGCCGGTTATGCCAATTACATTACTGGTAAGTGGCATCTGGGGCATTCTCCGGAAAGTCTGCCCAGCACCCGTGGCTTTGATCGCAGCTTCATACTGGATGCCTCCGGTGCTGACAACTGGTCACAGAGATCCTACCTTCCGCAATATGCACAGGCAGACTGGTTTGCGGATGGGCAACGTGGCACCTTGCCGGACGATTTTTATTCATCCGAATTTCTGGTCGACAAGATGATTGAATTCATTGATCAGACAGAGCCAGGTCAACCCTTTTTCTCGTTTATCGGATTTCAGGCTATTCATATCCCCGTGCAGGCGCCGCGGGAATACATTGATCGGTACAATGGGGTGTATGACGCGGGCTGGGAGGTTCAGCGTGAACGTCGCCACTCAGCAGCCATTGAGCGTGGATTGATTCCCGCTGGCGCAGTGCTTGGGCCGGTGCCAGATGAACTGCGCAAGTGGGAAGATCTCTCCAGCAGAGAGCGTGAGCGCAGCATCCGCAGCATGCAGATTAATGCGGGAATGCTGGAGGCGATGGACCATCATCTCGGTCGATTGATTGATCACCTCAAAACGTCCGGTACCTACGATAACAGTGTATTTCTGGTGCTCTCTGACAACGGTCCGGAGCATAATCATCCCACTGATAATGCAGGTTTCAGACTCTGGCTTCAACTGGAAGGTTATTCACAGGACATCGATACGCTGGGAGAGCGAGGCTCTTACGCCTCCATCGGTCCTGAATGGGCGATTGCCGGCGGTGCGGGTGGTTCTCTGTTCAAGTTTCACGCCAGCGAAGGTGGCACAAGGGTGCCGCTGATCATGTCGGGGCCAGGTATCCCGACTTCCGGCGTGTTGCACCCGTTCAGTTTTGTCACTGATCTGGTGCCTACCATTCTTGATCTTTCCGGGAGTAGTGCATTGCCAGGTGGCCCAGCGTTTACTGGCCGCAGTCTCGCTGAGGTTCTGCAGGGTAGGGCGCAGGCGGTTTATGGACCTGATGATCCAGTATCACTTGAGGCGTCAGGTCAGTCGGCTGTGTTCAAGGGAGACTATAAACTGGTGCGTAATATGGATCTGTATGGTGATGGTATCTGGCGCCTTCATAATATTGTGCTTGATCCGGGTGAAGCCCGGGATCTGACGGCCGAGCATCCGGCGCTTGTTGCAAGCATGCTGCAGGATTATGAAACGTATGTGAAAGAGTATGGCGTACAGCCGATGCCGCCCGGGTACTCCGGCACCAAGATGATCGCGGATGCCACCACTCAGCAGATCATCGAAAAATATGGAGTCACGCTGATGCTGGCTGCATTCGGCATAGTAGCTGCGATTCTGATGACTGGCTTCTTTCTGTTCAGGATAGTTTCCGGAACAGGCGTGGGTGCTCCGGTCAGAAATCTGTTCAGGGGGAACCGGGGATCTTCTCATGTTGACTAACGCTGGCACTGAGCAGGTACAGACTGAAAATCACCACCATCAATCCATCAAAGATGATGACTGGCATGGCCGCTGCGGCGTATTGACTGCCGGGTCCGGCGATCAGAGCCAGCAACGCCGCCTTGCTTACCGCAGCGACCAGCAATACCAGTTTGCGATGCGCGGGTCTGAATGCGGCGTAAACAAGCATGGCGCCGACCAGCGTGATGAGTACACCCCAACTGCGCACAATGACATCAGCAAGGGGGCCTTCCAGAGTGGCGCCAAACGTTTGTTGCAGCGCTGCCTGCGGGGACACGATCGCGAGCGCCATGGTGCAGGTGAGCGCACCCGCGACCAGCATGATCCATTTGATGTTGGTGCGGATAATCTTCATGTGCAATTCCTGAGGGCGATACGAAAAAGGGGACGGAGGATATTTTATTTTCGCCGTAGGGGCGGTTTTTTGCAAAGCAAAAAATCACCCACGTGGGAAAATAAAATATCCTCCGTCCCCTTTTCGCCCCATTGCCAGAACAAAATATCCTCCGTCCCCTTTATTGCAGCCCGCATTTTGCTTGTTAGCCTCCTGCTGCCCGTCAGCGCACAGGCTCAGCCGCCGGCGGATTTTTTCAAAATCACACACGTTGCCGGGAATGTCCACATGCTCGAGGCGCCGGATACCGACGGCAACATTGGGGTGTTCTCCGGCCCTGACGGCGTGTTGCTGATTGATGATCGCTATGACCGTGACACCGAAAACCTTCTCAAAGCGGTGCAGTCGATCAGCGATTCTCCCATCCGTTTTGTGGTCAACACGCATGTGCATCCCGACCACATTGGCGGCAACAACAACCTTGCAGCGTATGGCATCACCATTCTGGCACACGATGATGTGCGCCTGCGCATGCTCACCGAATTGCGGATTCCCCGGCGCGGCGGCATCAATTTTCCGCAGCCACCGCCGGGAGCGCTGCCGGTTATCACCTACAGTGACGCGATCAGCTTCCACCTGAACGGTGAGGAAGTACGGGTGTTTCTCGCGCCGCCTGCGCACACCGGCGGGGACAGTTTTGTGCATTTCCGCGGCTCTGATGTGCTGCATCTAGGCGACGTGTTCCGCACCAACATGTATCCAATCATTGACGTGTACAACGGTGGCAGTTTTCTCGGCATGATCCGGGCGATGGAGCTGGCTATTGAACTGGCCGGGCCGGATACCAGGGTGATTCCGGGGCATGGCAGCGGCGTCAGTGATCGCGACGGTATGCAGGAAGTATTGACACTGCTTTATGACATCCGTGAAAGCGTTGCTGAGCTGGTGGCGCAGGGACTGAGTCTGGATGAAACCATGGCGGCTGCGCCGTGGGCTGTGCATGATGAACGCTGGGGGCAGGTGCCCTCATGGACTGCGGCGGATTTTATACCCATTGTTTATGAAGAGTTGAGGGCCGTGCGATGAGTGACGAGAATCGGGAAATGGGGACTCAGGAAATGGGGGCGGCGGTAATGGGGACGGAGGATATTAATTCTGGCCACGGAGGCGTTTTTGGCGATGCCAAAAACACGCCTTCGGGCCAAAATAAATATCCTCCGTCCCCATTACCGTTATCAGCAGCGCTTGAGGCACAGCGCCAGGATTTTCTGCAGGAGGGCGCCGTCGGTGTCAGCACCCGCATCGACCGGCTGGATCGCGGCATCGATGTGCTGCTCAAATACCAGAACCAGCTGGTCGACGCACTCAACACGGATTTCAGTTGCCGGGCCCGACAGGTAACCCTGCTCACCGATGTCGCCGCATCCATCACGCCGCTCAAGCACGCGCGCAAACATCTGCACAAATGGATGAAACCACAGCGGCGCCCCAGCTCATTCCCGTTCAATCTGCTGGGCGGCCGGTCGCATATTGAATACCAGCCGCTGGGTGTGGTGGGTGTGATTTCACCGTGGAATTTTCCGGTTAATCTCACATTTGGCCCTCTGGCCGGCATTCTTGCGGCGGGCAATCGCGTAATGATCAAACCCTCTGAATTCACGCCGGCGACTTCTGAGGTCATGCAGCAGATGGTCAGCGAGGCCTGGGATCCAAAGGAGGTGACGCTTTTCACCGGCGGGCCGGAAGTCGGGCAGGCGTTCTCTGCGTTACCGTTTGATCATCTGCTGTTCACCGGCGCCACGTCCGTCGCTCGTCACATCATGGCCGCGGCCGCCCGCAATCTGGTCCCGGTGACGCTTGAACTGGGCGGCAAGTCACCGGTCATCCTGTCCCGCAGCGCCAATCTTGAGCAAAGCCTGGAGCGCGTGATGCTGGGTAAAACCCTGAATGCCGGTCAGATCTGCCTGGCACCGGATTACCTGCTGGTGCCGGAAGAGCAGCTGGAAGAGGTAATCCGCGTGGCGCAGAAAGTGGTCAGTGCCATGTATCCCCGCATGCTGGATAATCCGGAGTACACCGCAATTGTTAATGCCCGTCACTATGAGCGGCTCAGCGGATACCTGCAGGAAGCGGAGCAGCGCGGCGTCAGAACGGTTGTCATCAATCCGGCCGGCGAGGATTTTATTGCGCACAAGGAAAGCCGCAAGATACCACCGACCCTGATCGTCAATCCCGCTGATGACATGCTGGTGATGGAAGAGGAGCTGTTCGGTCCGCTGCTGCCGATTCGCACCTACAAGAATTTTGATGAAACCATCAATTACGTGAACGCACACCCGCGACCGCTGGCTGCGTACTATTTTGGCCAGGACCGGCAGGAGGAGCAGGCGGTGCTGAGTCGCACCACGTCAGGCGGCGTCTGCATCAACGACGTGATCATGCATATCATGCAGGAAGATCTGCCGTTTGGCGGCGTCGGTCCCAGTGGGATGGGTGTGTATCACGGCCTGGACGGTTTCCGCACCTTCAGCCACGCCAAGAGCGTGTACCGTCAGTCCCGGCTGAATATCGGCAAGCTGGGAGGGATGTTGCCACCTTACGGCAAGGCGACTGAGCAGACGATCAAAATGCAGGTGAAGCGGTGAGCACAGAAAAGGGGCCGTCAGAAAAGGGGACGGAGGATATTTTGTCTGGGCCGGAGGTGGAAAAGGGGACGGAGGATATTTTGCCTGGGCACGGGGGAGTTTTTTTGCGTTGCAAAAAATTACTCCTCCGGGCCAAACAAAATATCCTCCGTCCCCTTTTCCTTATCACCCTGTTTTCCGCAGCCGTGTTCTATTTTCGCGCCGAACTGGGTCAGCTGCTCTATGAGCGGATGGCGGCGCAGCGCGTGCAACAGAACCTGTTGGCAACGCTTGAGCCCGGACTCCATGTGGCTTTTTGCGGAACCGGAGCGCCACTGCCGGATCCGTCGCGCGCAGAATCCTGCGCTATCGTGGTGGCCGGGCAGCGAATGTATGTCATCGATTCGGGTAGCGGCTCCACGGTCAATATCGCCCTGATGGGGCTCGCCCCCGACCGGATCAATGGCGTATTTCTGACGCATTTTCACTCTGATCACATTGCCGACCTGGGTAATCTGGCATTGCAGCGCTGGGTTAACGGCGCGCACGAATCACCCTTGACGGTGCACGGTCCCCGCGGCGTGGAGCAGGTGGTCGCAGGGTTCAACCAGGCATACTCGCAAGATCAGATTTACCGGCCGGCACACCATGGTGAAATCATCGTGCCGTCGTCAGGTGGTGGTTTGCGTGCCTTCCCGTTTGACCTGCCGGAACGTGTGGCGCCACCGGCCAGGGAACGCCCGGTCGCGGTGTTGTCGGATGAGGGTGTGACAGTGACGGCCATGCGCGTAGACCATGATCCGGCCGCACCTGCAGTGGCCTATCGCTTTGAGTACGCGGGTCGGGCTGTGGTGTTCAGCGGGGATCTTATCCTGTCACGCTCACCCGGATTCGCCGACTTTGCATCCGGTGCGGACCTGCTGGTTGTGGAAGGGTTGCAGCCCAGATTGTTAAGCGTGCTGGAACAGAATGTAATTGCGCGTGGTGATCCTAATCTGGGTGCCATCATGCAAGATGTGCTTGACTATCACACCACACCCGAGGACGCGGCTGATGTTGCTCAACTCGCCAATGCCTCAGCGTTGATACTCAATCATATTGTGCCGCCGCTGCCCAACCGGCTGCTGGAACCGGCATTTCTGGGCGATGCGCCGGCACGTTTTGATGGCCCGGTTCGGGTTGCCCGTGACGGTATGTATGTGTCCATGCCGGCCGAAAGCACTGAGGTGACATCCGGCAGCTGGTTCTGATCAGGCGTCACTCTGGTTTACGTCACTCTGGTTGACGTCACTCTGCCAAGCGTCACCCCAGCAGGCGTGCACGAATCCGCTCAGCCTGCACCCCGCTCGCCAGACGGGGGCGACCACGGGTTGGCCAGTGATTATCAGGATCATCACCCACCTCATTGGTCCACAGCGGAACAATGTTTATGTCGATCAGCGTGTCGCCCTCAAAATCCAGATGCACAATGGCACTTTCCCACACCTCAGGCACGTAATATCCAACCTCAGTATGAGAGTGGAATACCAGACTGCCCAGGCCGTGCAACATGGGTTTGCCGCGATACATTTCAATCGCATGCACAAGCGGTGCACCGTGACTGACAAAAATGTCAGCGCCGGCATCCACGCAGCGCCGCGCAAACTCACGCGCCCAGGGCTTGGTGACAGCCATGTCATCGCCCCATTCATGATTGTGCAGATACGCAATCACCAGTCCGGCATGCTGTTTGGCTGTTCTGATGGACGCCAGATTGCGCTCAAAGTCCTCCGCATTGGGAATCAGATCCGCACCCAATCGCACCTCGTTTGAGCCCGGTCGCGTATCCGTTGCAGCACCGCCTTCCCGGATGCGCCCCATGGCCATTGATACCAGCGCGGCGCTGGCAGGGGAGTAGAGATAACCCGGCGCAGCCGCCTGCGTGATGTTGTCACCCGTGCCTGCGTGGGCAAACCCGGCCGCCGCAACCGCATCGCGGGTCGCCACAATACCCGGTGTCCCAAGGTCCCATGCGTGATTGTTGCTGAGCGCCAACAGGTTGAACCCCATGCGATCAAGGCAATCCAGCGTCTGCTGGGAACCCGCGTGAAAGAATTCAGTGTCCCTCGTCGGCGCGCCGGATGCTTCTGTCTGAATCGGCACTTCCAGGTTAGTGAAAACCACATCGCCCTTGCGCAACTCCGCAATTACCTCGGCAAGGCCATCGTAAGGGTTTGAACAGATTGGATATTTCATCAGCGCCTGGCCGGCCAGCGTGACCCGCGTGCGGCCCGGGGGGCGACTCTGTGATGCCGCGGTGGCTGAGAGGGGCAGCAGGGCGGCGGCGCCCAGCAGTTGCAGCAGCCGACGACGGGAGAAGAGAAAAGGGGACGGGGAGGGAAAAGGGGACGGAGGATATTTATTCTGCGCCGGTGGAGTATTTTTTGCAGAGCAAAAAACTCCCCCGTGCCCAGAATAAATATCCTCCGTCCCCTTTTCCCTCCCCGTCCCCTTTTTCCCCTCATTCCAACGCAGATTTTTCATTCAGGTAACTCCCGTAAAATATGGGAAAACAAAATATCCTCCGTCCCCATTTTCAGGTGGGAGGGGTGGCGGGGTGAGCAGTAGAGGCGGTTGCGGGCTACGCGGCGCTCGCCGGCGCTGCCTTCGGGGGCGCCGGTGTTGGGGTTGACGTCAAAGTGTGGGAAGTTGCTGCTGGAGATGTCCACGCGCAGCCGGTGACCCTTGCAGAAGCGGTTGCTGGTGGCAAACGGCTCGATCACGATTTTGTATACATGACCGGGCTGCATCATTACCTCGCGATCAAACCCCTCGCGGTAGCGCACCCGGAAGATGCCGTCGGTGATGTTCATGGCAAATCCTTCCGGATAATCTTCAGACGGTGGGTACACATCCATCAGCTTCACCGTAAAGTCGGTATCCGGCTGATCAGAGGACACCCACAATTCCGCGGTTACTGCGCCGGTTACCACCAGATCCTCAGTCAGAGGCTGTGTCTGGAATACCAGCACATCCGCCCGGTCAGCCAGGGGCCGGGAATCGGGGGAATCATCAAGCCCAAACTTGCCGGCGCGGCTGCGCTGATCAAAAGCGCCGCCCTGCATCACCGGCTCCCCGGAGGTCAACGCACCGCCCACAGTCGGGACCGGATCGCGTGGATCAAACACAAACTCGCGATACGTCAGGGTATCATCCGTTACGACAGGAGAACCGTCATTGGGAGTCGCCGCAGCGCTCTGACGCGGGGACTCAAACGCCGCTGACCCATCCACAGACAACATCAGCCGCTGCTCAACCACGTCCCGTGGGGGCCACTGATCCGTGTGAACCCACTGACCGCCATGCGCGAGGCGTCCGTCAGTGTTGCGTTTGCCGCTGCCACCGCCCATGCGGAAGTACCAGACTGATCTGCTGCCGGAGTCGGGTACCTCCGCGCTCAGGGCTGTCTCAGCGCTCAAGGCAGACTCAGAGCTCAGGGCCGTCTCCGCGCCCAAAGCAGCACCCACCGCAGCACCCGCACCCACCACAGCACCCGCGCCCAAACCCGCCGGCACATCCTGCAACCAGCGCCGGAACCACGCCAGCCGCATGGCAAAATAATCATCCGCCAGATTGCCATCCAGCACCGCGTCCGGCCCAAAATCCACATTGCCCGCATGGCTGCACGAACGATTGCCATGCGTCCACGGCCCCATGATCAACTGCATCGCAGACTGTTTACGTCCGGCAAGACCCTGAAAATTGTTCAGACACGTGCGCACATAAGGATCGTACCAGCTGCCCATGATGGCCACCGGCACATCCGGAAAGTCATCATAATAACCCTCCGCGAACAGCCCCGGTCGCTGCCAATAAGCGTCAAATCGCCCATGTTGCCACAACTCAAACAGGTAGGACTCATACTCCGGCGAATGACGCAGCGGAGAATGCCCCGGATACCACGGCATGTTCCGGAACCACTGCTCAATGTCCTCGTTCTGCAATGCCTGCAGTCGCTGGGGATCACGCGCCACCTCCGGACTGAGCAAGGCATGTCGATAAGCCCAGGTTGCCTGCTTCAGCTCATACGCGCCGCCGCGACGAATGCCGCCATGAAACGCACTGGAGAACCCTCCCGAGTCCATAAACATGCACGCCAGGCCGGGCGGATTCAGGCAGGCCAGTGCGCTTTGCGTGTGAGCGCCATAAGAAAGACCCATGGTACCTACACGACCATTGCACCAGGATTGCTGCACCAGCCAGGCCAGCGTATCAACACCGTCCTCGGCTTCGCTGAGATATTTTGTGAACACACCGCCGGAGCCGAACCGTCCCCGGCAATCCTGCATCACCACTGCAAACCCCTGTCCGGCAAACGCCCGTGCCACGTCAGCACGTGAACGGGGGGAAGGGTCTGTCAGCGACACTTCAGAGCGGCTGGGGCCCGCCTTATTATACGGAGTACGTTCCATAATGACCGGCCAGGTGCTGTCGGCTGATGAGGGCAAATAGATGTCGGTGGCCAGCAAAACGCCATCGCGCATTGGCACCATCACATTGCTCAGAACCCGCGTGTTGCTCATCAATTTGCCCTGCTCAGAAACCAATGGCCACTGCATACGCCAGCATCAGCAACGCCAGCACAATATAAATGGCCCACAGCCACACGATAAATTTCGCCCACTGCGTCCAGCCCACCTGCGCCGCCGCTAAATACGCCAGCAAGGTGCCCGAGGTTGGCGTCAGCATATTGGTGATACCATTGCCGAACAGAAATGCCAGTACAGTAGTCTGCGGCTGCACACCGGTCAGCTGACCAATTGGCCCCAGAATCGGCATACTCACCGCGGCCTGTCCGGAGGTGGACGGAATCAGAAAGTCCAGCATCAACTGCGACAGAAACATGCCCGCCGCAGAAATGTACGCATTATCGGTGCCGATCACGCTGGTCAATCCGTGCACAACCGAATCCAGTACCTGACCGTTCTCCAGCGTCACTGCCACTGCGGATGCAACGCCGATCAGCATGCTCGCCATCAGAATTTTTTTCATGCCGCTGACAAACGCGTCAGCTGCACCACTTGCACCCAGGCCACTCAAGCCGGCCAGAACAATACTCAGCCCAATATAAAAAGCCGACAGCTGGGTATGACCCCAGCCATGCGCATTGGAGAAATACACAATGCCTGCAATGCCTGCCAGCAATACCAGCAGCATCGAGGTGTGTCGCTGCGAGAGCCGGTCGGAACCAAAACTTATTTTCACCGTTGGATCAAAACTGGAGCGCCGGATCATGTACAACATGAAGGCAATGCCGACCAGGGTGAAGATCAGAAAGAACACAAACCGCAGACCCGCACCGCTGAAAATCTGTACGCCTACCAAAGGTTGCGCAATGGTCAGGGGCAGGGGATTGGTCACCGACGACAGATACCCGGCTTTAACCGGAATCGTCACGATGGCCAGTCCCATCAGGTTGGACATGCCCAGACGGTTGGCCATGGCCACCATCAGGGGGATAATCAGCAGGTATTCTGATGCCAGGCCCAGAAAGGTGCTGCCGGCAGCAAACACCATCATCAGCGTGGGAACAAGAATGTAGACATTGCCGCGCACACTGCCCAGCAGGCGCTCCAGTCCCGCATCAATCGCACCGGAGCGGGTCATGATGCCAAACATGCCGCCTATCAGCAGCACCATAAAAATCAGGCCGGACATGCGTTCCAGCCCGGTTGGAATCGCTGACAGGGTGCCAACGATGCTGACCGGGCGGGCAGTCAGCGATCCGTCCGCCGCCGGTTCGGCCGGCCCAGTGTGCAGCTCAAACAGATTGGTGACAGAGCGGTCTTTTTCAATCACGCTGTAGCTGTCCGGTACCACCAGACGGCCATCGCGCTGGTAACTGCCGGAGTCAACCAGGTAGGTCAATAGCGCGGCCAGCGCCAGAATGCCCAGCAGCACAATGATGGGGTTGGTCTGCTTGCTCAACTTTTCTGCTGTTTCATCTTTCATGAGGATTCATCTTTTATGTGAATTCATCTTTATTGTGTAGATTCATCTTTTGCGCAAATTCATCGTGCCTGGTCAGAAGTGCCTGGTCAGAAGTGCCTGCCAACGCGTGCCGCAACTCCCCTGAAAACAGCGCCGGCCATGCAAACAACATAACCGGCGGCGCTTCAATTACCGCAGCGTCATAAGCGCAGCTTCTCAACCGCACTATCTCAACCGCAGCGTCTCAAGCACAGTTTACAGAGAATAATTCACCTGCAGGTACATATATCTGCCCAGCGCGTTGTAGGTGTTCTGGTCAAAGTTGATGTTGGTATTGACCCGTGATACCGGTGGCATTTTGTCTGCCAGGTTATCAACGCCAACACGCACACCCAGTTGCTCAGTCACCTGATACGCTGCCGCCACATTGTGATACACCATGGTGCCAATGTGCAGCTGGGCGCCGGCAAAGGTTTCCTCGGTGTCACCAATCATGCGGGCAGAATAATTGGCTGACCACTGGTCCAGCCGCCAGCGGGCAGAAAAGTTTGCCCGCAGTTCGGGGAAGGCTTCACGCAGCAGGGCCTTGCCCAGCTTGTCGTTGACCTGTACCGTGCCGTTTGGCAGTGTGGATTCTTCCTTCACTTCGCTCAGCCGCGACGCACCCAGTGTAAAGTCCCAGGCGCCAATATCACTGTCCATGGCGTAGCGGGCGACCAGATCCGCACCGCGTACACTGGTGCTGTTCAGGTTGATCGGGCCATCTGCCAGGTCCACAATTTCGCCATTGCTGCCACGCTGGATAAAGTTGCAGCGCTGACCCGTGGTGGCACAAAGATCCAGCAGATTCTGTGCGCCGAACGTGCTGATGGTGTCCTTGATATCGATGTCATACCAGTCCAGTGTCATGCTGAATCCTTCCAGGTAGGTTGGTGTGTAGACAAAACCGTAGGAAATATTCTCCGACGATTCCGGGTTCAGATTGCCGTTGCCGCCCACGCTGGCGGGGACACCGGATTCAATCTGCACATACGATGACGGCACACCCTGACAACCTGTGAGACCTGCGCCGCCACCGCTGCATGGATCGATTACCGGGATAGTGGTTGCTCTGGCGCCTTCAAAGAGTTCAAGAATGGACGGCGCACGGAAACCTTCCGCCCAGGTAGCACGCAGCATCAGATCATCCACGGGTCGCCAGACAATACCAACCTTGCTGTTGGTGGTGTCACCAAAGGTGCTGTAGTCGGAGAATCGTGTTGCCAGATCCAGTCGCAGGTCCTGCGCAAAAGCCTGATCGGCCAGCAACGGTACGCTGAATTCCACGTAAGCCTCGGACAGATCATACTTGCCGTTGGTGCCTTCACGCGGTGCGGAACTGGTGGTGCGATAGGTATTAACACGCGGAGCCGCATTGATGTAGGAGTCCGCGATGTCACGGCCCTGTTCTTCGCGATACTCAATGCCTGCGGCAAAGGCCAGCGGGCCGGCCGGCAGTTCCAGCAGGTCGCCGGTCAGGTTGGCGGTGAAGTCCTGCTGCTCGGCGGCGTTCTTGTCCTGGCCTGTGAAGTTGGTGTAGTCCACCATTGCCTGTGTCATGGGATTAAACAGATTGATTGGTACACAACCGTTGGCCAGATCTGATACATCTGCCGTCAGGCCGCTGGTGTCGCAGGCACGCATGCCCAGTGCCAGACGATCGATGTCCATCTGATTGACGGAGCGGAAAGTGGCTTCATTCTCCGCCCAGCTGTAGAACATGTCCCAGCGCCAGTTGTTGGCCAGCTCGCCGCTGAAACCTGCGCCAATACGTAACGTTTCGACATCCTGCTGGTTCTGTCGGTAACCGTTTTCAGTGTGGAAACCGGTTACCCGGAAGTCGCTGCCGCCAAAGGCCACGCCAAAGGGATTCACCGCCGGGTTGGCAGGAATTGTGAAACCGCGGCTGCCCAGAATCACTGACAGTGGCTCGGAGAACTGCTGGTCGGATTTTCGTTGATTGTACAGCGCTTCAAAATTGAATTGCATGCTGTCGCTGAGCGGGGTGACATTCTGCAGGAACACAGAGGTGCGCTCCAGCGGGCCAACCACGTAGTTGTTGTTGTACCGGTTATAGCGGTCATCGGTGGTGGCGCCGCGCCAGTTACCCGGATTGCTGCCATCAACACCCGGGTCGCGAGTGATGCCGTTGGTGGGGATGGCAAAACCAACTACGCCGGCCTGGTTGCTCTCACGGAACAGGTGTTCGGGTGTGCCCAGGCTCAGGCCGTTGAGGGGGATGGCGGTCAGCGCGCGGTCCTGGGTCATGATCGGTTTCTGATCCACGTGGGTGATGGCCATGGTCCAGTTGCTGTCACCAAAATTGCGGCCGGCCAGAATGTCCAGGCCCATGGTTTCGCGGTCGCCTTCGCTGGTTTCACCGTAATTGGCCTTGATGCGGAAGCCTTCAAAATTCTGATAGGTGTGCATGTTGACCACGCCGGCAATGGCATCAGCGCCGTAAATGGCCGTGGCGCCGTCCTGCAATACTTCAATGCGTTCAATCATCGCCTGCGGGATGGTGTTCAGGTCCACAAAGTCGCGGAATCCTCGGGTGCCGGCGCCGTTCACCCAGCGGTGGCCGTTGACCAGCACCAGCGAGCGGTTTTCGCCCAGGTTGCGCAGATTCAGGCTGCTGCTGCCGTGGCTGGTGCCGGCTGAACCGTTGTTGTTCAGGCTGGGGCCAACAAACGGCAGGCTCTGGAGTGTCTCGCCAATAGACAGGGAGCCGTCGGCGCGCAGGTCTTCCTCGGAGAGTGTCTGCACGGGGCTGGCAGAAACCTCGTCCTGACGGATGATGCGCGAACCAACAATGCGGATTTCCTCTACCTGGGGTGCTGCACCGGGCTGGGCAAGCACAGACTGACCGGCCAGCGCGGCAAACCCGCCGATGGCCAGCATGATGGCGCCGGGCAGTGGCAGGCGACGGCAGGGTGTTGCGGATCGGTAAGACATAGTGGTTACTCCCTTGGAGACATATTATTGATGTTTACAGACGCACCGATCTTAGGTAGCCTTTTTGATGTATGCAATATTATGATGTCTGCGTATATATCAATAACAAAATGTGATGGGGGTGGGTATGGGGATAAAGGGGACGGAGGAGAAAAAGGGGACGGAGAAAAAGGGGACGGAGGATATTTATTCTGGGCACGGGGGAGTTTTTTGCTCTGCAAAAATTACTCCCCCGGCCAAGAATAAATGTCCTCCGTCCCCTTTTTCCCCAAACCTCAAGAGTCTGGAATGCTTCCGCGCCATCATGAACACCGGCTCGGCCACAGCTGCCGCGCGGCAGCTCAAGCTCACCCAGCCCGGCGTGAGCCGTCTGCTCAAATTGCTGGAGGAGGACGTCGGCGCCGAGCTGTTCTATCGGGAGAAGGGCAGGCTGATCCCCACGCAGGAGGCGCAGGTGCTGTTCCCGGAGGTGGAAATTGCGCTGCAGAGCGTGGAGCACGTCACGGAACTCGCGCGCAATCTGCACAACGCCAACTACGGTGAGCTAAAAATTGTCGCGCCGCCCAGCTTCACTGAGGGGTTGTTGTCCGCTGTGGTGTCTTCCTTTATAGACAAGTACCCCCAGGTCAGCGTCAGCCTGGACTCCCACAGCGTGGAAACCGCCATGAAAATGATTGCCCTGCGCGCGGTGGACTGCGGTTTTGTCAAACTGCCGGCAGAATACCCGGGGTTGACCTCCAGGCCGTTACTGGAAGCCGGCACCGTTTGCGTACTGCCGGCGGGGCACCGGCTGCGTGATCGCGCGGAAATTTCCGTGACTGATCTGCACAATGAGCCCCTGATTCTGCTGGGCAAGGGCCGCGGTTTCCGCCGGCAACTGGAAGCCGCCTTCAGTCAGCAGAAAATTCCCATGCAGATAAGGGTGGAAACCCACACTGTCGGATCCGCCTGCGCACTGGTGCGCGGCAACAGCGGCATCGCCATCGTCAATGAGATGCTGGCCCGGCAGTATGCGGGCAATTCCCTGGTGCTGCGGCCGCTGCGTCCGGATATCCGTCATGAGTATGCGTTTGTGACCAGTAGTCATGCGCCCATGACGCGGATAGCCAGGTTGTTTCTGGCGCATTGTGAGGCGGTGATGGGGTGAAAAAAGAGGCGTGCAATTGTTAGCGCTGCGCTGTCAGACCTTCCTTGATAATCTCAGGATGGCGGAATGCAATTTGGATTAAGGCTTTCGCAGCACCAGATGGTGATCTTCTACCTTGCTCCCATTCTTGAAGCGTGCGTGCAGATATCTGCAACACCTGCGCGAACTCAGCTTGCGACAATCCCGTTTTCAATCTCCTCCCGAACCAGATCTGGCCCAGCGCACTTTCCGACATTCACCGCTGCCAGGTATCACTGAGCGCGCGTCAGGGCTGGAGGCAAGCCATGCACAAAATGCACCGCGTTCCTCTTCCGACCACAGACGTTTGGCATCCTCTACAAACGTGGGAGTTTCGACTATCGTGTACATGTGATGCACTATACGTCAGAGACGTAGTTTTGGCAAGTAGGGGCGCTAACGCCTGCATTCACGCGCCACCAGCGCTGGCCATTTTACCTGGGCAGAATACGAGCTTTGACCACTGGCCAGGGAATGCCTGTATCCTGGTCTGCCCCGATATGACGGGCAAAACTAAATATCCTCCGTCCCCATTTTTACTTTCTGCGCTGCGCTAACAACTCTGAACGGCCAACAACGGTGCGGGTTTGCTCTGCGGGTGTCGGATCGGAGAAGCCAGCAGCGCTGATCGTGGCATCCAGGCCAGTAAAATGCGTAGCCCGTTTGGGGTCGCGCAGCGCTGTCATGCCATCGTTCCATGCGTGGACCATTTGTTTCGCGACTGTTCGCCAGCGTGTTTCATTGCTCGACGCAGCAATGACTTCGTCAGCCACTGCAATCGCTGATTCACACAGCATCTCTACCATCTCACGATATCGAGTTGGCTTGATGCCGAGCCGTGCACTAAAGAACTTCTCCAGCGTACTACCCGGGGCCCAGGTTTTCCGCCCGTCAACTGACAAGCCTGGCGGATTGTTGGCATATAATGGATAGGCCTGTGTGGTCACAAGGTCGTACACGGGCGTAAAGGCTACATTCGTCACGGAACTGTAGTAGAGCGCCACGTTCTTTGCATGGCAATCGGCATTGCGTATCACATAGTTAATAAGTACCTGCCAGCCAAACTGCTCAAGTTGGTCACGAAGATTCGCGCTGGTCAGGTAGGCGCGGGTCGCCTTCAATACCCGCTCGGTGGTGGTGGCATATTTTTCATGCGGAGGCAGGCCCAGCAGGCTACAGGCATCCTCAAAGCCACGAACAGGCACGCCGGCCTCATCGACATCAAATCGTTCTACCAGCAGTACATTGCCATCATCAGACATCCGGGTTCTGGCCACGGGGACAACATTCAGCCGCTCCAGCACCCGCATGCTGTAGAACTCATTAAAACCAAGATAGGGCGTTTTTTCATCGGCCCCCTTTACAATATGCCGGCTGGTGCGCAATGTTGGTTTGCCTGCGGCGGCAGGGGAGGCGCTTTTGCGGGTTTCGGGTGTAACAAATTTTGGTATGACTCCGGAAACGGCTGATCGCGCGTAGCGTCGAACCAATCGCACGAAATGCTCCGTGCTGTTATCTGCGGAGAGAAGACTCTCCGCCTCAAACGAGCCCTGGGTGAGATCGGAACTCGCGCCTTCGGGAAGCAAGGTAACCCGGCCAATGCCGCTGCTCCCGACAACGGCCAAAAGCGACAAGTCGGTGCCATCGAGAAGCGGCCCGAACTCCTCGCGAATAACACCGAGCATGAAACCTTCTGGCAGGTTCTGGCGGAAAAACGGGTGTAGTTCCCGAGGCCAACGCCATGACTCTTCGCGGACGGGCATCGCCAGACTCACAAAGTCGGTGGGATCTGCATCACTCGCATATTTGAGCACGTATTCGTCGCGTTCACGGTACAACTGCGCGACGTGTTTTCCGCACACCTGCACGTCAAGTCGCATCAGGCTGCACCGCTGCGCTGTTCTGCAAGAATGTCTTCAATCGTGCGCTGATGGCCGGTTTTGACCAATTTGAGATCGTAGCCTGCGGATTCCAGCAGACGTAACAGGACGGATACACTCATGTCGCCCCTGGCGAGCGTCTCCATGCGCGCTACGGTGGATCGCGCGACGCCAGCGCGCCGGGCGAGTTCTTCCTGACTAAGGCGAGCATCAGTTCTGGCGGTCTTCAGCATATCAGCAACGTCGGTCAAGTCGCTCATTGTAGCCTCTGGGCATCAAAATAGGTGATTGTTGGCCGAACTGTAGCCTGTGGGGCACAAATTGTAAAGGGGGATGATCAGGCCGTCACGGTATGCACGCGGCCGGGCAATCGGGGCGGTGTCCATCGTCTTCCCACATGACGGGCAAAAATAAATATCCTCCGTCCCCATTACTCGTCGGCGATTGTTATCTGAGTTACCACCGGGTACATGATTCAATCCTATTGCAGGGGCGGAATTCTGAACGGCTCCTCACCGTTTTAGTCCTCAGCCCTGAGCAAGAGGTCTGAGCTCGTATACTTTGCCGTAGCGGGCGGCCAGCTCAAGATTTCCCGCCTTCAGCGCCGCCCGAACATCGTCTAGTTTATAGGCGTCTTCCTCGCTGAGCTGGGGATCCCAGGATCCGTCTGAATCAATCAGACGCACAGAGACCTCAGCTACGTATTGGCCTTCATGAACATACTTGATCTTTTCCCGGTTGTTCATCGTCTCATTCTCCTGCGAAAAGATGCGTCCCACTGATTCAGATGCGGTCGATAGGCAGTCACTAAAACTGCCGGGAGATCATAGCCTTTGGGTATCCCCCAGACGGTGTGGACCGGTCTGCCCACGTGATCTTTTTGCAAGAATAACACACACCGACCCTTTGGATAATCAGGGTATTCTTCAACGAGAAGAGCTCCAGCAACTCCAGCGATAATTTCCCTGGCAGTGAGATCATCATCGACGAGTTCATCATAGCCATGTTCGCTGATGCGGACATGGCCTTGGGCTACTAAATTCTTGATGTGTCCTGATAGTTCAGTCAAAGTATTTCGCCATCGCCTTCCCAAATGACGGACAAAAATAAATATCCTCCGTCCCCATTTAAACCTCCAGCACCCGCACCCCCGTGCCCGCAACATGGCGCACATTGCGCGTTACCAGCGTCAGATCATAGGCCAGCGCAGTTGCCGCTATCTGCTTGTCCACTACATTGGTATTGTCGGGTGCACACAGGTGGCCCCAGATGCGGGCGCTGTTGCTGCAAAAGGGCAGAATACTGTCGGCAAAGTCGGTGGTAATGCTGGTCAGCCACGATTCCAGCACCTGCGCCTGCGTGCTGTCGCCCCGGTGTCGGCACATGGCCACTCCACGGCCCAGCTCACCCACGGTGATGCTGCTGAGATAACATGCTGAACCGGATTCCTGCAGGCCCCGGAAAAAATGACTGACTCCCGCATTTGCCCGCTCCCGTTTGCGCAACTCACTGATAACATTGGTGTCAATCAGATACATCAATGTCGCGCCCCTGACTGCCGCCCGCACGGGCAAAGTCTTCATCCAGACCGGCGTCGGGCATTGCCGCCAGCACCTGAGCCAGCGATCGGGCCTTTGGGCGCATCAACGTCTGCTCCAGAATTTTCCGGTGCTCAGCCTCGGCGCTGACACCGCGCTCGCCCGCCCGGGCCTTAAGCGCCATCACAATCTCCTCGTCCACATTTCTCACCAACAGATTCGGCACAGGCATCACCTTTAAGAAAGTATAGTTGATGAAAATGATAGCATTGATATCAAATGAAAGCCCTTTAGTTGAAAGGTAAACGCAGGATTGGGCAAAAATTAATATCCTCCGTCCCCATTTTTACCCATATGTACTAGTCACAAACTGCAGCAATGGGCTAAAAAATCGTTTACAATGCGCGCTTTAAGAACATCATCAACGTCCATCGATACAAGTTGCATGAGTTACCGGATGACAATTAGAACTACGCGTTTGCTGTTTGCCTCCCTGTTCCTACCCCTGTTGACCGGCTGCGTGCTGGTCCCCGGCAGCAATATTGATCCCGGTCAGTACAGTGCGGATGATCAGCAGAGCAGCTGGTTTGAGGTCAATCAGGGCGTGTGGTTTCCGAGCTTCAGGCAGAGTGCCATTGGCACGGATACTGAAGAAGACCGCAGGGCGGTAGAGGACCAGGTGGATGTGGTCACCATCACCTCGCAGCTGATTGCCAACCAGCAGCGCGAGGCCATCCTCAACAACGCCGTGCCCGCGGCCATGCCCGCCAGCCTGCAGCAGGAGATCGCCAACTACGAATACCACGTAGACAAGGGCGACATGCTGCAGATCACCGTCTACGACCATCCCGAGCTGACCAACCCCAGCGGCAGCAACAACAACAACCCGCAAAACTCCGGTATCACGATCGAGAACGACGGCACCATCTATTACCCCTATATCGGCAAAGTTAGCGTCGCTGGCATGACGGTGGATGAGGTGCGCGAAGCCATCTCAACGCCGCTGGCAGAGTACATTACTGCTCCACAGGTTTCTGTCAGAGTCATCACGTTCAACGCCAAACGGGCTTATGTTACCGGCCAGGTCAACGATCCTGGCCCCCAATCCATTACCAACGTGCCCATGACCGTGCTGGACGCCATCGCACGGGCAGGCGGGCTGAGCGACAACGCCAACTGGCACGAAGTGCTGCTCTCACGTAATGGCAGCGAAACCCGGCTGTCCGTGTACGAAATGCTCAACAATGGCCGGCTGGGTCAGAACATGCTGCTGCAGCACGGAGATGTACTGCACGTGCCGGTCACCGGCCAGCAACAGATATTTGTGCTCGGCGAGCTGAACCGCGTCAACACCCTGGCCATGGGCAATATCCGTATGTCGCTGACCGAGGCACTGACCCGCAGCGGCGGCCTGAATCAGGTCACCTCCAATGCCGAGGGCATCTTTGTCATCCGCCCACGAGAGATCCTGACTGCCGCCAGCGCCCCTGACGCTGCCGCCACAGCCAGCCCTGACGTCAACAAACTCGGCACTATCTACCAGTTGAATGTAAAAAACGCTGTCGCCTTTGCCGTTGGTGCGCAGTTTATGCTGCAGCCGGGTGATATCGTTTACGTGACCACCGCACCGGTCACCCGCTGGAACCGCGTGATCAGCCAGATCATACCCAGTTTGAATGCGCTGATAACTGCAGACAGGATAGGCACGCT
>TARA_R110002072_G_scaffold228234_5_pt1 | contig 63816 bp, 42 predicted proteins | sample TARA_R110002072 | Tara Oceans TARA_R110002072 (sample SAMEA4397118) | marine metagenome | biome: Polar Biome; feature: [SRF] surface water layer (ENVO:00010504); material: water (ENVO:00002006), including particulate matter (ENVO:01000060) such as... | depth 5 m | reverse complement strand
AAGCTAGGCCACGACCTCGAGCCACTGCAGCGTTGCCCTTGGTATGAAGACCTGAGCCTTGCCCTGCCGCTGCACGCCGATCGCGACTGGATCAGCCTGACCGGCGAGTTGGTCGCTCGGGCGCTACGCCGTGGCGAGTGCGAATTGCTCGACATTGCCGTGCGTGCAGTCGACGTCGAGGAGTGGAACGTGTTGATCGCCGACACCGACAACAAGAGCAAGGCCCACTTCCACGCGTATGCCGAAGTACTCGGACTGTTGCTACGCGGCCTGTTTCCCCGCGTCCAAAAGGACGACTCGTGCCACCTCGTCGCCGACCGTTGCGGTGGCCGCAGCCACTACAAGTCAGACCTCGAACGGCTCTGCCCCGATTCCAAGGTGCGCATGCTCAAGGAGATCAAGGGCGTGTCTTCCTACAACCTGCAGCAACAGGATGGCGATGTGACGGTGACGTTTGCCGAGCGCGCCGAAGACCGCGCGTTTCCAACGGCGCTGGCCAGCTGCTGCGCAAAATACCTGCGCGAGTTGATGGTCGAGTGCATCAACCGATGGTTCCAGGCGCGCGTGCCTGATCTAAAACCAACGGCCGGCTACTACGTCGATGGCCACCGGTTCTTGACTGACGTGGAACCCCAGATCGCAGCACTCGCGCTGCCCCGGCACCGCCTGGTGCGGGTGCGCTGAGCGGCCGCCAAGCAGCGGCTGCACCGCGCCTTGCCCCTACTCGTTGCGTTCGGCCAACTGCTTCGCTTGCACGAGCAACGGATCGTCCGCCGAGACCGCCGCGGTCAACAACGCGACGGATTTGGCCGCCGCAGCCACTGCCAGCTCTGGCTGCTCCGCGGCGAACAACGCGCGCGCCCGCAGCAACCACGTCAGGCCGGGAAATTGCGGCGGCAACTGCCTGGCAGGATCGGAGTCCCGCGCAAGTAGATCGATCAAGTGCTTGCTGATCGAGAGCGCGCCCTGACGATCGCTGGCCGCAATGCGAGCCATGGTCAAGTTGTGGCCAGCGTGGAACGTCGCCGGATGCACTTCGCCGCGATCCTTCACCACTCCTACAAATGCGCGCGCCATCAACGCAGCGGCCTGCTGCACGTCGCCGCGCTCTTTGATCGCAACCGCCAACGCTTGCACGACATCCAACGTACGGTAGTCATCCTCGCCGAAGGTGCGCTCACAGCGCTCGAGCAACTCGGTGGCCAAGGTTTCCAGTTCGTCGCGCTTGCCTTGCCGGTGCAGCACCTTCAACAGGTGGTAGCCACAACCGATCGTCAACTGATCATCGGGGCCAACCAGTTCCTCAAAGCCAGCCATGGTTTCGCGATGGCACTTGGCAGCCTTGTCCAGCTCGCCAAGATCACGCCACGCCTCCGCGAGGTTGTCGACAATCTGTAGGGTCGAAGCCACCGGGTGGTCACTGCGCTTGGCGCGCTTCACGGCTTCCGCCAACACGTCGCGAGCAGCTTCAGGATCGCGCAGCCCGAGCATCAGCGTGCCAAGGTTGTGCATCGTCACCAGGGTCCCGTACGCATCGTCCCCCAACAACCGCTCGCGCGCAGCAAGGGTCTTGCGAAACAACGCCTCCGCGTCGCGCAGCTTGCCGGCGTGCCGCATGATATAGGCGCGGTTGTGTTGGATCGCCCAAAAGATCTCGCTGTCTTCGCGATCCTCATTCGAGAACTGATCATGCAACGATTCGACCAGCTGTTCGGCGTCCGCCTGCCGTCCGTTCTCACGCAAGGCGACCACCAGGCCAATCGCCATCAATACTGTGCGAGGGGAGCCTGGGCCTTCGACCTCGCGCCACAAGTGCAAGGCTCGCTCGAGATGCGGCACCGCCACGCCAGGCATCGACAGTCCGCGATAGGTGTCGCCAATCAACTCGCGCAGCTGCGCTTCGGTTTCGGCATCTTCGAACGTCTCGCCCACGATGCTCTTCGCGGCCTCATCCAGCGCTTCTCGCACCGTGTAGTTCGCGCCGCGCGCCGCCATCAGGGAAGAGTTGTGCAAGAAGTCGCCGGCGAACTGTGCGACCCGCTTCGAAACGCGCTCGCGGCGGGCCAACTCAAGGTTCTGCTGCTCTAGCTGAGCTTCGCGCAACGCCAACGCAGAATTGCGACTCTTCAACTGCAAACGCTGGCGTTCGAGCTCTGCGTTCTGTGCTTGCAGCTGGTCCTTGCTCGTCGCCAACACCCCGTTCTTGCGCGTCAATTCCGCACCGCGCCGGTTGAGTTCAGAGTTTTGCGCCAGCACCACCACCAGCGCCACCACCACGAGCAACGCAATGACCGCCAACGACAGCACCAAACCCGCACGGCGTCGGGCGAACATGCGCACCTGATAGAAGGTGCTCGGAGCCCGTGCTCGCACCGGGCGCGCTTCGAGGAACGCACGCAGGTCGTCGGCGAACTCGACCACCGACGAATAACGATCCGCAGCATCGCGACGCAGCGCCTTTTGCACGACCACTTCGAGATCGCGGTCGATGCCTCGCACGACCGTCGACAGCCTCGGCGCATCTTGGTTCGCAACTGTCTCGGCGACAATCAGCGGCGTCGTCTCCTCGAACAGGAACGGGCGACGGCCAGCAATCAGTTCGAACACGACCACTCCCAGCGCGTAGATGTCGCTGCGCAGGTCGACGTCGCGGCCGCGCAACTGCTCGGGACTCATGTAGTGCAGCGTGCCCATCACGACATCGCCTTCGGTCAGCTGCGCATCACGCGACATGCTGCGCGCGATGCCAAAATCGATCACCTTGGCGCGACCATTCTCGTCAACCAGGATGTTTTGCGGCTTGAGATCGCGATGCACGACACCTTGCAGATGCCCATGGTGCACTGCGTCACAGACCTGCAGAACCAGTTCGAGCCGTTCCCGGGTACCGAGTTCGTTGGCCTGGGCGTAGCTGATCAAGTCGCGAGCGCCAGGCACAAGCTCCATCGCGAACCACGGCAATTCGATGTCGCCCGCCTTGTGCACACCGACTTCGTGCACTTGGGCAATCCCCGGGTGTCGCAGATTGGCCAACACTTCGGCCTCCCACTTGAACCGACGCACGGCTTGTTCGCTGGCAAGCCCGAGTGACAAAACCTTCAACGCAACCCGGCGGCGCGGTTCATCTTGCTCAGCCTCGTAGACCGTGCCCATGCCGCCGCTACCGAGCACCGAACGCAATGCGAACGGACCGACTCGCCCGCCAGTGGCGAGGCTGCCACTAGCCAGCCCCCCACTGGCCAGCCCATCGCTGCGCAAGCCACCGTGACCAAGCGAGCGTCCGCAGTTCGTGATCAACTCGACGCCGCGATCCAGCAACGACCCCAGGTCACTGCCATCGGCATCACAGGCGAACAACTCGTCGATCTCTCGACGCACCTCGCCGTCCGCACCGCATTCGCGATCGAGAAACATCGCGCGCTCTTCGGCCGGCAAGTCCAACGCCGCCTCGAACAGCTGCCGCACCCGCTGAAAGCTGTCGGCCGATTCATCGTCAACTCGCATCGCCCGCCACTCCATCCGTGCCCAATTCGCGCACCAAGAACGCGCGCGCCGTACGCCATCCTCGTTCGACTGAGCGCAGCGATGTGCCGAGTGCTTGGGCGGTCGTCTGGTTGTCGAGTCCGCCAAAGAACCGCAGCTCGACCAACTCGGCCAATTGTGGATCGAGGTCCTGCAGCCGTTGCAAGATCTCGTCGACGGCGAGCAAGCTGCCGGCGTCGTCGCGAGCAGCAAGCAACTCGGCGTCGAGCTCGACGCGCTGACCACCGTGGCGCTTTTGTGCGGAACGGGCCCGGGCGTGATCAACCAGCACGTGCCGCATGGCGCGCACCGCCACGCGTAGGAAATGGCCGCGATCATCGTAGCGCGAGCCCGGATCGATCAAGCGCAGGTAGGCCTCATTGAGCAGTGCCGTCGGCTGCAAGGTGTGACTGCTGCGTTCCTGCCCCATCAACCTGCCGGCCAGCCGGCGCAATTCGTCATAGACCAGTGGCAACAACTGCTCCGCCGCGTCGCGGTCGCCACCACCGACCTGGTGCAACAACCTCGTCGTCGCAGCGGGATCTCGGGCAGCGTCTGCCATGAACTGGCTCTTGCTACGCGAACAGTCCGGCGCGGGCTCGCGAACAGCTCCCGTGCCAACCCGCGACGCGACGCACTTGTGCCGGCCAGCCGTCACGCGGGGACGCATCGGGGACGAACATGACTTGGGCACCTCTACAACCACGCTCGCCATGGCGTGCAACCGGGACGGGGCCCGCCAAGTTTTTTGGCAGAACCAGACATCAGGGTTTCACGGGGCGCTTCGCGACAAACGCGTGACGGGCCGCAACCATGATGTCTAGCCTTCGGATTCGTTCCCGAAGCCCTCGTCGACCAGCAGGTCGGGGCTGTTCGCCGCCGCGACCGCCAAGGCATCGCAGCGTTCATTCAGGGGGTCGCCAGTGTGGCCCCGGACCCAGTTCCAGCGAATCTCATGGCCCGCAACGGCCTTGAGCATGCGCAGCCACAGGTCCTTGTTCTTGACCGGCTGCTTCGACGAAGTCCTCCAACCCCGCTTCTGCCAACCTTCGATCCAACCCTTGCTCATGGCGTGCACGACGTAGGTGGAATCGGACCACAAATCGATGGTGCACGGCCGGCTCAACGCCTCGAGGCCGACGATCGCGCCGAGCAACTCCATGCGGTTGTTGGTGGTATTGCGGTAGCCCTGGGACAGCTCCTTCTGGTGCTCGCCAAACAGAATGACCGTGCCATAGCCGCCAGGGCCCGGATTGCCGAGGCAGGCGCCATCGCTCGAAATCGTCACGGTCGAATCACTCATCGCGTGCCGGAATACCCGGCCCGGCTTGCCCGAACAACAAGCATTGGCGCTACCTTCGGCAGCATGACCACTCGCCGGCGAATCGGGCAGGGCTATCTGTTGCTGCAGGCGATGGCGATCGCTGCATGGTGGCTGTGGTTGTGCAGTTCGTCGGCAGCGCGGGAACGGTTCACGGTCGCTGGCTGGCCCGAAGAAACCCTGCTCGCATTTGCCGCACCCGATCTGGTGTTGCTGGTATTCGGCTCGGCCCTCGCCTCACGAGGCGTCGGCCAAGGTCGCGCTTGGGCCCCGCTGGCAATGTGGCTGGTCGCCGGCGCCGCAAGCTATGCCGCGCTGTTCTGCCTCGCCGCGAGCGTGCTGAGCAACTCGATGTGGCTCGGCACGACCATGATGCTGCTGTGCATGACCGGGTCGGCCGGCATCGCCTGGTGCAACCGCCAAGAGCCAACGCCATGAAAGGCTTCCGCGTCGCGAGCGAAGCGCCAACCGCACAACACATCGCCTTGACCTGCACCCAGATCGTGGTGTTTTGGTCGTTCTTCCTGTTTGTGCTACCAGCGGCGGTAGAAGCAGCGGAACACGCCCTCGAGTTGCCGGCCATGGCACTGCGTTCACCGCACCTGATCGGTGGCATCCTGTTCGGACTTGCCAGTTGTGTTGGCCTGCTGTCCGCCATGGTCATGGCAGTGCGTGGCCGAGGCACGCCGCTGCCGCTACAAACCGCTCGCAGGTTCGTCGTATCTGGAACCTACAAGTGGGTCCGCAATCCGATGGCGCTGGCCGGAATCACCCAGGGAATCGCAGCCGGAATCTGGCGCGATAGTTCGCTGGTGATTCTCTACGCGCTGTGCGGCGGATTGCTGTGGCACAACCTCGCTCGCCCACCGGAGGAACGAGACCTGGAGGCGCGCTTTGGCCAACAGTTTGTCGACTATCGCGACCGCGTCGGCATCTGGCTGCCGCACTTGGGCAGCAAAGCCATGGAGCGATTCGTCGGGATCACGATGCCGATCGCGAGCCTGGTATTGACGTTTTGGTTGCCCGCAGTGCAAGCCGTTCCGCTCATCGCGACCACGCTGCTGCTTGGCGGCTACCTTGCGATTCGACCGGCGAAGTCGACCAATTCTGGCCACAGTTCTTCGAAGTCCGACTCGAACGCGACGTAGTTGCGACGCAGCTCTGCGGTAATCGTCGCCAACGGAGACGGACGCCGCCCGCGCCTCGCCATCGCCCGCAACACGCGTTCGATGCCGTCGACCGTGCCATACATGGTCAGCCAACTGTTCTCCGCCATGCGGTCGTGCAATCGCTGCAAGTCGGGCGGCAACAGCTCGCGATGTTCTTGCATCGCCGCGTGCACACCTGCAACGAACTGCTGCAACTCGCGACCATCACCGTGCCGCCGCCAGTCGCGAGCGAGGTAGTGATCAAAGAACACATCGAGCGCGACTCCGCCATAGCGCTGAAACGGTTGCGCAAACCGTGTGCGGGCGCGACGAAACACTGCGTGGGCATCGACGAAGTTGTCGATGGCACGATGCAGAGCCACGCCACGCTGGATCTCGGGGTGCAACGACGACACGTCGACACCGCGCACAAAATCACCGGCAAGATTGCCGATACGCAACAACGGTTGGTCCGGAGAGAGCCGCAGATGCGCGAGCCAGTTCACGCGTTGCCCCGCTCAAACTCGGCCGTTTCGCGCCGAAGCGCGTTCCTGGCGATTCGCGAAGTAACGACAAGGAATAGCAGCGTGGCCACGATCGCTACCATAGTTGCCCACCAGCTACCGGCGGCTTGCCAGTCCAATTCGGACAACTCCGCCCCGACCAGCGACACCGCGATCAAGCGTGGGCCAGCGCCAATCGCCGTCGCAACCAAGAACACGGAGCCGCGCACGCCAAACGCCGCCATCAGCAGGTTGGTCGCAGCAAATGGCAGAACCGGCGACAACCGCAGCAGAGCAATCAACCAAATCGTGCGGCCAGTGCTTCGACCGAGCAACGCACGGTGCACGCGCGCAGCCTTTGGCTGGTTGCCGATCGCATCGAGAACGCGCGAACCAACGACCCGAGACCAGAGCTGGAAGCCAATGATCGCCGCGACCAGCACCACCAGCAGACCGAGCACTGTGCCGAGCCATGCTCCAAACAGATAGCCAGCAACCAGCGAGGCCACCTGGGTCGGCACCAGACACAAGCCTGCCATGACCGCCCCGAGCCCCCAAAACACCAGGACCGAGTCCAGCCCTTCGCCAAACCACGGCAACCAGGTGGTCGAGGTCGCGGTCAAGACCAACAATCCCACCACCGGCCCGCCGGCCGCAACCACGAACCATGGCCCCGCAGGCCCCAAGCCGCGCGCGATGCTGCGAATGCGCGCCAGCCAGGAAAGGCTCGGAGTTGGCGTCGATTCGGTGGGCATGCGCGCAGCAGGCTCGGCCATCTAGCGAGTCGGGGCAAGGGGTTTGTCGAACTGCGAGGCCCGGATAGCTTCTGGAGCATGGGAACTAGAGCAACGTGATTCGCATGCCACACGAACAAGCTCCCACTCAGCATCGCCACCCGGCACCGACAAGAACGTGCACGCGGGCCATGGCGCTGGTCACGCCCCTGCTGCTCGCCACGCTGTTGGCAGTCGCGGCAATGCCCGTGACGGCACAACGCGGCCCTCGCTGCGCGTGGAGCCCGGATGGCCAACACCTGCTCTACATCTCCCGGGTAAACTACAACTACTTCGTTGCCAGCTACGAGGTGGCGACCGGCAAAGCCAGCCGGATCCTCACCGGACCTGGACGCAACGAACTGAGGGCGGTGGCGTGGTCCCCTGATGGCTCGGAGTTCGCCACCGTCAGCTACGACAACACGCATCCCGTGCGCACGACGGTACACATCTTGCCGTTTCCAAGGCGTGGCCAACCACAGCGTTTCGAGCGCTTGCTCGAAGACGGCTACGGCAAGCACGGCGCGTTGCTGTTCCGTGATTCCGGTCAGCCCACGGGTTCGACCCTGTGGTTCGAGGCCAGTGGCGCGATCGAGTGGAGCCGCCAAGATGGCACGATCCGTCGCGTGCCGGAAGCGGACGGCGAAACGGTGATCCCGCTCGCTTCCGCTGGCTACACCGCTGGCTACACCGTCGGCTACATCGCCGTCAAGAAACAGACAGCGCCGACCCAATGGCAGATCGGGACGATCGACACGCGAACCCTCGTGCGCACGCCTCTCTACCAACACACCGACTTCCCCAAATTCGCAATCGACACGACCCCCGCGTTCTCGCCCAAGCTCGACCGCATCGCCGTATCGGCCATGGACCGTGCCACCGAGGACTACTCGATCCTCGTGCTCGACGGCGGCCAGATCATCAGCAGCCTGCCTCTGGGGAAGGCCGGCGAAGTGTCCCCGAAGGACCTCGCATGGTCGCACCATGGCGACACGGTGTTCGCGTATTTGCAGCGTCGCACCCGAGGACAGCCAATGCAGCGACTGCTGTTCGAATCCACGTTCAGCGGCAGCGCCACACGCGAGACCCAGCTCTTTGCATCCGACGACAACTCGGCCGTGCGATCGCCCTACGGCTTGTCGATCTCACCGAACAACAAGACCGCCGCAGTCGTCATCATGCGTGACTTCCGCGCCTCACCAGAACTGTTGCTCGTGGATTTGGCCGACAAGACGCGCCCGGTAACCGCAGTGCCAACGCTGCCCAGCATCGAAATCGTTGTGCGCGGCTCCGACGTGGCGCTGGCAGCGGCCAGTGCTTGGCGAGATGCCTGGACTGGCAACAACACCGAACATCGGTTGTTGCTGCGCAGCGGTGGCAGCGCGGCGGGCATGAAGGCACTGACAGATGGCAGCGCGCACGTCGCATTGACCAGCCGCCCGGTGACGGCGACCGAACATGCGCTGGCCAAAGCCGCTGGATTGCAGCTCGACATCCAGTGCATCGTCCGCGACGTCGTCGCGATCTGCGTGCACCCGGACAATACGCTGCCGGCCATCAGCACCGTGCAGCTGCAACGTCTGTTCACGGACAAGGTCGACAAGCAGTGGTCCAACCATGGAGTCACCATGCCCACGGCAAGTGATGACATCGCCACGGCGATGCTGCTGCCGGGCAGTCCGAGCTACACGCCGTTTCGCAAAGCCGTGCTCAACAACCGCAGCACCGCGACGGGGCATACGATCAAGCAACAGCCGGCCGAGCTCGCGGAGTTCGTTCGCACCCATCGCAACGCAATCGCCTGCTTGCCACTGGATACCGCGCGCGAGCTCGGTGAAGAGATCCGTATCGTGCCGGTGCGGGTCGGCAACGCGGTCGTGGCGCCGACCGAAACCGCAATCAAGGACGGCAGCTATCCGTTGATCGACTCGTGGTACGTCGTCACCCGCAAGAACGTCGAACCGCGCGTGCGAACGTTCGTCAACTGGCTTGACAGCGACCCAGCCAAGCAAGCCACCGCAACCACCGGCAGGCGACCCGCCAAATGATGAAACCCTGTGGAATAGCTAAACCCTGCGGAATAGCTGCACAGGGTGCAACAGCGGAACGGGGTGCAACACGTGAACTGCGCGCGACAGCTCTACAGCCCAAAATCCGCGACCGACGCCAAACTGGCGCTTGGCTGTGCGCAACCCTGTTGTGGCTGGTCACGGCCACGCAACTTGCCGACCACGCCATTGGCCAGAGCGGCAACCTGTGCAGCTGGAGTCCGGATGCCCTCCGCCTGCTATTCGTTTGCCGCGATGCCGATCGCCACTTCCTCGCGCGCTACGACGTCGCCACGCAATCGGCAAGCCGGGTCTTCGTCGCCGAGCGCGGTGAACGCATTCACGCGATCCAGTGGTCCCCGAATTGGTCCAAGCATGGCAAGCAGTTCGTTGTCGTGGTGGCCCCGGCCGGAGAAGCCACTCCATTCCGCCCGCGACGATCGACCATCCACCTGATCAGCCATCCCGAGGGTGCGATCACGCAATCGTTCTCTCCGCTGCTAGCGCAACGCACGATCTGGGGAACGCCGATTTGGCTGCCCGACCGGATCTTGGTCGAAGCTCCCGGCATGATCGAACTCATCCCGGCGACCGGAAAGATGTACGCCTGGCAGCGACCCAAACAGGAAGCCGACGCAGTCTTCGGCGCATTCGGGATCGCCATTGGCTACCTGTCCGTCGCCCCCCTCGCGACCGGCGGCTGGAGCATTGGCGCAATCGACGCCAAGAATCAGACGCGCACGGTCTACAGCGACAGCCGCCAAGCGCCACACGCCAAGATCCAACACCTACCGGCCTTCGCACCGATTCGAGAACGCATCGCATTGCCGGCCGTGCTGGAGACGACTCGATCGATCTTGATCTTTGAGTTCGACCTGTTGCTCGAGACGCGTGCGCTTGCAGACGAGTCCGCTCTAACCATCGACGACCTGCAGTGGTCTCCCGACAGCACGAGACTCTATGTGCTTGGCCAGCGCCCGCTCGGCCAAAACGAGGCGCAACACGTGCTGCTCGAGGTCACGCTGAACAACGACACGATTCGCGAGACCAAGCTGTTCACGACGAACCAACGCGAACGCTGGCCAACGCCACGCGCGCTGGCCATCTCTGCCAATGGACGAACCGCAGCGGTCGTTGCTGGTCTACATGACGACGCTCCCCCGTCGCTCTACTTGATCGACCTGACTCGCCCAGAACGAACCGTCACCAACGTTCCGCCGCCACCGCGTAGCCACTTCGTCGGCGCCGGGTCCGAGTATATGACCGAACTCGCCCGGCACTGGTTGCGCACCTACCAGGGCAAGCAGATCAGGTATGCCGAACTGCTCGGCGGCGGCAGCAGCGACGGGTTTGAGCAAATGCTGCAAGGCACGGCGGATCTTGCGTTGATGGGCAGGCCACCGACCGCATCGGAGCGTGCAACGGCCACGAGAGCCGGCGTCGAACTCGTGACGACCCTCGCAAAACGCGATGCCTTGGCCGTCTGTGTGCACCCCGACAACCCGATCGCGACGATCGAACTGCCACAGCTTCGCCGCCTGTTCACGGCGCACGACGAGCACCGCTGGTCGAAGCTCGGCGTGCAACTACCCACGGCAGGCGAACCACCAGCCGAGCCACTGCCCGAACATGATGAAATCGCAATGGCCATGTTCCTACCTGGCAGCCGCCACTACATGCCGTTTCGTAACTTGGTACTCAACGGCAAACACCCCACCTACCAAGCGACGACGAGAGAGACCATGCTCGACCTCGCGCAGTTCGTGACCAGGCACCGCAATGCCATCGCGTGCCTGCCGATGCGAGAGGCGATCCGACAAGGCCCGGCGCTGCGCATGGTGGCGGTCAAGACGCCCGGCAAGCCCGCCATCGCGGCGACGCCGAAAACGATTGCCGACGGCAGCTACCCGCTGCTCGAGTCCTGGTATGTCGTTCACAACAAGAAAGCCGACTCGCGCGCCCGCCCGTTCTGCGAATGGCTGGTGAGCAAAGCTGGACAGGCCGCAACTGCCGAGTTCGATCAGCAGACCGCCAAGTAGAGCCCTCCGCACGCACAGGCAACCGCCGTTCCAGCCACTGGAATCGACCGGATTCCAGCCGTTCCTACGGACCCGAGCCACCAGAATGCGTGCCTCGACCAAACCAGACTGGTAGCCTGCTCGCCCTCCAATGAGCGAACTGCCAGACAAGTACGATCCGCAAACTCTCGAACCCGCCGTGACCAAGCGGTGGCTCGAGCAGAAGGCCTTCTCCGCGACCCCCGACGACCGCGACAACCGCTACGTCGTCATGATGCCGCTGCCGAATGTTACCGGCGCGCTGCACATGGGCCACGCGATGGACAACGTCATGCAGGACCTGCTGATTCGCTGGCATCGCATGCGCGGCGACAACACACTGTGGCAGCCAGGTCTCGACCACGCTGGCATTGCGACACAGGCCGTCGTCGAGAAGCGCCTGAAAGAAATCGACGGCAAGACCCGCCACGACATCGGTCGCGAGGCTCTGGTCGAACGCATCCACGATTGGGCTGGCAAGAGCAAGTCACGCATCGTCGAGCAACAGCAAGGCATGGGCTGCTCGAGCGATTGGGATCGCGCCCGCTTCACGATGGACGATGTCTGCGCGCGCGCCGTGCGCCACACGTTCTTCTCGATGTTCAAGGACGGCCTGATCTTCCGCGGCAATCGCCTGGTCAACTGGGACTGCGCACTGCAGACCGCGGTCTCGGATGACGAGCTCTACAAGGAGACCGTTCACGGCAAGTTCTACTACTTCCACTACCCGATTGTCGGCGCTGATGGATCGGGTCCCGCGCACGTCGCGATCGCGACGACGCGTCCAGAGACAATGCTCGGCGATACCGCCGTGGCCGTGCACCCGGATCCCAAGAAGGCGATGCTGAAGGCGATCGACGCCCAGAAGCAAAAGATCGCAGACGCCAACGACAAGGACCGCCCGGACGCCGAACGCGAACTCAAACGCCTCGAAGCGCGCGTCACCGACGTGCTGCCCAACCTGGTCAAGATCAGCGAACTCGCCAAGGCGTCCGCCAAGGTAAAGCTGCCGTTGGTCGATCGGGAGATCCCGATCATCCTCGATGACTGGGCCGACCCGACTCTCGGCACGGGCTGCGTCAAGATCACACCGGCGCACGACCCAAACGACTACGCCGTCTGGCAACGCCACCCGGAGATCGGTGACGCCGTCAACATGCTGAGTGCCGACGGCACCATCAGCGCAGCTGGTGGCAAGTACAAAGGCCTCGATCGCTTTGACGCGCGAAAGCAAGTCATGGCCGATCTCGAAGCACTCGGTCTCGTCGACAAGATCGAAGATCGCCAGATTGAGGTCGACCACTCCGATCGCAGCAAGACCATCATCGAGCCATATCTCAGCAAGCAGTGGTTCGTGCACATGGGCGATGTCGAAGGCGGCATCGTCATGGGTCGCGGCACCGACAAGGAGTTCCGTTCGCCGGGCCTGGCGCAAGCGGCACTCGATGCCACCAGTGGCACCTTGCCGGCGTTCGCCGACGGCTCGGCGCGTCGCAAGGTCGAGTTTCATCCGGACCCGGCCCGCTACCAGAACATGCACGATCGCTGGCTCGGCGAGAAGCGTGACTGGTGCATCAGCCGGCAACTCTGGTGGGGTCATCGCATTCCGGTGTGGAGCGGGGAGATGGCCGTATCGCAACTGTTGATGATCGAGCCGATGCTCGGTGGCCAGCTCGAACGCGACGACGTCGCCGCGTGGCTGGTGATGCCGGATGGCCAACGCATGTCGCCAAAAGACGGGTTTGCGCACATCAAGGGCCCGAACGCGCCGGTCAACGTCGAGGTGCAAATCTGCTTCCTCGACCAGGCCACCGACGATTCGATGGGCCCGATGCTGCAATCGGCCGGCATGCAGCTCGACCCCGACGTGCTCGACACGTGGTTTAGCTCGATGGTCTGGCCGCACAGCACGCTCGGCTGGCCCAACCCTGAGAACGCCCGCATCGACGCGGGCCAGACCAGTCTGGCAAGTGCCGACGGCCACAAGAACGCGCTCGACTACTACTACCCCGGTTCCTGCCTGATCACCGGCCGCGACATCATCACGCTATGGGTCGCCCGCATGATCGTCGGCGGCCTCTACAACCTCGGCGACGTGCCGTTCCAGGACGTGTTCTTGCACGCGACGATCCTCGACGGCAAGGGCGTGCGCATGTCGAAGTCGAAGGGCAACGGCATCGACCCGCTCGACATCATCGATCGCTACGGCGCCGATGCCCTGCGCTACGTCGTTTGCGAACTGCAAACTGGCACGCAAGACGTGCGCCTACCGGTGCAAGCGATCTCGCCGTTCACCAAGGACGGCGAAGACGAGCGGCTGGTCGACCTGGCCACCGCCAAGCCAGGCCCCTACCTCGGCACCTTCATCGACAAGATCGCTGGCGAGCCAATGGACCTGATCGGCCAGTATCAGGGCGAAGGCATCGCGCCTGCGAAGGCGACCAGTGAGCGCTTCATGGTCGGCGCAAGCTTCTGCAACAAGCTGTTCAACGCGGCGCGCTTTGCGTTCCTCAATCTCGAGGGCACGACCTTCACGCCACTCGATGTGCAAACGCTGCCGATCGAAGACCGCTGGATCCTGTCACGTTTGCAGAACGCGATCACGACCATCGACTCGCATCTCGCCGGCTACAACCCGTCCGCCGCGATCGCCACGGCCCGCGACTTCTTCTGGAACGAACTGTGCGACTGGTATCTTGAGATGATCAAGCCGCGCATGCGGGAGGACGCCGATGCTGCGTTGCGCACGTCCGCGCAACAAGTGCTCGCGGCGGTTCTCGACCAGACCCTACGCCTGCTGCACCCGTTCGTGCCGTTCTTGACCGAGACGCTGTGGACGCAGCTCAATGAGTTGGCCAAGACCCGCGGCGTCGATGCCGAGTTCAACAACAGCGAGCTGTTGGTGCACGCGCAGTGGCCAGCTGGCAATGCCGCGTGGTCCGCCAACGACGTCGAAGCGCAGATCACGACGATGCAGGAGTGGTGCGTGGCGATTCGCGAAGCCCGCGCTCGCTACCAGATCCCACCGCGCCAAAAGATCGACGCGCGCTTCCAAGCCAGCGGCGACACCGCCCAAGTGCTCGCTACGACCAGCGCGTTGCTGGCGAACATGGCCGGACTCAGCGAGCCGCAAATCGGCCCCGACCAGCAGCGCACCAAGGATTCGGCCACGGTCGTGGTCGGCACCGCCAAGGTCTACCTGTTGGGTGTGGTCGATCTTGAAAAGGAGAAGGCCAAGCTGCAGAAGGAAGCCGGCAAGCTCGAAGGTCAAATCGGCGGCGTCGAGCGCAAGCTCAACAACGAGGGCTTCCTGGCCAAGGCACCGCCTGCAGTCGTCGAGAAGGAGCGCGAGCAGTTGGTCGCGATGAAGGCGCAACTCGATGCGATCCAGCAGAGTCTCAGCGAGCTCTAGAACGCCGCGGCAACTGTGGCCTCGGGAGCCCTGGGGGATTGTCCCCGGGGTGAACGACGCCGCGTGACGTGACGTGGCATGACCAGCGCCGCGAAGGCCGTGACGACGCGAGTCCGCCATCGACACCGCGCGATGCTCACGCGATGCTGTTCCGGCCGCCCGCGCGCCAGCATGCGCCGCCCGCGCGCCAGCACTAGCCGCCCGCGCGCCAGCATTCGCCGCAACGTCCGTTCATGAGCAACGCCCCCTTCCCGCATCGCCTCGTCTCTCAGGGGCGACAGATCCGGCACGACGACCAGCTGGGGCACACCTTCGTCGCCAACGTGCATCGCCGTATCCCGCACGAACACGGCGCGTACTTCTCGGTCACCAACGCGCAAGGGTTCCGCGAGGACCACGACCTGACGGCGCCACCGCCGGGCTTGCACGTGATGTGCTACGGCGATTCGTACACCGCCGGTGACGGCGTCAACAATGAGCAGCGCTTCTCGGCGCTCCTTGCCAAGCGACTCAGCATCGCGGTGTCGAACGTGGCCGTTCCTGGCTACGGCCCGGACCAGAACGTTCTGCAGCTTGAGAGTGGTTTGCTGCCGCGGCCCGACCTGATCCTGCTCTGCATCGCGGTGCACACCATCGAACGCATTCAATCTGGGAAGCGCATCACGATCGATCGTGACGACCGGTTGTGGCACGTCGATCGACCGCACTTCGTGCTTGCCAAAGATGGTGCGCTCGAACTGCGCGGTGTACCGGTGTCCGAACAGGGCCTCGAACTGGTCGAGCCAGCGTTGCCGCAAACCCAACATCCTGCAGCAGCACGGTTCGCTGCGGCCAAGGCGAAGCTGCGCTCGCGGCTGGTGCGCTACCTCGGCCCCATTCTCAAGGCGCCGCCCGACCCCGGCTACAGGGATCCCGACGATGATCCATGGCTACTGCTGGCGGCCTTGATCAATCGGTTCCATGCATCGGCCGACGGAGTGCCCGTCGCCGTGGTGCCACTGCCGACCGCACGCTACGTCGCCGAGCACCAGCCGCCACACTTTCAACGGCGCTTCGCCGAGCTCGCCGCACCAGAGCAAGGTCTTCACGTGGTCGACGTCGTCACGTCCCTGCGCACACAGCCTCGCAAAGTTCGCGCAAATTGTCACTACCGCCTCGACGGCCACTTCACGGCGAGCGGTCACGAGCTCGTTGCGACCGCATTGCTAGCACAGCTGCAGCAGCGCAAGCTCGTGCCGGCGACCGCAACGACGTCGGCCCCCACTACGCCGACACGCACGACTGACGATCGCGACCGGCACGGGTTGACGCTGCAGGTGTGTTGGCAAGTCGACGATGGCACCGCCCAAGTTCATGATGCGCACGGCAAGCTATTGGCCCGGCACCGCGAATCAGCGCACACCGGCCATGCGTGCCGCCCTGGTGTGCTCCCCCTGTCCGCGATCCATGCGTGCCTCGAAGACCTTCGCGTCGCCGGGCCCGAGCTCCGAGCCATCACGCTAGATTCACCGTGCTCGCTCGACGCGTTGCGGCAACTCGATCGCCAGCATGCCGGTTGGTTCCCGCTCGTATCTGGCTGGATACGTTGGCGTGGCGCCGCCGAACGCGACCTGCGAACGTTCCTTTGCTACCAGGGGCCAGTGAACTGGCAAGCTACGGGTAACGACTTGGTGAAGCCTGACGTTGGTACGGACACGCCAGATGATGCCGAACAGCGCTGGTTGCGCGAACGCTGCAACCAACTCAGCGCAGTCGATGCAGCCTGCTTGCAGCGCCTGGCCAAACAGTGGGAATTGGCAACCCGATCGGCACGAGAAAGCGTCTTGCCGACGACGGCGCCGCTGCGGCGTGGCCGAATCGCGGCGAAGCTCGTACCAGCGAGCGACGACCAAGCCTCGGCCAAGCGACCAAGCTAGCGGCAACTGCGAGACCTTCTGTGTGCCTTCCGTCGGACGGTGCTCGAACCTCACCGAAACGCCGCTTACTGTTGCCGCGCGTGCCTGACTTGAGTCAATCCCTGCAGGAGCTGTACGGCTTCTCGACATTCCGCGGACCGCAGCGAGAAATTGTCGAACATCACCTCAGCGGCGAATCGGCCCTAGTGCTGATGGCAACCGGCGACGGCAAGTCGCTGTGCTACCAGCTACCGGGCTTTGTCGGCGATGGCCTGACGATTGTCGTATCGCCGCTGATCGCGCTGATGGACGACCAGGTTGCGGCGCTGCACAAGCGCAACCTGCCGGCGACCTGTATCCACAGCATGCTGACGCGCGAAGAACGCGAACAGCGCCTGCAATCGGTTCTCGATGGCAAGATCAAGCTGCTCTACGTGACCCCGGAGCGGTTCCGTGTTGGCGACTTCTTGCAGACGATGCAGAAGCTCGGCGTGCAGCGACTCGCCGTCGATGAAGCGCACTGCCTGAGCCAATGGGGCCACGACTTCCGCCCCGACTACCAACGCCTCGGTGAGGTTCGCGAGCTGCTCGGCAACGTGCCTTGCCTGGCGCTGACCGCCACCGCCACGCCCCAGGTTCAGGAAGACATTCGTGCCGTGCTCGGGCTTGAAGATGCGCGGCTGTTCCACACCGGCATCTCACGCGACAACCTGTTCTTGTCGGTGCACGATGCGTTGACGGACCAAGACAAGATCGATCGGCTGGCCGACGTGCTGCGCCGCACCGGCGGCCCCGCGATTGTCTACTGTGCGTTGATCAAGGACCTGCGCTACCTTGAGAGCGAACTGCAACGCCGGGACTTCTGGCCAATGGTCTACCACGGCGACCTGTCGGCCCACGAACGCCGCACCCAGCAGGCGAAGTTTCAAGAGCGCGATGATGCGTTGATGTTGGCGACCAATGCGTTCGGCATGGGCGTCGACAAAGCCGACATTCGCGCAATCATCCACTGGCAGATTCCGCGCACGCTCGAGGCCTACTACCAGGAAGTCGGCCGCGCCGGTCGCGACGGCCAAGGCGCATTCTGCGAGCTGCTCTACCGCGAAGAAGACCTGGTCATCCAACGCAACTTCACCGAGTGGGCCAACCCCACCGCCGAGTTCGCCCGCGACCTCGTCGACCACATGGTCTCACTCGGCGACCGCCTGCATGCCGCCGACGTCGAACAGTTGCGGTTGACGTTCTTGCACAAGAACCGCCGCGACGGCCGGGTCGACACCGTGCTGCGGCTACTGCGCTCGGCTGGCTGCACCACCGGCGACGCGGGCTTGGACCTACAACTCGTGCGCGAACCCGACGCCGACGAAATCGCCACCTGGTTGCCGGACGACAAGCGCCAAAACGATCTCATGGGCCTCCTGAAGATGGTGCGCTACGCCAACCAACCGGAGTGCCGCAAGAAGACGATCCACCACCACTTCGGCTTTGACGACTTGCAAGCCGGCTGCGGTTCCTGCGACATCTGCACCAACACTCACGATTGGCAAGATGCCCACATGCCCAAAGCCAAGCCGCTGATTCGCGGCCGCGCGCCAAGCAAGAAGCAACCATCAACCGCCCACCAACCGCCTCAGGACAGCAAGCCCGCGGAATCCGTTCCCGAATCCGACCCCACGCACGGCCTGACCCGCGGCGACTGGCTAGACATCGCCGGCATCGGCCTCTGCTGCATCGTGCGCGTCCACCGCCACGGCAACAACGCCCGAGTCGACGTCGAACGTGCCAGCGACCTAAAACCCCGCAGCATCGACCTCCGCCGCCGCCGCTGGAAACGCCTCCAGCAATAGATCTGCGTACCGTACCCGGTTCAAACCACAGATTCTTGGCGAACGACTGCCACCTTGACGCGGTGGTTCCTTCTTGGCCGGGCACCTCGACTGGTTACCTCGAACGGTGCTTCTCGAACGTGGCGCCTCGACCGTAGCACCCCGATTGGGGCACCCCGATTGGGGCACGGGCCCCAACGAGGAAGTGCTTTTTGAACCTGGCACCGTACCCCTGATTTGGTGGGGTGGACTAGGTGATGCCGGGGCAGGTGCGGAGGACTAGTTGGTGCAGGCGATCGTTGGTTAGGATCTCGGGCCAGAACGGCCACTCGCGACACTTGTGTGGGCGTACTGGGTAGATGCCGCAGCCTGCAAGGGCACCGTCTTTTAGGAAGGTGCAGCGGTTGCCGAGGCCTTCTTTGAGGTGCACGCCGTCGGGTTGTAGGTAGCGGCTGGCGAAGGCGGCTTCGCTCATCTCTAGATGGGCAGCGATCGCGCGGCGTTCGGTGTCGGTGACGCGCACGAAGCCACCCGGAATCGCGCAGCAGTTGCCCGAGCGCTTGCACTCGAACTCATAGGGAAAACCTGGCTCGCGCGCGGCGGTCATCGACGGCGACGGCGGATGTTGCGGCGATCCCCGAGCTTCGGACGGCCGCGCTGACGCTCTTCGGATTCGCGCTGATGCTTGCGCTGATCCAAGAACGCCTGGACCTCCTGCTGCAACTGCGCCGGACCTTGGAACCTCATCTCCGGATCCTTGGCCATCATCTTCTCCAGGAAGTAGTGCAGCTGCGGTGAAAGATCCAGGTCGCGGATGCGCTCGCCTGACAGCGACTCGAGCACCTGCTTGGCGAGCACCTCTTCGGACGTTCCTTCGAACGGCAACGAACCAGTCGTCAGGTGATACAGCGTCGCGCCCAACGCATAGATGTCGGCGCGAACGTCCAACTTGCCGTCGCCGCGCGCCTGCTCGGGGGCGATGTAGTGCACCGTGCCGGCCGTCGTGTCACTGCGGTTGTCGCTGTCGCCCTGAAGGGCAAAGCCCAGGTCGATCAGCACCGCTCCTCGCTCTTCAGACCAGATCACGTTGCCGGGTTTGACGTCACGGTGCACCAAGCCCTTTTCGTGCAGGGCGAGCAAGGCTCCCGCCACATCGACCACGACCTGCAACGCCATCTCTTCATCGATGCGGCCGCCGTTGTCGAAGTCGTCGTCGGCGATCACGTCTTGCAAGCAACGACCTGGCAGGCGCTCCATCGCAAAGAAGATCGTGCTGCCTTCCTTCGCGATGCGCAGCCCCTTCACCAAGTGATCGTTCTCGAGGCTCATCAACAACCGCGCCTCTTGCACAAAGCGTTCGGTCTGCACTGGGTCGGTCGCAAGTTCGGGCTTCAAAACCTTCAACGCGACTTCCGTGCCGTCGGTCTTGTCCTTCGCCGCGAACACCCGACCGACGCCGCCTTCGCCGATCAACTCACCCAATTCATAGCGCGTGAGTTGTGGTCGCGTGCCACCTTCGGTGCGCAACCAGTCGCGCCATTGCGCCTCGCTGCAGACGCCCTTTTTGACGAGGAAAGATCCGGGATCACCGGACCCCATCGCATCGCGTGCGACATCGGGCGGCACTTCACCACGGTGAACGAGCAGCGCGAGCAGTTTGGTCGGCGAAATCACGGGTGTTTATTGGCGCGTTACGCCAGGAGTTGGGGCAATCATGCAGTCCAGCGTCAAGTCAATCTACCGTTTGACCCGATCAAGTGTGTGCCAAGACCAGGCAACAGGGACTAACACTTGAAGCATCCAGGCGCAGCGTTCGTGATCAAGTATTTCGACTTGATCGATGAGTTCATCAAGGTTCGCTGTTGCAGCGAAGACCTTCTCCAGGAGCTGCACGCAGCGCCAATCACCAACAAGTCGGATTACCGACATCGGGTCGTACGATCGTGCGTCCCGACGTTCGAGAGCGACGTGCTCGGCACCGTTCGTCGTATGGACGAGGGCTACGATCCTGAGATCGTGGAAGAACTGCTCTACCAGATCTGCATCGACGTCAACCCGTCGCTCGAGATCCACCAGGTGAGCATCCCGACCAGCGAAGAGAACGCGGCGGCCACCAACGAGGACCCGTTCTTGCCGCGACCCGGCAACGACGCGGCCCGCCAGTCACTGTTTCGCCGGGTGACCAGCCTCGAGCGCAGCCTGCGCACCCAGATCATCGGCCAGGACACCGCGATTTCGTCGCTGGTCCGCGCCGTCAAGAAGGCCGCCGTCGGCCTCAAGCGCCCGAGCCATCCAGTCGGCACGTTCTTGTTGGTTGGCCGCACCGGCACCGGCAAGACTGAGCTGGCCAAGTCGATGGCGCGCAGCTTGTTTGACGATCCCGGCGCAATGATCCGCGTCGACTGCAGCGAGTATGCGCTGCCGCACGAATACGCCAAGCTGATCGGTTCGCCGCCGGGCTACATCGGCCACAACGAAGGCGGCTTCCTGACCGAAGGCATCAAGAAGAAGCCGACCAGCGTCGTGCTCTTCGATGAAGTCGAGAAGGCGCACTACAAGGTTCACAACCTGCTGCTGCAGTTGCTCGACGAGGGCATCATCACGGACAGCAAGGGCCAGACGGTGCAGTTCAATCAGGCGCTGATCCTGATGACGAGCAACCTCGGCATCGACAAGATCGACGCGGTGCGCACCCGCATGGGCTTCTCGGCAGCACACCAGCGCCAGAGCCTGCAAGACATCGACCTGAAGGAAGTCACCAACGAGGCCCTGCGCGAGTTCTTCCGCCCCGAGTTCGTCAACCGCATCGACGAAATCATCATGTTCAACCCGCTGGACCAGAAGGTCTGCCAGCGCATCGCCGGCAACATGCTGCGCGAAGTGTCGGACTTGCTGAAGCGGCGAGGCATCACCATCTCGTTCTCGGCGCAAGTTCGCGTGCGCCTGGCGAAGGAAGGCTTCAGTGAAGAGTTTGGTGCGCGTGAACTTCGCCGCCTGATCAAGCGTCACATCGAAGACCCGCTCACCGAGCTGATCCTCGACAACGACCTCGACACTGGCGACAAGGTGACCGTTCGCGTCAAGAGCGGGCAGTATGTCTTCACCTGCGAAGAAGCGCAGGTCCCGCAACCAGCGCAGCCAGCCTTGCCGGCATAGACCGCCTCGATAGACCGCCTCGCCAATAGCGCCCACCAATCCGGGAGCGCTGGCGACGCCAGCGAGCCGGGAGATCCCGGCCACCCGCCCCGCCCTGGGCGTCTCATCCCAGGCCTACCGGGCTCATGTGCGGGCCACATCCCTAGGGGTTGCCGCCAACATCCAGCAAAGCAACCGTGGCTGGCAGTGGAACTGCTGAGCCGGCGGCCCTACCCTGCCCGGCGCCCCATCGGGCACCCGATTGATGCTCCTGTTCGTTGTTGCGGTCACGCTCTCTCTGCTGCTCTCCTTCGTCTGCTCCATTTCGGAGGCGACGCTGCTCAGCGTGGGGCCGGCACGGGTCGAAAGTGCGGCACAAGACGGCAGCCGACTCGGCAAGCTGCTGCAGCGATACCGCAAAGAACCAGAACGCCCCATCGCTGCGATCCTGATCGTCAACACGATCTCGAACTCCGGTGGCGCCGCGCTGGCTACCGCGTCGTTTGGCGTCGCTTTCCCCGGTGTTGACGAAATATGGTTCGCCGCCGTCTTCGTCGTCACCGTACTGGCCGCCACCGAAATCGTCCCGAAGACCATTGGGGTCGTGCACGCCGACAAGTTGGCGCTGCCGATCACGGGCGTCGTGCAGGTGATGAGCATCGCGGTTTGGCCCATGCTGTTCTTGACGCGCGCGCTGGCACGTATGTTCGCACGCACCAATGACGGTCCATCGATCGGACTGGATGAGATCCGCGTGATGACGACCGCCGGCATGTCGCAAGGCTCGTTCGGAAGCTTCACCGGCGAACTGATCCACAACGCGTCCCGCCTGCGGGATCTCACGGCGAAGGACGTCATGGTTTCGCGCGACCGCGTCATCTACTTGTCTGGCACCAGCCCGACCGAGGACAACCTCAAGCGGGTGATGCGCACCAACCACAGCCGCTTCCCCTACACACCGACCGGCGAGCTAGACGACGTCAAGGGCGTCATCCTGACCAAGGACCTGATGTTCTCGCTGCGCAACAAGCCGGAGCCGGACTGGGAGTCGTTGATGGTCGAGCTGCTCATCTTGCCTGAGACCGCGACGCTCAACCACGTCTTGCGCCGCTTCCAATTGGGCAAGCGACACATGGCGATCATCGTCGACGAGTACGGCTCGACCGAGGGCATCGTCACTCTCGAGGACGTTCTCGAAGAGATCGTCGGCGAGATTGAGGATGAGACCGATACCGACAATACGTCCATTCTCGAACGCCCGGATGGCACACTCGTTTGCCGCGGCATCGCCGAGATCGTGGACGTGTTCCAGCGGTTGGAAATCGAAGGCATCGAAACGGACCGCAAGACCCTGTCGGGCTTCCTATCCGAAAAGCTGGGCTCGGTGCCAGCCGCCGGCGACCGTGTCGACCTCGAGGGCTACGCATTCGAGGTCACCAAGGCAAACAACCGCCGCGCCGAGCGGGTCCGCGTGTATCGCGTGCCGCCGCTAGATGTGACCGACAGCCAAACCGAGTAGAATCGCTGCCATGCAGCAACCGCGGTTCCGCGTAGCAGTTCTCGCCAGCTCCATGCGCAGTTGCTTCGAATGCAGTCGCACGGTCGCAGCACTGCTGGCGCTCGCGCTGATTCTGCTGTCAACAACCGCCAACGCGCAACAAGACCTGCAGCATTGGAGCGGCAACGTCTGGCAGCGACTCGCGCAATTGCCGGTTGCCGCTCCCGTCGATGACGGTCACCTGGTCGTGGTCAAGAATTTGGCGACCAACAAGAACATGCAGGCCGATGTCTACGTCGTCGCAAAAAGCGCGGTCGACTTGCAGACGCTGCAGTTCTTGCATCAGCACTTCCTGCTCGACTACGACACCGTCCTGGCCAGCCGCCACGGCAAGCGTTACCGAACCGATGCCCGTGGCATGGTGCACGTCGACATGCCCGAGGACGGGTTGTGCCTGGCCATGGCCGGCGACTACTTCGGGCGACGACAGAAGCAACCGAAGGCCACCTACATCGGAGCGCACGAATGCGCCATCGTGCGCGCCGAGGTGATCGATGGCCAAGGCAAGCCGGCAGCGAATGTGATTGTGGGCATCGGCCCTGCCCACAACGACGGACAGTTCGCTTGCGGCTGCACCGATGCAACCGGCCGCATGGTCGCGCGCATTGCCAAGAACGTACTCGGACCAGAGATGCTTCTACGTGCCGCCATCGCCAGCACCGATGGCGCCGTCTCGATTCCCAACAGCTACTACGACGGCAAGCCGGCCTTGCTGCAAGTCCAGCTGCCGCCGACCGGCGTTGTCAGGCTGAGCATCCACGACCCTGCCGGCATCGCACGCGAAGGCCCGCGCACCGTCGGCTTGCAGTTCTACGTCGACAACCAGCCGGGCACGCATCGACTCGTAAAGCCAACCGCCTGGGTCGACGGCAAGGCGGTGTTTCCTTATGTCGCAACTGGAACCGACGTACAAGCGACCGTCTGGGGTTCCGCGTCGACCCCCTACAAGGCCAGAGCCAAAGGGCCAAGCAAGGCAGGGGAGCAAACCGAACTGATCATCACGCTCGGAGCGGAGCGACTCGTGCTCACCGGCAGACTGCTCACGGCAGAAGGGCAGCCCGTGCCCGCCAAGCAGTTTTGGGTCCGGATTTCTGGGCTAGCCAAGGTACAGACCACCCACGGCGGCATCGACCCGCAGGGACGGTTCGCATTGGCGCTGGAGACTGAGCACCTCGACGTTGCCGCAACGCGGTTTGAGTTCTTCCCCGGCGCCAGCACCTACGACGAAGCAGGCGATGTGGCCGTTGCACAAGTGACTGCAGATCGCATCGACGTCGGCACCGTTGACGTCGGTGAGCTCACAATGCAACCACAACGGGTCATGCTACGCGGACGCGTCGTCGCCGCCGACGGCAAGCCCATCGCTCATGCAAACGTCAACGCACCGCTGACCTGGAGCCCAAACGTCGTCTATGGGCACCGCGTCGAGACGGACAAGGACGGATGGTTCACGATGCATGAGCTTGCCCCGACAGACGGCACCAAGAGCAAGACCAAAGACACGGTACCCTTGCGCATCGAACCCAGCACATGGCCGCCGAACGTGCACAACGTGGTCGCGACGATTGGCAAACTCGACCACCTGTTCGAGATTGGCCGCAACGTGTCGCTGGTGATATCGATCAAGGACCAGCGATTCGCACCGCTACTGACCTACCAGGCAATTCCCAAGCAAGGCAAACGTGTAGCCGTGCTCGGCCGGCCTGCCGGCGCAACGGTTGCGTTTCTCGACCTGCCCGCCGGCCCCTACGATGTTGTGGTACGACTCGGCCGCCACGAACTGGCACGAGTTCTGAAGGTCGAGGTTCCGGCCGCTGGTTTGCCGACCGAGCCAGACCCGCGACTACGTGACATCACCTGGCAAACCGAACTACAGACTGCGGACGTGCGCGTGTTGTCCAACACCGGCAAGCCACTGGGAGCGAACGCCCATGTCGCCACGGGCAACAAGCGCAACGCGTCGTGGCTGGTGTGCGATGCCAATGGCTTGCTGACGCTGCCATACACAGATGGTGACCACTTCTTCTTTCGTCACGCCGGCTACCGGAGCGCGAGCGTCATCCCGGCTACGGAAATCACCGAGGTGCGGCTACCACCACGCGCACTGCTCAAGCTATCGCTACCGAAAGGGCTCAAACTCCCCAAGGATGTCGAAGTACACGCATCGAGCGAATTGAGCGTGTTTGGCGTCGCCGATCAGAAGCTTTCGTGGCGGCCCGCTGGACCAAATCACATCCGGCCCGAAGCGATGCATCAGACCGTTCTACGGCTGACGCTGAGGGACTTGCGCGGCAAACACATCGAGTTCCATCGCCAGACGATCCAGCTGCCGATGTCGGACAAGCCCACGGACGTGGTGATCAACATCAACCAAGAGGATGCGTTGTTCGCGGCGGATGCGGCGGCAAACATGGCCAGAGCCCGGGGTCGCTAACCACCCGGCGAGAGCAACCGCACGATCGCCACCCGCAATAATCGCCACCCGCAATAATCGGGCACCAAGCTCGTCAAACGCACCCACCGCGCGTCCCCCCGCCGGTATTGTGATTGCACGCTCATCGCACCCGCCGGAAGTCCGGGTGACCCAGCCATGAAACGATACACAGCCCCCGTTCTCCTCGCGTCGCTCGCATTGCTGTCGCCGAATCGCCTCACAGCCCAAGAGCCAGCAGCGCCGGAGACCGCCGCGGAAATGGGCTCGCAGCCGCTGGTCCGGATTCGCGCCACGGGAGTACAGGAGTTGGTCAAAGCCTGGCCAAGCACGAAGATCGGCAAGCTGATGGCCGATGAAGATGTGGTCGACGCCGCGACGACCGTGCTAGCTAGCACCAAGAACTACCTTCACCGCCAGCGAGCAGTCAGGGATAGCTTCACGCAGCTGAGCTTGCTCGATGACATGGAGCCGTGGGAAGTCGCGAACCTCTACGGGAACGGCGACGACGACCTGCAAAATCTGCTCCGGTATCCTGCCGAACAAGTGACTCGCGCCGAACTGACGGTCAGGCTGCCCAACGGCGTGCGCACCTCACAACCATCGTTCGTGACGTCGCTATCGTGCGCACCGCGTTATGAAGGCCGTTGGACGCAGGCCTTTGAGAAGGACGCGGAGAAATTCCGCGCATCGGCGCTATTCGAAGAAATCTCGGGCAGCAAGATCGACGGCTTTCCGGCCTATGCGTTCCAGGCACCCAAGTCGGTTACGGGCGACGCATTTGCCGACAACCAGCAGTACGCACGGTGGATGCTGCACATGCCGGGCACGTTCGTCTACGGCAACGGCCAGACCAAAACAGCCGTCACCAAGCCCGACGATTCCCAGCGTGCCGAGGTCTCGATGGAGCTCGACCTGGACGCCTACGTGGCCATGTTCCAACGCATGGGCATGGGTATCCCGCCATCGTTCGCGGCACTCGGTTTCGACAACCTCAAGACACTCAAGTGGAGTGGCCGATTCCGCGGCGAACTGATCGAAGACCGGCTCGACCTCGAGTTGACGGACACTCCTAGCGGCCTGGTCGCTGCGCTGCTCACCGGCACCGCCAAACTCCCGGCGCAGGCACTGCCGAAGGGCGCCATCGCGCAACTTCGTTCGTCGGTCAACACGCAGGCCATCGCAACCCTGCTACCAATCCTCGCCGACGGTAGCGACCTGCCCGAAGAGCTCGTCAACGAGTGCGTCAAGGCCTTCGATGGCGGCATCGCGATCAGCTGCTGTGCGCCAGCACCCGGCGGCGTGATCCCGCGCATCTTCGTTTCACTAGGCATTGCCGACGAAACGGCGCTCGATGGGTTGCTCAAGCAATTCCTGACCGACAACCTGCCAACCAAGCAGGTCAAGTATGGCGGCGTTGCGTGCACGGTGGTCAAGGTGCCCGACATGCCCAACGGCATCCAACCAGCGTTCTGCCGCGTCAACGGCACGCTGCACATCGCCGAGTCGGCACTCAGCTTGCGCGCATTCCTGAAGGTACAAGGCGAAGACACCGTCGCGATGGATGTCGAGGACGCCCCCGAACCTGGTGGCGCTGGCGATCTGGTGTCGACGTTCGATTGGCGGTTCGACGAAGCCCAGCTCTACAAGTGCTTCTACCAGGATTGGCTGCCACTGTACGAGCTGACCGGCATGGCCAACGACTCACCGGTCCGACGCAAGGACATGCCCGAGCCTGATGTCGTCGAGATGTATTGCGGCAAGTCCCGCGGTGTGCTGCGCAAAGATGGCAACAAGTTCTCCATCGTCATGCTCGGAGCGCTCGGCGGCCCAGAACTCGCAGCGCTCGCCATGACGTGGGGTCCGATGATTGCAGGCCAAATGCGCGACTACCAGACGGACAACCTGACCATCCGTTTGGCGCGGCACAAGTTGGATACCGTGCATGAGGCCGTGGTCGCATTCCACAAGCGCGAGAAACGCATGCCGAAGGACCTGGCCGAACTGTTCACCGCGCAGAAGCTCAACGATGACGCCTTGCTGCTGCCGGGCGACGACCTTGCCGAAGAGTTTGCCATGCCCGACGGCCGCAAGTTGAAGTCGTCGTTCCGCTACTTCGCGAAGCCCGTCACGTTTGCATCCCAGAACGGCGACGGCGGCGACACGATCCTCATTGAGATCCGCACCAGGCCCTACAACCGCCTCTCCATGACCTCCATGGGTGTAGTTCCAGACGCCTACGGCCCCGACAGCCAAAAGCCCATTGATCAATTCGGCAAGGGTGGCTCGGGCACGTCTTCCGCAGGGGAATCGACAGGTCGAGCATCAACTGGCGGGCACAACCACAAGTAGATCGCCTCAGCGACAGCCTTCGGCAAGCCTGGCATCGCCAGCAAGTCCTCGCGCGAGGCCGCACGCAACGCCGTCAAGGAGCCGAAGTGGCGCAGCACCTTGCGCCGTCGGCTTGGGCCAACGCCAGCAACATCGTCGAGCGCACTGGTGATCTTGCCACGCTGCTTGCGGTGATACGTGATCGCGAAGCGGTGCGCCTCGTCACGCAACGCCGCGATCAACAGCGTTTCGGGTTGATCCAAACCCAACGGAATCGGGGTTTCGGTGTCCGGCACGAAGATGCGTTCGCCGCTTTCGACGCGCGCATCGCCGACGCCTTTGAGGCGGCTCTTGGCGAGACCACACAACCGCAAGTCACCTTGCAACCCAAGTTCGACCAGCGCGCGTTCGGCCGCCGCGAGTTGCCCTCGGCCCCCATCGACAACCAGCAAGTCCGGCAGCTCTTCGTCTTCGCGCTCCAGGCACAACGACAGGCTGCGTCGCACAGCTTCTTCCATCGCGGAGAAGTCATCGCCGGCGTGTTCTAACGAGATCTTGAACCGGCGATAGTGGGCCTTGAACGGCTGGCCATCGACGAAGCAAACGCGCGACGCCACGGTGTTGGTGCCCTGCATCGTCGATACATCGAGACAGTGCAGACGTTCTGGTGCCTCATCGAGATCGAGTAGTTTGGCGAGGCGTTCCGCCGCGAAACGTCGCCTTGCATCGGCGTCGACGGCGACCTCATCGGCGAGCTGAGCATTCTGCTGCGCAAGCTTCAGGTGCTGCTTGCGGTTGCCGCGCACCGGCACATGCAGCTCGACGCGGCCGCCGCGCTTCTGCTCGAGCCAGCCGCGTAGGATTGCCGGTTCGGCAGGCAGCTCCGGCACGATCAGCACACCTGGCACGTAGCGATCGCCTTCGTACAGCCGCGCCAACAAATCCGCGAGCAACAGGTCGTTGGGCAGTTCGCTGGTCACGGTGTGACGTCGACATTGTTCGAGCGCCCCACCACGGAACGCCAAAAACGCAATCGTCACTTCGCTACCACGCCGGTAGATCCCAACCGCATCCTCGTCGCCAGCCTGCGCCACCACGGTCTGGCGCTCGGAAACGGACTGCAACGCCTGCATCTGCTCCTTCAACGCCTGGGCGCGTTCGAACTCAAGGCCTTCGACGGCCTCCGCCATGCGCTTCTTCAGCACTTGCACCAACGAACCGATCTCGCCTCGCAAGATGCGCACGGCCTGGTCAAGCAGACGGTTGTATTCGTCACTGGTCACCAAGTCGGCGCACGGTGCCGGACACCGACCAATCTGGTGCTTGATGCAGGGGCGCGTGCGGTTGTTGAGTACGGCATCCGTGCAATCGCGCAGCGGCACGATCTTGTGCAGCAAACGCAGTGTGCGCCGTGCGGATTTCGCCGAGGCGAAGGGCCCGAAGTACTGCGCGCCATCGTCGCGCCGGCGACGAACGAACCGAAACCACGGCCACTGCTCGGATCGATCCAGGCGCAGTAACAAGAACGCCTTGTCATCCTTGAGCTTGATGTTGTAGCGCGGCTTGTGCTTCTTGATGACCGTGTTCTCAAGCAACAACGCCTCCTGCTCAGTCGCGGTCGCGATGAACTCCACGTCGCGCGCTTCGTTCTCCAAGAAGCGCAGCTGGTAGCGACCGTCGCCACCAGGTTTCAGGTAGCTGCGCACGCGACTGCGCAAGTCGGCGGCCTTGCCGACGTAGAGTGCCTGGTTGGTCTCATCGCGAAACAAGTAGACCCCCGGCCCCGTCGGAAACCGGCTTACCTTGTCAACGATGCGGGGATCCATAGATGGTCTGCGAACGGCACCGCGCGGCGCCCAGGTCGCTACTGGCGATTACTTGACGCGCTCAAACGCCATCAACTCGTAGCTCAGGTGGCCGTCCACGTATGCGTCCCACTCAATCGTGCCGCAGTTGAGCATGTCGTTGATGTCCTTCTCGATGCTCGGGATCTTGGCCGAGTAGTCGGCGATCCACTGATCCTTGTTCTCGCGCAGCACTTCCAGGCAGCGGCCCGTCATGCGATAGGCCGCGCGGCTGACGTCGCACTTGGTGCGCAACTCAAAGCCGAGCTCCTTGGCGATCCTCAAGACGCTGGGCAAAAAGTGGAAGCGACCCTGCTCGCGCGGCAAGTTGACGTGCAAGAACTGGTCGCCGATGTGCAGACGGCCACCGACGCGAACGGCTTTGCGCGCGCGCGAGATCGTGTCGCGGACGTCATCGAAATACTGGAACGACTCCTGGAACAGCACCCAGTCGTATTCCATCTTCGGCACGAACTCTTCGAACTTGCACACCTGGAAGTCGACCTTGTGCTTCACCTCGTCGGCCGCCGCAGCGAGCCTGGCGTATTCGACCAACGGCGCGTCCGGCGAGATCGACGTGACCGCAATGTCGCGGCGCGACAGCCAGCGCGCCGTCGCCCCCAATCCAGCCCCCACATCGAGTGCGGTCTCCAGCTTGCCCGGTCGGAAGAACAGGTTGAGCTCCATCATGTTCTCCTGCGCTTGGCCCGGATCCTCGTCGTCCGTGCGGAACCAACCGAAGTGCATGTGGTCGGACCCGGTCAACAGGCGGAACAGGTAATACGGAGCCGGCAGGGTGAATACGTCGGGAGCGCTCATGAGAACGGCAAGTCTGGCGCCAACTCGCGGTGACGGCAACTGCTACTCGCCACACATCCATGTCCGGCGATCTGCAGCAAACGCCGGACTGCGGTCCGATCTGGCTGCCAGCGCTCGTCAGATGCCACGATGGCACCGAGCCCTGCTGCCGAAACCGCCCCGACCACACCGTTGCAACTAGAGCAGTTCCATTTCGGCCTGCTCTAGGCGGTAGACCTCATCACGAATCTGCGCTGCCAGCTCGAAGTCGAGGTTCTTGGCGGCCGCCATCATCTCGGTGCGCAACTGCTTGACGTGGCGCAACAGATCTTGGTGGCTCGCAAACTGCCGCTTGGGTGCCGCCGGCGCCTCATCACCAGGCTGGCTCTTGCCGCGACCCTTGCCCTTGCCACGACCCTTGCCCTTCTTGCCGCGCCCCGAATCCTGATCGTCTTCGTCCCGGGTCTCGAGCAGGTCGCGAACCGGCTTGATGATCGTCGTCGGCACGATGCCGTGCTCTTCGTTGTGCGCCCGCTGCTTGACGCGCCGGCGCTCCATTTCGGCCATCGCACCCTTCATCGAATCGGTGTGCTTGTCGGCATAGAGAATGACGCAGCCATCGGCGTTGCGGGCCGCACGACCACAGGTCTGCACCAGCGACGTCTTGCTGCGCAGGAAGCCTTCCTTGTCGGCATCGAGAACGGCGACCAAGGTGACTTCGGGGATGTCGAGGCCTTCGCGCAACAGGTTGATGCCAACCAACACGTCGAAGACTCCGAGACGCAGGTCGCGGATCAGCTCGGTGCGCTCGAGGCTGTCGATATCGCTGTGCAAGTAGCGCACCTTGATGCCGAGGTCACGCAGGTAGTCGGTCAGCTCTTCTGCCGACCGCTTGGTCAGCGTGGTGATCAGCGTGCGTTCGCGCCGCTCGACGCGCAGCCGCACCTCGGCCACGACATCGTCGACCTGGCCACGCGCTGGCCGCACTTCGACGGGGGGATCGACCAGCCCGGTCGGCCGCACGACCAACTCGACAATGTTGGCGTCGCTCTTGTCGAGTTCGTATTTGGACGGCGTCGCCGACACGAACAGCACCTGCTGCAACAGGCTTTCGAACTCGTCGAACATCAGCGGCCGATTGTCCAACGCACTCGGCAACCGGAAGCCGTGCTCGACCAACGTGGTCTTGCGCGCCCGGTCGCCGCGATACATGCCACCGGCTTGCGGCATCGCGACGTGCGATTCGTCGACCACCATCAAGAAGTCGTCCGGAAAGTAGTGCAGCAACGTCGCCGCAGGCTGGCCAACAGTGCGGCCATCGAAGTGGCGGCTGTAGTTTTCGATGCCCTGGCACATGCCGGTCGCCCGCAGCATCTCCAGGTCGTGACGCGTGCGCTGGCCAAGTCGCTGCGCCTCCAACAGTTTGTTGCGGCCCTCGAGCTCCTTCAGTCGTTCTTCGAGTTCGATTTCGATCGCAGCACACGCCTTGACTGTCTGGCCGCTGGTCGCGATGTAGTGCGTCGTTGGATAAATGGTAATCTCCTCGAGCTGCTCGATGACTTCGCCACGCAGCGGATCGACCGCGCAGATGCTCTCGATCTCGTCCCCCCACATCTCGATGCGCAAGGCGCGCGCCTCTTCGTAGGACGGGTAGACTTCGACCACATCGCCACGAACCCGGAAGCGACCCGGCTGGAAGTCATAGTTGTCGCGCACAAACTGGATCGCGGTCAGCTGGCGCAGCAACACATCCCGATCGATCGACTGGCCCTTCTTTATTTGCACCGACAGCTCGCGGTAATTTTCCGGCGAACCGAGGCCGTAGATGCAACTGATCGACGCGACGATCAGAACATCGCGCCGCTCCATCAACGACCTGGTCGCCGAGTTGCGCATGCGCTCGATCGCGTCGTTGATCATCGCGTCCTTCTCGATGAACGTGTCGGTCGTCGGCACGTAGGCCTCGGGCTGGTAGTAGTCGTAGTAGCTGACGAAGTACTCGACCGCGTTATCCGGGAAGAACGACTTGAACTCGCCGTAGAGCTGCGCCGCCAGCGTCTTGTTGGGCGCCAGCACCAGGGTCGGCCGCTGCAGGTGCTCGACCAGCTTGGCGACCGTGAAGGTCTTGCCGGATCCGGTCACGCCGAGCAGGGTCGAAGCCTTCTCGCCCCCCTCAATCCAGGTGGACAATTGCTCGATTGCGTGCGGCTGATCGCCGGCCGGCGTCATGTCGCTGTTGAGGCGGAAACGCATGCTTCTGGTGTAATCGATCTGCATCGTTTGGCGAGTGTTTGCTGCCAGGAAGAACCGTCTGGGCCGCGACGCCGTTGACACCCTGCCGCAAGGCACTTTACCGTGCTTGGCCCGCCCGCTCCCCGACCCCTCACCCCGGCAGGTTCCTTCGTGGCCAGACGCCAATCCTCGGCACGCTCCTCTTCTAGTCGCTCGTCTTCCGGTAGCTCCCGCTCTGGGCGCGCTGGTTCTGGTCGATCTGGCTCCGGCCGATCGGGCAGCCGGCAACGCACCGACGGCAAGGTCGACATCAGCTGCCCGCAATGCGCGGCCGCCTACCGGGTCACTTCGGACATGCTCGACGAGAAGATCGAGTGCACCGAATGCCATCGCGTCTTCTTCGCCAAGTCGACCGTCGGCAAACGTGTCGCGGCGCCCGACCACACCAAGACCTACATCGGCTTCGGCGTCGCCGCCGTCGCAATCATCGGCATCTTCGCGCTCTCTGGCGGCAAGGAGCCGGCCAAGAAGAAGCAGGAAGTTGCCAAGGTCGAAGTCGCTCCCCATGGCCGCGGCGACCACCCGCGCGCAGTAGCTCTAGCGCAATGGGCACAATCGATCGGCAACAACAACCAGTTGGTGCTGACGCGCTACACGGATCTGACCAAGATCGCTGAGCAACTCAACCTTGAGAGCAGCGATGCATCCGCCGTCATGACCGGGCTACAGAAGGACCCTTCGACGGACCTGCTGCGCACGATGGACTGCAGCAGCACGATGCTCGACAGCGAGGCCGACATGACGGCAGAAAGCGGCAGCGGCGTCATCTACGTCACGCCGAAGTCGGGCGACGATCGGCTCAAGCGCAACACGCGCGGCATCTTTGCGGTGACATTCGACGCCGATGGCGACAACGTCAAGGTGACCAGCTTCAAGATGACGCAGAAGCCAGTGTTCTTGCCAGGCAAGGATCCGAGCATCCGGACGTTCACTGGCAACAAGGACATCGCCAAGCCCGAGGCAGTCGAGATCAGCGACTCAGCCGGCACGCGCAAGGTCGCAGAATCCAAGCCGACCGCCCTGCCGCACTGGGACAAAGCCACGCCCGAGCTGCGCGCACTGGCTGACGAAGTGGTCGCCGGCATCCTTGCCGCGGCCGTCCCAGACGCTCCGGGTGCGCTGTTCAATCGCGCCACCAACAAGGTGAAAACGAAGGATCAGAAGAAGGCCGCCGTGCCGCGCGTGCTCAACGCGATGTTCGAGGCCTACGACGATGTTATTGGCAATCACCAGAAGCTGATCCAGCTGGACCGCGCGCTCTACCAGTGGACCGGCTACGCCGTGAACTACCCGGCGGCACCAAGCGGCAACGTCGAGAACGACACCAAGCGTCGCCAATCGTGCATTCGACAGTGGTTCGCGCACTGGTATCGCTACCACAACAACATCGACGCGTTCTTCGACAGCCGTGAGAACCTCGAAGGCGAAGGCGACGACGGCAAGTAGCCCAATGCCCCGCCCCCATACAACCCTGACCGAATTCGACCGACTTTAGGAGCCCCGAAAGATGAGTGTCATCCCGATCACGTGCGACAACTGTGGCGCGAAGTACAAACTGCCGCCGACCTTCAAGGGCTCGCAGGCCAAGTGCCAGAAGTGCGGCTCGGTCATCGATGTCGCCAAGCAACGCGAGTCCGCCGGCAGCGCCGCATCGCCAGCCGCCGCTGCCAAGCCCGCGACCGCACGTCCCGCCGCTGCCGCCAAGCCCGCAGTCGATCGCAGCAAGAGCCGCACGGGTGGCCGCAAGAGTGCGGCCGCCGCAGCTGGTTCGAAGGCCGACAAGCCGGCGCGCGCTGGCAGTAGTCGTTCGCGCCGCGGCGCCAAGGCGGACGATGGCGAAGACACGCCACGTCGCGGGCGCGAGAAGAAGCCGGCCAACAACACGCCAATGATCCTCGGCGGCGTCGGCTTGCTCGCCGTCATTGTCGTGGTCGCCATCATGATGATGGGCGGTGACGACCCCAAGAAGAAGGGCGACGAAACGGCCGAAGGCAACAACAAGGCGAACGCCGCCGATGCCAACGCCAACAAGGTCGACGCCCCGAAGCCAGAAGAAGGCACGAACCCCGAGGGCACAACTCCCGAAGGCACGACCCCCGAGGGCACCAAGCCGGACGAAGGCACCAACCCCGAGGCAGCCAAGCCGGACGAAGGCACCAAGCCCGAAGCAGCAACCAAGCCCGTCGAAAAGCCGAAGCCGGCCCCGACACCCGTTGACACCGGCAACCCGAACATGCCGAAGGAGCGCTGGCAGAAGCAGAAGAACCCGCCGCAAGACATGGGCCAGGTCAGCACGGCACTTGAGATGTACGGCGAGGTCCAGTGGCCCGCGAGCATCGATGCAGCCAAGAAGGCCGAGATCATGGAGATCGCCAGCGACATCGATGTCAACGGCGACATCCACAGCATCCGTGCCAAGGCCAAGCTCGTGAACGAAGGCTACGCGGGACTGTTCGGCATCCTCGAGATCCTCAGCAAGCTCGACTACCGTCAAGCCGCCGACGGCGCCTTCGGCTTCGAACTCAACAAGTCGATCGAAGAGATCACCGGCGGCCTCAACGCCGGCTACGCCGCCGTGCAAGCAGGCGAACAAATGCACCCCGCCAAGGCCCTTTGGAACACCAAGACGGTTAACGCCTGGATGAAGACGTTCGCCAAGTGGCCGGACGAAGCAACGTTCACCGAAAAGAAGATCGCGCGCGCCAAAGCCAAGCAAAAGTAGCCGAGCTGAAGTAGCCGAGCTGAAATGGCCGGCTTCGGCAAATCGTCCCCGGCAACCGTTGCCACGAACGGTCCGGCAAACCCAATACCGGCGCCAACGAAGGCGCCGGTTGTGGTTTTCCACCACCGGAACCGGGTACCGTACGCAGACGGCGCTATGCTGGTCGCCCTCTGATGACCGACTTTGCCAAAGACCTCACTCCTCGCGAGATTACTAGCCGCCTCGATGACTACATCGTTGGCCAGCCCAAAGCCAAGCGCGCGGTCGCCGTGGCGCTTCGCAATCGCTGGCGCCGCCGTCAGCTCGGGGCAGAAGTAGCGGCGGAGGTCTATCCGAAGAACATTCTGCTGATCGGCCCCACCGGCGTCGGCAAGACCGAGATTGCACGCCGCCTGGCGACGTTGGCGCGCGCCCCGTTCGTCAAGGTTGAGGCGACCAAATACAGCGAAACCGGCTACCACGGCCGCGATGTCGAATCGATGGTGCGCGACATGGTCGACTCCTCGATCGCATTGGTGCGCGCCGAGAAGGTCAAGGAAGTCGAGAAGCTGGCCGGGGAGGCTGCCGAGGTCCGGATCTACGAGGCGATGCTTGAAGAACTCGGCCTCGAAGAGTTCCAAGACGGCAGCGTCGGCATGCCTGGCATCATGGAGGGCGGCTTCTGGCGCCCGCTAGCCAAGCCGCCGAACGACGGCGATGACTTCGACCACGACTCGCCGCAGGATCTCGCCGCGCGCGAGCAAGCCCGCATCGCGCTGCGCAACGACTTGCGCGAACGCCGCATGGAAGCACGCCTCGTGGAAGTCGAGGTCGCGGACTCGGCGACTCCGACGCTGAGCGTCATGGGCCCGCAAGGCAACGAGACCATGGGCATCGACGCCGCCGCCCTACAAGAGATGTGGGGCCGCGCGCCGGGCAACAAGACCAAGGTTCGCAAGCTGACCATCAAGGAAGCGCGCGCGATCATCCACGACGAAGAGGCCGACAAACTGCTCGACCAGGATGCAATCGTGCAGGAGGCCCTCGATCGCGCCCAAAACGATGGCATCGTGTTCGTTGATGAGATCGACAAGATCGTCAGCTCCGGCGGCAGCGATGGCCCTGACGTCTCGCGCGAAGGTGTGCAGCGCGACCTGCTGTCGGTGGTCGAAGGCTGCGCCGTCTACACCCGCTACGGCCACGTGCGAACGGACCACATGCTGTTCTTGGCGGCAGGCGCGTTCCACTTCCACAAGCCTTCCGAACTGATCCCCGAACTGCAGGGCCGCTTCCCGGTGCGGGTCGCGCTGCAGTCGCTGACCGAAGATGACTTCGTGCGCATCCTGTCCGAGCCCAAGAACGCGCTGACCCGCCAATACGTCGCGCTGTTCGAGACGGAGAACGTCAGCTTGAGCTTCACCGACGACGGCCTGCGCCGCCTCGCCAACCTGGCCTTCCGCGCCAACCAGACCACCCAGGACATCGGCGCCCGCCGACTGATGACAATTCTCGAGAAGTGCCTCGAAGACCTGTCGTTCGACGCCAGCGAGCGCGGTGGCCAGAAAGTCGTCATCGACGAAGCGCTGGTGAACGAGCAACTGGGCGAAACCGGCGATGATGAGGACTTGATTCGCTACAGCATGTGACCCCAAACGGGCTTGCCCAAACGCGCCTGGCCGTTGACGCGCAGACCTCCCAGGGGCGACAATTCCTCCAGAACATGCTCAATGGCCGGCCCAAGCCGGAATCCGTGGAACCAGAGGCGAGGCGGCTCCTACTACGCGCCCTCTTCCAACGCCACTCTCGAAGATGACCGAAATCACCAACGAACTCGTCCTCAAAGCCCAGTCAGGCGATGAGGATGCCAACCGCGCCATCGTGGAAGGCTTGCACCGACCGGTGATCGCGACAATCTTCCGCTTTCTCGGACCTGGATTCCGCCGCGAGGTCGAGGACCTCGCGCAAGAGGTGTTCTTGAAAGTGTTCCGAGCCATCGACAAGTTTGATCCCAGCCGTGCCAAGTTCACCACTTGGGTCTACACGTTCGTGCGCAACCACTGCTTCGACGTGCTCAAGAAGCGCCGTTTGAAGACCACCAGCATGCACGCGGTCGGCGCCGATGAAACCGACCGTGACTTCCCAGACCGCCGCGAACTGCAGCCGACCGAAGAACTCGAAAACAGCGAGCTCGGTCGCCGCATCGGCGAAGCGCTAGCGACCCTTGGAGAAGACCAACGCATGGTCTTCATCCTGCGTGAGTACGAGAGCCTGGACTACCGCGAGATCGCTTCGATCACCGGCGTCAACGAAGGCACCGTCAAGTCGCGACTGTTCCGAGCCAAGGAATCGCTGCGCAAACAGCTCGCTCCGTACTTGGAGGCAGGCGCATGAGCATTCACGACGAAAGCAGCGGGCAGGCAAACAGCGGGCAGGCAAACAGCGGGCAGGAAAACAACGAGCACTTCGACGAGATCGACGCCGTGCGTCGCTTCCCGAGCGAAGATACATGGCTTGATCTGCCGATGCCCAATCTGCAAGACGATTCGCCTGAAGCACGATCTCCGGAAGCACCATCTCCGGAAGCAGCAACTCAGGCAGCAGCATCTCCGGAAGCAGCAACTCAGGCAGCAGCATCTCCGGAAGCAGCAACATCTCAGGCAGCAACACCAACAGCCCCCTCCAACAACACTTCCTTTGCCGACCGCGTGATGCAGGCTCGCCAAGAGGAACTGGAGCTGGATTCACAGATCGCCGAACTGGATCAGGCCTTGCCAAACGACCTGCTGCAGCAGTTCGGCGTACCGGCACCAAGTGATTCCTTCGTAGACAAGACCGTCCAGAAGATCACCACGGAGCGTCGGCAACGCTGGCAGAAGATCTTGTCGCGCCACGTGGCACCAGAGCCGTCGGCGAAGTTTGTGTCGCGCACCCTGGCGGCCCTGCAAGACGGCAGCAACGCAGCAGCCGGTGGCAAGCAGATCGCGGCACGCACGCAGTTGCAGGCACCACCTGGCGGCCTTGCCGGGCGCAGGCAGAACTGGCCCGTGTTCGGACTCGTCGCTGCAGCAGCCGCCGCGCTGGTGTGGGTCGCGTTGACCGGTGATATCCGGCAACCACTCGAAATCCGTCTTTCCGACCAAGCCTCACCGGCCGTCGCCTACGCAAGCTCGACGAGCCCGATGTCGGCTATCCTGGCGCAGGTGGCCGAAGACGAAGAACCGTTCGCGATGTTCAGCGAACCCGCCGATGGTCTGTGGCTGGTCAGCGATTCCTCCGATAGCGAGGAGCTGCGATGATCGCCGCGCTATCACAGAAGGGCTGGGCCCTGCTCGCCTTGGCGCCGCACTTCGCCGTTCTAGTTGCCGTTGCGACCGGCACGGCATGGTGCCAGACCGGCCCAGAAGGCCAGGCCAAGCCAGGCACCCAGAAGGCAGGCACCCAGAACGCGTCGGCCAAGGTCACCGACCAAGTTCCACTGACCAAGATCAAGCCGCTGATTGCGGAGCTCGACGAGTTGTTCGTCAAGGGCGACATCAAGGCCTACCTGGGCAAGTTCACGCCCGATCACGAAGGCACGCTGAGCATGCTCGGCCGACACCTTGAGATGCTGCTCAAGATCTCCGGCAAGGATCGCGCGCGAACGTCCGCGATCGTAGCCGGTCCGATGCCCTTTGAAGATCGGACCGTCGTACGCATCCGCCACTTCACCAGCTGGCCGGGCAAGCTCGACGCGACGACAAACCAGCCAGGCGCGGATCGTAAACACGTCGAAGACACCTATCTGGCAGTGCGCCACGGTGCCGATGGCGGCGTCGTGCCTACCCTCGAGCTCGACATGCCGCCGCAGATTCACTGCGTCACGGATTCGAAGTTCCGCTGCCCTCCGTGCAACTACGAGATCGGTGGCGTCGATGGCTTCCTGTGCGTGCCGATGCGCCGCGAGCGGGGCCTCGCTCTCGAGTCCGCCAGCTTCTACCTGATTGGCACCGATGTCGTCTGCGATGTGTATGTGCAAGTTCCGAGCAAGAACATCACGGCCAAAGCCGTCGCGTTGCAGCTCGCCGAGGCGTTCGCCAAGCTTGAGCCAACCGCCAAGATTGGCATCCCCTCCAAGTGGGTGCCGCCGATGCACAGGCAGGATCCACCACAAGGCCTGGATTCGGCACGTCTCGTCGTCGAACTGCCGCTCGATCACGAAGCAGCTGGTGGCGATGTCAGCATCTTCCACGTCGTGGCGTTTGGCGGCGTGCAGCACCTGTTGTTGCTCCGCACCAGCAAGGCATCACTGACCCGTCACCAAACGGCGGTCGATCGGCTACTGATGAGCTACATGCTGCTCAAAGTGGATTGCAACGGCGCGGAACTCGCGACCCGGCCACTGCGCCAACACACCGGCGGCATGATCGAGGGCTCCACCTACAAGAATGAGCGCTTCCAAGTACTGCTCAAAGGGCCCGACGGTTGGCAGACCCAACACCGCGTCGGTGGCTCCATGTTCCGAGTCCGCTGGTCCGGCCCGAACGCCAGCAACATGTGGTTGATCGGCAACCAGGTTCCGGCCGGCATGACGGCATGGAGCAAGGAAACGGCCGATCGATGGCTCAACCACCGCCGCAACCACTTCGGCCTGGTCGCGGACAAAGAGCAAACTGCAAGCGCGGAAGCCAAGTGGCACAAAGACCCCAACGGCTCGATCTGCCGCACCCTGGTGCTGCTGCAGCCAAAGGCCAGCAGGCCCGATCAACCACGACGCCGCATCGTGCACGTGCAACTGCACGACGATCTGCTGTTGGTTGTCGATGGCTTCGGCAGCACGCCTGCGGACGAACAAGCGGTGCGAGCGGCCATTCGCACCCTGAAGCGCAAGTAGAGCCTGTAGCTTCGACCGAAGCTTCGACGAAGGTGCGGCGAGTCTCTGCGCCTTGGACCGACGATGCGAGTGGCACAGCCGCGGCACTCGCTTACACTGCCGGTGTGAACATCCCCCCCGGCATGCAGCTCGCGTTCCAAGGCAAGGCCGACTTCATTCGCGAGGTTCTACAGCAACTGAAGGGCGCGGACATCGAGACCGTGACCGGACCCCTGCCCGGCGGTTGAGGCCCGCACGCCTGGCTCGCGGTCGCGAGCGAACGTCGGCAAGACGCACTCCGTGTGCACCAAGACCACCTCGACGGCATGGCCAGGCGCCAGGGCCTGCCGGTCCGCGATATCGTCTGTGACCTCAATGCAGAGGAAACCCAGTGCCCGGCTTGCCTGACGAAGTTCGCAACTGCCGGCATCACGCGCTGCCCCGAGTGCGGCCTCAATTTCGGCTAACCATGCAACGACTTGACGCCGTCGCCGCAACCCTGCGTCTCGCCACCCTGCAGCTGGCAACTATGGCTCTCGGGACTGGGCCTCTCGGGAAAACTGGGCCTCTCGGAACTGGGTCTCTCGGAACTGGGTCTCTCGGAACCATGGCTCTCGCCAGCATGGTCCTCGCGAGCTTCGCTTACGGCCAGTCCATGGCTTGGGATATCCCTCATCGTGGCGCCCACGTATACACCCGCACGACCAAGCAGTTCGAGGTCGCCCCACCCCCTTCAAAACTGAAGTCGACGGTCGCCATTCACGACGGCAAAAGCCACCGGCCGCACTCGTGGAAGTACTTCATCGGCACCGCCAAGAACACCCCGAAGAACTTCGAGAAGTCGGCGTTTGACGACAGTGGCTGGTTCGTCGGGAAAGCGGGCTTCGGGCCCGACTTGAAGGCCAACAAGAACCATCGCACCAAATGGGCCACTACCGTCTTGTGTGCCCGCACCACCTGCGATCTCGGTCGCTCCAAGCCCAAAGCACTGTGGTTCGAACTCGATCATGATGACGGCGTCCGCATCTGGCTCAACGGCGAACTAGTCGTCGCCGACGACCGCTACGGCACCAACCGTTCCTACTTCGTCACCGGCAAAGCACTCGACGCGTGGCAACGCGGCGAAAATACGATCGCGGTCAAATGCTCGCAGATCGGCGGCGGTCAGTATCTCGACGTCAACTTGCGCTACTTCAGCAAGCTGGCTCGCAACCATCGCTCGATCGAGGACCTGCAGAAGGCCATTCGCGAACAACGCACCGCCGCCAACCGCGTCAGGAACGCCTTGTTCGGTCCGTTCCGGCCGCCTCCCATGTTGCTGCAAGGCGAACTCGACAAGGAGCGCGAAACCGTCTGGAAGTCGCCCGCCGACCTGCGCGAAATCGCGTGGTGGGTTGCGATGGACATGCGTTGCGGGCCACTCGGCGGCAGCATCAAGATGGATGCGACACGATTGCGCGAACTCGGTGACATCAGGATCCGTGGTCGCGCATCGGCGATCGATACCGAAGGCTGGCAAACGATCACGGCGACCGTCAAGACCACCAAAGAGCCGGACGCCGGCAAAGACAACAAGTCCTACCTGACCCATTCGGTCATGGCGTTCGTACACCACGGCTTCGACGGCGAGCTGAAGCTTCGGCGTCAGGTGGAAATCCGCCCCACCGGCGCACGCATCCTGCGCATCGAGTCGGACCTGCACGGCACGATAACCAATGGCAAGGACTTCAAGAACGCCGCCGGCACGCTGGATCAAAAGGAAGACTGGCTGCTGAAGTACACCCACCACAATCAGGACACCGAGTTCCGGCTGATGGTGAAGCGCGCGATCGAAAAGGGCACCAAGAAGCTGCGCACACAACTCTCGAAGCCGAAGGCCGACCGACTGCTCAAGGCCGAGAACCCGAAGGCCAACCGCTCGTACCACTCTGGCCGTCTGGCGATTGGCCTGTTGGCTTTGATCAAGGGCGGCGTGCCGAAGAACGATCCGGTGCTGGTTTCGTGCCTCAACGAACTGCGCAACCGCACCCTGGTCGACACCTACTCGCTAGGCAACGCGCTGATGGCTCTCGAAGCCTACTACCAGCCTGCATCCGAAATGAGCCTGCTGCGTTCTGGCACGATCGACCGCCCTGCCAAGCGCAAGGTGCCCGACGCCGACCGCGCGCTGATGGAGAAGTGGGTCACGCGCCTGCTAACCAACATCGACACCCGTGTCGACGCCGAATACCTGGTGCGGTTCAACTACGTTGGCGGCGGTCGCTACGACAACTCGGTGCACCAATACGGGCTGCTCGGACTGTATGCGGCGCATCTATGCGGTGTCGAGATCAAGCCGTCGGTTTGGGAAGCCGCGGCCAACCACCTGCTCGACGACCAGCAAGAAGGCGGCAAGCGCATCGGCCTGGAACTGATGGACTACCGCACCCACACACGCATGCAGTTCGATCCGGAGGGCTCCTATACAACCGCGCGCATGTATGGCAACGCCAACGGTTGGAGCTATGTCGCGCCTGGTCACGGCGATGGTGAAGCCAACATCTGGGGCAGCATGACCTGCGCCGGCATCACGGGTCTAGCGATCTGCCAGGCGGCGATTCTCGACCACAAGAAGATGAAACGCAAGAAGCTGCAGAGTGACGCCAACCGCGCGCGCAACGATGGCTTCGCCTGGCTCGCGCAGAACATGACGGTGCGCTACCACCCCGGTGCGCTGACCCGTCAACATCGTTGGCACTACTACTACCTCTACGGTCTCGAGCGCGCGGCGCTGTTGTCCGGAGTCGCACTGATCCAAGATCGTGACTGGTACTTCGAAGGCGCTTTGATGCTAGTGCTCGCCCAACTCGAAAACGGCGACTGGCCTGCCGAAGTCACTGGCGACGAACAAATCGAGCGCAACGCGATGGCCATCCTGTTCCTGAAACAAAGCACTAGCCCGGTGCTGACCGGCAAGTAATGAACCACGCGACGCACTGGTTGGCTTTCTGCTTCGGTCTGGCTCTGGTGGCTTGCACCACCCCCAACCCTGCGACTCCGTGGACACCTCTATTCGACGGCGAAACGCTGGCAGGATGGCACGCAACCGAGTTCGGCGGCGAGGGCGAAATCACGGTCGTAGACGGCGCGATGCACTTCGATATGGGTAGCACGATGACCGGCGTCACCCTTGCTGGCCCACCTCCCAGCGGCAACTACGAAGTAGAAGTCGTCGCGGCGCGCATCGAAGGAACCGACTTCTTCTGCGGCCTCACGTTTCCAGTCGGTGATCAGCACCTGACCCTCGTGCTCGGCGGTTGGGGTGGCAGCGTTTGCGGGCTCTCGAGCCTCGACGACGACGATGCCTCGCGCAATGCTACGCGCACGCTGAAGGGCTTCCAAACCGACCGGGACTACACCGCCTTGGTTCGTGTCACGGACGACGCCGTCAAGGTCCTGCTCGATGGCGAACCATTCCTTGAAACCGCGTTGGCCGGACAGGAATTGTCGCTGCGCCCAGAAGTCGAACTCTGCCGCCCCTTCGGCATCGCGAGTTTCCAAACGCGCGCTCGCATCAAGTCGCTGCGCTGGCGGCCGCTAGTGACCCGCTAGTAACACCCCCGCCGGTGCACTACTGGCGACGCAGCATGTTGCGGCGCCGACCCTTGGCACGCTCCATCGCTTGCTGTGCGGCCGTCGGCTGCGACTTGCCCGTCTGCAAGTGCTTGGCGAGCGCCCGCACCGTCGTAAACCGGAACAAGTCCGTCACCTGCAAGTCGACGCCAAGTCGCTGCGCAATCTCCCGGTGCACCTTGACCGCCAGGATGCTGTGACCGCCCGAGTCGAAGAAGTTGTCCTCAACGCCAACGTCATCGGTGCCCAGCGACTGCTTCCAGATAGCCAGGATCGCATCTTCGGTTTCGTTCGCAGCCGATACGACTGCCGTGCGGGCTGCCGATGCAACCACTTCGGGCGCCGGCAAAGCCAAGCGATCTACCTTCAGGTTCGGCGTGCGCGGCAAGTCGGGCATCGCGACGAAGTGGCCAGGCACCATGAACTCCGGCAGCGAATGCCGCAGGTGCTCGCGCAACTGGTCGGCAGTAGCCGCGTCCTTGCGCGCCACATAGTAGGCCACCAACCGCGCATCGCCGCCGTCGCGTCGCGCCACCACGACGACTTCGCGGATGCTGCTGTGCTGACTCAACGCAGCTTCGATCTCACCCAACTCGATGCGGTATCCGCGCACCTTGACTTGCAGGTCCTTACGGCCGAGGTATTCGAGCACACCATCGTCGCGGAACCGCACCAGGTCTCCCGTGCCGTAGATCTTCGCGTCGCTGTCGGCTGCCTGACTACTGCCAGCAAGCTTGCGGAACGGATCCGGACGGAAGCGCTCGTCGGTCAGCTCGGGGCGACGGAAGTAGCCGGCGGTGACCCCATCACCGCCAATCCACAACTCACCAACGCCACCAATTGGCACCGGCTGCAAGTGAGGATCGAGCACATAGACCTGCTGGTTGCGCATCGGTTTGCCTATCGGCACTGGCTCCTCGTCGCCGACCACGTGAGTCGTCGACCAAACCGTGGTCTCGGTCGGACCATAGACATCGTGCAACACCGGTACGACGGCCTGCAGTTGCCGCGCCGTTGCGCTCGGCAGCGCTTCGCCACCGACTAGCATCTGTTGCAGCGAACCGAACGCCGGGATGGCCTCTGGATCGAGCAGCAACATGCTGGCCATCGATGGCGTGCACTGAAAGTGCGTGACCTTGTGCTGGGTGATCAATTGCGGAATCGACTTCGACGGCTCCGGCGCGCTTTGCTCTGCGACCACGTCGGCTGCCGTGGCCGTATCGCAACGCCGCTTGAGTTCCTGCAAATGCGGCAAGCTGGCCATGACCAGATCCGTTGGCACCCCAAAGTCGACGAGGCAGGCCACCTCATCGACCTTGATCGCGCGCAGCCGGTCGATGATCGCAACGCATGACTCCGGCGTGCCGAACAAGCCACTCTGCTGGTAGTAGCGCTCGAAGGAGAAGTCGAGCAACGCCTCAAAGTCGGCCGGCGTCAGGCCACCGTTGAGCAGCTCGTCCATCTCCCCCGGCTTGTCGACCTTGTTCTTGAACGCCGGGAACGACCAAGCCGCCTGCTTGACCAAGTCGAGGCTCGAGCGCAGATATTCCTTCATCGGTTCGCGCACGATCTCGCGCACCTTGCTCTCATCTTCGCCAACGAAGGTGTGCAACATCAGGGTGACCCGGCCATCGCCACTGTGCCCAGCCTTGCGCCAGGCCTGATGATAGACATCGAGCTTTTGTTCGAGATCCTGCACGCTCTGGCCCAGCAGGTGCGTCAACACATAGCTGCCCGACTCACCAGCCAGTCGGAACGTCTCTGGATTGCCGGCAACCGTCACCCAAGTCGGCAGCTTCTTTTGCACCGGCCTCGGCAACGTGCGGATCGCCTGCGGCTTGCCGTCGTGGCCAGGAAACTCGACCTCTTCCCCGCGCCACAGAGCGTGAACCTGTGCCATCGTGCGCATCATCGCGCCTTTGCGATCCGCGAAGTTCTCCGGCTTGAGCACGAAGTCGCGACCGTGCCAGCCCGCCGCGAACGCGATGCCAACTCGGCCGTGAGACAAGTTGTCGACCAACGACCAATCCTCGGCGATGCGAATCGGGTGATGCAACGTCGCCACGCACGAGCCCGCGCGAATGCCCACGTTCTTGGTAATCGCGGCAACGGCCGCACTGACGACAGCTGGGTTCGGATAGAGACCGCCGAACGCATGGAAGTGCCGCTCGGGTGTCCAGACCGCCTCGAATCCATTCTGGTCGGCAAACTTGGCACCTTCCATCAGCAAGCGATACTTGTCCTCCGCAAACTCCCCTTCGTCGCTGGCGAAGTAGAACATGCTGAACGACACCGGGCGCGTCGACGGTTTCGGTGCCGCCGCGGGTGGCGACTGGTCGCCACCCGCATGCAGCACGACGGTGAAGCCACGGCACAGCGTCCAAAGCAACTCGAGCACCGAAATGTCGAACGAAAGACTCGTGACTGCCAACCACACCCCGGGCTGATGATCGTCGCGATCGGCACCGAGCACGTGATCCATGCCGACGAAGAAGTTCGCCGCGTTGCGGTGCCGCACCATGACGCCCTTCGGCCGACCAGTCGAACCGGACGTGTAGATCAAGTAGGCGAGGTGCTCCCCGTTGGCGCCATCGTCGAGCAGCATGTCGGCACCGGCAATGGCGTCTCGGTCGGCATCGAGATCGATGCGTGGACACGACACCGCGGGTGCGGATGCGACACTCGATTGGTCGACGATCAACGCCGCCAGTTCCGCATCCTCGGCCATGAACGCCAACCGGTCGCGCGGGTAGCTCGGATCGAGTGGCACATAGGCGGCGCCACAACGCATGACGGCGAGCGCCGCTGTGACCATGCCGAAGCCCCGTCCGGTGCAGATCCCGACCCGATCGCCAGTGTTGACGCCGCGGCCGCGCAGCCAGCCAGCCAGCCGAGTGACGGCAATTTGCAGTTCGCGATAGGTCATCGCCGCGCCATCACACTGCAATGCAGGGCGATCCGGACACGCCTGCACCTGCTGTTCGAACTGGCGATGCACGCACGGCTCTGGAATGGCTACCGTGGCGGTGTCGTTCCACGTGTGCAGCAAGCGCTGCAACTCGACCTCGTCCAACACCGCGGTTTGCGTCAAACGACCGCTCGAATCCGCCGCTGCATCCCGCGCGAAGACCGTTAGACGCGCCGCCATTTCCACCGCCTTCGCGACGGGTAACGCAAGCGCGTCGTAGCGCAAACGCACGGAACCATCCTCGGCGACGGCGAAGGTCAATGTCGATGCAGCAACTGGCAGATCGACACCGACCGTGACGCGCACTGGTGGCTCGATTGTCACTGCGTTCGACAAGGCGTCGGCTCGACGCAACACCAATTCGCGCAGTAGTGGTCCGCGCGCAGATGTCGCAGCCATCGTCGTCCGGATACTTTGCAGCGCGTCTGCAACCGAAACCGAATCGGCGACCGCAAACATCGCCGGAGGGCATGCGACCGCGAGGTCGGTCGCCCCAGCGATTGCTGGCACGGAGCCCGCGTCGGCATAGCCAAGGCCCGCGGTGATCTGGTCCCCATCGACCGCCCCCACGGAACGCAACAGGAACGCGGCACACAAGGCCGCTGCATGCTGCGCGTCGTCGGCTGGCACATCGACGACAACTTCGGCCGGCTCCGCCTCTCCATCATTGGGCAGGCCATCGGGAACCGACAACGCCACGATCTCACGCAACGCCTGCACCCAAGCAGATTCACCGGGTGCCGCAACGGCCCCGAGGTCGGTCCAGGCATCGCGTTCCGCCACGTCGGCTGCGGGCAATACGTCGCCGACAACGACACCATATCGACGCAACGCGTCGACGGTCAACGGCAGGCCACGCAGACAGCGCGGCGCCAGCAACTTGATATCGCCGTCCGCACAAGCGATCTGCACGAACTCCGCGGTGACGGCGACCACCGTTCCCGGAACCGTTGGCACAGACGCGTTGGTGGCAGATGTGTTTGCTGCAACTGTCTCGATCCGACTTGGCACGAACACGCCGTTCTTGGCGCGCACTTTGGCCACGGCAATCGGATTCTGGTAGCCACCGTGATCGAACGCCCGCACCAACCGAGACACCGCCTGCACCGGTTGCGCGAAGTCGATGACGGCCAATGCATGCGGCCTTTGGTGACGAGCGAAGTAGCTGCGCCGCGTCAGGTCTTGGGTACGGCCAGTGGCAGTACCGTTCGCCAACTGGTTGCACAGTTCGCCAAAGCTCTGGGTGCCAAAGGCAAAGCAACGCGCATTCAGCGTGAACGCGGTGTCGTCCGCGGCAATCGGGAACACCTGCTGCACCATGATGTCGCCGGTATCCGCCTTGTCCTCAATGACGTGCCAGGTGACTGCGTGTTCGCTCTCGCCGTTGAGCAGCGACCAGCAGGTTGCGTTGAGTCCGGCGTAGCGCGGCAATGGCCCGTCGTGAAAGTTGATCGCAAGCTGTCGCGGCAACGCCAACAACTCCGACGGCAACAAGCGCAGCCACGTGATCGCGAACAAGTAGTCGAAGGCGACGTTCGCCAACGCCTGCTGTGTCTGGTCGTCGACGGGCAAACACCGCAGCCCGTTCTCGGCGCAGTATCGCCGCACTTTGTCCGTGTCCGTCAACACACAGGCAACGGTATTGCCACGCTCTCGCCAGCTATCGAGACACTGCAGCAGGAGGGTATCAGAGCCGACGAATACGGCCGCGAGCGAGGACGCCATGTAGATGAGATCGGGAGTTGCGAGAGGCGTCCTTGATACCCCTTGACCCCGTTGTCGCGCTAGGCAGCAATGGCAGCAAATGAGGCCCACGAACGGCCGATGCCAACGAAGATGTCGGGCACCGAAGCCCCGTGGACCTTAGTCTCTGGGCGCCGTGAAGGTTCGTGTTCTCCTCACTCTCGCAGTATTGGTCGTGCTCGCTACGACCTGGTTGGTGGCCGGCAAGATGCATCGTTTCGCCTATTGGATCGCTCGCAAGGATGCAGCTCAAGTCCAAGCCCTGGCCAAAGATGGCTGGCTCATAGACCGCCTCCAGGTGGCCCCCGACGTCGAACTGGTCGGCCTCGTGCGCCCGCCAAAGTCGCCGGATGCCCGCTGGCTGCTGTTCGTGCCCGGCAATTCGACGGCGATGCTCGACGGCTTCCAAGCGGTGCTGGACGATCTGCGCGGCGACGACGATGTCGGGCTGGCCTTCTGGGGCTACCGCGGCTTCGACGCATCGGGTGGCACGCCAACCCCTGCCGCGTTGGCGGCCGATCTACGCGTGCAATGGCAACGGCTGCAAGAGCTCGGAGCGACCCCGGCACGAACCGAGGTCTGGGGTTACTCGCTCGGTTCGACGCTCGCGCCCCACCTGGTCGCACATATGTGTGACGCCGGCCAGGCACCGCAACGCATGGTCTTGCTCGCCACCGGCATGAAGATTCCGGTTCGGCCGTTCGGTTGGTTCGGCCGCTTCCAGTCGAGCGACGTCTACGAAGGCATCAGCCAGCAGGATCGAGTGACGTGCCCGGTCATCGTCGCACAAGGCAGTGCCGACGACGCGATGCCGATCGATGGCGCAAAGCAACTAGCCAAGGCATTCGGCGCCAGGATGCTTGTACTCGAAGGCCGGGGCCACGCCGACCTGTGGACTGCTGCACGCCAAGAACTCTGGGGCAAGTAGCCCCGCCCAGATCCGAGCGAACGATTACTAGCGACGTCGGCAAATAGCGACGCAGGGGAACTAGCGAACCGTGAAGGCGCTCGGCGCGACCTGGCGATCCTCGCCCAGTAGTTCGGGCGGCACTTCCCAGCGCGCTTCGATCACCTTGCCCGACTGCAACGGCTCCTTGGGCACGCACACCACCATGCCATCGATGACGCGATCATCGCCAGCACCGGGCTCGTGGTAATGCACGATCACGCCCTCGACGGGTCGGTTGCGCTCGAACAAGCGGCACTCGATCTTCGCCAGGATCTTGGCGTCGATCGGGCGCGCGAAATGCAACGACAGCGGCATGCCAACCACCTGATCTGCCGCAATGCCGGCCTTGAGAACGGCAGCCCTGGCCCGCGGGTCGAGGTCGGCAACGTGGACCTGCCCTATGACGTTGCGTTGCTCGGGCCGCGGCCAGACCAACGGCTCGCCGTGCTTGGTTGGCTGCATCGGGTAGGCGATGCCAACCAAGAACCCGCCAGCATCGGCAGGCACCGACACGAGATCGCGGCCGGGCGCCAACAGCGAGTTGCGGAACACCGGGTTCTGCAGCCATTCCTGCACCACGTCTTCAACCTTGTCGGTGCGTGACCACAGCACGGTCTTGCCAACCGCCGGCGGCAAGACCGGGAACTCGACTGGCTCGTATTTTTTGCCCTTGGCCGCCTTGATCCGTTTCTTCAGCTCCTTCTCGGCAGCGGCCAGCGCCTTCTCGTAACGACGCACGGACAAGAAGTCCGGCGACGCATCCAGATACCAGCCGAGCGGGCCAACGCGCGCCTGGCAACGCACTTCGTTGATCGCGTCGACCAGGTCGCGCGAACGTTCGACGGCCTTGCGGTTCTTCGCCTTCTTGTTGGGCAACGGATCGCGAACCATGGCGGCGCGCAGCTGCGTACCACGCGCCCAGAACGACCGCCATTCACTGTCGATCTTCGGCAATTCGTAGCCAGTGCGACGCAAGAACTCCGTTTCGATGTCCGGCGGCGTGCGGATGTCTTCGGTCCGCGAGGCGTCGAGTTCGAGCACATACTGCGGGCGCCAATGCGCGAAATAGTGGCAGATCGCCCACGACTTGACGCGCTGTTCGTTGGTGAAGCGCGCCGCTTTGAGCAACACGATCTCGCTCGTGCGCGTATCGCTCTTCGACCATGCCGACTCGGTGGCGATCTTCATCCAGGTCTCAAGATCCGGCGCAAGCCGGCGCTTCGTGTGGCTCGCCGATGTGATCTCCTTCAGCTGCTCCTCCATGAAGCACAGCGTCTGTCCGAACAAGAAGCCGCAAGCCATGTGGCCGAGCCCTTCCCACAAGCCGTCGGCCTTGACGCCGGTCGCATCCTGCATGACCCCGCGGACCGCCTGATCGCGACTGACCGCCAAACCGAGGTCACTCTTGTGCACGCGCAGCGCCTCGCCGCCATGGTTCAAGAAGCACATGTCGACGGCATCGCGCAAGAACACGAAGCGGTCTTCGGCGAACTGGCTCTTGCAGACCTCGAGCATCGCCGCGTATTCGCCCTGACCCCTTACGAACACGTAGTTGCGGATGCGGCGCGGTTTGAAGATCTCGCCGGTCGACACGCCGAACAGCGTGTGCGCCAGCAGCAGCGCACGCTCGCAGTCGCGCGCGATGACCTCCAGGTCGGCGACCGGAATCGATCCCCAGACGCGAAAGAACTCCGACTGCACGCCGCTGTGGGCAAGCCCCGCTGCCTCGAGCAGCGGCAAGCGCTGGTCCTTGAGGCCGGTAACCGGAAACTCAAAGCGATTGAGCCAATCGCAAGCCAGATGAATCGCACGGCCACGGCGCAGCATGTGCAGTTCGTGATCGGTGCCGCTGAACCCTTCGAACTCTCGAATCGCCAACGACTGCGCCGCCTCTTCATCACCCGGCTCGAATGCCAGCACGCGGCGCCAATGCTTGCCGGCGCGCACCTTGTCCCCCGCCTGCTGCCAAGCCACCGCCAACGCACGGTGCTCCTTGAGCAGCGTCTTGGTCAACTTCTTCAGGTCGCGGTCGATCCTTGAGAGCTTGCTGCGCTTGCCCTTGAGGTTGCGATCCAGCAGCAAAGCATCGGGATCAACACGCCAAGCGGCGCCGACCTGCACGAAGCCGGTCTTTTCGCGGGCCCGCTTATCCTCCGGGTTGTAATCCATCCAGATCGTGCGGCGCATCTCCAGAGCCCGCAGATGTTGCTTTTCCGCCTGCAGGGCATCGGCAAGCTCGTGCAGCCCGGCGATCGCCTGCTGGGCCAGTTCCGCATCGCGAGCCGCCAAGGCGGCCGTGTCAACTGCGACCGGGTCCTGAGTTGAGGGGTCCTGAGTGACCGAATCCTCGGCGGGCAGACAAGCAAGAATGCCGAAGACGGCGAGCAAGGAATAAGCGAGGGGTCGCATTGCCAGAACGGTAAGCGATGATCGTCAACCATGCATGGCATGTGCTTGGTGCTCCTGACTTGGATCGCGGTAACCCTCCCGAGTGCCGTCACGGCCCAATCGATTGAGACGCCCCCAAAACCACCCCCTCAAGACTCCGAACCACCAACCCCGACGCGCACGCGAGACATCGTGCTGCAGAACCTGGCGCCATTCGCCCGTCGCCAAGGGGTCGCCGTGGTCGTTCCGTTTGCCCAAGGGATCGCCGCCGACAACCCCCAATTGATGGCCGGTGATTACCACACGGTCTGGCAACCGTTCGGCGCCCGCTGGCCGGATCGCTCTTGGCGGCAGGCACTCTGTTTGTTCGTCGCCGAGATCCCGCGACTATCCGAACTTCGCGTGCCGTTGCTGGCCGGCACCAATACCTTCGCTGACGAGGCGATCCAGATGCCAGAGGCGAAGATCACCTTCGTAGCTCGCCGTGGCAAATCGGTCGACAGGGTCGAAGCCGTGCGCGTTCGCGACCTCGAGAAGAACGCGATGCGGCGCGTCGAACTGCGCCGGGCGCGCATCGGCAAATCCGGCCTGGTCGCCGAACTGATCGTCACCGCGTGGCGCAACCAGCGGCATGCCGATATCAGCCTCGCGGTCTTCTATTCCGACCCCACCAGCAAGTCGATGCAGCGCACGTTCGACGAAATCGCCGTCGTCTGCGAAGGCATGGGCATCGTGCTCCGCCACCCCGGCTACCTCGGCATCGCGCAGGCCATGACGCCAAAAGGCAGCCGCAATGTGCTGCTACAAGAGCGTATCATCGGGGACGGCCAAGGACTGCGGCGAGCCGGCGTCATGGTGCCGCCGTTCGATGGCAATCGCATCGGCGACGAGACCCTGCGCGCAATCGCCACCGCGCCGCTACTTGCGGCCACGTCGTGGCGCGACACGGGGGCGTTCGGACCGTTCGGTACGGTACCCGCGCCGCCGCGCTGGCTCGCTGGCAACAACCTGCGCAGGCACTTCGCGGCCCGGCACAAGACATTCGTATCTCGCGAACGACCGGGCGGTGACCCCTTCGGAGTCGGCCCGCACGGGCTACAACGCATGGCCGGGCAAACCGGCGACCAGGATGACTTCGGCGTCTGCAAGCTTTCGGGGGTCGCGTGGAGCGGCGTTCCAAGCATGCTGCTCGAAGTCGAACTGTCGGTGCTGCAAGAAGCGTGTCGGCCTGTGCACTTCTTCGAGACGGACGCAACGCCGGTCGATCCGGCGAAGCATCCCGATTGGGTTGTCTGGAGTGGTCGCACCCACTGGCACGGCGGCGTCAGCAAAGACCGCCTCGGCAAACCCGTGCCCCCGCCACGATCGGAAGCCCACGGGTGGACCGGCAAGGACCGGCAACACTGGTCGAGCAACTACCTCGGGGCCTACGCCTTGTTGACCGGATCCCACTGGGCGCGACTCGAGCTGGAAAACGAAGCGCGGCTGTACTTGGCCGGGCAGACTCTCGACCCGAAGTACACGACCTCAAACTCCGGTGCCCCTCGCGGCGCAGGCCGGGTCGCACTTGCAGCTTCGTGGAATCTGTGCGTCACCGACAACGACAAGCTGCGCGAACGCATGGACCAGCGCATGGACCGCGTCTACTTCCAGCAGTGGCTCGGTCGCAAGTTCCAACCGGATCGGGTCCGCCCCATGTCGGTCAGCGGCCCCGATGCCCGCCTACTCCATGGCAAGCACGAGTTCTGGAACCCGTGGCAGGACGCGATCGCCGCCGTCGGCTTCGCAGCACACCACCGCATGACCAACAACCCCCGTGCCCGGCAACTCGCCGAACAACTTGCCGTCAACGTTGTCAAGCACGGCTGGTTGATTGACGAGCGTGGCAACCAGGTCGCCATGGCGATGCGCTGGTTGCAGGGCGCCCCGTTCACCGAGCAACAATGGCGGTCGCGCGACGAGACGTTGGTGCAGTGGGCGTTTGGCTCTGCGTATTCCGAATGGTCCATCGGCGCGGTCGAAATCGCACGCGTCGTCGCCGAGCGCGATGGCCTGACCGATGTCGCAGAAAAGGCCATCGCGATCCAGCGAACGTGGCGCGCGCAACGCCACCGTCCAGCGACCAACTACCCGCATCTATCCGGGTTCGACCGCTTTGGCGAGTGGGACGCAACCACCTGGTCGCCCAAGTAGCGGAAGCTACTTCTTGGCGGCCTTCTTGGCGGCTGGCTTCTTGGCCGCTGACTTCTTCGCTGTTGGCTTGCGCGTCGTGGGCTTCGCCTGCAGCGAACTGACGTAGGTGATGCTGCTCGCAAAGTACTTCGTCATCAACCGCATGTTGCGCAACACGTGCTCTGGGACCGCTACGTATTCCTTCATGACCGTCGCATACGCGACCGCCAACGCCGCGTTGTGCTTCATAAGGAACTGCTCGCGCTGCTCGGCAGACAATCGCAGCGCGACGCCCCCGTCTTTGCCAACGAAGCTGAACATGTTGCCGTTGCGCGAAGTGTACGGGTTCGCCTTGCCCTTGCGTTCGACGTCCGGAAACTTGGCGATGATCGCTTCATAGCGTGCGATGGCGTCGTCGCGTTTGCTCATTGCGTCAAGGTAACCAGACGACGCGTTCAGGAGAACGCGCTATGGTACGATCATGGCAGCCGAGCTGTTTCTCAAGCGTGTCGCCATCGACATGCCCGATGATGAGCCGCTACCGAACGAATACCCGTTCGACCTGCCGGCCATTCGCAACCTCGACGAGCGCAAGTTCACGTCGCCGGTCACGGTCTTCGTCGGCGAAAACGGCAGCGGCAAGTCGACCCTGCTCGAAGCACTTGCGGTATCGCTCGGGCTCAACGCGGAGGGCGGCAGCAAGAACCTGCGGTTCTCGACGCGCGACTCCCACTCTTCGCTAGCGGATCGCCTGCGGCTGACCCGCAATGGTCGCCCGAAGGATGCGTTCTTCTTGCGCGCCGAGTCGTTCTACAACGTCGCCACCAAGATCGAAGACGTCGGCGCTGGCCACCACTACGGCCCGGCTGGCTTGCACGAACAATCACACGGCGAAGCGTTCTTGAGCCTCGTGATCTCGCGCTTTGGCGGCCCGGGCATCTACTTGATGGATGAGCCCGAAGCGGCACTTTCCCCACAACGGCAACTGTCGATGCTGGTGCGCATGCACGAACTCGTCAAAGGCGGATCGCAGATCATCCTGGCGACGCACTCGCCGATGCTGATGTCCTATCCCGGCACCGACATCTGGCACTTTGAAGAGCACGGCATTGGCAGCGTGGCCGCCGAAGACACCGAGCATTGGCAGCTCATGCGCAATTTCCTCAATCGCCCGGGTGTCATGTTGCACGAGTTGCTGCGCGACTGACCTGAGTCACGCGACCCGAAGGCGGACATGGTGCTTGCGGAAGCCGCCCCCTCTCCGACATCGTCGACGCATGGTCACCCTTTCCTTCGACGCCATCATCATCGGCACCGGCCAAGCCGGCCCCAGCCTTGCCGCGCGACTCGCAAGTGAGGGGCAGCAAGTCGCCATCATCGAGAAGTCGCTGTTTGGTGGCACCTGCGTCAACAACGGCTGCATTCCGACCAAGGCGTTGGTGGCGAGCGCCCGCACTGCGCACGTTGCCCGACGAGCCCATGAGTTCGGTGTCAACATCCACGGCGATATCCAAGTCGACATGCAGAAGGTGCATGCGCGCATGAAAGAAATCTCTGGCGCCTCCAACCAGGGCGTCGAGAGTTGGCTCGATGGACTCGACGGCGTCACCGTCATCCGCCGGCACGCCCGCTTCGAATCCAACGATACGATCCGCGCCGGCGAACAACTGCTAGAAGCACCGCAGATCTTCCTCAATGTTGGTGGCCGACCCATCGTGCCGGATTCGTTCGCCGACTGCGGCGCAATGACCAACGTCGAGATGATGCAACTGAGCGAGTTGCCCGAACACTTGATCGTCGTTGGCGGTAGCTACATCGGCCTTGAGTTCGCGCAGATCTTCCGCCGCTTCGGCAGCAAGGTGACCGTAGTGCAACGCGGCCCGCGCATCATCGCCCGGGAAGACGAAGACATCAGCCAGTCGGTGCAAGCGTCACTGGAAGCCGAAGGCATTGCGATCCGCACCGATGCGAACTGCATGTCCGGCGAACGACGCGGTACCAGCGTTGCGGTGCAAGTCTCGTGCGGCGATACCCAAGAGTGGCTCGAAGGCAGCCACTTGCTGCTCGCCGTCGGTCGGCAGCCGAACACCGACGACCTCGGCCTGGAGAACACCGATATCAAGCTCGACAAGCGTGGCTATGTTCAAGTCGACGACACCTTGCGCACCAAAGTCAAGGGCGTCTGGGCACTAGGTGACTGCAACGGCCGCGGCGCGTTCACGCACACGGCCTACAACGACTACGAGATCGCCGCCAACCAACTTCTCGGCGATGCGCATCGCAAGGTCACCGACCGCCACCTGTGCTACGGCCTGTTCGTCGATCCGCCGCTCGGCCGCGTCGGCATGAACAAACAAGCAGCACGTGCCTCACAGCGCAACGTACTGATCGGCCACCGCAAGATGGCGCAAGTCGGCCGCGCCAAGGAACGCAGCGAAACCCATGGCTTCATGGAAGTGCTGGTCGACGCCGATTCGGAACAAATCCTCGGCGCGACCGTGCACGGCATCGAGGGCGATGAGATCGTGCATTCGCTGCTCAACGTGATGTACGCCGGCGCGTCCTATCGCGTCGTCGCCGAGTCCGTTCCAATCCACCCAACGGTATCCGAACTGCTGCCGACGGTCCTGCAGTCGCTAGAGCCGCTAGAGTAGCTGCGACGACTTGTGGAGACCTACGCAACGGGCAAACGGAACGACAGATGACCGACAGCTACCGGACCATCAAAGAAGCGCTCGCACACGAACCGGACAAGATCAAGGGATCGCGCCACATCGCCAACGTGTTCCCGGTCAAGAGCATCGACGAGATCGAAAGCCACCTGGCGGCCGTTCGCGCGCGCATGGCCGACGCCAATCATCACGCGTATGCATGGCGACTCGGTCGCGGCGAGAACGACTTCCGCTACAGCGACGACGGCGAACCGAGCGGCTCCGCCGGACGCCCCATGCTCAAACACATTGACGGTCAAGGCCTCACCGATGTGCTCGTCATCGTCACCCGCTACTTCGGCGGCACCAAGCTCGGCACCGGCGGCCTCGTGCGTGCCTACGGCGGCGCGACCCAAGAAGCCTTGGAACTAGCAGACATCGTCGAAGTCATCCCGCACGCCACGATTCGCATCCAGCACGCCTACGAAGATTCGGGAGCCGTAGCCGCCGTCCTCAACGCATTCGACTTGCAGCCGACAAAGTCAGACTACGGCACCCAAGTAGACGTCGAGCTATCCGTGCCACAGGCGCAAGCGGAAGAGTTTGAGCGGGCGGTCCGCGATGCCACCGCAGCGCGCGCACGAATCGACGTAGAATCGAGCGATCGCGCCTAGCGGTGGCGTCGCCAAAGCGAGTTCTCGCCGGACTAGCTAGCAGCCTTGGCGATGATCAGGGACAACGGACACTCGGTCGGGACGATGCGGTCGAGCTTGAGACCAGCGCGTGCAAACAACGCGGCAAATGCCTCGGCCGTGCGCTCGCGGCCGCCGGTCAACACGAGCATGTTGACGTCGAGCAGCTTGCCCCAACTCGGTTCGTTGCCGGCCTCGATCACGTTGTCGACAACAATGACTTGCCCAGACTCGGCCATCACTTCGCGACACCGAGTCAAGATCTGCACGCACTGATCATCGTTCCAGTCGTGCAGAATGTATTTCATCAGGTAGGCGTCGGCTCCCTCAGGGACCGCCTTGAAGAAGTCGCCACCTTCGAACGCCACGCGCCCAGCCAGCGCCGGAGCGGTCAAGAACGGCGCCAAGCGCGCCGCCTCGACGACCTGCAACTGATCAAACAGCACCCCGTTGACCTGCGCATGCTGGTGCAAGACCGCTGACAACAAGTGACCTCCAGAACCACCGACGTCGACCAGCGTGCGAATCCCGGTCGAGTCCAATGCATTGGCGACCGCCGGGTTCTCGGCACCGCTGACACTCGCCATCGCTGCCGCGAATACAGCTTCTTCGTCGGGATGCTGCTCGAGATACTGAAAGTGCGTCGATCCCTTCTGCACCTCAAATGGCACAACAGATTGACGCACTCCGGCCATCAGCCCATCCCATGCGTGCCAATTGCAAGAACTCGGCATCATCCGCGCAAACGCCCGCATGGAATCCTCCCGTTCGGCACACAGAGTTTCACTCAGTGGCGTGTTGCTGAATCGCCCAGATTCGTCTTCCTGAAACACCCCGACACTCGCGAGCGCCCGCAACACGCGAACCAGCCGCTCCGCTTGCACGTCCATACTGGCCGCCAACTCAGCAACCGTGCACGGCCCCTCAGCCAGAATGCTGGCCACGTCAAGTTCGGCCACAACGTGAAGCATCTTCGAAACCCAATACCCATTGATCAGGTCGAGCATCTGAACAGGCAACGGTTTTTGCATCGGCATCACCACGTATCAGCCAACTGCCAACCACCCCGTTACGCAGAATTCTGCAGACAGTCCAAAATCAGCATCGCCTTTTCGCCCGGTCAGCGTGCGGCAAACCCAAGCCCGCAGCCTTCGCAGGCAGAGTCGCCGCTGACATCGCCTGCCCGCTCTGCGGCAGTCGATTCACGCTCGGCCTCCTCACCGAGCTACCACCATTTGCTTGCTCAGCTAGTGGCAAAGACCAAGCGCGCCGAATTCGCTAGCGGAGTCGCCGCTGACATCGCCTGCCGCCCTGCGGCAGTCGATTCACGCCCGGCCTCCTCACGGGGCTACCACCATTTGCTTGCTCAGCTAGTGGCAAAGACCAAGCGCGCCGAATTCGCTAGCGGAGTCGCCGCTGACATCGCCTGCCGCCCTGCGGCAGTCGATTCACGCCCGGCCTCCTCACGGGGCTACCACCATTTGCCTCCGGCAAAAGGTGGTACACCCGAGAGGAGTCGAACCTCTAACCTCCTGATCCGTAGTCAGGTGCTCTATCCAATTGAGCTACGGGTGCGTAGATCGGGCGGGGACGCTAGCGCTCATTCGAGGATCGTGCAAGCAGTTTTCGTCGGGCGAATCGCAAGTGCCGCGTGGCACTGGACCCTCCCGCCCCGCCCGGATAGCTTGTTTGCCCGATTCGGACGCGCCGGATCCAAGCCCCTGAATACTCAGAAGCCACCATGCCCACCGTCGATCTTTCCCAATACGGCATCTCGGTCCAAAACGTCCTCCGCAACGCGCAGCCTTCTGTGCTCTACGAGCAGGCCCTTGCTCGCGGCGAAGGTGAGATTGTCAGCAGCGGTGCCCTCGCCGCCCGCTCCGGTGACAAGACCGGGCGCTCGCCCAAGGACAAGCGCATTGTCGACTCCGCGCCGTCGAATGGTGATGTCTGGTGGGGCAGCGTGAACATCAAGCTGAAGGAAAAGACCTTCGAGATCAACAAGCGCCGCGCAATCGACTTCCTCAACACGCGCGACCAGATCTACGTCGTAGATGGCTTCGCTGGCTGGGATCCCAAGCACCAGAAGAAGATCCGCATCATCTGCCTGAACGCCTACCACGCGCTGTTCATGCACAACATGCTGATCCGCCCGACCGCCGAGCAGCTCGAGAGCTTTGGTGAGCCGGACTACGTGATCTTCAACGGCGGCCTGTTCCCCGCCAACCCGCTGACCAACGAGATGAGCAGCTCGACCTCGGTCGACCTGAGCTTCGAGAAGGGCGAGTTCGTTATCCTCGGCACCCAATACGCCGGCGAGATGAAGAAGGGCGTGTTCACGATCATGAACTACCTGTTGCCGAAGGCTGGGGTCATGTCGATGCACTGCTCAGCCAACGAAGGCAAGGACGGCGACGTATCGTTGTTCTTCGGCCTCTCAGGCACCGGCAAGACGACGCTGTCGGCCGACCCGGCGCGCTCGCTGATCGGTGACGATGAGCACGGCTGGAGCGATGACGGCGTCTTCAACATCGAAGGTGGCTGCTACGCCAAGTGCATCAACCTCAGCAAGGAAAGTGAGCCCGAGATTTGGGAAGCGATCCGCTACGGCTCGGTGGTCGAGAACGTCGTCTACGACCGTGACACCCGCGTCATCGACTACACCGACCAGTCGATCACCGAAAACACGCGCTGCAGCTACCCGGTCGAATACATCCCGAACGCCAAGATCCCGTGCGTTGGCGGCCACCCGAAGAACGTCATCTTCCTGACCTGCGACGCGTTCGGCGTGTTGCCGCCAGTCAGCAAGCTGACGCCGGAGCAGGCGATGTACCACTTCATCAGCGGCTACACGGCCAAGGTTGCCGGCACCGAGATGGGCGTCACCGAGCCGGAAGCAACCTTCTCGGCTTGCTTCGGTGCGGCCTTCATGGTCTGGCACCCGACCAAGTATGCAGAGTTGCTCGCCGACCAAATCGCCAAGAACGGCTCGACCGCCTGGCTCGTCAACACTGGCTGGAGTGGCGGCGCCTACGGCACCGGCGCTCGCATGAGCCTCAAGCACACTCGCGCGATCCTCGACGGCATCCATGACGGATCGCTGCAAGACGCACCGACGGTCACCGATGAGATCTTCGGCCTCGTCGTGCCGACCAAGTGCGCCAACGTGCCGGACGACCTGTTGATCGCGAAGAACACGTGGGCCGACAAGGCTGCCTACGACCAGAAGGCCAAGCACCTTGCCTCGCTGTTCAACAAGAACTTCGAGACCTTCGCCGACCGCGCCAGCGACGCCATCAAGGGCGCTGGCCCGAAGATCTAGTCCGAGGCCCGAGCACCAGTAGCGACGGCGCTACTGGTTGCGTTCCTGTTGGCCGCCGAGCTATTGGCCGCCCAACTACTGGCCGCGACGCACGTCGGCATCGACGTCGAACGCCGCCTCGCGCGCGAGCCACGACACCTCGTGAGCTTGCGCCCCATCGCTAGCCAAGGCCGCGTACGCGGCACGACGGGTGTCCGGATGATGATTCGTCGTGGCGCGCGCCGCGAGCATCGCAAGCTCGGACGACCACTGCGTCAACCGCAAGGCCGCATACAGGGTCGCACGCAGCTGACAACCTGTGGCATCCACCACCGGTGCCGCGAGCAGCGCGTTGAGACCATCGCTGTCCTGGGCGTAGAACGCGTCGTGCAACGTCTGCAGCTCCCGGCACTGCAAGGCAGGCCTGGGCCAGTTGCGAGAAGGCAGCGGCAGGCCATGGGCGATCGCCAACTCAAGAGCCGTGGCGCTCAGGGAATTCTTGGTGCGAACGGCTGAACGCAACCAACCGTGAAGTGCCTTCTGCCCAGCAGAACCATGTAACTGGGCGCGGCGGGCAATCGCCCGCGCAAGTCCTGGCTTCGCCTCCTGCCACAAATCCGCGAGCAGCGACAGTTCGTCAGCCGACTCCCCCACCGGCGCCGAGCGCAAGACGCAGCGCCCGTAGTATTCCGCGACGGCGACGATCGATTCGCGCGGCGCAACCTTCATGCAGCCTGCCAGCGTCCACTGCTCGTGCGAACCCAAGTAGTGCCACATCGAAAGAAGCTCCGATGCCTTGATCTTGTTCATCGCCCCTGATCGCACGTCGAACCACCGCGTCCCCCGCGAGCGTTCGAGGCACGCGAGTCGATGCAACGACAACGCCGTGACGGCAGCACCCGTGTTGCTCGCAACTAGATGCTGCTGGTACCAGGTCAAGTGCTTCGCCGGCAGCTTGGGAAGCACGCAGACCAGCACCGTGAGCACACCGTACTTCCACGGGTTGATCAAAAGCTCATGCTTGCCCTGCCACTTCGGTGGCTGGATTCGATACCAACGGAATAGCTGGGCGGCAGATCGTTCGTCGACGCGCGGCGCCGCCAGACAGTGCGCGTGGATCAAGATTCGGGGATCGAAGTCACCCTTGATGAATCGCGTCAACACTTCGTCGTCGGCATGCAACGCCGACAACACGAGCAACCGTGACGACAAGTTCGCAGGCGGCGGCAACGGGGAGATGAGTGACAACTCCGGCACGAAGACACGCTTCGCACTCCAATCCCCGACCAGGACATCGCGATCCACTTCGGGCCACAGGTTCTTGGCGCGCGCCGCAAGCTGCGCGTGCACTCCACCATCAGAGACCCCGGCATCGAGCAGGAACTCCAGATGCGAATACGCCAACTCCGCAACCTCCGGGAAGCAGTGCTCCAACAATACCGACAGCAGCGAGGCGGTGCGATCCGTCGCGTATTGTGCAATCGCCTCTGGGGTGATCGCGCGCAAGGCCAACGTCGCGACCAACGAATCGCGCGACGTGTTCGCCAACGCCAGCAGTGCATCGAGGCTCGCCGGGTAGCGAACGATTGCAGTTGTGAAGTGCCGCAGGACCTTGCCATTGCGAACCCTGACAAACTGCTGCCAGCGCTGCTGGTCGCGCTTGGCCTGCTCCTCGAGCGGCTGTGCGTCACGGATGACGGCGAGCCCGAGTGACACGTGGCGCATCGCATCGCTGCGAGGTTGCAGCACGCGGGCCAGATGCGCATCCGCGGCTTTCGCTGGCAGGTTCAACTGCCGGCGCAACGCCGCGCACTGCCCCCAGACCGCCAAGTCCCGCTGATCCCGTTCGGCAAGCAAGGGCGATCGAGCGACCCCGACTTCGAAACCTTGCTCCTTGCCGGTATTGGGCGCGGGAGGTCTCGACGGCGAACCTTGGGCGGCGAGACCGGTGGTAACACAGATCACGCACCCCAGGACTTCACGAGCTAACAGCATGGGCACTCCACTTTCTTGCGCAAAGCTATCGGTGATGCACAGTTTGGGCAAGCCGGTGCGATCGATGCGCCGCCCGCGGGCTGCAGCCCCGGCGACAAGGTGCGTTCCGCCCACATGCATGGCAAATCGCCCGCCTTCCGAGCCGCGGTATGAATCCGGCACGCTACCTCACAAGTGTTTATGGCAGTTCGGGGTTTGCGGAGCGCCCCCCAATGGCCGATAACAGTCGCTGGCTCGGAACCTCCGGGCCGAAACCCAGCCCCCATTTAGGAGCAAAGACTGATGCGATTGACTGCAAGTGCAATGCTTGCGGTGCTCGCCCTCGCGATTCCTGCTGTAGCCCAGACGAAGGGCCAGCAAGTGAAGCCGAAGGTAGACACCGACAAGCTCTGGCGAATCGAAGCCTCTGGTATCTCTGGTTGAAGCGCCGCCGCTACGGCACAGAGGGTCAGTTCGATCCTCAAGAAGCACAAGAACATCACCAAGCTCGTCTTCGACACCACCGGTGTCGGCTACTTCGAGCTGAAGAGCAAGAAGACCACGCCTGAGATCGCAGATCTCAACCTGTGGCTCGAGAAGAAGAACGAGAAGCGCGTCAAGATCAAGGTGCTCAAGGAAGTCGAGGTCGAGAAGGCCGCGATCGTCTACGAGTGCTCGATCGCGGGCCTTGGTTGAGGTGGCACTGCAATCCAGACGCGTGACGTCTTGAGCAAGCTACCCGGTGTTATCCGTGTTCACCCGAATGGCGTGAATGGCACGGCCCTCGTGTTCGTCAAGGACAAGAAGGCGGTCACCGAGAAAGCAATTGAGAAGGCGATGCTTACCACCAAGAAGCTTCGCCTCCGCAAGATGAAGAAGGCCGACGCCTAGTTCATCGTGTGAGCTAGTTCGCCGTGTGAGC